>Ga0302184_10000900_pt1 | contig 19445 bp, 15 predicted proteins | sample I_Palsa_N3_3_FD_200233 | JGI IMG/M metagenome (GOLD analysis project Ga0302184, IMG submission 200233) | Peat permafrost microbial communities from Stordalen Mire near Abisko, Sweden - I_Palsa_N3_3 | ecosystem: Environmental > Terrestrial > Soil > Palsa > Peat permafrost | place: Sweden...
CGCTACGAGCAAACGCGCGACGGACGCCCGTACCGGATCTCCGACGTGGTCGACCAGGAGACCTTCCACAGTCTCGCGCTCTACAAGGATTTCTACCGCAAGATCGGCGTCGAGTGGCAGGTCGCATTCACGCTGCCCTCACGCGCCCCGCTGATCGTCGGCATCGCGCTCACCCGCACGCACGAGGACTTTACGCAGCGCGAGGTGCAGTTGCTCGCGCTCGCTCGCCCGCACCTGATGCAGGCCTACCGCAACGCCGAGCTGTGGAGCACACGCAAGGCGACGGTTGCTGCGCTCGAGCAAGGCCTCGACACGCTCGGCCAACACATCGTCGTACTCGACACCCACGGACGCATCGAGTTCGCGACCGACGGCGCACGCCGACTCCTCGGCGACCGCCGCGGACTCCCAGGCGAGGTTCGCGCATGGATCACCGAGCACGACGACCGCCGTCCAACAGCCGAACCGCTGATCCTTGACACCGCCGGCAACACAGTGCTCGTGCGCCTACTACCGAACAAGCGCGCCGACCGCCGCCAGGTGCTGCTACTCGAAAATGGGACCGGCCAGCTCAGCGTCGATGCGCTACGCAGCCTCGGCCTCACCCCACGAGAAGCCGAAACACTGCAGGCGGTAACCCTTGGCCAGTCGCCGTTACAAACAGCCCAAGAAATGGGTGTCGCGCCACGCACCGTCGATAAACACCTCCAGCACATCTACGACAAGCTCGGCGTACGCGGCCTCTCGCAAGCCGCCGCGACCGCCTGGGCAGCCGTCGGCATACGCCAGCCAACCAAACCACGACAATCGCAATCACTCGAAATCGACAACCAGCCCAATCCCGCGACGACCCTCGACACCACACCTCCTACCGCTCGCGAATGAGTCACGCTCGACGCCTCTCCCGACGTGACCGGCTTGCGCGACACGCGGTTGTAGCGTGGGTTGGCGTTGGACGCTAGCTGCACTCGTTGGCGAGCACCCCAGCGTTACGGGCGCGAGACCGTCGCCGCCCGACCGAAGCACGCTGTCGTGTTCCTCGGCGGTGCACCGTGTGCGCTTGGGCGGCGGTCAGCGTCAGATCGTCCAGCTTGGTCTGCTGTGCGTCAATGACGTGTTGGACCGTATCGGCCGCCGATTGTGTCCGGTCGAGCAGTGCTTGGCGGACGTCGTGGCGCCGCTGGTCCTCGACCAGCTCGAGCACGATGCGCCGCAGCGCGGTCTGCGCGACGCGATCGACCGGGCCACTTATGGCCTGGACCATCGCCGCGTGGGTCCACCGTCTTGTCAGCTGAGCCTGGCCGCCGCCGACTACTGCCTGCTCGCGATCGATGCTGGCCTGATCCAGATCGGCCAGCTGTTGACGACGATTCAGCTCCCGTCGTCGACCGTCATAAGACTCACGTTTGTGCCGCCGCGCCATGACACCCTCAATGCTTCGTCACGCAAAACACCTGAGCTTAGGCCTCCCCCAAGACCGAGCCGAACTGTAACCGACGCCAATCAGAGACGCCGGGTGGCCAGCTGTGCACAACGCTTCGAACAGTCCCGCCGTCGTAGCCGGGACAGACGTCCAGAGCAAGTTGGTCCTGGCGTGCAGTTCGTCGAGGTCAGCGGTCGTGCCTGGGCGTGGACAGAGCGTGTTCTCATGCCTCTGGAATGTGTCTCACTACTGCGTGCCGAGGATCGATGTCACTCGCTGGCCCGCACTGGTGCCATGCAGTTCGTGACGATGCCTCGATTCCCTCGTCGCCGCGGGCTGTTGTTAGCGGTCGTGTAGCTTGGTGCGTGCGCGACCAGCACGCTCGACGAGCTCGTAACTGCTTTCGCCGGGGGCGAGGGCGGCAAAGCCGACCCTGATGGTGAACGGATCCGGCTCCGCTGCGAGCGCGGTCTGGATTGAACCGAAGCGCCGGGTCGCATCTTCAAGCGTTGCGTCCGACAGCACGTACAGAAACTCATCGCCGCCAAGGCAAACGCTCAGGTCGTAGGAGCGAAGGCGAGCGCGAATCGCCTCGACAGCGCGGCTCAGCAGAGCGTCTCCCGCGGTGTGGCCGCAGCGGTGGTTGACGTTGCTGAGCTCGACGATATCGACGTAGGCCACGGCAAGAATGCCGCTGCCGCGGCGAGCGCGATCGATCTCGTGACCGAGATCTGCCAACCCGGACACTCCTGTACGCGCGCTGGCTAATCCGTCAGCCTCTGCTCGCGCCAGCTGACTGCACAGGGCCACACGCTCCTCTTCAGCGTGTGCGCGATCACGTGCTGCCTGTGCGCGACCGGCCGCAGCTTTCGCACGGTCAGCCGCGGCGCGAACCCGGCATTCATGGGCTGCGGTGCGGTCAGCTGCGGACCGGCGGCGATACGCCGCACTCGACGGATGCTCCCAATTCGATGCAGGAGCCCGGTCGACTGGATCGTCACCTGAGCTGCGACGCGCCACGGATTACCTCCGACATCCTTGCGCGGTACGCCATCAATGACGCTGCAGGCATCTTCGCGAAACTACGCCAATTGTATCAATTGTGTCAAATGGTCTCGGCGCGTGAGCATTGCGTGACGGTGGCGGCTGGCAGAATCGTGAGGTGCGCCACAACCCACACCACTTGAGCGAGGATCCCGAGGTCGTCGCGCAGCTGATCCGCGAGAACCCCTGGGGCATCCTCGTCAGCGGCAATGCCGGGCAGCTTGCCGCCTCGCACTATCCGATCCTGCTTGACGAGGAGAGCGATGGGCTCGCCGTGTTCACGCACGTCGGCCGGCCCGATGAGCAGATCCACGCCTTCGGGGAGAGCGAGATCTTGCTGATCGTCCAGGGCAACCACGGATACATCTCCCCCAGCTGGTACGCACCCGGAGCCACACGCGCGCCGACCTGGAACTTCACCGCCGCGCATTGCCATGGCGTGCCCGAGATCCTCGACGAGCAGGCGAACCTGCGCACGCTGGCGCTGCTGGTCGAGCACTTCGAGCGCCATCTGGCTGAGCCGGTGTTGCTCGAGCTCGACTGGGGCGCCCAGCTCGCCAGGGGCACGGTCGGCATCCGCCTGCCGATCTCCCGCTTTCAGTGCAAGGTCAAGCTGAGCCAGGACAAAGACGCGGTGAGCCAGCGGCAGGTCATCGCAGCCCTTCGCGCGCCCGGCCCGTATCGCCAGCCGGCGCTGGCCGATGATATGGACCGCGCGCTTGCCCGCGACTGACGTCCGCGCGCGGTGCCGAGAGCCGCCGACCACCGCTACCGTCCGCGGACACGCTCCCAGCCCCGAACGCAAGGAGAGCAGCATGCAGATCACGAGAAACTCGATCGAGACCGGTAGCGGACCGAGCGACTGGTTCACCGGCAGCGTCTACATCGACCCGATCGCGACGGCGTCGGCGCCCTCCCGCCTGATGGCGAGCAACGTCCATTTCACTCCCAGCGCGCGGACCGCGTGGCACGCGCACCCGCTCGGTCAGACGATCTACGTCACCGAGGGTCTCGGGCGCTGCCAGCGCGAGGGCGGACCGATCGAGGAGATCCGCCCGGGCGACCGCGTCTACTTCGAGCCCGGTGAGAACCACTGGCACGGCGCCGCGCCAGACCGTTTCATGGTTCACCTGGCGATGCAGGAGGTCGACGAGACGGGCAGTCCAGTTACCTGGGGCGAGCACGTCACCGACGAGCAGTACAGCGCCGAAGCCGCGTCGTAGCGCCCCACCCGCTGGGAGCGAACCCCGCGGCGGCGAGCGCGGCGCCCGTTCGCACCTCGAGTCGAGCCATCCAGCCCCGGTGTCCAGGCTGCCTGGACGCCTCGCCTCAGTCTTAGCCCGGTGAGGGTCGATGGAGAAAGACCAGGACAAGGATGTTCGCGCGGCGGTCGCGACGGCTAAAGGAATTGCATGATCGACGCTCACTCGGCTGAGCAGCAGCGCTGTCTGCAGGTCGCCTGGGACCACGCGGTCATCGGGGTGGGCTTCGTCTCCGCTGACGGGCATTGGCTTCGCGTCAACGGTGCCGTCTGTCAGCTCAGTGGACGCAGCGAGACCGAGCTGTTGGGCGGCTCGCTCCGGGACTTCGTCGATTTCGACTTGGGCGAGGAGCCCAGCCTGAGCGTCGCAGCGGTGCTCGAGCGCAGCGCCGCCACGTCCGCGCGGCGCCGCGAGAACTTCGTGCGTGCGAGCGGCGAGCGTGGCGCAGCCCTGGTCTCGGTGTCGGCGATCCCCGTCGAAGACGGCATGGCAGCGCAGTATCTGGTTCAGGTCGAGGATGTGACGGAGTTGACCGCGCTTTCAGAGCGCCTCGCAAGCGTCGCTCCACCCGACACGCTCACCGGACTGGCCAGCCGGCGCACGTTCGTGCGTGAGGTGTCCCAGCAGGTGGGGCGCCATCAACGCGGCGACGAGCAGGCCGCGCTGCTGCTGTTGACGATCAACGACTTCTCAGCGTTCAACGACGAGCATGGGCGTGACGCCGGCGACAGCGTGCTCGTGGCGGTCGCCGACGCCCTGCGCGACCGGCTGCGAGGCACCGACGTGACTGCTCGCGTTGCCGGCGAACGGTTCGGAGTACTGCTCCCAAGCACCAAGGATCCGGCACTGGTCGCGCGAGCGCTGGAGCAGCTGATCGGCGATCTCGAGTTGCCGATCGCCGGGCGACTGGAGCACGTCGAGGCCAGCGTGGGTGTCTGCCTGATCGACGACAGCACGGTCAGTGGCGAGGTGTTGCTGACGGAGCTGGAGGCGTCGATGGCACAGCCGGAGCCGTCAGGTGAGCTCACCGGCCCCCCCTCGCTCGCGACTGCGACCGCGAGAGGACTGCGGGGCATGCACACGCTCCGCAGTCGGCTCGGCGTCTCGGCAATCGCCGTCGCCGTCGCGGCCAGCCTCGTCTATGGCGTGATCGGTGCGATCGGCGTCAACGACATCCGCTCTGACGGGATCCTGCTCCCGAACGCGGCGTGGGACGGTGCTTCGGACCTCACGCTCGCGGCCTCGGCGGGCGTGCAGCTCTACCGCGCGCGGATCCAGCTGAACTGCGTCGACCCCAACCACACCGGGTCGTTCGACTTCACGACGCCATCGGCGAGCTGCTACGGGCTGAGCTACGACACGCTCGTCGGCACGCTTGCAAAGGAAGGCATGACGATGCTGCCGATCCTGATGAACTTCAGCGGCGCGAGCCCTGTGCCGCCGACCCCGACCGGGGCCGGCGGCAGTCCGACGACCAGCGAGTTCGCGGCATTCGCGGCGGCGGCCGTGGCCCGCTACGGGCCGACCGGCAGCTTCTGGCCGACCTGCGGCTGCACGCCCCATCCGATCCAGGCGTGGGAGATCTGGAACGAGGAGAACAACGGGTTCTGGTGGGGCGGCACGGCTTCGGCCAGTGGCTATGCCGCCGTGTTTACGGCGACGCGCGACGCGCTGCGCAGCGTTGATCCCAACGCCGTGGCGGTTGTCGGCGGACTCGCGTTCGACGCCGACGGGCAGCCTTCATTCATCGAGCCCGCGGCGATGATCAAGACACTGTCGGCGACGAATGCCAACGCGTTTGACGCCGTCGCCGTTCATCCCTACACGAACGCGACAGGCGCGAGCGCCTCACAGCTCGCCAACAACGCTCTGGGACTGATCGCAGGCGTGGCAAAGGACGTTGCGGAGGACACCGGCCCCGGGCCAGGCGGCGCCCCGCGCCAGCAGATCTGGGTCACCGAGATCGGGTGGTCCGACCAGAGCGAGCCGGCGACGACGATCGCGGCGGGGCTGCAATCGTTCTTCACGCTGCTGAGCGGCGGCGCGCGGGCGAAGTACAACATCGGCCCCGTGATCTGGTACGACCTGCGTGACAACAGCACGATCACGACGCGCGACGACGCGATCGGCCTGCGCTACACGACGTCCACCGGTTCCGACGCCGGGCCCAAGCCGGCATGGGGCGTGTTCAGTTCCGCGGCCCAGAGCGAAGGCACGCTGCCGCTACCAACAGCGCTCGCAGACAGCGGTCCCTACAACGCATCGACACCCGCCACCGCCGGCAGAGCCGGCGCACGGGTCGCCAAGCGGAAGAAGCATCGTGCGAGTCAGCTCGCTCGTGTAACCCACGCTCAGCGCGCCAGCGTTCGCGCCGGCGGCCGCCACTAAGCCGAGCGCTCCAGCAACACCGTGCCGGGTCGCTCCTTCTCCGTCGCGCGCATCGCGGGCATTCCAGTGCGCGTGAGCGTGTGGTGGTTGGCGATGCTCGCGCTGGTGGTCTGGTCGCTGGGAGCCGGCTACTTCCCCAACCGCTCGCCTGGCATCGGCCCGGTGCCGTCATACGCGCTCGGCCTGGCGGCGGCGGTGCTGCTGTGCCTGAGCATCCTCGCGCACGAGTTCGGGCACGCGATCGTGGCCCGGCGCAACGGCATCGCGGTCGTCCAGATCGATCTGTGGCTGCTCGGCGGCATGGCGAAGCTGGAACGCGGCCCGCGTGTGCCACGCGATGAGCTGCGCTACGGCCTGGCAGGCCCGGCCGTCAGCCTTGTATTCACCGCCGTGTTCGCGGCACCGCTCCTTGTCGTGTCCGACTGGCGTTCGTCGGCACTACACGCCCTTGTGGAGTACATGCTGCTGGTCAACGCCTCGCTGCTTCTGTTCAATCTGCTGCCGGCGTTTCCGTTGGACGGCGGACGCGTGCTGCGAGCGGCTCTCTGGCGACGCGGGCGCACCTACGACCGGGCAACCGAGGTCGCCGCCGGCGCTGGACGCTCGCTCGGCTACCTGCTCACCCTGCTCGGCATCGTCGAGGTCGCGCTCGGTGTGACGGTCGGACTGTGGTCGGTGGCGATCGGAGTGTTCCTGATCGTCAGCGCCCGCGCCGAGGCCGAGCACGCACGCTTGCATGGAGCGTCCGCCCGGCTGCAGGTCGCGGCGATGATGTCGCGGTCGGTGATCACGATCCCCGACGCGCTCAGCGTGCAGCAGGCAGCAGACAGCTTCTTCCTGCCCTATCACTACACGGCATTCCCAGTCGTCGACTCCGAGCTTCACCTGCTCGGAGTCGTCACCATCGCGGCTGCTGAGGCGGTACCGGGAGGGCATCGCAAGGACACCCGTGTCGCGGACATCACCAACCGCGACCCGGCGCTGATCGTGGACGAAGACTTCGATGTGGCCGACCTGCTGGACGTGCCGGCGTTCGCGCGCGTCGGGCGCGCGGTCGTGATCGATCGCCGCGGGTCGCCGGTCGGTCTGATCTCGATCGCCGACGTGCAGCACTGCATCCGCGCCCTGCGATTCGCGAGTCCCACGGGCGGCCGCGGGACCGGTCATCTGCGCCGCGGACGGGCGCGGCGCTCACGGCAGTGGAGAGCTGCGCGCGAACCGATCAAGGCATTCACGACGGCAGCCGGCCTTCAGCTGCCGAGCCTCCTGCTCGCCGATGACGACGAAGTCGTCCGCCTGATGCTCTCGCTGCAGCTCGAGGAGACCTTTGCGATCGTGGGTGCCGCAGACGATGCGGGGAGCGCTGTCGCGCTCGCCCGCGAGCATCATCCCGCCGTCGCCGTCCTCGACGTCGATATGCCGGGCGGTGGTCTCCACGCCACGCGCGGTATTGCGCGCGAGTCGCCCGAGACCGCGATCGTGATCCTGACCGCTGACGATTCGAGCGAGGCGGTCTTGCAGTTCGTGCAGGCCGGGGCGATCTCGTTCCTGCGTAAGGGCATCGCGGTTCCCGACCTCGCGGCACGCCTCGCCGATGCAATCGCCACGCATGTCGCGCAGGGGGCCACTGCACTGTGAGTCTTAGTACCAGCAGCCTGTAGCGCAGCGGAAGCGGTCGATCCGCGACGCGTGGTGCGGGCCAAACCGCCCGCCGATGGTTTCGATACCGTGCCATGCGGTTGTGAGCCGCTCGCCTCGTCCATCAGGTCCGGTTGCCTGGACCGCCGGCGTCGCGGTCATTTCGGTGCTCTACATGTCGTTCGTCGTCCCGCTCGGGTTCGGCCCGGACGAGGCACAGCACGCGTTCCGCGCCTATCAGCTCTCGCTCGGGAAGCTGTTCCCGGAGGTGGTGCGCTGCGCCAGCCACCGGCACCTGCTGCCATGCCGCGGCAAGCTGACGGGCCGCCTGCTGCCGAAGCGTCGTGCGGGCGGCAAGCTGCCGTTCGCCCTCGTCCACGTCCTCAACCGCCTCTACGCGGTGTCGCACCACAAGGGCATCCCCAAGCAGTTCAACCCGAACGCCTACACCCGGCTGCTCGGCGCGACACTGGGAGGAGCCCCGCGGACGTTCGCGCATTTCGAGAACACCGCGCTCTACTCACCAATCAACTACGTGCCGGCGATGATCGTCTTCTGGATCGGCCGGCACATCGCCGAGCCGGTGATCGCGAGCCTGTTCGCCGCGCGCCTGCTCGGCGGGATGGTCTGGGCGACGCTGATCACGGCAGCCGTCGCGATCGCGCCGCGCTGGAAGTGGCTCTTCGCACTGGTCCTGCTCGTGCCGACCGCGCTCTCACAGGGAGCGGCGATCTCGGCCGACGCGACGACACTCGGTGTGGTCGCGGTGACGATCGCCTATGCGCTGGGGCTGGCGGACCGCGGCGAAGCGCCGCGAAATGGCGAGCTCGCGCTGCTCGGGGGGCTCGGCGTGGTGATCGGCCTGATGAAGTTCCCGCTGATCCTGGTCGTCGTCGCGGTGACGGCGATCGTCTGGCCGATCCTGGGCACGGGCGCCGGCCGCCGCCGGGCCGTGACGGCGATCACGCTCCCCGGCGTGCTCGCCGCCGTCCTCTGGAACGCGGCCTCCAACGCCTATTTCGTGCCCTACCGAAACGTCGTCTACTCCGCGTCGCTGCGCGTCTACGTGAGCGAACCAGGTCAGGAGCACTACCTCCTGACGCACTTCTACCTGCTCCCGGCGCTGCTGTGGCAGACAGCGATCAACGGGAACCTGTTCAAGCTCAACGGCGTCGTCGGCACGGTCGGCGAGATGGGACTTCCGGAGTGGTTCGCGATCATCTGGCTCGCCCTGTTCTTGATCCTCGCGGCCGGCAGCAGCGAGGGCTCCGCGGTCGCGGGGCGAATGCGAGCGTGGCTCGGCAGCACGCTCCTCGTTTACTTCCTCGCGACAGCCGTGGCGCTCTACATCACCTGGAGCGCCGTTGGCAGCGATGAGATCAGCGGCATGCACGGGCGCTACTTCACGCTCGTACTGATTCTTGCCGTGCCGGTCTTCGCAGGGATCGGTGGGGCGCGGCTGCGACTGAGTCCGAAGGCGGTCGCCGCGGCGGTGATGGTGATCACGGCCGTCGCTGCGGGATCGATGTTCGCCTACACAGCCGTTCACTACTACGGCCAACCACCGTGGCAAGCCGTCTCGCGAGTCACGTCGGTGCTGTTCTAAGCCGATGAGCCCGAAGCTCAAAGCGTTGCTCCGCGCGTGGCGCGAAGCCGCGGCCGACCGGCGCGGAGCGCAGCTGTTGCTGCGAGGCTTGCGCAGCTTGCAGGCACGCCGCAACACCCGGACGCGGGCCACCGCGTGTCTTTGTGTCCTGCTGGTCGGCGGCATCGCCACGGCAGCGGCCCGCGGCGGATCGAGTGACAGGCTCGCGAGCGCCGCGGGCGCAACAGGGGCCACAGGGGCCACGGCAGCACCGCCTCCGACCAACCTCAGTCAGGAAGCCCTGGCATTGGCAAGCCTGACAGTGAGCCAATGGCCGTCGCATGAGCTACCGCGCGGGGCACTCGTGGATCCGGTTGACGGACCCCTCGCCGGTAACTATGGCGTCTCGATGACCGGCCAGGCGATGGTCGAAGCAGGCGCCGCCAGCAGCAACGAGGCGCTGATCGAGAATGGGCTCGACGCCGAGCTCTCGGAGGTCTCCCATCCGGATGGCGGCAGCTTCGAGCTACTCAGCCTGAGCGCCGCCTACTCCTACAACCAGGCAGAGCTCGCCGCCAACTCAGAGTGGGACGCCGCGCGACCGAAGATCGCACGCTTTCTGCGCGACCGCGGCCAGTCGATTTCCGATCTCGGCGTGTGTTTTACGAGCCCCCACTGTTATACGAACCTCAAGCTCGTCTCCGCCGTCGCCGATCTGTCGCTGCTGCGCACCGGGCTGCGCAGCAATAGGCGCCACGCGCTGCTCAGCGCTCCGAGCGGGTTGCGCTCGCAGGCATTGAGGTTCCTTGCGATGGCCGTTAGCAACACCAGCGACGACGCCTACCGCACCGGCGTGCCGGCCTTCTCGGGAGCCGGCATCCTCAGCGATCCGACCGAAAATCCGCTGGCCTACCACGCGCTGTCCACGCTGATGCTGGGAAAGGCGATTCTGCTGCTCGGCAGCCGGATCCCGCCGGGTGCAGATGCGGCGTTCACCCACGCGGCCAAGGCACTCGTCGCGTTGATCGCACCCGATGGCGACGACACCTACATCGGCAGGGGACAGGGCCAGGTATGGACCGTCGCAGCGACGATCGACGCGCTTGCGACCGCCGCTGAGCTGACGCCGGACGCGACGTGGCGCGGGCGCTACCTCACGGGCGTCGCGCTGGAGCTGGGGCGACTCGAAGCGCTCTACCCAAGCCACGGCTGGGGCTTCCCGCTCGTGCCCCGATTCGCCGGCGGCGATCCGCCATCGAACTACCGCGGGATCGACCACTATGCGAGCACCGTCGAGTACAACGGCCTGGCCCTTTGGGAGCTGCAGGACGCCGCCGCGCAGCTCGCCTACGTACAGTCGGCGCCCAACCAACCGCTGCCGAGCGAGTCCGACGGAGCATTCATCGACCCGTCGCACGCGCAGTTCGCCGCAGTAACGAGCGGCAACCTCTGGTTCGCCGTCCACGCGATCGACAGCAATCCGGGTGACGCGCGCTACGGCTTCGGGCTCGTCGCAGCGGAGCTCGACACCACGGAGGGCTGGCAGAGCGTGCTGCCGCCGCGGCCCCTCACCACAGCCCGGATGACAGGTGGGCTCGCGATGGAGGCGGGCGGCGTTACGCTCTACCCGGCCGGAACGCGGATCGGTGTTGCTGGGGATGGCATCGTGACAGTACGCGGCGCCTGGCTCACGCCGTCAAGCAAGCTTCGCGACAGCGGCACGGTGTGGACATTCCGCCCGACCACAGCAGGCGACGGCGTCGCGCTCTCGTTCGCCGCGCGAGCCGGCTCCGGCTACGCCTTCCAGGTCTGGTACGAAGCGGGCGCGAAGCTCGCCAGGACCAGCCATGGACTCAGCATCGTCGAGCCTGACGGCTCGACCCAGACTTACTCGGTGAACGTACCCGTACGGCTGACGCCAGGAGCGAGCGCCAGCTCCGCATACGCCGCCCACCTGCGCAGCACGATCATCACCGTCCCGCCAACGTCCAGAGCCAACCTCATCACGTACACCACCGTACTGGCCGGCGCCGGTGCCGCGACTGGGCAAACAGGCGCGAGCGGATCGACTGCTTCGAGCGGTCTGAGCGGCCCGAGCGGACAGAGCGGATCAAGCGGTGCGAGCGCGCAGAGCGGCACGAGCGGCACGTCCGGCTCATCAGGCCTCTGAGAGCTCGAACACGGCCGGCCCTTGTTCAGCGCGTCGACGGCGGGGCGGTCGACCCACGTACAACGAGGTTCGTCTCGAGTTCCACATGGAGCGCCTCGACGCGCTGATTTTCGAGCAGGCGCGTGAGCAGGCTCACCCCCATCCGGCCGATCTCTGCGAGTGGCTGATGCACTGTCGTCAGCCGTGGAGTCACGATCCGCGCCTCGGCGGTGTCGTCGAAGCCGACGATCGATAGGTCCTCCGGCACTCGAAGCCCCCGCTCGAGCGCAGCCTGCATCGCGCCGATCGCAAGCTGGTCATTGAAGGCAAAGATTGCCGTCGGCGGCTCGGCCCGGCCCAGCAGCTGAGCGGCAGCCTCGCGCCCACCGTCGACCTCGAAGTTCGACTCGAGGACGAGGCTCGGATCCGACAGCACACCGGCGGCTGCGAGCGCTGCTCGATGTCCGCGCAGCCGCTCGTCGGTCGCCATCCAGCCCGTCGGGCCGGTGATTGCGGCGATCCGCCGGTGGCCTAGCTCGAGGAGATGCGCCGTCGCCTGGTTGGCACCGGCCGAATGCGCAGCCGAAACCGTCGGCACCCGCTCGTCGATGCGCTTGCGCGGGTCGACGACGACGAAGCGAAAGCCGTGCTCCATCAGCGTCCGCAGCTCGCCGCTCGATTCCTCGGGCAGTACGAGCAACGCGCAGTCGGTGGTCCCGTGCATCAGCCGGTCGAGCAGCGAAACCTCGCGGGCGTGCTCATGCAGCGTCGGGCAGAGGACAATCCGCATGTCCTGCTCGTAGAGCGCCTCAGTGACGCCGGCGATGATCACCGAGAAGTACGCCGGATGGATCAGTGGCACGGTCACGCCCACCAGCCCGGTCCTCCCCGCCGACAGTCCGCGGGCACTGCGGTTGGCGCTGTAGCCGTGCTCGCGAACAACGCGCTCGACCTCGCGGCGCGTCTCGTCCGAGACATAGCCACTGGCGTTGACGACGCGCGAGACGGTGGCGGTCGAGACGCCCGCGAGTGCAGCGATCTCGCGGATGGTTGGTCGACCGGCAGGCCTCGGCGCCCCGTCTTCGGAGCTCAGCGGAGTTTCAGGTGACGGCGTGACCTGACTCATCGTTTCCGAAACGTTACATGATTCCTCGACCTTCGTGCAAACCGGCTAGTTGGAAGGCAGTGACGCAATGGCCTGTATTTGCTGGGTAAATTGCGGCTTGACGCTGCAGTAACAATCGGTTACCGTTTTCAGAGAGTACGCCAAGCGGCGTGGTTGGTCCGTTGGCTTGCCTAGTCAAGGGCAGAGGGAGAGGGAGTACATGCAGTTCATCATCCGCCGGCTGGCGTTCTACGTCGTCGCTGCCTGGTCGGCACTGACGATCAACTTCCTGCTCCCGCACCTGCTCCCAGGGACGGCGGTCGAGGCGATGCTGAGCCACATCCCCGATGCCAACGCGCAGACGATCAGGGCGCTCGACATCCAGTACGGGGTCGGTCATCAGGGCAGCCTGCTGCACCAGTACTTCGTCTACCTCGGCCACCTGGCCCACGGCAACCTTGGTATCTCGACGCTCGAGTACCCAGAGAAGGTCGTCACCGTGCTGAACAACACACTGCCCTGGACGATCGCGCTGGTCGGGACCGCGACGATCATCAGCTTCGCGCTCGGAACCCTGTTGGGGATCCTCGCCGGCTGGCGACGCAACGGGGTGTTTGACTCGACCCTGCCGGTCTGGACGTTCCTGCAGGCGACTCCGTACTTCTTTCTCGCGCTGCTGGTGGTGCAGCTGTTCGCGAACACCTGGCACCTCTTCCCCCCCTTCGGCGGCGTGGCGCTCGGCATCCCGACCGCATTCACCTGGACGTTCATCAACAGCGCGCTCGACCACTCAGTCCTGCCGGCGGCGACGATCATCGTCACGTCGATGGCGGGCTGGATGCTGCAGATGCGCAACGTGATGATCACGACGATCGGGGAGGACTACGTGCTCGCCGCGACGGCCAAGGGGCTCTCGCCGCGACGGATCATGTTCACCTACGCCGCACGTAACGCGATCCTGCCGAATATCGCCGGCTTCGCCCTCGCGATCGGCTTTGTCGTCGCCGGCGCGCTGATCATGGAGATCGTCTTCTCCTATCCCGGCGTGGGCTACCAGCTCTACAACGCTGTGACCAACGACGACATCCCCGTGATGCAGGGGATCTTTCTCGCGATCTCGGCCACGGTGCTCCTCGCCTGCCTGCTGGCAGACGTCGTCTACGTCCTCGCCGATCCGCGTACGCGCACAAGGGCGGCCTACTGATGGCCACCGCAGTCACTCCCCTCGTCGAGAGCACGGCACTCGTCGCGCGGCGCGGCGACTTCTTCCGCCGGATGCCGCCGAAGGCGAAGATCGGCGGTGGCATTCTCGTGCTGTTCGTGCTGCTCGCGATCTTTGGACCGGTGCTCGCGCCCTACAACCCGGACGACACGATCAACGGCTCTACCTCGGCCCTTGCGCCAAGTTTGCACCACCTCCTGGGGACCGCCTACGGCGGTGGGGATGTCCTCTCGCAGCTGCTCTACGGGCTGCGCGGGACAGTCGAGCTGGGGGTTATCACGGCAACTATCGCGTCGATCCTGTCCGTGGGCATCGGCGTCAGCGCGGGCTTCCTCGGCGGCGCCGCGGACGAGGTGCTGTCGCTGGTGATGAACGTGTTCATCGTCTTACCAGCGCTGCCACTGCTGATCATCGTGCTCGGCTTCCTCCCGAAGGGCTCCGGCGTACTGCCGACGGCAGTCGTCCTCAGCGCACTCGGCTGGTCGTGGGGAGCGCGGGTGATCCGCGCCCAGACGTTGACGTTGCGCGGTCGCGACTTCATCGCGGCAGCACGCGAAACCGGCGAGCGCACCTGGCGACTCGTCGCGTTCGAGCTGCTGCCGAACGAGGTCAGCCTGATCGCAGCGAACTTCGTTGGGACCTTCCTCTACGCGATCCTGACATCGGTGGCGCTGGCGTTCATCGGACTCGTCACCTTCTCAAGCTGGAGCCTCGGCTTGATGCTCTACTGGGCGCAATCCGAGGGCGGCTTCAGCACCGGTGCGTGGTGGTGGTACGTACCGCCCGGCCTCGTTGCTGCGCTCCTCGGTATGAGCCTCGTACTGCTGAACTTCGGCCTTGACGAGCTCGGTAACCCGCGCCTGCGCGAAGCGACCGTACGCAGGAAGGGCGGCCCGGACAGCAAGCCGAGCCGTAGACGCCGTCAACCGTGGCGTCCGACCGACCCGACACCGGTCGAGCGCCTGGAGCCTTCATCGTGAGCACCGTCAGCTGCGCCACGAGCGAATCGATGCCGAGCGCCGAGGCCGCCCAGCAAAAACCGGTGCTCGAGGTCCGCGACCTCTCCGTCGTCTACGACGGTGACACCAGGGCGGTCGATCACGTCGACATCGCGCTGGCGCCCGGCGAGACGTTGGGTCTTGCCGGCGAGAGCGGCTCGGGCAAGTCGACGCTGGCGCTGGGACTCTGCCGCCTGGTGCGCCCACCCGCCGTGATCACGAGCGGCAGCGTGATCTACCGTGGGAGCCGCGTCGCCCCCGGGGGCGTCGATCTGCTCGAACTGCGCTCGCGCGAGCTTCGCAAGCTGCGCTGGCGCGAGATCTCGATCGTCTTCCAGAGCGCGATGAACGCGCTCAACCCGGTGCTCCGCATCCGCGACCAGCTCGGCGACGTGCTCGACGCGCACCTGCACCTCGGCCGCAAGGAGAAGCGCGACCGGCTCGACACGCTGCTCGATCTCGTCGGCATCCCGCGCGAGCGGCTGCGCAGCTACCCCCATGAGCTATCGGGCGGCATGCGCCAGCGGGTGATGATCGCGATGGCGCTGGCCGTGGATCCCGAGGTCGTGATCATGGACGAGCCGACGACGGCGCTGGATGTCGTAGTGCAGCGCGAGATCCTGGCGCAGATCGTCGAGCTCCAGGACCGGCTCCACTTCGCTGTGCTGTTCATCACGCACGATCTCTCGCTGCTGCTCGAGATCGCCGATCGCATCGCGGTCATGTATGCCGGCAAGGTCGTCGAGGTTGGCAGCGCCGAGCAGATCCACAACCGTCCGGCACATCCCTACACGCAAGGCCTGCTGCGTTCGTTCCCGAGCGTCCACGGTGCCCGCAGGGAGCTCGCCGGGATTCCCGGCACACCGCCGGATCTACGCTCGCTACCGCCGGGTTGCCCGTTCGTGCCTCGCTGCAGTCACGCAACCGACAAATGTCGCGACATCGACATGCGGATCAGGCCGGTCCCGGGCTCGGATCCAAGCCACCTCAGTGCGTGCCCATTTGTGACGCCTGAGATGGCGAAAGCCAATACGCCCAAGGTCAAAGCCGCAACATCGAAGGGGACAACATGAGCGACCAGCTCGCGTCTGCCGAGGTGATGCCGGCAACAGCCGCGCGCGGTCGTCTTGTCCTGGAGGCGCGCTCGCTCGGTAAGGACTTCAAGCTGTCGCACGGCTGGCACCGAGACACCCTGTCGGCGGTGCGTGGGGTGTCATTCGGCCTTTATCAAAGCGCCGTGGTAGCGCTCGTCGGTGAGAGCGGCTCTGGCAAGTCCACGGTCGCTCGGATGCTCGCCGGCCAGGAGCGACCAACGGCCGGCGAGATCGCGCTCGACGGCGAGGTCGTTCAACCCTGGACCCATGGCCAGTTCCGTCCTTACAAGAGCAACGTGCAGATGGTCTTCCAGGATCCGTTTGCCTCGCTCAACGCGGTGCACAGAGTGCGCTACACGCTCGCGAGGCCGGTGCGCCTGCACCAGCATCTGCGGGACCGCAAAGCGGTCGAGGCCGAGCTCGTGCGTCTCGTCGAGCGCGTCCGCCTGACGCCGGCCCAGCAGTTCCTCGCCAAATACCCACACGAGCTGTCGGGCGGTCAGCGCCAGCGCGTCGCCATCGCGCGAGCCCTTGCTGCCCAACCGCGTGTCCTGCTGGCCGACGAGCCGGTTTCGATGCTCGACGTCTCGATCCGTCTCGAGGTGCTCGACCTGCTCGACGAGCTGCGCTCCCAGTTCCAGCTCGCCGTCCTCTACGTCACCCACGACATCGCCTCGGCACGCTACTTCGCGGACGACACGCTCGTCATGTACGCGGGCGAGATCGTCGAGCGGGGACCTTCAGAGGACGTCACGCAGCAGCCGGCCCATCCCTACACCCAGCTGCTCGTGGCCTCCGCGCCCGATCCGGACAACCTCGCCGCCAGGATCAGGCCTGCGTCTTCAGGCGAGGTACGGCGTGCCGGCAGTGCGCTATCGACGACGGTGGGGTGCCGGTTCGCGCCGCGCTGCCCCCTGGCCGAAGATCGCTGCCGTGCCCAGGCGCCGCCACTGTTACAGCTGAGCGCGCAGCGAGCCGCAGCCTGCTGGCGACTCGATGTCGCCGCACCAGACTTGCTTCACCAGACGCAAGGGGAGAAGGAGGAGACCATCAAGACCTGATCACGCAGGTTGCGACCCGTCCGACGCGGCACTCCACAACAGGCACCGCGCCGGACGTTCGGATCACAAGCGCATGCAGCGCATGCGCGCACTTGGAATCTGCACATAGCTGTGCTGAACGAAAGGTAATGCACCAACCATGAAACTCCTATCTATTCGTAAGCGCTGGCTTACAGCCTCGTCCTCGACGGTCGCGGTCGCCGCGATCGGCGCGGTCGCCGCAGGCGTGTTTGCAGCGCCGGCTGTCGCGACGCGCGCCCATGCCGCCGCCGCCACGCCACTCGTCATGGAGTCCAGCCAGGGCGTCTCGTTGTCGGCAAGCAACAACATGAACCCGTATCCCCAAGGCGACGCGGCCACACAGATCGGCGCCACCTCGCTGATCTATGAGGACCTGATGCAGTTCGATATCGCCAAGCCGACGCAGGCGCCGTATCCGTTCCTCGCGACCAGCTACAAGTGGGGCCCCGGCGGCAAGTCGATCACGTTCCAAATTCGCCAGGGCGTGAAGTGGAGCAACGGCGCCGCGTTCACGGCAGCTGACGTTGCCGGGACCTACAACATGCTGGTCAAGTACCCCGACACCAACACCAGTCCCGTCGGCGGCATCGCCGACCTAACCGGCGCTACGGTGAGCGGCAATGCCGTGACGCTGACCTTCTCGGCGCCGGCATACACGGAGCTGCAGCAGATCTGCGGCGTCTACATCGTGCCGTCGTCGGTCTACAGCTACAACGGCGATCCGGCGACGGACGACATCACCAACCCGATCGGCACCGGTCCGTACACCTATGACGCGTCCGCGTCCAACGCGAGCGGCATCGTGCTGAACGCCAACCCGAACTACTGGGGCGGCCCGTTCGGTGGCACCGGCGCACCCGCAGTTGCACAGGTTCAGTTCCCGAACATCGATACCGCCGCTGACGCTCTGACGGCGCTCGAGGGCAACACGCTCGACTGGGCAGGCAACTCGCTCGCCGGCCTGAGCGCGTTCACGAGCGGCGGCGGGCACGCTGCATGGTTCGCAGCAGTGAACACGGTCACCCTGTACCCGGACCTGAACGCGTTCCCGTTCAACCAACTGGCCGTCCGCAAGGCCTTCAGCCTCGCGATCGACCGTAAGGACATCAGCGTGACGGGCGAGTACGGCACCGAGCCGGTGGCGACAAACGCCAGCGGCCTCACGCTGCCGGCCTTCGCGGCAGACGAAGTCAGCGCCGTGAAGGGCTCGAAGTACACGCTGTCCCCGAACGCCAACCCGAAGGCCGCCGACGCGGTGCTGAAGGCAGCCGGTGCAACGCTGAAGGGTGGCTGGTACTACCTCAAGGGTAAGAAGATCGTCATCAGCATCAGCGATCCGACGACCTACACGGACTATGCCGAGGATGCGACGCTGATGGCAGGCGAGCTGAAGAAGGCTCACATCGACGCGTCCTTCAACGGCATCACCGCCGACGCGTGGAACGCTGACGTCGCCGACGGCAAGTTCGGCTCGGCGATCGTCCACTGGGGCGACTCGGTTGTTTCGCCATTCGGTGTTTACAACTACTGGCTGAACAGCTCCCTCGACAACGGCGCCAGCAACTCCGGTGACTACGAGGGCCTGAAGAACTCGACGATGGACAAGGACCTGTCGAAGCTGTCAAGCGCCAACACGACCGCAGCTGAGCTGAAGGGCCTGGCTCCGCTTGAGGAGTACGTGGCGCAGCAACTGCCCGTGATCCCGCTGGTCTACGGCGCATCGTTCGACGAGTACAACTCGGGTGCATTCACTGGCTGGCCCAGCAAGAGCAACGAGTACGAATCAGGCAGCCCGAACACCCCGACCAACGAGGTGATCGTGCTGCACCTGAAGCCCGTCTCCTAGCACGGGATACCGACCGGGCTCCGCTTCCGCGTTCGCGCGGCAGCGGAGCCTCGGCTCGGCTCTGCCTGCATACGAACTTTCGAAAGGACAGTGATCGTGATGACGACGACAGGAGGCGCCGACCCGGCTGCGCGCATGCGCAAGTTTCCGGCCGGGTTCCTATGGGGCGCCGCGACGTCGGCGTACCAGATCGAGGGGGCGGTGGCGGCCGACGGCCGCGGACCGTCGGTATGGGACACGTTCTGCCATACGGCCGGCAAGATCGCCGGCAGCGACACCGGCGATGTCGCCTGCGACTTCTACCACCGCTACGAGGAGGATCTCGACCTGCTCGCGAGCCTCGGGCTGAACAGCTTCCGCTTCTCGATCGCGTGGCCACGCGTCCAACCAAGCGGGCGTGGACCGGCCAACCGAGCGGGTCTCGACTTCTATCGGGCGATCGCGGATGGGCTCGGGCAACGAGGCATAACGCCAGCGATCACGCTGCACCACTGGGACCTGCCGCAGGCGCTCGAGGACGTCGGCGGTTGGGCCAACCGCGACACGGCAGAGCGCTTTGCCGAGTACACGCGGCTCGTGGCCGAAGCAATCGGCGATGTCGGTGGTCTG
>Ga0302184_10000901_pt1 | contig 19443 bp, 20 predicted proteins | sample I_Palsa_N3_3_FD_200233 | JGI IMG/M metagenome (GOLD analysis project Ga0302184, IMG submission 200233) | Peat permafrost microbial communities from Stordalen Mire near Abisko, Sweden - I_Palsa_N3_3 | ecosystem: Environmental > Terrestrial > Soil > Palsa > Peat permafrost | place: Sweden...
AGACAGCCGGTCGCTAGCCAACCCAAGCCAGTGCAGTCAACTTGCGGATACCCTCCGCGCGAGCCGGACCAGCAGCATTGGTAATGGCAGATGCCGTCCGCAGCCGGGGTCAAGGGGAGTAATGAGCAGCCTGCCGGAAACTCTGATCGAGGCCCATGGCGGCGGGCTAGGGCGCTGGAACGAGCTGGATGCCATCTCGGCGCGCCCGATCCAGGTCGGCACCCCATGGGCTCTGAAGCGCCAGCCGGGCGTCCTTGACGACGTTTTCGTCCGGGGCGGACCTGCACCAGGAGCGGATGCCGAGGGAGGACAATGTGACAAACGCACGCGACGTCATCGCCGATGCAATAGTGCAAGCCAAAATCCGGCGAGCGCTCTCGTCGGGCCCGGACTGCATCACGAGCGAGGCAACCGTTGCGGAAATGGATGCTCACGGCACGATGACCGTGTTGCGTCCGGGCGCGAACCAGTGGGTGTGCATCCCCGGCAACGAGAACATCATCGGGCAGGCCGACATGTGCGCGGATCCGATGGGGATGGTGTGGATGCTAGACATCATGGCCGGGAAGCCCAAGCCGACGAATACCGAGCCCGGACTGATCTACATGCTCAACGGGGCTATCCAGCACAGCTACACCGATCCGTTCGACCGCACCAGCCCGCCCATCCCGATCGGCCCGCACTGGATGCTGCTGTGGCCTTTCGACGCTACAGCCGCCGGATTGCCGACGGTCATGCGTGACGCCGGGGCGATGGTGATGTTCGCTGGCACGCCCTACGCGCATCTGCATATCTGCGGCTCACCATGGGACGGCCATGATTATCACCCAGGCGACAGAGGTGTCTGGACAATGACCTACGCCCGGCCATGACGAAGCCAGGCGCTCGGCGAAGTCCAGTCACGCGCCGGATACCGTTCTCCGACGCCGACGTGCACCGTACAAGGGCTGTGGCACGGCGTTCGGTGACAGTACCTGACACACCAGGTCGCGGGTCTCCTGACGGTCATACCCTGGCCCGGGCTCCTGCGTTCTGGACGATAGCGGCCACCACGGCGGCCCTCCTCGCCGCTTCTAGTGCCCCGAGTCCGCTCTATCCCGTGTACCAGTCCGAGTTCGGATTCTCGGCCATCACCCTGACGGTGATCTTCGCGGTGTATGTCTTCGCACTGATGGCGAGTCTGCTCACCGTGGGCAGGTTGTCTGACTATGTGGGAAGGCGTGCCCTAGTCGGAGGCGCTCTCGCCGTTGAGGCGGTCGCGATGACTTTGTTCCTTGGAGCGGACGGAGTCGGGTGGCTGGTGATCGCCCGGATCGTCCAAGGGCTGGCGACTGGTGCCGGCATCGGAGCGCTCGGGGCGTACCTCCTGGATCTGCAACCGAGCGACGGGTCGCGACTGGGCTCGCTGGCCAACACGGCCGCTCCGACATTCGGACTGGGACTTGGCGCGGTAGTGGCGGGGCTGCTGGTGCAGTACGCGCCGCATCCGACGCGGTTGATCTTCGCGATCCTCACGGCGCTTTTCGTCACGCTAGCCCTGCTCACTGTTGCGCTACCGGAAACCGTGCAGCGCGTGCCGGGAGGGCTGGCGGCCTTGCGGCCTCAGGTAGCCGTTCCGGTCCGGGCTAGGCGTGCGTTTGCGGCTGCCGTTCCGGCCATGGTAGCCACCTGGTCGCTAGGTGGCCTGATCCTGTCGGTCGGAAGTTCGCTACTCGGCACCGTGTTCGGCCAAGCCAACCATGCCGTGGTCGGCCTGGTGATCGGCTTGTTCCCGATCTCGGCCGCCACAGCCTCGGTCCTCGGCCGCGACGTGTCGCCCTCATCAATGTCCCGGATCGGCAGCGCAATCCTCGCCGGGGGAACAGGCCTGTTCCTCCTCAGTCTCGGGTGGTCCTCTATTGCGCTGTTTGTTGCCGCGTCAATCATCACCGGCGCAGGCTTTGGATCGGCGTTTCTCGGTGCGTTGCGCTCGGTGAGCCAGCTGGCCGAGCCGCACCAGCGCGCTGCGCTAGTGTCCGCCGTATACGTGGTCAGCTACGTGGCGTTCAGCGTTCCGGCACTGGTGGCGGGCCTGCTTATCACACACATCGGACTCAAGGACACCTCCTTTGGTTACGGCGGCTTCGTGGCGCTGGTCGCCGTGGGGACATTGGTCTTCGAAAGGCTCACCACGCGCACTTGGCCGCCGTCCAGAAGACGCGAGCTTAGCTAGGCCGGGCGGTAACAGAGATAGACAGTGCCGCTGCCGAACCTGCGCTCCTCGGCCAGGGCCAGGTTCAGGCGGACCTGGCCGGCAGGGCGCGGGTGCCGCCGCCCACGACGGCCGGGACGACGAACATCTGGTATTCGTCCACCAGCCCGGCCGCGATGGCCTGCTCACGGGCCTGGAGGACACCTCTTTCCAGCAACTCGGTGGTGCCGTAAGGGCGGGACAGGCGGACAGCGGGCATCGGGAAGCCCCTTGACTGATTAGACCTGTCTGTCTATTATCTTGAACGTACAGACCTGTCTACTCAATGAGAGTGGGTAACCAGACATGACGACGCACTACGGCGCCGGACCGGGAGCAGGCATCGCGCAGTCAGCACCGGCCCCGCACCGGGCCGAGCGGGTCACGAGTGCCCAAGCCCTGCCGGTCCGCCGTCCGGCCAGCGAAACCGCGGCCCTCCCGGCCGACCCGTTCGCCCGCCGGCCTTGGCTGCGCGGGCGGGGCAGTTACCGGCTGAGCGGGCGGCCGGCCGTCTTCGTGCTGGCCTCGCTGATCGTGGCGCTGCTGGCCTCCTCCGCCGCGCCCACCCCGCTGTATGCGATCTACCAGGCCCGATGGCACTTCACCCCGATCACCACCACGGTGGTGTTCGGGGTGTACGCCGTAGCGGTGCTGGCCTCCCTGCTGACCCTGGGCAAGCTGTCGGACCACGTCGGCCGGCGGCCGGTGCTGCTGACCGCGATCGCCGTGCACGCGGGCTCGCTGGTGATCTTCGCCACCGCGACCGGGGTGCCCGAGCTGCTCGCCGCGCGGGTGGTCCAGGGCCTGTCCACCGGCGCGGCCCTGGGCGCGATCGGCGCGGCCATGCTGGACATGGACCGTGAGCTCGGCACGTTCGCCAACGCGGTGGCGCCGGGCCTGGGCAGCGCGACCGGCGCGATCGCCTCCGCGCTGGCGGTCCGTTTCCTGCCCGCCCCCACGCACCTTATCTACCTGGCCCTGATCGGCGTGCTCGCCCTGCAGGCGGTCGCGATCGCGGCCATGCGCGAGACGGTCAGCCGGGCCCCCGGTGCGCTGGCCAGCCTGCGGCCTGAGATCATCCTGCCGCGGGCGTTGCGGGGCCCGGTGCTGACCGCCGTGCCGGTGCTGTTCGCGGTGTGGGCGCTGGCTGGGCTGTACGGCGCGCTCGGCCCGGCACTGGTGCACGCCCTGACCGGGTCGGGCGAGGTGGTGCTGGGCGCCCTGAGCCTGTTCGTTCTGGCCGGCTCGGCGGTTGTCGCGATCATCGCGCTGCGCCGGGCCGCGGCCCGGACGGTCATGGGCGTCGGTGTCCTGGCCCTGATCGCCGGCGTGGCGCTCACCATCACGGCCGTCAGCCTGGGTTCCGTGGCGCTCTTCTTCGCCGGTTCCGTGGTCGCCGGCGTCGGGTTCGGCAGCGGTTTCCAGGGCGGCATCCGCCTGGTGGTGCCGCTGGCCGCGGCGCACCAGCGGGCCGGCGTCGTTTCCCTGCTCTACGTGGTGTCCTACCTCGGGCTGGGCGTGCCCGCCGTGCTGGCCGGGTTCGGCGTGGTGCACGGCGGAGGGCTCATCGACACCACCCGCTACTACGGCGCCGCGGTAATCGCGCTGGCCGCGCTGGCCCTGTTCGGCTTGCTGAAGACCCGGCCCGGACGCGCTGTGCAGCCCGTCGCCGCCCGGATCCCGGGCATACAATAGACAAGCCTGTCTAGGAAGGTGACCGTCACCATGGCTGTCAAGGAAGCGGCCCGGCCGTCGGCGCGTGAGCGGCTGCTGGCCGCGGCGAACGAGCTGTTCTACAACGAGGGCGTGCACACGGTCGGCATCGACCGCATCATCGACCAGGCCGGCGTGGCCAAGGCCTCGCTGTACAACACCTTCGGCAGCAAGGACGAGCTGGTCCGCGCCTACCTGGAGACCCGCCACGCCAGCATCACCCAGCGCATCACGCAGGCGGTAGAACGCTACGACACCCCGCGCGAGCGCCTGCTGGCCGTGTTCGAAGGCCAGGGCGAGCTGTTCGCCCAGCCGGACTACCGCGGCTGCGCGTTCGCCCGGGCCAGCGCGGAATCCCACCCCGGCGACCTGACCGAGCAGGCCGCCGAGGCCTACCGCCGCTGGGTGCGCGCGCTGCTCACCGAGCTGGCCGCCCGCGCCGGCGTGCCCGAGCCCGAGATCCTGGCCCGCCAGCTGCACCTGCTCTACGACGGCAGCGGGCAGTCCGCGCGGATGGACCACGACCCCGCCGCGGCCGCCGCGGCCCGCGCCGCCGCGGCCACCCTGCTCGACGCCGCCCTGGCCCAGGGGACGACTGCCCGGCTCAAGGGGTGACCTAGGTGGACGGTGAAGCCGGGCTTGCGTTTCCTGGCCAGGACGCCCCCTGCGGCGAGGCTCCGTGAGCGTCATGATGACCGGCAAGAACACGAGCCTGGTCGGCCGGGGGGAGGAACTGTCCCGGCTGACGGAACTGGTGACCCCGCCGCATGAGGAAAGCCGGGTGCTCCTGATCCTCGGCGATCCGGGCATGGGCAAGACCGTCCTGCTGGCCGAGGCCGCGCGGGCGGCCAGGCGGGCGGGGATGCGGGTCCTGGCGGCGGCCGGCCGGGAGTCGGAGCAGGACCTGGCCTTCGCCGGGCTGCATCAGCTGCTGCGCCCGGTGCTGGACCGCGTGGGCGGCTTGCCGGCCCGGCAGGCCGAGGCGCTGCGCGGTGCCTTCGCGATCTCCGAAGATCCCGTGCCGCCCGACGCGCTGCTGACCGGGATCGCCGTGCTCACCCTGCTGTCCGCACTTTCGGACGACGGGCCGCTGCTAGTGGCCGCGGACGACGCGCAGTGGCTGGACCGCGCCTCGCTGGACGCGCTCGCCTTTGCCGCCCGCCGCCTGGAATCAGAGCAGCTCGTGCTGCTGGTCGGCGCCCGCGGAAACGCGCCTCCTGCTGGTTTCGAGCGGGACTTCCCGCAGCTGATGCTGGCCCCGTTGAGCCTGCCAGAGGCCGGCCGGCTCCTTGACGCGCAGCCGCACCCGCCGCACGGCCGGCCCCGCGAACAGGTGCTCGCCCAGGCGGCCGGGAACCCGCTGGCGCTGATCGAGCTCGCGAAGATGATCGCCGCGGACCCGGACGCGGGGCGCCGCTGGGCTGCCGAGCCGCTCCCGCCGACCGGGCAGCTGACCGCGATCATGGCCGCCCGGTACGCCACCCTGCCCGGGACGGCGCGAGCTGCGCTACTGCTCGCCGCGGCCGCCGACAGCCCAGACCTGATCGCCGCGGCGGTACCCGGGCTTTCCGCAGGCGCCCTCGCCCCGGCGGAAGCGGCGGGCCTGATCCGGCTGGAAACGTCGGGCCCGCAGTTTACCCATCCGCTGGTCCGGTCGGCCGTCTACAATGCCGTGCCGTTCGCCGAACGTGCCGCGGCGCACCTGACGGTCGCGGACGCGCTCCGCGACTCACCTGACCGTTACGCCTGGCACCTGGCCGCCGCGGCCCTGGAACCCGACGAGCACGTGGCCTGTTTGCTGGAGGACAGCGCGGCCCAGGCGCAGCGCCGTGGCGGCGCGGCCGCGGCGGCACGCGCCCTGGAACGTGCCGCCGAGCTCAGCCCAGGCGAGCGGGACAAGGCCCGGCGGCTGCTGGCCGCGGCTGACCTCGCCCTCCCTGCCGGCCAGGCCGACTGGGTCCGCGAACTGGCCGGCCAGGTGCTCACGCTGACGTCCGACCCGGACCTGCGCATCGCCGCCCGGCTGGATATTGGCTGGTCGCTGCTGTGGTCGAACCGGAACGCCGACGCGCTCGAAACCCTCATCTCCGTCGCCGCCGAGGCATTGGAGCGGCGGCCGGCCCTCGCGTGGCACGCGACCGGCCTGGCCGCCACGGTCGCCCACCAGACCGGGCTCCCAGAAGCCTGCGCCAAGGCCCGTGCCGCCCTGGGCGCGCTCGACTCCCTGGGCGAGCCGGCGCTGTCGGCGCAGGACTGGCCGGCCAGCAGCGTTGACGAGAACCGGATCTGGATCAGAGCATGCACCGACCCGTTCGGCGCAAGAGCCGAAACCGTCCGCTACCTGCACCGGATAACCGGCGGATCCCTCTGCGACCGGGGCAAGGTAGGTGGGACGGCCTGGATCCTGGACGAGACCGAACTAGCGGTCAGGGTGCTGCGCGAGGCCCTCAGCCAGCTGCGGGCGCCCGGTGTCCGCGGCGCCAGCGGCGCCGTGCTCTCGGTGCTGGAATGGGCCTGCATCGACAGCGGGCGCTGGGATGACGCGCTCGCCGCCGCGCGCGAGGCGAACGACATCGCCGCCGCGTACAAGATGGAAACGGTGGCCGGCTCGGCCGACCTCACCACGGCTACTGTCGCGGCCATGCGGGGTGATCACGACCGGGTAGGACCGCTGCTGGCCCGCGTGCTCGCCGTGGTCGACGTGTCCGAATACCGCGGCTTCGCCGCCAGGACCCGGCACGCCGCAGGCCTTGACGCGCTGGCCCAGGGTCACTACGTGATCGCCTACGCGCAGCTCAGCCAGCTCTTCGCCGCCGAGGGCACGCCGCTGCACCACCACTTCTCTTACCTGGCCATCGCCGACCTCGCCGCCGGGGCGGCGCGCGCCGACCGGCGCCTCGAAGCCAGGACGCTGGTGGAGCACGCGCTGGCCCTCCTGGACCCCGGACCCGGGCCGAGGCTTACCCAACTCGCGGCCCGCGCCCGCGGGCTCCTGGCTGAGCCTGACGGCGCCGGTGCGTATTTCGCCGCGAGCCTGGCCGATCCGGCCGGGGACACGTGGCCGTTCGAACGGGCCCAGCTACAGCTGGACTACGGGGAATGGCTGCGACGGCAGCGGCGGATCAACGACGCCAAGCCCGTTCTCGGGACGGCCCTGGAAACGTTCCGCCGCCTCGGCGCGGCGCCGTGGACCCGGCGCGCGGAAGCCGAGCTGCGTGCCTGCGGCGTAGCCGCAGGCACAGGCTCGGTCGGCCCGGGCGGGCTGGACGGGCTCACGGCGCAGCAGCGCGAGATCGCCGTCCTCGCCGGACGCGGCCTGACTAACGGCGAGATCGCCGACCGCCTGTTTCTGTCCCCTCGCACCGTCGCCTCGCACCTGCACCGCTCCTACCCCAAGCTCGGCATCGCCGGCCGCCACCAGCTCCGCGACCTCATCGACCAGTCGAGCACAGTGCAGATCAGCGATTAGGCCGGCCCGGCGCCGCGAGCACGAGTTCGGCGACGGCCGCCATCCCGGCCGCGTCGGGTTGGAACGGCGCCCCGCCACGCAACGACAGGTGGAACCGCCGTGTCCACGGGGTCGCGGACCAGGCGCGTCATCGACAGAACTGCCCATCGCGACGTAACAGCTCCCGGCCGGGATCGGTAGCATCGCGTCCTGCCCTGCGCTCATCGGTCGGCCACCACAAGCAGAATGTACGCCAGAGCCCGTGTTCGTTCTCAGGGGCTTACGCCCATGAGGTCTAGGAGGTAGGCCCCCCGGCCTTGGCCTGCAGCTCCGCGATCTGCTTGCGGGCCGCGGCGACAAGTTCGTCGTTGGTGTTCGCGTGACCGCTCAGCCCCCACCCCCCGGGCACGGCCTCGGTCAGGAGCACCCAGGTGCGCTCGGCGAGCGCCGGGTCGCCCGCGGCGTCCGCGACCAGGCTGGTGAACTGGCTCACCACCGCGACCTGCTTGTCGCGGTCCAGAGCACCCGCGTTGGTGAGCACCTGCACGCGAACGTAGTTGGACGCGCCGTCGACGTTCGAGAGGTCGCCGGCCGGCAGCTCGTGCACGAAGCCGGCCGTGTTCTGGCGGAACATCGGGATGTCCGGGACCTTCTCGATGGCCATCAGGGTCGCCGCGAGATCCGCGGCGAGCTGGTGCTTGTCGGTGAAGGTGCCCGCCGTGGCGTACACGTCGATCATGGGCATTACATAGTCCTTCCTGTCGTGCCGCGGCGGTTACTCCGCGGCTAAGTGGCCGGGCTCGATCAGCCCGTCGAGCCGTCGTCCCATCTCGCGGGAGAAGGCCAGCACGGCGCCGAACGGCCGGTGGTGAATGGCGATGCCGGTGAAGGTGCCTGCCGGGCCGACGGTCAGCCCGGTGATCCCGTCGATGTCCAGCCCGAGGGCGCGGGCTGTCCAGTCCAGGTAGGCCCGGCCGGGCGCTTCGGCAGCGCTGGTGAACGTCAGCTGGTCGTAGATGCCCGCGGCGGTGCGCAGCGTCAGCCACACCTGGGCGCGGCCGGCGATGGGCCGGGCGAAGATGCTGCCGGACAGCACGATGTCCGGCTCGGTGATCGCGGCGAAGGCCTCTCCGGTGTCATCCCGGAAGGCCTGCGAATAGCGTTCGGAAACAGGAGGCTCGATGGTCACCGGCACTCACCGGCTGCGGCTGCGTTCATGCCCACTAGCATCTGGCGGCGCACCCGGGCTGAGGTATCAGCAACTTGACTGCACTCAGCCGGCGGCGCGGCTGCGGGCAGCGGTGCAGTCAACATACCGATACCCGGCCGCCGTCCCGTGGGTGAGCATGGTGCGATGAGCCTTGACTTTGACGTGTTCGTGGTAAATCCCAAGCCCATCCCGAGCGCAGTGCCGGGTTTCGAGGCGGCGGTGGGCCCGGCCACCTGGCCGCCGTCCACCTCGACCCTCATCAGTGACGACAGCGGCGCCCTGCTGGTCGACTGTCTTATCACGGAACGCGAGGGCCGCGAGCTCACGGCGTGGGTCCAGTCTCACGACCGCGAGCTCGGGTACGTGTACATCACCCATCCGCACGCCGACCATTTCCTGGGCCTGCCGGAGATCCTGGCGGCGTTCCCCGATGCCAGGCCGGTGGCCCTGGCCGAGTCCATCCCCGCGATGGAAGAGCAGATCTCGCCCGGGTATATGCAGGTCTGGGGCGGGTTCTTTCCCAGCCAGCTGACCGCCAAGCCCGTAGCGCCGGAGCCACTCGCGGGCACCACGATCCCGGTCGGAGGCTCGGTGGCCACGGTGATCCCGGTCGGGACCACCGATACCGGGCACTCCAGTGTCGTCCACGTCCCCGGCCTGAGCCTGGTCGTCTCCGGCGATGTCGTCTACAACCAGACACACATGTGGCTGGCGGGGTCGACACCGCAGACCCGCGCCAGCTGGGCGCGGGCGCTGGACGCCGTGGCGGCGCTGGCGGCCGGCACGCTCATCGCCGGCCACCGCAACCCGGCGGCCCCCGACGACGACGCCCGCCGCCAGATCGGCGAGTGCCGCCGCTACCTGGCCGATTTCGAGGCCGCGCTGGAACGCAGCTCCGCCCCGGCCGAGCTCATCGACCGGATCACGTCGGCCTACCCGGACCTGGCCAACCCCTACACGCTCTGGGTCGCGGCCTACGACCTGCTCGGCACCACAACCGGTTAACGAGGGTCGCTGAGGAAGGCCTCGACGTCGGCGGCAGTGTCCGCAGCTGGCGCTGGACCGCGCGGACGAGCTCCCCAGGCAGGCCATCGGGATCGGTGCCGCGAGCCTGCGCGTGCCGCAGCCCGCCGATCAGCTGAACCGCGAGGAACGGGTTACCGCCCGCCTGCTCCAGCATCTGCCGGGTCGCGGTCCCGGGCAGGGCGCCAAGCTGGTCATGAGAGATGGCGATAATGTCGCTGTCCGCCAGCGGCCCGAGCTCGAGCCGGCGCAGCGGCGCGTCGCCGGCCGCCCCGGCCAGGAACGGCAGGTCCGCGGTGCGGGCGGCGGCCAGCCACGCCACCGGCGAGTGGACCAGCCGGCCCGGCAGCGAGCGCAGCACGAAACCGCTCAGGTCATCCAGCCACTGCGCGTCATCGACCGCGATGACGATCGCGCGCTCGGCGGAGCGCCGCTCAAGCCCGGCGGCCACCGCGTCCAGCAGCCGCAGCGGCTGGCCGATCAGGGCCGCCAGCGGTTCCGCCGTCCCGGCCGCCAAGACCGGATCGGGGCCGTCGCGCAGCACGGTCAGCAGCGGGCCGCCGGGAACGATCCGGCCGATCCGGTCCGCTCGCAGGGTCCCGCACCCGGCGCCCAGCCGCCCGGCCTCCCGCAGCAGGGCGGTGAGCAGAGCGGACTTGCCGATGCCGGCCTCTCCGGTGATAACCAGACCGTCGCCCTGGCCGGTCCTGACGACCTTGCGGACGACGCCGAGGGCGGTCGCCATCGGCTCAGATCGCCCCCGCAGCACCACATCGGCCATGACCATGCCTCCAAACCGCACCCTAACCTCCATGGTCGGATAAGGCGACCTCCCGCGCCCTCACCTGAACAGGTGAGAGGCGCGGCTGCGAGTTGGCCGGTTCCGTAGATCCCGAGGAGGCCGAGGGGAACTCCGGGTTAGCGCACAGCTGACCCGGGACTGCCGAGCACCTCATCGAGAGCTTGCTCGATCGACTGCGCGCCAGAGCTCAGGTAAAGGACGCGGCCGACGCTACGCGAATCTGCCAGCAAGCGGGCGAGCACGCCCGCGACGTCATCACGTGGCACCGGCCCGCTGAAGGGCGAGCTGCCGATGCGGACGCTCCCGGTCCCCGCATCGTCGGTCAAGCCGCCCGGCCGCAGGATCGTCCACTCCCGATCGCTCGCCTCCACCGCCGCATCGGCCGCCGCCTTCGCCCGCAGGTAGACCGCGAACACCTCGTCGCCGTCCGGCGGGTTCTCGACGCCCGCCCCGCTGATCATGAGGTAGCGCGGGACACCGGCGGTCGTCGCGGCCCGCAGCAGCTTGGTCGCTCCGTCGCGATCCATCGTCAGCTTGCGGTCGGCCCCGCTACCGGGTCCGGCGCCGGCGGCGAAGACCACGGCATCCGCGCCCTCGATCGCGGTGGCGATATCCTCGACGCTTGCCCGCTCCAGGTCGCACAGGACGGGAGCTGCTCCCGCCCGGCTGACCTCGGTCGCGTGATCCGGGTTACGGATCAGTCCGGTGACGCGGTCGCCCCGGGCCGCGAGCAACCGCGCCAATCGCAACGCGATCTGTCCGTGGGCACCTGCAATCGCTACGTTCACGGCGCGATCTCCACCTCCCGCCTCGCCCCAAAGCCGGAGCCTGTTATGGTGTCACCCCTGGCTGCTCTTGTCATCGTGGCTTGGCCAGGTGCAGCCAACATGCGGATTCCGCGGCTTTGACCCGGCAGATGATCATGGCTTACACCTGGGAGAGCCGGAGAGGACAGCCGTGACGACGACGACACGTCCGGCTTCTCCCGGCACGCAGATGATCGTCCTGCCCGGCGGCGGGTACGCCACACACGCCCCGCACGAAGCCGAGCCAGTGGCCAGGTGGCTCGGCCGCCTCCCGCCGATGATCGCGCAGCTCTCGGCTGGCCTGCCGAGGATGTGTCCGTCCGCGCCGTTGGGGGGTGAGCGCGGGGTGTGCAGCCGGTGCGTCCCTGACCTCTTTGGCGGTGGGGCCGCTGAGGCTAAGGATGGCTGGCCACCTCTGCCGGTGAAGCGGCTCTCCTGCCGGGCCGGGTGCCAGGCGCAGCCCTTGCGCGGATCCGGATCTCCCGGGCGTGCAGGCCGAGGTCGCTGCGGGCGGGGTCGCCGGGGTGGTAGCGGATCGCGGCGAGCTCGGAGCCGGATGCTGGTCGCGGTGAGCACCGCGATGATCGCGGCGTCGCGGCGCGCGGCGAATGACCGGCCCTGGCAGGCCTTGTCGAGTTGTGCCGCAGCCTGCCCCGCTGCAAGGCGACAAGGTGAGGCGCTGAGGCCGCATTAAGTCGGCACTCATGCAGTCCGCCGGCCGCCCGCGTAGGTCGGCGGGGGTGATCACCTCGAGTCCCGGGGGCAGGCCGGCGAAACCGAGGTCAGGTATCTCGGCGATGTGTCGCATTTTGACCATTTGCTGTCGGCGCGATACCTGGGTGCCGTCATCGCGGCTGCATAGCCTCGAAAGGGCTCTCCGGTGCCGACGACCGCCATTGCGCGGCCTGGCGACCCCCGTGAAGCTCTCAACGATCGTGCTATCACCAGCCAGGCATTGGCCAGTTCCAGAACAAGTCGCCCGGCAAGCGGGCGGACGCACGGGCTATCCCGATTGGAGAAAGCGAAATGCCTTTCGCGTCAGTGAATGGTCAGCAGCTGTACTTCGAGGACACCGCGGGTAACGGGCCGGTGGTCGTGTTCAGTCACGGCAACCTCATGAATCGCGACATGTGGGTGACGCAAGTCGAGGCGCTGCGCGGCGAATTCCGCTGCGTGGTGTGGGATGAGCGACTGCACGGCCGCACGAAGGACGACGGCGGTCTGTACACCTACTGGGATGCCGCCGACGATCTGCTTGGCCTACTTGACCATCTCGGTGTCGAGCAGGCGACTCTGGTAGGCCACTCCCAGGGCGGCTTCCTGTCGCTTCGTGCGGCCCTGCGCGCGCCCGAACGGGTCAAGGCCCTGGTCCTGACCGACACTGCGGCGGTGGCCTGGCCGCCGGAGACCCTGGCCCAGATGAGCGGCATCCGGGACCGCTTCGGTGACGGCGGCCTGGATGCGGTAGCCCCGGTCCTACTCGGCATGCTGCTCGGCAAGCCCGAGATCTACCAGGACTGGCTGCAAGCCTGGCATGAGCAGCCTCAGCAGCGGCTAGCCGACGCGGTGGCCGTGCTCATGGGTGTCGATGACATCTCCGCCAGCCTCGGCCAGATCACTCAGCCGGCCTTGATCGTGCATGGCGAGGCCGATCAGCCGATCCCGCTGCCGCTGGGGCAGATGCTCCGCGATGGCCTGCCCGGGGCCCTGGACAGGATCGTGATACCGGGCGCGGGACACACCCTCAGCCTCACCCATCCCGACCAGGTGAACGGCTCTTTGGCCGCTTTCCTGCGGCAACGCGCCTGAATCGCACTTTGCCGGCCGCTCGCAGAGGCTCCACGCGAGCGGCCAGCCGGGACGCGCATACGAGCTCATCATCTGCCGCCAGTGATGGCCGCCGACTCGACGCATTCCGGTCCGCGTACGGACAACCGGGCGTGCATCTAAGGACAATCCGGCTCCGCTCGCACCGGGCACGCTGGAGGCGTCCGCTGAGTGAGAGTGCCGGCTCAGCGTGTGAGTTCCTGGCGCAGGAGTTCAGCCGCGATCGAGTACGGCGGGGCTGCGGCCTGCGAGCGCTTGGCGTGCGCGACGATCGCGTCCCGGATAGATGAGTCCCCGGCTGGCTGCGGGTAGGCGGCGAAAACCTGCTGCCGGAGACCCTCTGGCAGGCCGGCGAACCGGCCGGCGTCGGTGAAGACGCCCTTGTGGGTGAGGGAGGTGAGCAGGCCCCGACGGTCGGCTATACCTATCGAGCTGTGCAGGGCGATAGCCTCCCACACTCGGTCGACGTCCGCTGTGGCGACGCCGTGCTGCCGGAGCAGCTCGGCGGCCAGGTCGGCGCCTTCGACCTCGAACCGCTCCTTCCCGCGGGCGCTGGTGCCCAGCCCGAGATCGTGCATTGTGCAGGCTGCGAACAGCAGGTTCTCGTCGTACGCGGCGTCGCCGACGCTGCCGTCCTGGCTCGCGAGCAGCCGGGCGAACAAGAACGAGCGAATGCTGTGGTCGGCGAGCGAGCTTTCGGTCTGCTGCGCGAGGTCCAGGGCGGCGCGGGCCAGCGGCCCGGCTGGCAAGGCAAGAATCTCATCCATGCGGACACGGTAGGCACCGGCCGGGATCCCGGGAAGTGGCCCTAGGGTCAAACTTCGCTAGGATCGGGCCATGGGTCACCGGGTGACGGTGCTGGTGCTGCCGGGCGTTCTGCCGCTTGAGTTCGGCATCGCCGCGCAGATCTTCGGGACGGACCCGCATTACGAGCTGACGGTGTGCGCGGCCGGTCCCGTGCACGGCGACGGGTTCTGCGTCACTGCCTCGGCTGGCCTGGGCGCGCTGGCCGACGCTGACACGGTGGTCGTTCCGGGATACCGCGATATCGATGCGAAGCCGTCCAGCGACGTGCTGGCCGGGCTACAGGACGCCCACCAGCGAGGCGCCCGGCTGGTCTCCATCTGCTCGGCCGCCTTCGCCCTGGCCGCGGCCGGCCTGCTCGACGGCCGGCCGGCCACCACCCACTGGCAGGTGGCAGACGAACTCCAGCGGCAGTACCCGCTCGCCGACGTCCGGCCCAACTGCCTCTACGTCGACGACGGGGACATCCTCACCTCGGCCGGAGTCACAGCCGGCATCGATCTGTGCCTGCACCTGATCCGGCGGGACAACGGGGCCGCGGCGGCCAACCGCCGCGCCCGGGCCCTCGTCGCGCCTCCGCAGCGCGCCGGAGGGCAGGCCCAGTATGTCGAACGCCTGCTGCCAGATGCCTCGGGCGACCAGCTCGCGCCGCTGCGGACCTGGCTGCTCGGCCACCTTACTGAGCCCCTCGGCCTCGACACGATCGCGGGATCAGCAGGAATGTCCCGGCGTACGCTCGTCCGCCGCTTCCGTGCGGAGACCGGGACTTCGCCGATGGCCTGGCTGACCGACGCGCGCCTCGACCGTGCCCGTGAGCTGCTGGAGCTGACCGACGAGCCGGTGGAGAACCTTGGCCGTCTGACCGGGCTCGGCTCACCCGCCTCGGTGCGCGCCGTCTTCCACCGGCGCCTGGGCACGTCGCCCTATGAATACCGGACGATGTTCCGTGCCGACGGGACGGCCAGCTAGATAGCCGTGCCGCGCACGGCCTGGCGGAAGGCGAGCGGGGTCATACCCGTGCGCTGGCGGAAGAACTTGCTGAAGTTCGTGGCGCTGGAGAAGCCGAGGCGTATCGCGATCTTCGCCGCTGGCTGGTCGCCGTGCGCGAGGAGTCGTTTGGCCTCGAGCAGCACCCGGCGGTCGATGTATTCCTTGGCTCCGACTCCCCCGGCGTCCATGCTCGCGCGGGAGAGCGTGCGGGTGGAATAGCCGAGAGTCCGTGCGTAGTCCTCGAGTCGGCGGGTGCTGGCGAAGCGGGTCTCGACCGCGTCACGGAACCGCAGAAACGTCTGTGCGGCTTGGGGCGCCGGACCGCCGGGCGAGGCGCCCAGCTGGGCCAGGTTGAGCACGACGACGGACAGCAGATGACGCAGGATCGTTAGGTGGGTCTCTAGCGGCAGCCGGCCTGAGGTGCGGAATTCCTGCTCAAGAGCAATGGTGGCCGCGCGCAGGGCCTGCTGGTCCGCTTCGGCGGGGACGCGGACGACGGCACCATAGGGGCCGTCGAGGTGAGCGCTCGTGGCCGGATCGAGAAAGCCTTGTTCGAAAATGATCAGCGTGCCGGCGGCGCCGGTGAGATCACCCCACTGGTGCACCTGCCCGGGCCGGGACCACAGCCATGTGCCTGGTTCGAGGTCGTAGCCGGTGAAGTCGACCGTGTTCCGCAGCCTGCCCCGGTGCAAGGCGACAAGGTGATGGAAGCGGGGGCGCAGGGGCCGCATGAAGTCGGCACCCATGCGGACCGCCGCCCGCCCGCGCAGGTCGGCGAGGGTCATCACTTCAAGTCCTGGGGGCAGGCCAACCGGAGCGGCGAAACCGAGGTCAGGTATCTCGGCGGCGTGTCGCATTTTGACCATCTCCTGTCGGCAGGATACCTGGGAGCCACCGGCGCGGCTGCATAGCCTGAAAAGTGCCGGGTCCGGCAGCACCAGGCGCCTGAACGACCTGTTCAGGCGCCGCCGCAACGAGGGAGTGTCATGTCCAGGATCGTTGTCTTCGGTGTCTCGGGCTACGCTGGCGGCCACATCACCGCCGAACTGCTCGACCGCGGTCATGCCGTGGTCGGTGTCGCTCGCGACACCACTCAGGTCGCCGCGCGTGAGGGCCTGGAGCTGCGGCCCGGGTCGATCTATGATCCGGCGTTCCGCACCGAGGCTGTCAAGGCAGCGGACGCGGTCGTGGTGGCCCTGCCCGCTCATCCGGCCGACGGGCCGGACCTCGAGACCGCCGTCCCCGAGCTGCTCGAAGCGGTGGCCGGAGCACGGCTTGGCGTGGTCGGCGGTGCCGCGAGCCTCCTGGCCGCCGAGGGCGGACCGCGGGTGCTCGATACGCTTCCGGAGGAGTACAAGCCCGAGTCCGAGGCCAACGCTCGCGTCCTGGATGCCTTGAGGCGAGCCAGCACCACGGTCGACTGGTTCTACCTCAGCCCGGCCCTGTCATTCGGCTCGTGGAACCCCGGCGAGAGGACCGGCACGTTCAGGCTGGACACCGACGTGCTGGTCACCGACGCCAACGGCAAATCCGAGATCTCCGGAGCGGACTACGCCATCGCGTTCGTCGATGAGATCGAGAAGCCAGCCCACCATCGGACCCGCTTTACCGTGGGCTACTGAGGCCGCGCCGTCCCCGTCAGCAGGACTGCAGGAACCCAGGGTCTGGTCCTGATCCGCGTCACCGCCCAGCGAAAGGGCTGCCGCCAGCACAAGGACGGAGCCAGTAGTGAAATCCGCCATGACCGAGGTCCTCAGGAGAATTTCGATGAGCCGAGGAAGCAGTGTTCCGGTGAACGATACGAAAAGCACTGAAGTGGACGTGCGGGGCGGACGGCTACCAGTGTGGACGCAAGCCGGCGAGCCGGCAACGCTAGTTTTCTTGCACATCTGGGGCGGCTCGCACCGTACCTTCGCCCCGGTGATCGCCCGCCTTTCTTCGGGATGCGCGGTGGTGTCCTACGACCACCGAGGCTGGGGGGCGGCCCGCGACCTTCCGGGGCCGTACGGGATCGGTGAGCTGGCCGACGATGCGCTTGCGGTTATCGCCGGCCTCGCTGTCAGCCCGTACGTGCTGGTCGGGCATTCGATGGGCGGGAAGGTAGCCCAGCTTGCTGCTTCACGACGGCCGAAGGGTCTGGCGGCCCTCGCGCTCATCGCTCCCGCGCCGCCGCGCCCTGCCGTTGATGCCCGGGCGGCGGAGGCACTCACGCACGCCTTCGACAGTCGCGCGAGCGTCAGCGACGCGCTCCAGAACATGCTGACTGATCGGCCGCTGCCCCCTGAACTGCGAGATCAGATGATAGATGACGGCCTGGCCGGGAACCGCGAAGCCCAGCTGGCCTGGCCACTTGGCGGCATGACAATGGACATCACTGCCGCCACTCGCGCCATCGAAGTACCGGTGCAGGTCCTGGCCGGGCGGCAGGACCGAGTCGACCCGCCCGAGAGCCTGGAAGCCAACCTCCTGCCCTTCGTACCCGGCTCCCGTATGACGATCCTCGAGGGAACCGGGCACCTGTCACCCCTGGAAGTGCCTGAGCAAATCGCGAAGGAACTCGACCAGCTGACCAGCCTCGTTCACCGTGGCGGGTGAGATCTTCCTAACTGAGAACCCGCACCGGTCAAGAGAATGAAAGGGGTCGGCGGGGCCATCTTCGCGGCTATCCGAACACCCGCTGATCCGACCGAGGCCCTGGCTTACTGGCAATCAACCGTGCTGCCATCGAAAGCGTTCGCGCGAACGCGCCTTCTGCGGCCACCCGTGCCGTCAACGATCCGCCGCTTCATCTAAGAGACCGGACCGTTGGGCATCTGTAAATCCCTTGAACTCGGCGTGGTGATGACTCGATGCCGAAAAAAGAAAAGGAGAAACGACTCATGGCTGAGAAAGAACTTGAGGCAGCCGCCAGCGGGTTCCTGGACACGGCGTTCAACCTCGGCGAACCGGAAACGGCCGTCTCCGAGCACGTCGGCGACAAGTTCGTCCAGCATAACCCTCAGGTCGCGGATGGAGCGGCGGCATTCACCACGTTTGTCCACTCGATGCGAAGCGAGTTCCCTGAGATGCATCTGGAAATAAAACGCGTCATTACCCAGGGCGAGATGGTAGCGACGCATTCAAATCTGACGCTCACGCCAGGGGAGCCGGGGCTGGCGCTCGCAGACTTCTTCCGTTTCGAGGAGGGCAAGGTGGTCGAGCACTGGGACGTCATCCAGAACATCCCCGAAGCCTCAGCCAACTCGAATGGCATGTTCTGAGCATGCCAGGGGCCCGGCGGTTCCAGCCACGACCAGCCGGTTTACGAGCCCGCCGCACCTGACCTGCTTGCTGCCGGCGCGGCGCGTCTGGAGCGGTTCCCGGGACACAGGCCGTGGCCGCGCTCCGTACACGCAAAGCAGGCGGGGAGCCGACTGGCCCGCGACGGCCTGTCCAACCCCGAGAGCGGCGCCCGACTGCCTGGCTAACGCGGACGGCGGCAGCACCCACGTCCTGGTCCAGGTCCTGACCAACGCCGGTGCCCTGGACCGGGACAAGCAGCCGCCCGCGCCGAGAATGCGAGCCTCCAGCCCCGGACCGGCAACTGACCACCAGACCCGCACAGGAAGGCAACCCACATGACCACGATCACCGGCATGGACAGCACGGTGCGATACTCGGAGCTTCCGAACACGCTGGCCAGTGCCGCGAACGGCATTGACTACGCGTACCGCGACACCGGGCCCGGCGACGGGGTGCCGCTGCTTCTGCTGCAGCACTTCCGCGGGAATCTCCACAACTGGGACCCCGCGCTGATCGACGCGCTGGCTGCGGACCGCCGCGTCGTCACCTTCGATTACGCCGGAGTCGGCGGCTCCACCGGGAAAACAGCACACACCGCGGAGCAGATGGCGCACGAGTCCATTGCGTTCATCGAGGCCCTGAACCTGGGCCAGGTTGACCTGCTCGGCTTCTCCATCGGTAGTTTCGTCGCCCAGCAGATCGCGTTGACCAGGCCCGCCATCGTGCGACGGGTGGTCCTGGCGTCCGCGGCGCCGCAGGGTGCCGCCGGCATGCACGGCTGGGCCGCTGCGGTTATCGGCGCCATCGGCGCGCCGCAGACCAGCCCCGAGGAGCACCTCGACATCTTCTTCGCCCGGTCGTCGGCCAGCCGGGAGGCCGGCCAGCAAGCCCTGCAACGCATGTACGCAAGAACCGAAGACCTGGACGCGGAGACGACCTGGGCGACACGCGAAGCGCAGTATGACGCGGTCTGCACCTGGGGGATCCCCGATCATGCGCTGCTGCAGCGGCTCAGCTGCCTGCAGATGCCGGTGTTCGTGGCCAACGGCGACAGCGACCCGATGATCCTGCCGCACTACTCCTACCTGCTGGCCGGATTGATCCCGCAGGCCCAGCTGAAGATCTATCCCGACTCGGCACACGGATTCCTGTTCCAGCACCACGCCGAGTTCGCCGCCGACGTCCGCGCTTTCCTCAGCGGCTCGGGCTGACCGGACAGGAACACTACATGAACACCCACGGGAACGTACCTCGCATCATCCATTACCCGCAAAAGGAGATTACTTATGCCCGCCTCAGCCGACTCGC
>Ga0302184_10000905_pt1 | contig 19377 bp, 16 predicted proteins | sample I_Palsa_N3_3_FD_200233 | JGI IMG/M metagenome (GOLD analysis project Ga0302184, IMG submission 200233) | Peat permafrost microbial communities from Stordalen Mire near Abisko, Sweden - I_Palsa_N3_3 | ecosystem: Environmental > Terrestrial > Soil > Palsa > Peat permafrost | place: Sweden...
CCTTGTCGCCGGCGGTGGGGGCTGCTGCGGGAGCGAGGGTCGCCGCAGGAGCGGGGGCCGCCGCGGAAGCAGGGGCCGCCGCGGGGGCGGGGACGGGGACGACCGCGGGGGGAGGGGCGGGCACCGTAGGGTGGGACTGGGCGGCCGCGCGGGACGGCCAGGCGGCGGTCGCCGCGAGCGCGAGGACAGCGAGGAGAAGAGGCCTCATGGTCGGTGCCCCCGGCCTCACCGGCCGATGGCCTGCGCCTTGGCACGCACGCGGACGCGGAGCTCGTAGCGTCCCTTCTTGTCGGCCGGGAAATCCCCGCCCATGTTGGAGTCGTCCCACAGCGCGACCTCCACCCCCAGCCGCTCGTCGGTGGGAACGTCCACCACGAAGCGCGATCGCTGGGCCGAGCGGAACGCGTCGTTGCGGTCGTCGCGGCGCTCGACGTCGATGGTCACCGCGTGGTGACCGGGCGCGACCGCATGGTCATAGACCGTGGTGGCGCTCTCGGCGCGGAACGAAGCCGGCGAAGTCCACACCACACCGTCGTCGAGCGACACCGCGAGCGCGGCGATGCGCCCGTGGTCGCCGTTCGTCTCCAGCGAGACCGCGATGCGCGAGTGAAAGAGCGTGTCGCTGACCGCGGCGACCCGCGCGCGCAGCGAGCCGATGTCGGCCAGGAGGCGATCGTAGTCCAGCGCGGTCGCCGGCGTCCCCCCATCGGAGAACTCGTTGGGGGCGGGATTGAGCGGGGAGAGCTTGCCGCCGTCGCCCGATTCGCCCGCCGGCGCGGGGACTGGACCGGTGTCGGCGACCGGCGACGCGGGGGCGGCCGTTCCGCTCGCCATGGCCGTGGCCGATGCCGCTGGCGACGGCGACCGGTCTCCCTCGGCGGCGCCGTCGCTGGCCGAGGCCTTGGGCTTCGGCGACGGGCGAGACGTCGAGCGGGCGCGGGGTTGGGCGAAGGCCAGCGGCACCAGCACGAGCGCCCCGGCCAGCGTTCCGCCTGCGAGGAGTCGCGAGAGCGCAGACCATCGCATCGGTCGCATGACTGCGAGGCTATCATCCGCCAAAGGGGAAGAACACGCTCGCGCCGAGCGTCATCAGCACGTCGTTCACCAGGTGCTCATCTCCCACGAGCACCTCTCGCAGCACGTGATCTCGCACGTCGAACCGCAGGGCGAACCATTTGCCGAAATAGAACTTGGTCCCCAGGCCCGCGCTCGCCGTCGCCCCTCGCGACGTCGTGTCGTCGGTGACCCCGCCGCCGAACGCGAAATTGAAGTCGAAGCGGCTCGTCCCGTCCCCCAGCCAGCGCAGCTTCCCGTAGGCAAAGGACCAGACGAGGTGACCGAAGTAGAGCTTGCCGGGAGTGTCGGGACTCTGGAGGACCTGGATCTCGGGATAGCGCCGCTCGTACGAATCGGTCACCGCGCTGTGAAACCGGGTGAGCTCCACGCTGGCTTCGAGCGCGAGGTCTTCGCTGAAGTGAAATGTGTACGCGCCGCCGGCGAGCCAGCTGCTCGAATAGAGGTCTCCCGCGTACCAGCCCCCCATGACCGACAGCTCGTGACGGAAGGCCTTGGTGAAGAGGCGCTCCTGCACGCCGCGGTAATGGCGCCCGCCCACCAGCTCTTGCTTCAGCTCCTCGTCGACGCACTGGGCCCGAACGGTGCGGCAGGTCAGACCGAGCGCCAGCGCCGAGGCAGCGGCTGCGACGACCGCGGAGCGAACGCGCATCCTTCAACGGGGTACCAGCGCTCGCTTCGCACTGTCAATCACGCTATCCCTCGGCGCGATGAAACCGTGCGCGCTGGCCATCGGCGGGCTCGACCCCGGCGGCGGCGCGGGCATCCTGGCCGATCTGCGCGCCTTCGCGGCGGCCGGCGTCTTCGGGTGTGCGGCGCTGGCGGTCCTCACCGTGCAGTCGACTTCGGGGCTGCGATCGGCGCGCGCCCTGTCGGCTTCCGACGTACTGGCCCAGGTAGGCGAGGTTCTGCGACATCAGCGTGTGCTCGCGGTGAAGATCGGCGCTCTCGGGAGCCAGGCCAACGTGCGCGCTGTGGCCAGGGTGCTCGCCCGGCACGCGGACATTCCGGTGGTGGTCGACACCCCCATGCGACCGACGCGAGGAAAGGCGCGGCTCCTCGCCCGGCGCGCGCTCCTGGCCCTGCGCGACGAGCTTCTTCCGCGCGCCACGCTGGTGACGGTGAATCTGGACGAAGCGCAGGCCCTGGTCGGCGAGGCGGTCCGGACGGTGGGCGAGGCGCACGACGCGGCGCGCGCTCTGGCGCGGACCGGCGCTCGTGCGGTGCTGGTAAAGGGAGGACACCTGCCCGGCGCGAGCGGTCCGAACGCCATCGACGTCCTGGCCATCGGCGGCGAGGTGGTCGAACTGCGCGCGCGCCGGCTGAACTTGCCTTCGGTGCACGGGACGGGCTGCACGCTGGCGTCGCTGGTGGCCGGACGTCTGGCGGTGCGTGAAGGCGTGCCGCTCGGCGACGACGATCTGGTGTCGGCCATCCGCTGGGCCAAGCGCGTGCACCACACGGCGCTCGGGCGAACCGTCGACGTGGGCGGCGCCATGAGGGCCCTGGTGTTCTAGGGGCGGATTGTTCACGATGGCGGGAAGACACGAGAGAGGGGCTCCGGCGGCGGTCGGCTTCGACGCCGCCGCCGATCGCTACGACGACGACGAGCGCGAGAACCCCGTTCTTTCGCACATGCGCGCGCGGGCCTTCGAAGAGCTCTGCGCGGCCTTCGCTCCCGGCGCGCGCCTCCTCGAGCTGGGGTCGGGCACGGGCACCGAATCGGCCCGTCTGGTGCGCGAGCGCGGCTGCCGCGTGGCACTGCTCGACGTCGCGCCCCGCCTGCTGGAGCGCGCGGCCACCAAGGTGCGGCAGGCTGGCCCGGGCGGTCTGTTGGGCGCTCATGCCCTGCGCGCGGCCGCGGTGGGGAGCCTGGTCGCGAACTACGGCCCCGCCTCGTTCGACGGCGCTTTCTCGAGCTTCGGTCCGCTCAACTGCGAGCCTCGGCTGGAGCCCGTCGCCGCCGGCCTCGGCGACCTCGTCCGTCCCGGCGGCGCCGTCGTGCTCTCCATCATCAACCGCTGGTGTCCGACCGAAGTGGGGTGGTACGCCTTGCACCGGCAATGGCGCGCGGCGTCGCGACGCTGGGGTGGGCCCATCGAGGCCGCGGCTTTTCCCGGGGGCCCGAAGGACGTGACGACCTGGTACTACGCGCGCCGCGACGTGGAGCGAGCCTTCTCGCCGCTCTTTGCGACCGAGCACGTCGAGGCGCTGCCACTGCTCTGGCCGCCGCCGTATCTCGACTTTCTCGTGCTCCGGCACCCGCGGATCTTTCGTGCTCTCGAGCCCCTGGAGCGATGGGCCTCGCGGAGGCCGCTGCTCCGGGAGCTCGGCGATCACACGCTCTTCCGCCTCCGGCGGCTGTAGGCGTGTTAAATTCGTGGCGCGCGAGGGCGGAGCGGCTAGCGTTCGGGGCAGGAAAGACAGTGGCCCGGGTTCTCTTCGCGCACGGTCACTTGCTGGGGAGCGACGCCAAGCAGCACGCCATCGGGAAGCCCTATCCGCCGCTGGCCACGCTCTTCGCCGCGGCGCATGTCCGCGCACGGAGTCACGCCGTCGCGCTCTACGATCCCATGCTCGACGCCGACACGTCCGGCTTCCGGGGGGCGCTCGAGCGCGAGCGACCCGACGTCGTCGTCCTCTATGACGACTCGTTCAACTGGTTCACCAAGATGTGCCTCTCGCGCATGCGCGACGCCGCGCTCGCCATCGTGCGCGACGCCCGCGCGGCCGGGGTCCCGGTGATCATCGCCGGCCACGACGCAGCCGATCGCCCCGAGGCGTATCTGCGCGAGGGCGCCGCCTTCGTCATCGTGGGAGAGGGCGAGGCGACGCTCGGCGAGCTCCTGGGTCACCTCCAGGAAGCGAACGGCGACGCGGTCGCGGTGCGCAACGGGGCCGCGGCGGGGATCCCGGGGCTGGCGTTCATGCACCGCGGCCTCTTGCGGCGCACGACGCCGCGGAAGCTGCTGAAGGACCTCGATGCCTTGCCCGCACCCGCCTGGGACCTCGCCGACATCGAGCGCTATCGCGCGTTCTGGACGCGGCGCCACGGGTACTTCTCGCTCAACGTGGTGACCACGCGAGGCTGCCCTTACCTTTGCAACTGGTGCTCGAAGCCGGTCTACGGCAGCACCTATCACAGCCGCTCGCCCGAGAACGTCGTCGCCGAGCTACGTCTTCTCCAGGAGCGGTACGCGCCCGACCACCTCTGGTTCTGCGACGACATCCTGGGTCTCAAGTCGCGCTGGCTGGTGGCCTGGGCGGATGCGGTGGCCAAGGCCGGCGTGCGCACACCGTTTCTCTGCCAGACGCGCGCAGACCTGATGACCGACGAGAACGTGAGCGCTCTCCAGCGCGCCGGAGCGAAAGAGGTATGGCTGGGTGCCGAGTCGGGCTCGCAGCGCATTCTCGACGCGATGCAAAAGGGAATCTCGGTGCAGCAAACGCGCGCCGCGGTGGAGAGGCTCCAGCGCCATGGGGTGCGCGTGGGGCTCTTTCTGCAGTTCGGGTACGCCGGGGAGGGCTGGCCGGAGATCCAGGCCACGCGCTCTCTCGTGCGGCAGATCGTCCCCGACGACATCGGCGTCTCGGTGAGCTACCCCCTGCCAGGCACGGTCTATTTCGACCGGATGGTCGGCGGGTTGGGGAAAAAGCAAAACTGGGCGGAGAGCAGCGACCTCGATCCCCTCGTCCCGGGGCGGTTCCCGGCGCGCTTTTACCGCACGCTCTCGCGCGTCGTGCATGCCGAGGTACGGATGGCACGCGGGGCGAAGGCGTTGCGCCGTCTGGTGCGCGAGCCACGTTCCGTCGATTCCCGCGACGTTCGCCGCGTCGCGGGCCTGCGCCACGCGGGGGCGTGGCTCTTTCATCGCGCACGCCTGGAGGCAGAGCGTCGATGGGGTTCGTTGACATCCCGACCGGCCGCGGTATCCTCCGGGCCGGTACCCAGCGGAGAGAGATAAAATGGTTCGCTACCTCGACAAGTACCTCTGGGCTGTGCTTTTGGTCATCGCCGTGGGCGTGTCGGCTGCTTGCAGCAACTCCACGACGACGGACGACACGGATTCCGGCACCGCTCCCGACGCACTGACGCAGGGCTGAAGCCCGGCATCGACGCGGGAGCTCGAGCGCTCGAGCGCTGCTTTGTGGTGGGCCCCGTCGCCGCGTCCATGCGATCCGTGACGGATGGCTAACGACCGCCGCTCACCAGCCCGCGTGCTGCGCGCGCTGTCTCGTCACTCGCAGGCCCGCTCGCCAGCCTGAGGATCCGTTCCCGGTCGGCGTTTGCGGCGGGAACATCGCCGCAGCGCTCGGCCGCCTGGGCGCGAACGTCGAGCGCCCACGGGTAGTCGTGGAGAAGTTCGAGGGCCTGCGTCGCATCGCGACGTGCGCCGATCGCGTCGTCCGCGGCGAGCTCCGCCGCTGCCAGCGCGGCCCATCCGTTCGGCGCGTCTGGTTCGATGGCGAGCGCTCGGCTGGCGGCCTGCGCCGACTCGAGTGGCCGATGGTCCTCGAGATCCACCTGCGCGGTGTGGAGCTCGGCGCGGACGTCGACGGGCCTGGCGTAAAGCGCGCGCTTCAGGTCTTCCAGGGACTCCTGGGCGCCCGCCGAACCGTGGTCACGATGCATCGCGCGCTCCGCCGCGCCGAGCCATGCGCTGCCTCGGACGCATTGAACCACGCGCACCACCGCGAAGGGCACCAGGGCCAGCGCGGCGAAGGCGGCGGCGTACGCGCGCACCGGCGATCGCGGTGGCGACGCGGGAGCGCGCCCATCCGTCGCCACCAGGCCGAGGGCGAGCCCAGCGAGCGCGAGGGTTCCGGGCATCTCCAGGGGGAAGCCTGTCAGCGAGAGACCCGCCAGCGCAACCAGCGCGCTGGCGGCGGCTGCCGCGGGCCCACGGGTCTCGGCCTCCCCGATCCGACGGCGCGCCGCCACGAAGACTCCGACGCCGAGCGCTCCCAGCGCGATCAGTCCCGGGAGGCCGGTCTCGGCGGCGCGCTCGAGGAGGTCGTCGTGCGCCTGGCGCGGCGCATGGGTGGCGCTGAGCACCCCGTCGCGGCTGGCCCCCGGCTCGGCGTAGCGCGGGAACACGACGGGCCAGTTGCCCGGTCCGACGCCGAGCAGGGGATGGTCACGCACCATCGCCAGCGTGCGGCGCCACAGGCCGAGGCGTGTTCGCAGCGCCGTGGAGTGCCTGTCGACGCCTTGCTGCAGCACCTCGACCACCCCCGCGTAGCGCTTGGCGTCGGCGGCGTCATGGGCGGTCACCTGTCCAGGCACAGCGGCGGCGATCCCCGCCAGCCCGGCCGTCGCCAGGGCGACCATCACCGCGCCGCGGTTCAGGCGCCGCCGGCCGAGCCACAGCGCCATGCCCAGCCCGCAGGCGGCTCCCGTCCAGGCGCCGCGCGCGCGCGTGACCCCCAGGAAGACGACCTCCAGCGCAAGGGCCCCCAGCAGGGCGCGACGCGCTCCATTCCCTCGCGCCCCGGCGACGGCGCCCAGGCCGAGCGGCAGCGCCATCGCCATCACCTCGGCGGCGAGGTTGCGGTTGCCGAAGGTCGAGCCAGGCTTGCTGATGACCGGCAGGGGGAACGGCGATAGCTCGAGGTGCTGGAGGAGCCCCAGGCCGGCGACCACCGCCGCGGCGAGGGTCACCGTCTCCAGCACGCGCTGGCGCGCCTCCGGTAGGTCGGCGAGGACGCTGGCCCCGCACGCGAGACCGAGGAGCGATCCCCAGCGCGCCATGGCGTCGATGGCGTAGGGCGCCCCCCGCGTTCCCTCCGCGGCGGCGGCCCACGCCGCGGCCGACGTGGCGAGAAGCAGCAGCGCGCCGAGGCTGGCCGCGCGATCCCACCGCGGGCCTCCGGTGCTGGCGCGCCGCAGCGCGAAGGAAGCCAGGCCGAGCGACGCGGTCAGCTCGAGGGCGGCGAACTTCGGGACGAGAAAGGGCGCCTGGAGGCGGGGAGCGTAGATCAGCAGGACCAGGAGCGCCGCGCCACAGCTCGTCAGCTCCGCCAACCGGGCGGCCCAGCGACTCACGTGCTGACCGGATCGAAGCGCGGCGCGGGTCGGTGTTCGTCGAGCTGGGCGCGCAGTGCAGCGAGGCGGGCGGCGAAGCGCTCGAGCACGCGCGGGCGGTAGTCGGACAGGTGCAGCTTCAGGATCCCGTCGCCCAGCGCGACGTCGGCGTGGAGCGCGCCCACCGTGCGGCGCCGCAGACGCACGCGCCAGGCCCAGCGCAGCCCTCGTTCCACCACCCCCGCAGCGGCCCCCAGGGCGATCTCGCCGGCTTGCTGCGCCATCGACGGGCCCGTCTCGTCCGGCGCGGGACGGGCCACGAAGGCCGGGAAGTACTCGCGCACCCAGGCCTGGTTGGCCTGGCAGAAGGCCTGGTAGGTGGACCGTCCGGAGAAAGGGCGCGAGGACTGGATCTGGTGGGCGGTGAAGAGATCGTGGTGGTAGGCGATGGCCAGCTCGCTCTCGTCGACCAGGTAGTTGGGGCAGATGAGGCGGCGGTTTCCGCTGAGCTTCGTGGCCAAAAAGAGCATCGTGTACGCCGTGTACGCGTGACCACGCGCGGCGACGACGAAGAGGTCGACGTCCGGCCGAGCGCCGGGATTCTTGTTCGCCACCCCGCCGGAGATCATGATCGAGCGGACGAACGGCAGCGCGCCGAGGAAGTTCAGGGTCGCCCGATTGCGCTCGAGGAGGTCGTGCGTCAGCGTGGTGCGTTCGGGCATGGCGTCGACCAGGTGCTCGCGCCCCGCGAGGACGAGGTAGCCCTCGGGACGCAGCGTCAACAGGCGCTCGAGGCGCGGGCCGGCGACCAGGCGGCGCACCTCCGCCTCGTCGAGGACGACGCTGACCGAGGCCAGGCACGCCTCGTCGAGCGGCAGCGGGGAGTCGAAGAGATCGGCGTACACCACGGCGGCCAGCAGCGCCCACTCGTGCGCGCCGAACGCCGCCGGCGGCGGGTCCAGCGGATGCGGCAGGGGGGCCACGCTCTCCGGCGTGACCGGGCGGAGCGCGACCGCGCGCGGGCGTACGCGTTCGGGAGCGACGCCGCGCGCTCTCGACCAGATGGCCTCGGCAGTGCGTGTCCAGGAGAACTGCCGCGCGCGCGCGATGCCCGCCGCCCGGGCGGCCGCCATCCCCTCGGGGTCGGCGAGCGCCTTCTGGATGGCGCGCGCGAAGGCTGCCTCGTCGGCAGCCGGAACGAAGGTCGGGACGTCGCCCCCCACCTCGCGGAGCGCCGCCACGTCCGAGGCGATCACCGGCGTGCCGCAGGCCATGGCCTCGAGCAGGGGCAGTCCGAAGCCCTCCAGCGTCGATGCCAGCAGGAACAGCTCGGCGCCGCTGTAGAGCGCCACCAGGTCGGCCTCCGTCACGTAGCCGAGCCAGTGCACGCGTCGACTTTCCGCGCGCGACTCGAGCTGCCGCAGGAGGTGACGGTCGAGCCAGCCGCGCGGCCCCACCACCACCAGGTCGCAGCCCGCCGCGTCGGGCGGGAGATGGTCGAAGGCGTGCAGGAGCGTGAGCAGGTTCTTGCGCGGCTCGAGCGTCCCCACCGTCAGCACGTAGGGACGGTGCAGCCCATGTCGCGCGCGAACCTCGGCGATGACCTCCGGCGGCGCTGGTTTGCAGAAGGGGTGGGCGGCGGCAGGCAGCAGCGCGATGCGCTCGGGGCGCACGTCGAGCAGTCCGGCGATGTCGCGCCGCGAGGCCTCGGAGACCGTGCCCACCACCGAGGCGGCGGCGATGGAGTGCCGCAGCATGGCGCGCATCATGAGGCGCTTCTGGGCGGTGAAGTGCTGCGGCGTGCGCAGGATGGCCAGATCGTGCACCACCACGATGGTCGGGCAGGGCGAGGCCAGCGGAACGGCGTAGTTCGGAAAGAGCGCCACGTCCGCGCGCGACTCGCCGAGGAGACTCGGCACCTCCGACTGCATCCACAGCACGCGCACGCTGGGTCCGCGGACGAGCAGATGCGGGGACCAGCGCGCCGCGAGCTCGGGCGCCGGGAGGCGGTTGGACAGAAGCACCACGTCGTCGCCGGGTTGACGGGTCTCGAGCAAAGCGTCGACGACGCGCTCGGCGTAGTAACCAACGCCGGTGCGCATGGGGGTGCACGTGGTGACTTCGACCGCGAGTCTCATGCGATGGGGGGCGCATGTTCCCCCGTCCTCGCGCTTGCGACAAGCTCGCCTCCACCATGTGCGCGGCTGAGGTCAGGCGATTCTGCCCGGGCGCTTGACTCTCCTCCCGTCGCTGCGTGAGATCCGACGCGTGCCGGCGCCGCCCCGAGTCGCCTTGGAGCCGGACGTCGTCGGCGAGGTCGAGGCCGGGCGCCCCGCATGCTCGACTCGGCTGGCCGGCGCGTTGCTGGTGCTCCTCGCCTTCGTCTTGCCTTTCGAGGCGCCCCTCTTCGCCCTGGGGCCTCTCCAGATCACCAGCGTGGAGCTGGCGCTCTACGCCATGCTCGGGGCCTGGGGCCTGGCCGTGGCGCTGGACATGGCGCGCGGTCGCTCCTCCTGGCGCGACGGGATGACGGCGTGGCGCGGCGACCCGCTGGTGCAAGCCGCGGCCCTGTGGCCCGGCGTCCTCCTGGCTTCGGCGCTGGCGGCGCCTTCCTATCGCGCAGCCGCGCTCAAGTTCGCGCTGCGGAGCACCAGCGGAGTGCTGGTCTTCTTCGCCGCCCGCACCCTGGCGCGCTCGCCCTTGGTCGCGCGACGCGTCTCGTTGAGCCTCCTGGCGGGGGCGCTGGTCTCGGCGGCCAGCGCGCTGGTCGACGGGTTGGTGCCCGGCGCCGACTTCTGGACGCTCTTCCGCGCCTCCGGGTTCGGGACGTTCGGCCTCCAGCGCGCCAGTGGCGTCTTTGCTTATCCGACCATCGGCGCGATGTACTGGGAGGCGGCCGTGCCGATCGCCGCTATAGCGCCGCTGCTGGGGCGCGGGCAGCACGTGCGTCGAGCATGGAGCGGCGTCGCCCTGGCTTTGCTGGCGAGCGCGGGCCTCTTCGCGGCCATTCTCGCCAGCGCGACGCGCGCCGGGCTCGCCGGGGCGGCGGTGTCCTGTGGCGCGCTCCTCGGGCTTGGCTGGCGAGCGGGAACGTGGCTGCGTCGCACCTGCGCCGCCGTCCTGGGCGTCCTCGTGCTCACGTCATGGCTCGTGGTGAGCGCGACCGGCTCGGGGTCGCTCCTGGGACAGAGGCTGCGATGGTGGCAGGACGACACCTGGTTTCGCGCGGACTTCCTCGTCGAAGGGGGCCCCGCGACGGTGCGCGTCGGCCAGCGGTTCACCGTCCCGCTCCGCTTGCGCAACACCGGCGCCCTCGGCTGGCGCAATCGCGGCGCGCGACCTTTCCGGGTCGCATACCACTGGGAGCCGGTCGACCGCGCAAGCACGGTCGGCGACTACGAGGGGCTGCGCACCGACTTGCCCGCGGACGTGCCGCCGGGGGGATCGATCGAGGTCCTCGCCGTGGCTCGCGGCCCCGCGCTCCCGGGTGACTATCGACTGCGCTGGGATCTCCTCGAGGAGCAGGTCACCTGGTTCAGCGATCGCGGCAACCCGACCCCCACGCAGCCCGTCGTCGTCGAGGCCGAAGTCGACGAAGCGCCGTCACCGCAGGTCAGCGCCGCCAGTGCCCGGCCCCTGCCGCCGCGCGCTCCGGCGTTCGCCCCCCGTCCGGCGCTCTGGCGAGCGGCGCTCGTCCTGTGGCGGGGTCGCCCGCTTCTCGGCATCGGCCCGGACAATTTCCGGCGCCGATACGAGCAGGTCATCGGCCTCGATGCGAACGGGCAGCCCTACACGGACACGCGCATCCACGCCAACAACTTCTACCTGGAGACGCTGGCCGATCTGGGGCTGGTGGGCCTCGCCGCCCTCGGCTGGCTCACCTTCGCGCTTCTTCGCGCGCTGCGCCTCCTCTCGGCCTCGGGCCGCCTCGCCGGTCTCGCCTGCGGGCTGGCGGCGGGCGCCTTCTTCGTGCACGGCGCGGTGGATTACTTTCTGGAGTTCACGCCGCTCTTCGGTCTCTTCTGGATGTTGCTGGGCTTGACGGCAGCGCACGCCGAGGGGCTGTCGCCCGGAGGGCCCCGAGACAGCAGGCGGTGAGCGCGAGCTCGCTGAGGATGGTCGCCCAGGCGGCGCCCGGTCCCCCGCCGTGAGGGATGAGGGCGACGTCCAGCGCGACGTTGAGCACCAGCATCATGAAGGACAGCCCGGTGGTGACGCGTTCCAGGTTTCGCGCCAGGAGAAAGTGCGTGAGGCCGAAGTTGACGTAGAGCACCGGGATGCCGGCGGCGAGCACCGCCAGCGACCGCTCGGCCGCGCGGAAACCAACGCCGAAGACCGTCTCTACGAGCAGCGCCCGACCGAGGAAAAGGGTGACCCCCACCAGGAACCCCAGCCCCAGCAGCGACGCGCCGAGCCGCTGCTCGAGTCGGCGCTGCGCGGGCGGATCGTCGTGCGCGCGAGCGAGCTGGGGAAAGGTCACCGCGAGCACCACTGCCGGCAGGAGCATCGCCCCCTCGAAGAGCTTGTATGCGGCGCCGTAGACCCCGAGCTCGGCGTCCCCCGCCATGGCGTGCAAGAAGAGCGTGTCGACCTTGAAATAGAGGAGGGACACCAGCCCCGCCAACCACATGGGCAGCGCTTGCCGGAGCGCGTGGCGAGCGCGTCCTCGATGGAAGATGGGGCCCGCGACGCGGCTCGCCGGGGGATGGAGCCTGACCATGGTCGCCAGGCCGTAGGCGAAGCCTCCCAGGCTGGCGGCGGCCATTCCCGCGCAGAGCGCCGCGAGCGATCGACCGACGGCGAGGGCGGCGAGCCCGGAGACCGTGGTCAGGACCGCGCGCGACGCGTTGAGCCTGGCCTCGTCGGCGAAGCGTTCGTAGCCGCGAAGGACCGCCCCGAAGTGGTCGGCGAAGGCGTTGAGCAGGGCGGCGACGCCCAGCCAGGCGATGGCTGCGCGCGCCTCCCCCTCGGCGGTCAGCAGCGCGGCGGCGGTGACCGCCAGGACGTACGGCAGGGAGGCCAGCGCGCGGAGGGCCAGGCCCAGACGCACCACGTCCTCGTCGCCGCCCCGACCGCGCGCCAGGGCCCGCGTCGTCCAGATGCCCAGCCCGAGATCGGTGCCGAGGGCCAGCATGGCGGTGACGGTCGAGGCGAACACGTAGCGCCCGAACGGCGCCCGACCGAGGACCGCCGCCGCCGCCACCGCCACGAGCAGCCGACCGCCCCGCTCGAGACCGAGCGACGTCGCCTTGAGCGACAGGTTGCGGAGAGCGCCCCCCGGCGTGCGGCCCGGAGGCATCGCCCGCTCAGTCCTTCCGCGATCGCACGGTATCGCGCCAGATCGCCGGCACCGTTCGCACCAGGATGCGCAGGTCGAGTGCGAGGCTCCACTCGCGCACGTACTCGAGGTCGCGCCGGAGTCGCTCGGTGCTCGGCGAGATGTCGCCGCGCAGCCCGTTCACTTGCGCCCAGCCCGTGATGCCCGGGCGCATGAAGTGCCGCGCATCGTAGGCGGGCAAGCGGTGCCGCAGAACCTCCACCCGCTCGGGCACCTCCGGCCTCGGACCGACCAGGCTCATGTCGCCTCGCAAGACGTTCCAGAGCTGGGGCAGCTCGTCGAGCCCGAGAGGGCGGAGCCATCGACCCACGCGGGTGACGCGCCGCAGGTCGTCCATCGTGCGCAGCTTCACCAGCGTGAACGGACGCTGCTGCAGGCCGGTGCGGCGTTGAAAGAAGAGGATGGGTCCGGGCGAATCCAGTCGGATCAGGGCTGCCAGCGCGGCCATCAGCGGGATGGCCACCGCCAGCCCGGACGCCGCCAGGGTCACGTCGCCGAGGCGCTTGATGGCCCGTACGGCTCGCGAATGCCCCTCCACGCGCTCCAGGATGACGCGTTCCTCGCTCATCCCCTCGCCGCTGTCCCGCGGCGTCGTCCTCGTCGGGGCCAGCCCGACCTCTGCGGACGGAGACGTCGACATGGTTCACGCTCCGTTGCGGGCGCCGGCGTGGCCGTTCACGTCGCGACGGCGCCACGCGTCGTCGACTGCCTCGCGGATGCGGCGCTCGAAGTTCGATCGGTCGAACCGCCGGGCGAAGCTCCGCAGCTCCTCGGGGTCGAAGCCCTCGCTGCGGCTGGCGAAGCGGTCGAGCGTGGCGCGGACCGAGTCCACGGTGGGCGCGTCGATGAGAAGGCCGGTCTTCCCGTCACGGACGACGTCCATGGCGCCGCCTTCGGCGCAGGCGAGGACCGGCTTGCCCGCCGCCAGGGCTTCGACCATCACCATGCCGAAGTCGTCGATCCCTGTGTGCACGAGGGCGCGGCAGCGAGCGAACAGGGAGGCCAGCTCGCCCTCGCCGACGCGCGGCAAGAGGGAGGTGTTGGGCCCCATCAGGCGCTCGAGACGCGCGCGCTCGGGACCCTCGCCGACCACCACGAGCCGCTCGGAGCGCCCCTGGAAGGCGCGCAGCGCGAGGTCGACGCGCTTGTAGGGGACCAGCGCCGACACCATGAGAAATGGCGCCTGCGCATCGACCGGCGGAAGGCGGGAGGCGGCGAGCTCGAACCGGTGGGTATCGATGGGCGGCTCGATGACCATCGCGTCGCGATGGTAGTAGCGAAGGATGCGGCGCTGCGTGTACGTGCTGTTGGCGATAAGGAGGTGAGGGCGCGCCGCGGCCTGCGCCTCCCACCGTCGAAGATAGTGGGCGGCGCCGCGAAAGAGCGTGCGTCCCAGACGTCCGCCGGGGACGCTCCTCTCGTAGGCGGGCTGCGCCTCGCGCACGTACCGCAGGGTCGAATGAACGTAGGCCACGTGAAGCGCCTTCGGCGGCGCGATGGCGCCGATGGCCACGCAATGGCTGCTGCAGACGACGAGCGAATACTGATTGAGCTTGAAGGACTCCACAGCAAGCGGGAAAAGGGGCAAGAGCGCGCGGAAGCGCCCCTTCATGAAGGGCGCGTGGGCCAGACGGTGGATGGCCGACGTCGTCGCTCGCCGATCGGCGAGCGCCGGGGAGAGTCGCGCACGGTCCCAGGTGAGCGTGAAGAGGTCGGCCTGCGGAAAGACCCGGCACAGCGACTCCACCACACGCTCGCCCCCCCGCATCGAGGTGAGCCAGTCATGGACAATCGCGACGGAGTTCGGCATTGCGAGACGATCGGGGAAGGGTAAGGAGGTGCTCGTCGGCAAGAAGGTCGACGGCCCGGAAGGCCATCGTTACCGGAAGGAAGATTCACGGGGGAAGGCTACCGAAGTCTACGGGCGGCGCCTTCTCCCTCAAGGGAAAACCACGGTTTTTGAAGGCAGGACAATTTCCATCTTCATCACAGTCTTCCGCGCAGCGCGCCTGCGCCGAGCGATCCTGGCGAGCCGGCGCGGCCGAGATGCGCTCGGCCCTACGCGGTGGCCACCTTGAGCGCGCGCCGGGCCGTCTTCTTCGCGAGGCCGGCGAAGGCGCGCTCGTAGGCGCGGAACGATCCGCCCGCGGCCACGGCATCGACGACGGCCGCGCCCTCCGCCTCGCCGCCCTGCGCGAGGACGTACTCGACCCAGGCCCACCGAGCGCTCGTCGCCCGCACGTCCACCCGACCTCGGAGGCCGCGGCGCAGGCGGTCGAGGCGCGCGTCGACCACGCCGATGCCGGCGAAAGGCTGGCCATCGAGCGGCGTGTTGCGCTTGGCGCAGAAAGGCGCGATGCCCAGGGCCAGCGGCACGATGCGCGAGATTTCCGTGGCAAAGGCCACGCACTCATCGACGTCGGCATCGGTCTCGCCCGGGGTGCCGATCATCAAGTAGAGCTTCAGCCGGTCCATGCCGTGCTTCTTGGCCAGCTCGGCGCAGCGCAGGAGGTGCGCCGGACGTGCGCGCCGGTCGAGCGAATCGCGCACGCGCTCGCTGGTCCCGTCCATGGCCGTGGTCAGCGTGCGGTACCCGACCCGCGCCAGCGCAGCGACGAACTCGTCGCCCCGCGCGAGCTTGTCCGGGCGGAGCGACGAGAGGCCCACTTCGCAGCCGCGGTCGGCCAGCGTGTTGACGATGTCGACGATCTTCGGATGATCGCTGACCGCGGCGCCTACCAGGCCCACGCGCCCAGCGTCGCGTGGGATGGTCTCGAGCAGCACCTCGGCCGGAACGATGCGCATGCCGCCGTTGGTCGAGCGCCGCATCACGCAGTAGGTGCACCCGCGCGAGCAGCCGCGCTCGGTCTCGATGAGGAACATGTTCGCGAGCTCGGTGTGCGGCGTGCGGATGGCCGAGAACGCCGGCAGCACCGCGTCGTGCTCGGCGCCCACCGGCGGCAGGACGGCGTGCAGCGCCGGCACGAAGACGTGAGCCATCTTGGCCAGCGCGTCGATCTGCCCGGCGCGCGTCGTGGCCGCCTCGATGGCGAGCGTGGCGTCCACCACCCGTCGATCGGCCTCGCCCACCAGGACGGCGTCGACAAGGGCGCCGAGGGGCGCTGGGTTGGAGAAGGTCAGCGGGCCGCCTGCGATGACGAGGGGGTGGCGATCGTCGCGCTCGCGGCGCAGCGGCGGGATCCCGGCCGCCTTCAGCATGCGCACCAGGCCGGCAATCTCCAGCTCGTAGGCCACGCTGAACGCCAGCACCGGCAGCTCTTCGATGGGCCGCATGGACTCGTAGGTGACCGGGCGCTCGGGGTCGCGAGCCGCGTCCGCCTCGCACTCGTCGTCGAGAAATGCCCGCTCGCAGGCCAGCCCCGGCGTTTCCATGAGCGCGCGGTAGATGCGCTGGTAGCCGAGGGAGCTCATCCCCACGCGGTAGGGCGACGGGTAGCAGAGCCCGACCGTGAAGGGCGCCTGCTTGGCGATTCTTCCCGTCTCGTCGGCGAGTCGTCGCCGGATCCGCTCGCGGAGCTGGGGGGTGGGCAATCGGGCCTACCCATGACGGCTTTTGCCTCCCCGCGCAAGGAGAGGGGCGTCGCGATCTCGGACGAAGCCATCCCTGCCGAAGGCTGTAGCCTGCCTCGGTGCTCTCTCTCCAGCGCGCCGCGCGCACCTTGTCGCTGGTCGCATCGGGGGCCATCGCGCTGGTCGGTGTGCTCGCGGGGGCGGTGCGGCTGATGCCCTGGGTGCTCGATCCCGCGGTGCCGTGGCGGGTGGCGTCGCCGTTCGCGCGCGGTCTGGCCGCGGTGGCCCTGGAGGCGGCGTTGCTCGTGGGGTGGCCGGTGGGCTGGGCCCTGGCGGCGTGCCGGTTCGTCGAGAGCGGCGAGGCGCGTGTGGTGCTCACGCTGGGAGAGCGTCCGGCGCGCACCGCGGCCAGGCTGGCGCCGCAGGGACTCGCGCTGGCGCTGGCGCTCGCCGCGGTCGCGCTGGTGTACGGGAACGACGCGAGCGCCCCGGGCCGCGTGGTCACCGAGCTGGTCGCCCAGGCGCGCGTGTCCTGCGCGCAGGCCGCGACGCCGACCACCTACGCCATCCCATTCACCGACTTCACGTGGCTGTGCGCTCCCGACCGTGCGCCGCGCCTGGTGGGCCATGCGCCGGGCTCGATGAGGCGGGCGGTCCTCACCGCGTCGGGCGCGCGTGTCGCCGGCGACTTCCGGTCGCTCGAGCTCGACGACGCGCGCCTCCTTCTCTCGGGCGAAACGCCGGTGGCCGTCCATGTCGCAGCGCTCTCCCTGCGCGGCATGGCGCCCTGGGCAAAAGCGTCGACGCTGCCGGCCTGGCTGCGTGCGCTGCTGCTCGCGCTGACCGCCTGGTCGGTCGCCTCGCTGGGCGCGTACACCGTGCTTCGCCGTCGCGTCCGGTGGCGGGCCGTGGCCATCGTCCTCGGTGCGGCCGGGCCTCTCGCCGCGCTCGGCCTGCTCCGCGTGCTCGAACGCGCCGATGCCCGGCCGGCGTTCTACGGGCTGCTCCCGGTTGCCGCGTGCGGGCTGGTGGCAACCGCTGCCCTCGCTCCGGGCGTCCTCTCGCGCTTGCGACAGCGGAGACGCGCTGCTACCACTCCGTTCTAGGGTGTGAACCATGGGCAGTGTAGGCCTCCCGGAGATTCTCCTCATCGCGCTCGTCGCATTGCTCCTCTTCGGCGCCGGCCGCATCGCCGACATCGGCAAGGGGCTCGGTCAGGGGATCAAGAATTTCAAGCAGGGCATCAAGGAAGCGGACGAGGTCGACCCGGCCAAAGAAAAGCCCGTGGTCAAAACCGACGACGCTCCGCCCAAGCAGGCCTGAGAGGTCCGACCCCGGGGGGACCGACGCGCGCCGGCCCAGGTCCCCGTCCGTGTCGAGTGCTTGTTTTCGCACGCCTTGCGGGTGACCGACGCCCGATGAGCGTGCTAGAGGGGTTCCCGTGTCCCTGTCACTCGCCTCCCGCCTGAGCTCTGTCGCTCCGAGCATCACGCTCGCCATGAATGCCCGCGCCATGGAGCTCAAAGCGCGCGGAGTGGACGTCTTCGCCTTCGGCGTCGGCGAGCCGGACTTCGAGCCGCCGCAGGCCGTCCTCGACGCGGCCAAGAAGGCCATCGACGCCGGGTGCTCCAAGTACACCGCCGTCACCGGCATTCCTCTGCTCAAGCAGGCCATCTGCGATGCAACGGAGAAGTCGCGCGGCTGGCGCCCGGAGCCCAAGAACGTGTGCGTCAGCATTGGCGCGAAGCACGTGCTCTTCAACCTGGCGCTGGCCCTCTACGAGCCGGGCGACGAGGTGGTCATCCCCAAGCCTTACTGGGTGAGCTACCCGGAGCAGGTTCGCATCTTCGGCGCCACGCCGGTGCTGGTCGACACGCGCGAGGAAGACGGCTGGAGGCTCTCTCCCGAGGCGCTGGAGCGCGCGCTGACGCCGCAGACCAAGGCGGTGATCCTGTGCTCGCCGTCCAATCCCACGGGGACGGCGTACACCGAGGACGAGACGCGCGCGCTTTGCGAGGTCCTTCGCAAGCACGACTGCTGGCTCATCGTCGACGAGATCTACGCAGAGCTCGTGTACGAGGGGTTCCGCTTCGTGTCGGCGGCCAAGATCGCGCCGGATCTGCGCGAGCGCATGGTGGTGGTCGACGGCGTGTCGAAGACCTTCGCCATGACCGGCTGGCGCATCGGCTGGGCGCTGGCCCCCGCGCCGCTCGTCAAGGCGCTCGACATGGTGCAGGGGCAGAGCACCACCAACGCCACCGCCGTCGCCCAGCACGCTGCGGCCGCGGCGTTGCGCTTGCCGCTCGAGGACTTCGCCTCCACGCGCGAACAGTTCGAGAGGCGCCGCGACGCCATGGTTGCCGGCCTGGGGTCCCTCCCTGGCGTCCGCTGCCGAAAACCGGAGGGGGCCTTCTACGCCTTCGCCGACGTGCGCGGCCTCTACGGGCTGGAGTGGGGCGACAAGATCATCGAGACGGACGAGGACGTCGCGTTCTGGTTGCTCGACCGCGCTCACGTGGCCGGCGTCCCGGGCGGCGGCTTCGGCGCCCCGGGGTACGTGCGTTTCAGCTACGCGGCGAGCGAAGAACGCATCGCCGCGGGGATCGCCGCCATCCGGCGCGTAGTCGACGAGGCCTGGGCCGTCGATCGGACCCGTCGAACGAAGGCGCGCTGAGGAGCCTTCGTTTGTCACCGCCAGACTCCGTCGTGACGTTTTCAGGACGGGGACGGCATTCGCCGCCCCCTAGGGCTGATGCGGGCGCGGGTCGTGCCGGCCGCTACGGCTCTCGCTCCAGCCGCTCCGTATCGCTCACCAGGCGATCGAAGTCCGCTGCCTCTTCGGTCGGGTAGTAGCCGCGGATGGCGCCCGTGCGGTCCGTCAAGACGAACCAGTTGCCGTGGGTCACGTCGTAGTCGTTGGCGCCGGTCGCGACCTTGGCGGCGGAGACCTTGAAGCCGAGAACCACCGCGCGCATCACGTCGTCCACCGGTCCGGTGACGAAGGTCCAGCGTGCCCGGTCTGCGCCTGCCTGGGTGGCGTACGCCGCGAGCACCGGCGGCGTGTCGTTCTCCGGGTCGACGGAGAAGGAGACCAGGCGCGCGGCGCTGCGATCGCGTGCGAGCCGCGACTGCAGCTCACCCATCCGCGCCGTCAACCGCGGGCACGACGAGGGGCAGCGCGTGAAAACGAAGTCGACCACGTCCACGTGGCCGAGCATGGCATCGTTGGCGTAGGGCGCCCCGCGCTCGTCGAGCAGGTGGAAGGTCGGCACCGCGCCCAGGACCGGCAATCGCGGCGGCGGTCGCATCGCGCGCGCCACCAGGGCCACGGCCAGCGCCAGCGCGATTCCGCCGAGGAAGACGGCGACACGGCGCATGCTAGTTCGTGCGGTCGAGAAGGAGCGCGACG
>Ga0302184_10000906_pt1 | contig 19365 bp, 18 predicted proteins | sample I_Palsa_N3_3_FD_200233 | JGI IMG/M metagenome (GOLD analysis project Ga0302184, IMG submission 200233) | Peat permafrost microbial communities from Stordalen Mire near Abisko, Sweden - I_Palsa_N3_3 | ecosystem: Environmental > Terrestrial > Soil > Palsa > Peat permafrost | place: Sweden...
CCGGTCAGGGCCAGCGCTGCCAGAGGTTGTCGTTGATCACACCGTTCAGCTTCTCCGGCCGCTGGCCGTTCAGGATCGGCGGCGGCAGCGGCAGCGCAGTGACCGGGTTGCTCCGTCCGAACACGGACACCACGATCACATTGCCGCTGCGGGTGCTTGCAACCGGCGAGAACGTCGGGGAGCAGGTGAGCGTTTTGGTGCGCGGTGCCGTGCCAGCGAGCGGCAGCGCGGTGCTTGCCTTCATCGGCATCGGGGCCTGCACGGGACGTGCTTCCGTCACCACCTCGGTCTGGCCGCTACCTCCCTCGTAGCCCACGGCTCATCCTGGCTCCGGGTCGGCATGCCCGGCGCGTTCCCCGAAGGCCGAGACGTCCGCCAGCAGGTCCTGCACGACGCGAGCGAACAGCCGCGAGCTGCGGTACTGCTCGGCCTTCATCCGTCCCCGTACGCGGACGCGCTGATGCATCTCCGGGAACCGCCCGAGGCGGTCGAGGATCGCGACCAGCTCGCCGGCGTCCTTGAAGTGGACGTAGTCGATATCGCGCTCGAGCCCATGCGCCGGCGCCAGCGAGTCGGTCACCAGCAGCTGTCCCGCTGCGAGGTGCAGCCCAACCTGCTGGCCAAAGCCACCGCCCGGTTCGGGCGAAACGTAAACGCCGACATCGTAATCGCGCAGCAGCGCGGCTAGCGGCTCACCGCTGACGCCGTGGAGCACCTGGAACAGGTCGTGGTGGTGCTTGGCCGGGAGCAGTAGCTTCTCGCGGTGTGGCGTTGAGCGGCCCACCGACATCACGCGCGGCGAGTGATGGAGGGGCCGCGGCTCCCCGAACAGCGCGTCGCTCACGGGCGGAGGGATTGCCCGCCAGAGCGACTGTCGCCCGGCCTGTCGGCCGGTCAGCGCTGGCCGGAAAGAGACCAGCCGGTCGAAGGCGTCGAGTCGCTTCGCATCCGTCGCAGCCGGCATGCCGCCAACGAGCACGCCCAGCGAGACACCGGCATCCTCGCCCAGTCCCAGCGGAGGGATGCTGAGCGGGTCGAGTACCACCGTGGCGTCCGGGCCGAAGGCGTGCAGATCGGCGACAGCCTGGGCGACCTTCTGGCCCGCGCTGATCGGGAATGTCTCGGGAATCAGGCCGGGGGCTGCTTCGGGCGCGCATCCGTCGAGCCAGACGGCCGGTCCCACGAAAGCCACGCGCCGTGGCACCCCGTTGGACCGTGTCGCGAGCGAGGCGGCACGGCGGGCGCTGGGACTCGGCATCGGCACCGGTACGATAGCGGCGTCCTGGCGACGCCCATGTGCCGATCTCCGACTGGCGAGAGTGAATGACCCCCCAACCGCCGCCGGCGCAGGCGGTCCTGGCGAGACCGCGTGAGCACTTCGAAGAGCCGCTGACCGCGCTCGGGCAGGTGCGACGCCGGTGAAGGTCGCCTTCCTGGTCAACGACCTGCAGCTGTCGGGCGGGGTGGGGGTGGTCGTGCAGCACGCCAGGCTGCTCAGCGCGGTTGACGGCTGGGACGTGACGCTGGTGCTTGTGCGCGACGAGGAGGGAGCCAGCTGGCATGGCTACGAGCATCTCCCGCACCTCCACGTGCGCTCGCGTGCTGAGGCTCGCGAAGAGCACTATGACGTCGTCGTCGCCACTTGGTGGGAGACGACGTTCACGCTGTTCGAGCTGTCAGCTGCACGCTACGCCTACTTCATCCAGAGCCTCGAAGACCGCTTCTACCGCTACGACGAAGCGGAGCGCCTCGGCGCCGCGTTGACCCTCGACCTGCCGGTCGCATTCATCACCGAGGCTCACTGGATTCGCGACACGCTGGCGGCGTTGCGCCCCGACGCTCCCTGTCATCTCGTGCCCAACGGCATCGACAAGGCGGTGTTCGGTCCGCTGGCGGCGCTGCCACCGGCAACGGGCGGGCCGCTGCGGGTGCTGATCGAGGGCTCGCCAAGCTCGTGGTTCAAGCACGTCCGTCCGGCAATCGACGCGGCCGCCGCGATGCGGGAGCCCCATCACGTCACCGTAGTCACGGGCGAGCGCGACGCACTTGGTCCGGTTGCGGCTGACGCGATCGTCGGCCCGCTCAGCCACGCCGAGATGGCAGCGCTCTACGAGCGCAGCGACGTCGTTCTGAAGCTTTCGAGCGTCGAGGGCATGTTCGGGCCGCCATTGGAGGGCTTCCATCGCGGCGCCACCTGTGTCGTCACGCCGGTGACGGGCTACGACGAGTACGTCGAGCATGGCTGGAACGGTCTGCTCACCGACTGGGACGATCTCCTTGGCACCGCACGGCAGCTGGACCTCCTCGCCCGCGACCGTGAGCTGCTCGCCTTCCTACAGGCCAACGCTCTGGAGACCGCGAGTGCCTGGCCTTCCTGGGACCAGTCGGCCGAGTCGATGCGCGAGGCCCTGCTCGCGATCCGTAGCGAAGAGCCGGGCGGAGGCGTCGCCTCCCTCCTTGCAGATCTGCGCGCCGGCCTCGAGCTGCACGGCGTTCTGCTGCGAGAGCGCGCTGACTTCAAGCGTCGGGCCCGGCGCTTCGAGCGGCCGCTCGAGTGGATCGCGGGCAGGCTGCCGGTACGTGTCGCGATGTACGCGCGGCGCTACCGCGTGGTCCAGTTGGCGGTTCGTCCGATCCGCCCGCTTTATCGTCGGGCGCGCCGCGTGCTCTCCTGATGCTGTCGTCGCGCGTAACCAAGGCGCGAGCCCGTTTTGCTGCCGCAGTCAGCCGGCGGCGCCCGCCGGCGCCGTCCGCGCCTGGGCAGGCCGCGCTGCTCGAGCTGGCGCGCAATGGGTCGGCGCCGCTAACGTCGCGGCCGCCGGCGAGTGAGGGACCGTGGCGGATTGCCGTTGTGATTCCGTCGTTCCGGCGCGGCAGCGGCGGACATCAGACGATTGCCCGACTCGTCGGCGGACTGCGCCAGCGTGGACACAGTCTGTCGTTGTGGCTCGATGACAACGAGGGTCGCCACGCCGGTGAGCGCGAAGCCGAGACTGAACGGCGATTCCGGGAGTTCTTCGCGGCGGACGACATTGAGCTGCACGTCGGTCGCCGCAGCTGGACTGGAGCCGACATCGTGCTCGCGACCGGCTGGTCGACCGTCGCGCCGGTGCTGCTGCTCCCGGATGCCGGAACCCGTGCCTACCTCGTGCAGGACCACGAGCCCGAGTTCTACGGCACCTCGGCCGAATCACTGTGGGCGCAGGCTAGCTACCGTCAGGGGCTGCACTGCATCGCCGCAAGTAGCTGGCTTGCGGAGCTACTCGCCGAGCGCTATGGCGCCAGCGCGAGCCACTTCGAGCTCGCGGTCGACCACGAGGTCTACCGGCCGGCGCACCGCCCCCGACGTGAGGATCTCGTGGCGTTCTACGCCCGCAGCGTCACGCCGCGACGCGCAGTGCCGCTCGGTCTGCTCGCGCTCACCGAGCTTGCTCGTCGCCGCCCCGACCTCGAGATTGCGCTTTACGGCGACGTTGATGATCCGGGCCCTCCGTTCACCCACCGGAGTCTGGGCGTGCTCGACGAGCAACATCTGGCCGAGCTCTACGCGCAGGCGACCGTCGGCATGGTCCTCTCGCTCACCAACCCGTCGCTTATCGCGCTCGAGATGATGGCCTGTGGACTGCCCTGCGTCGAGCTTGCCAGCGAGTCCATGCTGGCTAGCTTCGGCCGTCATGGCCCGCTCGCGCTGGCCGCGGCCGACCCGCTGTCGATCTGCGACGCGCTTGAGCAGCTGCTCGACCAACCGGAGCGTAGAAGCGCCGTCGCGCGAGCCGGTGGCGAGCTGATCGCAGGGCGAACTTGGGCGCGGGCAGCAGCCCAAGTGGAGGACGGGCTGCGCATCGCTTTGTCGTCCGCAAGCCGCTAAGGTGAGCCGGCGCGGCCTTTCCCACTGCCGCCATTGCCCCCGTTTTGGGAAGGGTTGAGCGCCGCTCAGGGCTTCGGCGGGCGTCGATCGTGAATGGCCAAGAAGACCGCGACACCCGCCCTCACCACGCCGCGGGCACGCAGCCCTCGTCTGCTTGACCGCGCGGCTGGTGGTGCGCGACGCGTTGCGTCGCCGAGTTCCCTGCGACGGGCACTTGCTCGCGTACCCAATCCGCTGCTGCTGATCCTTGTCCTCGCGGCGCTGGAATCGGTCGCCTGGGACGTCGCCACGCCGGCATTCCAGGGCCCTGACGAAGCGGCGCAGTTCGCCTACGTGCAGCACTTTGCCGAGACCGGGAGTATCCCGAGCGCCACCAAGGGAACTGCCCCGCTCTCGACCGAGGAGCAGGACGCCATGACCTGGCTTAATCTCGCGCCACTGGTCGGTGATCCGCCGGCACGCCCTGCGTGGAGCTCGGCCGACCTCGCTGTTTGGCATCAGATCGAGCGCGCGATGCCCAAGGGGTCGCGCGCCAATGGTGGGGGGCCGAACTACCAGGCGTCCAACCCGCCGCTCTATTACGCCCTGATGGCGATCCCCTATCGCCTCGTCATCTGGCTGCCGCTGCTCAAGCGGCTCTTCGTGCTCCGACTCTTCAGCGCGCTGCTCCGGCTTGCCGTGATCGCGCTGACCTGGATCCTCGCCGGCGAGCTGTTCGGGCGCGTCCGCTGGAAGCAGACGCTGGCCGCCGGCGTCGTCGCGCTCGAGCCGAAGCTCGCCTTCATGAGTGCTGTGATCAGCGCCGACAATCTGCTCGTCCTCGCCGTCACCGGCTTCCTGCTGGCCGCCGTGCGGCTCGTGAAGCGGGGGCCGTCGATGGCCCGGGTACTGGCCGTCAGCGGACTCGCGGCGGCAGCGGTGCTGACCCAGGGCCGGGGGCTGGTCACGGTGCCGGTGCTCGCGGTCGCATTGGCGGTGGCCTGGGTCCGCCATCGCCCGCCGGCGCGAGCAACGCTGCTGCGTGGGGCCGCCGCGGTGGCGACGATCGGCTGTGCACTCGGGGCCTACGTGCTGTTCGCAAAGGCCAGCAACGGCAGCTCGGCCTTTGGCGGCCAGGTCACCCAGCTCAACCGCGGGCGCTTCGATCTCGGCCAGTTCCTCTCCTCGGTCTACCAGTTCTACTTTCCCGCGCTGCCGGGCATGCAACCCCGCGTCGGGCCGGCATATGGCTACCAGCAGGTCTTCATCACCACCTTCTACGGCACGTTCGCGTCGCTCGAGGTCAACTTCTCGTCGCGTATCTATGCCTGGCTTCAGGTCGGTTCCGCTATCGGCCTGGTCGGCTTCTACACCGCCTGCGTCGTGCGCTGGAGGTCGCTCAGGCGATCCTGGCCCGTGGTCGTCCTGATGCTCGCGCTGCTCGTGCTGAGCATCGGATTCCTGCAATACGTCTCCTATCGTGCGCTGCTCGGCAACGGTGGTAGCGATCCGCTGATCACCGGGCGCTATCTCCTGCCGCTTGTATCGCTGTTCGGACTGGCGGTCGCCTTCACTGTCGGCTGCTTGCCGCGCCGCATCGCACCGCTGATCGGAGCTGTGATCCTGGCGATCGGCGTGCTGCTTTCGTTGGACGCGATCGGGATCACGATGGCGAGGTTCTATGCGTAGGCCGGCGCCGGGTAAATGGCGGCTTGGTGTTCCGGGACGGACGGCAGGCCTTGCTCTGCTGCTGATCATCGTCGGCGGACTGCTGTTCCTGCGTCCGCACCTGCAAAGCGGGCAGGAGCTGGTGGCCGGCGTCCCCGCTCCACCGGCCCTGGCCGCGATAACCCCGTTCAGCGTGGCCCCCCACGGGCGGGCTTGCATGAGCTCGGTGACGATCGACGCAGGCAGCGCGCTGGCGCAGTTCGACCTCGCGCCTGCCAGGCCGACGAAACACGGCGGCCCGCCGGTTGATCTCCTGCTGAGCGCGCCGGGCTATCGCGGCGTCGTCAAGGTACCGGGCGGCTATCCGGGAGGCAGCGCGACGCTGCCAATCGTCCCAACACCGAAACGCTCAGAGATCGGCAGCGCTTGTTTCGTCGACGTCGGCAAGACCGCGGTGGTCCTAAATGGCACTACCGAGGCGCGCACCGTCTCGCGCTCGTCGACGCTGGTCGACGGTCAATCCGTCGCCGGCGACATCGCCCTCACCTTCATCGGCAAAGGGGACCGCTCACTCCTGGACGAGATCAACGAGACGTTCGACCACGCCTCCAACCTGACCGACGGTTTGGTTCCGGCCTGGCTGATCTGGGTGCTTGGGCTTCTCGTCCTCGGATTTGTGACGCTTGGGACAGTGGCGGCGTTCTACCTGGCGTTGCGTGAGGACGAAGCGTCAGGCGCGCTGCCGAAAGGACGTCCCCGCAGCGGGCCGCGGGCCTCCTCCGGCTGACCACGCGGGTGGGCGGAGGGACTCGCCCATGCCTCCCGTTATCCTAGCCCGGTGCCCGACTACCGCGGCAATGGCCGCCCAGCGATACGCGTCGATGGCGTGTCGAAGACATTTCGGGTCCCGGAGGAGCAGATGCACACGCTCAAGGAACGTGTGCTGCATCCGTTGCGCCGATCTGGTCAGCACCTGTTCAGCGCGCTCGAGGACGCCTCCTTTGACGTCCGCGAGGGTGAGTTTTTTGGCGTGGTCGGGCGTAACGGCAGCGGCAAGAGCACGCTGCTGAAGTGCCTCGCGGGGATCTACTCGGCCGACCGCGGCAACATCTGGCTGCGCGGGCGGATGTCGCCGTTCATCGAGCTCGGCGTCGGCTTCAACCCTGACCTCGCAGCGCGCGACAACGTCGTGCTCAACGGCATCATGCTGGGACTCACGCCGAAGGAAGCTCGCGCCCGCTACGAGCACGTGATCGAGTTCGCCGAGCTCGAGGAGTTCCAGGACCTGAAGCTGAAGAACTACTCCTCGGGTATGCACGTGCGCCTCGCGTTCTCGGTCGCGATTCAAGTCGATGCCGATGTCCTGTTGATCGACGAGGTCCTCGCGGTCGGCGACGCCGCGTTCCAGCAGAAGTGCTTCGACGTCTTCAACCGCCTGCGCGACGAGGGCACGACGATCGTGCTGGTGACCCACGATATGAACGCCGTCACGCGTTTCTGCCACCGAGCGGTGCTCCTTGAGCGCGGCAAGATCGTGGCCTCCGGCGAGCCGGAGCACGTTGCCAATCACTACCTCGAGCTCAACTTCAACCGCGACGCGCCGGAACTGGCTGCCGGTGCCGAGCGCGCCGGCAACGGCGCTGCGCGAATCGTCGATATGTGGTGCGAGACCGGCGATGGCACCCAGGCCCCGATGTACCTGCAGGGCCACGAGTTCCGCTTCTGTGCGCGCGTCGAGTTCGTCCAGGAGGTCGAGGATCCGGGCTTGACCGTCGACTTCGAGAACGATGAGAAGGTGAAGGTCCTTGTCGCGGGCACGGCACGAGAGCATGAGCGCTCGGGACGCTTCGCCGCCGGCGAGCAGGCGGTCTTCTCGGTGGCGTTCACGAATCTTCTCGCGCCGGGGCGCTATTACCCGATCGTCACGGTCTCGCGGCTCGGACGCGGCCTGGAGATCCTCGATCGATCGGCCCGCGAGATCTCGATCGTCGTCCAGGGGTCGACCGCCGAGGGTGGCGTCGTCGATCTCCCCGTTCGCGCTGCGATCGAGCGCGCACCGAGCTCCGACCGCCGCCACGCGGAGGTCGGGTGACCACTGCCGAACTCACCGAGCTCGTCGACCCAACCGACCTCGGCGAGCCGATCCGCGGGCCGAGTGCCCTCTCGGGTGACTGGCGGCGCTTCTGGCACCTCACACTCACGATCGCGCGGACCGAGTTCAAGCTCCGCTTCTACGGCTCCGCTCTCGGCTACGTCTGGCAGGTTGTGCGGCCACTGCTGATGTTCGGGGTCCTCCTCGTTGTCTACTCACTCGGCAAGCTCGGGACGATCAAGAACTACCCCGTCATGCTGCTGAGCGGCGTCGTCCTCTACACGTTCTTCACCGAGGCCACGGTCGGCGCGGTCGCCTGCATCGTCCAGCGCGAGAACTTCGTCCGCAAGATCCAATTCCCGCGGCTCGCGATCCCGCTCTCCGTCGTGCTCACCGCACTCTTCAACATCTCGGTGAACTTCTTTGCGATCGCAATCTTCACGATCGTCGAGGGAGTGAAGCCCCGCCTTCAGTGGCTGGAGCTGCCGTTGATCCTCGGCATGTTGATCGTCCTCGCAGTTGGCTGCGCGATGCTCCTCTCGGCTCTTTACGTTCGCTACCGCGACATACAGCCGATCTGGGACGTCGTCTGCCAGGTGCTCTTCTACGCCTCGCTGATCCTGATACCGATCGAGAAGATCGGAGCGAAGGGAAAGACACTCCTGCACTTCTGGATGCTGAATCCGCTGGCCGACATCATGGAGCAGTACCGCCACGCATTCCTCGGTCAAAACCCGCCCGGCGGGCCCACCAGCGGGACCCCGGGCTACCACTTTGGCGGCATCTCGGCAGCCGCCGCAATCGGCGGATACGCCGAGCTCATGATTCCTATCGGCTTCGTGGTCGTGATCTTCGTGCTCGGCTTTTGGGTCTTCAACCGATCGGCGCCTCACATCGCTGACAACCTGTAGGCGAGGCTCGCGATCCGGCGCTTGGCCTTGCCAACCTGTTGACAATCCACGACGATGGCGCGACCTCGCCAGCCCGCGTTGGGTTGGCCGTGAACGAGAGCTTGAGTCCGATGACGCCGAACATGTCCGTGCCGGCGCCGCCAGCGGCGTTACGCACGCTGGCCGCCGGCCCGAAGGACGGCGCGGCGCCTTGAGCGCGGGCGCGAGCGATGGTCGCCGCTGGCTGCGCGCGTTGGCACTGCGCCTCAGCCGGCGGCTCGCGCCGGCCGGTTTCGATAACGCGGCGATTACCGACATCGCGGCGCAGCTCGAGGCCACGCGCGAGGCGCTCGCGGCATGCGTTGAGTTGACCAACGTGATCGCCCGGCACCTCGAGCTCGATGATCCGGCTGCGGTCCATGTGAGTGGCCCGGCGACGGCAGAGCGCATGCTCGCTCTCGGTCACTGGCTCTCGGTACAGCCAGCGAGCGAGCTCCTGATCTCCGTCATCACGCCCACACGCGATCGGTCATCGTTCGTCCGCGAGGCGATTGCCTCGGTGCAGGCGCAGTCGCACGCCAGCTGGGAGCTTATCGTGGTCGACGACGGCAGCGTTGATGGCACGCCGGCGACGCTCGCCGAAATCGATGACGACCGCGTCCGCGTGGTGCGCACGACCGGGATCGGCTCGACAGGCGCGCGCAGTGCCGGGCTCAAGCTTGCGCGGGGCCCGGTGATCGCCTACCTGGACGACGACAACATCATGCTTCCCGGTTGGCTTGCGGCCGTAGCATGGGCGTTCTCGAGCTTCGACGATGTCGACCTCGTCTACGGAGCTCGCGTCATCGAGGACGAGACGGCGTTTGGCCTCGATGCGCGCCTGCCGCGCCTGATCTTCCGGCAGTTCGACCGCAACCTGCTGCTCGAGGGCAACTACATCGACTCGAGCGTGATCGCCCATCGCGCAAACCTCGCCGGAGCGTACTGGGACCCCGAGTTCGACGGCGTGGACGATTGGGATCTGGTTGTCAGGCTCACTCAGGAGAAGGCCGCACTCGCGCTCCCGGCGGCCGCCGTCCTTTACCGGCTGCGAGCGCCGGGCCGGATGTCGGACAGCCCGACGGGGAAGGCATCGATGCAGAAGCTTCGCGAGCGCTTCGGCAGCGAGCGATGACTGCACCGCGAATCCGCTAGTGCTCGCTGGCCCCCGCCGTCCGCCGCTTTGACCTGGCGGCATCGGCGATCTCGCGCGCCTGTGCCTGCGGCGTGCGCAGCCAGGCGTTCTCCGGCACCGTCTGCACCTCGCGGCGCGCGAGCGGAAGCCGATCGAGCAGTCGCTGGCGAAGATGGGCACGGACATGGCGCCGGCGGTAGCGCACGAGTCTCGAGCCGGCCTCCTCGGTCGACACCTGGCGACCGTGGACGCGGCGCCGGAGGCGATTGCACTCCAGATCACCCAAGACCTCCTGCCGCTGGGTCTTCTGTCCGTCGTGCACGCGGAACGCGCCGAGGAAGTGGGGGACGTGCGCGAATGTTGCGCCCTGCTCGCGGAAGCGCAGCAGGAGGTCCCAGTCGACCGCGAACTTGAAAGCCGGGTCGAACGCCCCGCCGACCGCATCCCAGATCCGTCGGCGCCAGAAGAGCGTCTCCTGAGGAACGTAGTCGAGCAGGCTGAGCGCTTCGTCGTGGTGGCGCGGCAATACCCAGACGCCGACGTTGCGATCGCCGCTGTCGATCAGGACGCGGTTTCCGTAGACGACGTCAACGTCAGGATGCTCCGCGAAGTACCGTGCGACGTAGGCCAGTGAGCCGGGCAAGAGGAGGTCGTCCGAGTTGAGGTAGGCCATGATTTCGCCGCTTGTGCGCGCAAAGCCCGCGTTCAGCGCCGCGCTCATGCCGCTGTCGGGCGCAGACTCCCAGGATGCGATCTCCGCTTCGTGGTGGCGCAGCACTTCGACTGTCTCGTCGCCCGAGCCGCCGTCCTGGACGACGTACTCGAGCTGCGGGTAGTGCTGCCCGACCACGCTGAAGATCGTTCGCTCGATGTAGCGGCCCTGCCGGTAGGACGGCGTCACGATCGAGATCGACGGCGCCGGATCTGGCACGTCCGCGCGCCAGTAGCGCGCCGGCAGCCGCAGTGGCGTCGGCTTGCTGTGTGCCAGACGGCCGATCTTCGGGGTCGTGGCCGCGTGCAGGCGGTCCAGCGCTCGCTCCACCAGTGCTTTCGGGTGCCGGCGCCGCTTGCGCAGGTCGCTCTCGAGGAAGTCCTCGACGTCATACATCCGCCACATGACCACGTCGACGACACGCTTGGGCTGGCGCCCTTCGATGCCGGCTCGCAACCCTTCGAGGCGCATCCGCTGCTGCCGAACGAGATCAGCCATTCGACGTTGGTCGCGAGGGCGCAACGTCGAGGATCCTAGCAATCGCTATTGCTGTCAGTCGCTCTGCCGGGCGCTCGCGGCGGCAACCCGCGACCCACCCATCGAGACTACCCCGCGGCTCCGCCAAGCTCGCGCAGCAGAACCTGCTCGATGCGCCGGTTTGATGCCTCCCAGTCGAACTGCCGCGCGTACTCGGCCGCCCGCTCGACCGTGGCCGCGTACTCGCCATCGCGCGCCGCCGCGTACAGCGCATCCGCCAGCGCCAGCGGCGTGGCCTCGGCGTAGCGGAGCTGCTCGGCGTACTGTGCGCGTCGCGTGTGGGGCGCGTCGTTGCTGACCGGAATGCAGCCGCAGGCGAGCATCTCGAGCGGGAGCAGCGACATGTTGGTGAATGAAAGGACCAGTCCGGCGGCGCACCGGTTGTACAGATCGCACAGCGCTTCGACGCTCAGGACGCCGTGGCGGTTGCACGGGAACGACAGCTCGTAGCGGTCGACGTCGGCACCCAGCAGGTCGATCTCGTAGTCAGGGTGGCGCTCGTGAAACTGCTCGAGTGCCAGCGTCCCAAGCTCGAAGCCGCGCCGGTGCGATGTTGGCTTGGCGTAGAAGAGGACCCGCTGTCGCGGCTGACGGTTGCGCAGCTCGTAGCTCGAGCTGTCGACGCCAAAGCCGAAGGGCTCGCAGGTCATGCCGTACTCACTGCTCAGCTTCTCGGCCAGCCAGTCGCCGAGCGTGAGACCGTGCAGCCCAAAGCGATAGGTGTCGGCAGCGAGAACGCTGTAGGTCCCGACCGGTTCAAAGTACGGCTCGTAGTCCTGAACGTAATAGAACTTCTTTGCGTTGCCTCCGAGGTTCAGGACGGGATAGGCGGTCGGCCAACTCGTTGCGAAGACGGCGTCGCACGGCTCCATTGCGAGCGCGTTGTATTGAAGTTCCGCATCGATCGCGGGGTAAGACTGCATCGTCGCCTTGATCTCGTCAAAGCCGACCGTGTGGAGCGGATCGTAGAAGTACACCCGCGACCGGTGGCCTCGTTGCTCCAGGTAGGCAATCGTGCGAAAGACGTCCACATGGCCGCCCGATGCTTGACCAACGGGCGTCATAACCCAGTTGAGCGTGTGCGGCGGCTCGTGTCTGGGCCGTTGCGGCAAGCGGCTCGGACGGTGCCAGTCAGCGGCCACCACGTCCTCCTTGCGGACGGGCCAGAACACGTGCAGGGGCTTGTCGAGCGTGCGAAGTTCGCGCACCTCGGCGGTCAGCGCGTCGACCTTCGCAGCCAGCTGACCCGCCTCCTCGACGAGCTCCTCGTTGCGCGCCTCGAAGTGGCTGATCGCGCGCGCCTGGCTTTCGCTCACGAGCCGTAGGCGTCGCCGCTCGGCGTACGCGTGAGCGACGGGGAGGCGATGGACGATCGCTCTCAGCGCAGCGCGGGCTCTGGCAGGCATGCGCTCCTCATTCGCGTTCGGCAACAAGCGAGTATTGAAGCGCACGCCACGAGGCGCCGCGCCCGACCTGCCGACGGTCCCCTGTACGCTACCTCCGTGCTGCGCCAAGACGGCTCGAACATGCGTACTGCCGGGCGCTGGCCGCTGGCCGCATTGGCGCCCCGCGAAGCGACACGAGCACCGAGCGACGTCCTCTCCGCCACCTCCTGAGAAGAAGCCATGGAATGCCTGCCGACCCGCCTCGAGGGCCCGTTGCTGATCGCGCTACGCGTGTTCGATGACGAGCGCGGCTTCTTCTGCGAGACCTACCGTCAGAGCGCGTTCGCCGAGCTTGGCATCACCGAGCCGATGGTGCAGGACAACCAGTCGCGATCATCGTTCGGCGTCGTTCGCGGCATGCACTTCCAGATCGGCGCCGGCGTCGCGAAGCTGGTGCGCTGTGCGCGAGGCGCGATCCTCGACGTGGTGGTCGACATCCGCCGCGGGTCGCCGACCTTCGGCGAGTGGGAGGGCTTCGAGCTGTCCGACGAGAACATGAATGCGGCCTATTGTCCGATCGGATTTGCTCACGGCTTCGTCGTGCTCAGCGAGACCGCTGACGTCGTCTACAAGCAATCGGGCTACTACGCCGGCGACACGGAGCGCGGAATCGCCTACAACGACCCGGACGTGGCAATTGATTGGCGCGTACCGCTCGCCGAGCTCAAGCCGTCGCCACGCGACGCGACAGCGCCGCTCCTGCGCGACGTGGCGGATGAGCTGCCGTTCGTGTACGCGCCTACCGGCACTAGGTAGACCGCGCAGATGACGCCCTGGGCGGCGCTCCCCCCGTGCCCGGAGACGGTCAGCCAGGGTCAGCGCGGCTTCGTCGCGGTGCTCGCGCGCCGCTTGGGTCTCGCCGCGGGAGGGGCGGTCTGACGCCTGCGGGCCTCCGGCGTGCGGAGCCACGCGTTCGGCGGCACCGTGCTCACCTCGGTGCGGCTGATCGGCAGTCGATCGAGGAGTCGCTGGCGAAGGTGCGCGCGCACGTGCCGCCGGCAAAAGCCGTCGACCCTTGAGGCGGCTTCCTCCTGCGATACCTCGCGACCGTGAAGTTCGCGACGTAGCCGCGCGCATTCGACTTCGCTGACCGTCTGCTCTCGCGTCGTTTTCTGCGCATCATGTACGCGGAACGCGCCGAGGAATCGCGGCACGTGCGCAAACTTCGCGCCGCTCGCACGCAACCGCAGCAGAAGGTCCCAGTCGATCGCAAAGTGCAGCGACGTGTCGATGAGGCCACCCGCGGCCTCCCACGCCCGGCGTCGCCAGAACAGAGTCTCCTGCGGGATGAAATCGACCATCGTCATCGCCGCATCATCGTGGCCCGGAAGGATCCACGCCCCGACATTGCGATCGCCGCTGTCGATCAACACGCGGTTGCCGTAGACGACGTCGACATCAGGGTGTGTCGCAAAATAGCGGGCAATGTAGGCAAGCGAGCCGGGTAGTAGTAAATCATCGGAATTCAGGTAGCTCATGATCTCGCCGCTGGTGCGGGCGAAGCCTCGATTCAACGCGTCCGCCTGCCCGCCGTCCGGCCCGGACTCCCACTGCGACAGCTCGGCCTCGTGGTGGCGCAGCACATCGACCGTCTCGTCTGTCGAGCCACCATCCTGGACTATGTACTCGAGCCGCGGGTAATTCTGCCCGGTCACACTGAACAGTGTCCGCTCGATGTATCGCCCCTGTCCGAAGGACGGCGTTACGATCGATATCGCCGGTGGGTTGTCGGGGGCAGTCGTGTGCCAATAGCGTGCCGGCAGAAGGAGCGGCGACGGCTTCTGGTGGGCAAGGACACCGATCCGCGGGGCTGTGACCTGCCTCCGACGCGCCGCCAGGCGAGCGCGGCGAGACTCGATGCGAGACCGTATGCGCAGCCAGCGTCGCTTGCGGAGATCGGTCTCCAGAAACGCCTCGACATCGTACATGCGCCAGGTGACCCGGTCCACTTGGGTGCCCGCGCGGCCCTGCATGCCGGCTCGCAGTCCCTCGAGCCGAAACCGCTGTTCGCGGAGTACCTCAGCAAGGTGACGCTGATCTCGGGTACGCACGTTGCGCGATGCTAGCGGATGGCCGCTGGCCCGAGATTCGGTGTCGGCATACTGGCGCGCGGGTATAGTCGCGCACCAATGCCGTCGCAACCTCAATCGTCCGCTCTCGCTGGTAGTCGCGTGCTCGTTACTGGAGGCGCTGGATTCCTCGGAGGCCCCGTGTGCGAGCGGTTGCAGTCCGCCGGCGTGAGCGAGGTCGTCGTGCCACGCCGGCGCGAGCACGACCTGACTGATCGCGAGGCCGTCCACGACCTGCTGGCACACGTCCAGCCGGAGATCGTGATTCACCTCGCAGCCGAGGTTGGCGGTATCGGTGCCAATCGCGACAATCCCGGCCGATTCTTCTACGCAAACATGGCGATGGGCCTGAATCTCATCGAAGAGGCCCGGATCCTCGGCGTCGAGAAGTTCGTGCAGGTCGGCACGGTCTGCTCGTATCCGAAGTTCACACCGGTCCCGTTTCGCGAGGCTGACCTTTGGACGGGATATCCGGAGGAAACAAATGCTCCATATGGCATCGCGAAGAAGGCACTTCTCGTGATGCTCCAGGCCTACCGTGAGCAGTACGGATTCAACGGCGTATTTCTGATGCCGGCGAACCTGTACGGTCCGGGTGACAACTTTGATCCGAGCTCGAGTCACGTGATCCCTGCACTGGTACGCAAATGTGAGGAAGCGCGACTTGCTGGACACGATCACATCACGTGTTGGGGCACCGGCTCGGCGTCCCGGGAATTCCTCTACGTCGACGATTGTGCGGACGCGATCGTGTTGGCGGCAGCACGACTCGAGGACTCGGAGCCGATCAATGTCGGCGTTGGTGATGAGGTGACGATTCGCGAGCTGGTCGGGCTGATCGCGCAAGCCACAGGGTTCGATGGCGAGATTCGCTGGAATCCCTCCCAGCCCGACGGCCAGCCGCGGCGCAGCCTTGATACGAGCCAGGCCCGGGAGCGCCTTGGCTTCTCCGCGAGCGTGCCGCTAGGCAAGGGCTTGGCGGCCACGATTGAGTGGTACCGCGAGCACGTGGAGTAGCTGGACCACGTGCTTCGCAGACGCTGCATCAGCGCCTGGGGCGACGCGATCCTGGTGGGCACACTGGTGGCTAGCGTTTGATGCCCAAGCTCTGGCTGATAACCCCGGTCTACCTCGACACGGTGGCGTTCGGGATCTTGCGACAGCGAATACGCGACGAGGTTGCCGAGCACGGTTGGCTGGCCGAGCTCGATGTCCAGTTTGTCGTCGTTGACGACACGGCGGGTCTCGATCCCGACATCGAGGATCTGGACGCTCACGGCGATGTGACGGTCATCGTGCCGCCGTTCAACCTTGGCCATCAGCGCGCGATCGTGTATGCCCTGCGGGCCCTTGCCGGCTCGATGGCAGATGACGATTACGTCGTCACGATGGACGCTGACGGCGAGGACGCGCCCGAGGACGTTCCGCGCCTCCTGGACGAGTTGCGGCAGAAGGGCTCACACCGTGGTGTCGTCGTGGCACTGCGCACCAGCCGTCAAGAGACCGTCACGTTCAAGCTCTTCTACGCGGCCTTTCGCGTGCTTTTCCTGGTGCTTACCGGCGCAACGGTTCGCTCCGGGAATTTCGCCGCCTATCACGGCTGGGTCGCGCGAGGCGTGCTCAGACATCCGAGCTTCGACGTGTGCTACTCCGCGACGCTGACGAGCTTGGATCTGCCGGTCACGGGAATCCCCTGCGCTCGAGCCGCGCGATACGCCGGGAAGTCCCGGATGAGCTTGGTGAAGCTGGTTCGCCACGGCCTCAGCATGCTGATGCCGTACCTCGACCGAATAGCGATCCGAGCCCTGATCCTGTTCTCTGCGATCGTCACGGCGTGCCTCGCGCTCGGAACCGCCGTGGTTGCGATCAAGATTGGCACCCATCACGCGATCCCGGGATGGGCCACGACAACGCTGTTGGGCCTCGCGATATCGTCGCTCGTTGCCGTCGGCAACTTCGTGATTCTTTTCGCTGTCTATACGCAATCCCGGGGCATGGCACTATCGCGACTTGAGGAGGAGGAGCATGGACGCGCTTGAAGCACACCTCCAGCGGCAGATTGAGCACTCCCGCAGCTTCTTCTGGCATCGGACGCGATGGGATGCCGTCGCCGGTGAGTTGGCGGGAGACGACTTCACGCTCACCGATGTCGGTGCCGGCATCGGCTTGGTCGGCGAGTTCCTCGAAACGAGCCACCCACATGCGACCTATCGATTCGTTGAACCACTCGAATCTCTGGTTGCCGAGCTTGAAGCTCGTTTCGGGGCGGCGGCGAACGCGAATGGGGCTGGTTCCTATGCCGACAGCCGATATGTGACGCTTCTGGACGTCCTCGAGCACATCGAGGACGACTCCGAGTTCCTGGCGGATCTAAGTGCGAAGACGGCTCCCGGCACAATCCTGATCATGACGGTGCCTGCCCTCAACGGGCTCTGGTCGTCGTGGGATGTTGCGCTGGGGCACTACCGCCGCTACGACAAGCGGATGATTCGCCAGCTGTTCGCGCAACTTCCTTTTGAGGTGCGAGAGATCAGCTACCTCTTCCCCGAGATGCTCCCGGCAGCCGTAGCCCGACGCCGCAACCGTAGGGTTCGCCAAGACGCTGCGGCAGAAAGCGAAACGGCGGAGTTTCCAGATCTGCCGCGATGGCTGAACGAGCTTCTCTACCGCATCGGAAGCGCCACACGACGTGCCCGTCGCCTATCGCCGGCGGGCACGTCGTTGCTCGTCGTTGCCGAACGATCTTGAGCAGATGATCCCGCGGCGGACTTCTTCGTGACGGTCTGGCTTCGCCACGCTCTTGGGGCTGTTGCGGCTTACGCGCGGGCCGTGTGACGCGCCCGACGAGGTGAGTGGCCGCGCCCAGGCGGTCGGGCGCCGCTTGCACCATCTAGCATTCCTCGACGTGAAGGCAGTGATCCTCGCCGGCGGAGTCGGATCGCGACTAGCCGAGGAAACGGTGGTCCGGCCGAAGCCGATGGTCGAGATCGGGGACAAGCCGATCCTCTGGCACATCATGAAGATCTACTCGGCGCACGGCATCACCGACTTCGTGATCTGTCTCGGATACAAGGGCTACGTGATTAAGGAGTACTTCGCCAACTATCAACTGCACACATCCGACCTCACGTTTGATCTGGCGAAGGGGACGGTCGATGTGCACCGCTCGGATGCCGAGCCGTGGCGCATCACGCTGGTGGACACGGGCGAGGCGACGATGACCGGCGGACGCCTTCGCCGTGTGATGTCTCACCTGGATGACGACTTCTGCATGACCTACGGCGACGGTGTCGCTGATATCGACATCGGGCGCCTGGTCGCGTTCCATCGGGAGCAGAAGGCTCTCTGCACGGTCACGGCGGTGCAGCCGCCTGGCCGCTTCGGGATGCTCGACATCGACGAAGATCGGGTACATGGTTTCGAGGAGAAGCCGCAGTCGACCGGTCGTTGGATGAACGGCGGCTTCTTCGTCTGCTCTCCACTCGTCGGCAACTACCTGGGCGGTGACGACACCATCTGGGAGCAGGAGCCGCTCGGCGGTCTGGCACGCGATGGTGAGTTGGCCGCCTACCGGCACACGGGCTTCTGGCACGCGATGGATACCGTGCGCGACCGGGTCCAGCTCGAGGAGCTTTGGCGGTCCGGTCAGGCGCCGTGGCGGGTATGGCCCTAGACCCAGGCTTCTGGAGTGGCCGGCGGGTCTTCATCACCGGCCACACGGGGTTCAAAGGTAGCTGGCTGACACTTTGGCTGGTGCGTCTCGGTGCCGAGGTCGCCGGCCTGTCCCACGACGTTCCGACAGATCCGTCGCTTTACCGCTTGGCGACCGTCGCCCAACAGATTGAGTCGATCGAAGCAGATGTGCGCGACTACGCGGCGGTCCGCGATGCCATTGCTCGTATCCGCCCAGAGGTCGTCTTCCACCTCGCGGCTCAGTCGCTGGTGCGGCGCTCGCTTGCTGAGCCACGCGAGACCTATGAGACCAACGTGATGGGGACTGTGAACGTTTTGGAGGCGGTGCGCAGTTTCGGCGGCACGCGCGTTCTCATCAACGTCACGTCGGACAAGTGCTACGCCAATCGCGAATGGGAGTGGGCCTACCGCGAAGACGAGCCAATGGGCGGCGATGATCCATATTCGAGCTCTAAGGGCGCCGCCGAGCTCGTCACCGCTGCGTACAGGCGCTCGCTCCTCGGTGACGGCGATGCTGCAACTCGAGTCGGCACTGTCCGGGCGGGCAACGTGATCGGCGGCGGGGACTGGGCCGAGGATCGACTGGTACCTGACTTGATGCGTGCGGCGCTTGCGGGTGAGGTGTTGCGCGTGCGCAACCCCGACGCGGTCAGGTCCTGGCAGCACGTGCTGAATCCGCTGAGCGGCTATCTCCTTCTCGCGCAGGCCCTATGGGATGAACCCCGATTTGCCGCAGCCTGGAACTTTGGACCGAGCGACGAAGACGCGAGATCGGTCAGATGGGTCGTCGAGCGTCTCGTCGAGCGCTGGCCTCGCAACCTGCGCTGGCAGCACGAGTCCACGGTCCAGCCGCGGGAGGCCCAACGACTCAAGCTCGACTCCTCGCGCGCGCGGGCGCGTCTCGACTGGGAGCCGCGTTGGGATCTCGAGTCGGGGCTCGACGCGGTCGTTGAGTGGTACGCCGCATACATGGCTGGGTCAGACGCGCGCGCGACGACGGTAGCTCAGATTGAGCGGTTCATGGCAAACGACGAGGGTGAGCGCGGGCAGAGGCGCGCAATCGCTCGCTAGAGTGGACCAATGCCCGCCCCCTGTCGCTTCTGTGCGACACCGCTGCGGCATGTGTTCGCTGACCTTGGCATGACGCCGCTCGCGAACAGCTACCTCACGCCCGAGCAGGCGAACGGGATGGAGCCGTTCTATCCGCTTCGCGCCTATGTATGCGAACGCTGCAGTTT
>Ga0302184_10000909_pt1 | contig 19356 bp, 16 predicted proteins | sample I_Palsa_N3_3_FD_200233 | JGI IMG/M metagenome (GOLD analysis project Ga0302184, IMG submission 200233) | Peat permafrost microbial communities from Stordalen Mire near Abisko, Sweden - I_Palsa_N3_3 | ecosystem: Environmental > Terrestrial > Soil > Palsa > Peat permafrost | place: Sweden...
CGGTCGCGACGCTGACCGCGCCGAGCACGCCGATTGACTCGTGCAGCCGGACCGGGATGAACGTCCTGGTGCAGATCGTCCCGCCGTCCGCCGGGGCGGCGACGAGCGAGATCTTCGGTACCGAGGTACCGGACACGTCGCCCAGGCCCATCAGCTCGCCCGCCGCGAGCCGCAGCGCCTGCACCCTGGCGCCCAGTTCAGCGTCCGCCTCGAGCTCGGCGACCGTCTCATATCCGGTCCGGCCGAGCTCGGACGCGGCCACGACCACCACCGGCATGCCATTGTCCACGCAGGTGACGGTGACGCCGTCGATAACGTCGCGGACATTGCCCGTGGGCAGCAGGGCGCCGGTGGCCGAGCCTTCGGTCTCGTTGAAGGCCAGAACGACCGCCGCGGCCGTCCCCGGCACCCCGGCGATCGCGGTCTGGCCGTCGTAGTCGACGACGCCGTCGGCCCCGGCGAAGGTGGCGGTGGCCACGCTGCCGGAGTTGACCATGTGGATCCGGACCGGCGCCTTGCCCGCGAGGCCCCGCTCGACCGCGAACGGGCCCACGCCGGCCAGCAGGTTGCCGCAGTTCTGCCGGTCCGAGACGGTAGCCGTATCCACGCCTACCTGCAGGAACAGATAGTCGACGTCAGCGTCCGCCCGGCCAGAACGACTGATCACGGCCACCTTGGAGGTCAGCGGATGCGCCCCGCCGATGCCGTCGATCTGCCGCGCATCGGGACTGCCCATGATGCGCAGCAGCAGGTCATCGCGCTCAGCCGCATCCTCCGGCAGGTCCTCGGCGAGAAAGTAGGCCCCCTTCGACGTCCCGCCCCGCATTAGCATGCACCGTACCCCGTCACCCGACGGCATCAGAGTCTCCTTCCCCGGCGGTGACGTACTCGACGCCGCGCGCGGCCAGCTTGTCCCGCAGCCCGTACAGGTCCAGGCCGAGCTGGCCGTCGGCCAGGGCCTTGCGTGCCTGCTCCTCCTTGGCCACCCGGGCCTGCGCGGCGGCCAGCGCCGCTCTGACGTCGCCGCGCGGCACGCACACCACGCCGTCGTCGTCGGCAATGATCGCGTCGCCGGGCCGGACGATCTGCCCACCGACCGATACCGGGATGTTGACCGCACCCGCCGTCTCCTTGACCGTGCCCTGGGCACTGACCGCCGCCGACCAGACGGGAAACCCCATCGCCCGCAGTTCGGCCACGTCCCGCACGCCGGCCTCGATGACCAGCCCCCGGACCCCGCGCGCGGCCAGCGAGGTCGCCAGCAGCTCGCCGAACATCCCGTCGGTCGACGGCGAGGCCGTCGTCACCACCAGCAGATCCCCGGCCTGGCAATGCTCGGCCGCCGCGTGGATCATCAGGTTGTCACCTGGCCAGCACAGCGCGGTCACCGCGGTCCCGCCGACCCTGCTCCCGTCCTGGATGGGACGCAGCCCCGGCCCGAGGTACCCGGTCCGGCCGATCGCCTCGTGCACGGTGGCCACGCCGAGTCCGGCGAGGGCATCCACCACGGCCGCCTCCGCGCGCGCCACCCCGGTGACGATCACGTTGCGCATCAGCTCAGCCTGTCCGTGACGTGCGGGAACACCCTCATGTAAGCCTCACCCATAGTGGATTGCGGCAGCCCGCCCGCCTCCCCATCCCTCTTCACCGGACCGCCGTTCCGCTTGAGCTGCGTGCCGCGCCGTTTGGCCAGATCGGTGTAGTACTCCCACAGGTGCTGCTGGGCGGCCATGCACTCCATCGCCTTGCGCTTGGCCTCGAAAACCGGCGTGATGTCCAGCAGGACCTCCGGCTTGAAGCCGCACATCTCCGGCTGGTGCGGCTCGAACAAGAAAACCGGCGGCGCGCCGATCGGCTCGCCGGGCGCAGGGTAACCGATCGCCTGGGCCAGCACCCGCGCCCGCAGCGCCATCTGCGCAGCCGCGGGATGGTCCCCGTTGTAGGGGTCCGTAAGCGGATGAGTCAGCACGACCGACGGGTTGACCTCGCGGTACACGCCGACGATGCGGTCGGTGAGCTCATCGGATTCACGCAGCGGGTAGTCCCCGGCGTCGAGGAACTCGATCTCGGCGCCGAGCGCGGCCGCCGCGTTCTCCGCCTCGGCCCGGCGCAGCGCCTTGATCTCCTCCAACGTCTTGCCCGCGCGCCAGGCGCTGGCCGACTCACCGCGCTCGCCGTAGGTCAGGCAGAGCACCTTCACCCGCTCACCGCGCGAGGCGGCCAGCGCGACCGCGCCCCCGGCCCGCCAGACGAAATCAGCCGCGTGCGCGCTGATGACCAGCAGGGACTGCGTTGTAGTCACCGGACTTCCTCCTCAAGCAGGGCTGCTATGACGCTGCGCAGGTGGCGGCGTGCCACCGCCTCGGCCTTGGCCGGCCGCCGTTCCGTGATCGCGGATATGATCGCCAGGTGCTCGGACAGCGAGGCCTGAGGGCGTCCCGGGCGCAGGGAGAGCTGAAACTGGTGGCGGACCAGCTGCCCATTCAGCCGCTCGAGCAGGGCCGCCGCCACTGCCTGACCGGACATCTCCCGGATTAGCCGGTGCAGCTCGTGGTTGAGCGCCGAGTATTTCAGTAGCTCACCGTCGGCGACGGTGCGCTTGAGCTCCTCGCCCAGCCGCCGCAGCCGGTCGGCCGCCGATTCGGTGACCCGCTCGGCCGCCTTGGCCGCGCACAGTCCCTCCAGCGCCATCCGGCACTCGGTGATAGCGACCGCCTCGTCGAGGGTGATGACCCGGACTCGTGCGCCGCGGTTCGGTATCCGCTCGACGAGCTCCTCGGCGGTCAGGTCGAATAGCGCCGCGCGCAGGCTGGCCCGTGTCACGGCGAGCATCCCGGCCAGCTCCTCCTCGACCAGCCGCTGCCCCGGCGCCATATCGCCGCCGAGAATCGCCCGCCGCAGCCGCTCCGCCGCCATCCGCCGCCCCGGCTCACCGCTGAGGGTCGGCGTCCCGGAACCCTCAGGCGCAGCCGGCCGGCCGGGCTCAGCCGGCCCCGCATCCTCTTGCGCTTGCACGTAGCTGATCCTAAAAATTTCAAACAAAATTGTCAACAATCTGGACGGAGCGGTTCCGACGGCCAGGCGCTGTACAACCGGATGTTCGAGCTGGACAACCCTTGATCACCCTGAGCGCGGGTGGCTGACCTGGCCGAGGAACAGGGGCAGGCCCGTCCCAGTGTGGATGATGGCGAACAGGAACGGCCGGTCGACGACCATCGTGACCGGCGGCGGCGACCGCATTGCGGCCAGCATCCGGATGGCCACGGCGGTCGCCGCCGCCGCTTCCGTGCCCTGTTCATCGACGTCGACGAAGGCCTTGTGCGCGACCGTACTGATCTGCAGCGGTTCGGCCTCGGTGATGCCGCTGAAGTCCGCGTCGTCGAACGCCGCATTGATCCCGAGCCGCCGCAGCGCCGGGATGAGGTCGAACGCGGCCTCGAGCCGGAACCGCGGCATGGACAGCGTGACCCGGTGCCTGCCCGTCCCGGTCAGGAGACTACCGAAGCCGCCTGAGGTGATCGCCGGACGCAGTGTGGCCAACGGCCCGTCGGGCAGCACCACCGCCATCGCCAGGCTGGTGCCCTGATAGGGCAGCAGGACCGCTTGGTATCCGTCCCCGCGGATGTAGCCGCGGGTGGCAGTGCCGCGCATCATCCGTACGGTCAGGGCAGGCTGGTCCGGGCCGTCCGGGCCGTCCGGGCCGTCCGGGTAGAACGGCGCGTCGCTGGTCGCCGCCTCGGGAAAGGGCTCCGCCCACGCGGCCTTTAGGTACACGGCGCTGGCCAGTACCAGCCTGGTCAGCCCCGTGATGGAGCCGGACGGCAGCAAGCCGGTGATCTTTCCCGCGGTCTGCTCAGCGATCATCCGGTTGATCTCGCTCCGCGCCGCCTCGGGTGCCCGGGCGAAGTCAGCCGCGGTCAACGTGGCCGCATCGCTCAGCGCAGCGGTGAACTCCGGCCGCACCGGCAGGCCGGACTGGACCCACGCCGTGTTTGGGGCCCGGAATGTCACCGGCCCGCTCGCGGCCACGTCGCGCAGCATGGCTGCCAGCGAGCGCAGCCCGTCCGCCGTGTCCGCCGGCCCGTCCAGGTGCAGGACGCCGGCTATCTCCGCCGCCGTCCTGCCGCGCGCTCCGCGCAGGGCTAGCCCCAAGGCGCCGGCCACGCTCACCGGGGAGAACACCGTGTCGGTGGTGCCCTCGGCCAGGATTCGGTATATGTCTGCGCCGAACGCGTCGACGCCTGCCGCGATAGCGGGCACCGCGGCCGCAGGCGCCGTGCTCGTCAGGGCTGGTTCGTCGGGCATCGTCTTGTGCACCTTCCCGCTCACCACCGCATCACACCCCGCAGCGTCGCCGGGAATAGCGGTGCCGCAGGGAAAATCAGGTGCCAGCAGCGGTACCCGCGGTGTAACCATGGCGCATGCGCTGGTTGACCACGCGGTCCGTCGAGGAGTTCCTGGCCGAGGCGGGGGAGTTCCTGCGCGCGGAGCCCGCGCGTAACACAGTGGTGCTGACCGTGACGGAGGATCTCCGGGTCAAGGCACAGGCCGGGATGGCGCAGGCCCGGACCGGAGCGACCTGGTCTGGTCATGACGAGCCGCTGTTCGGCTGGTGGCAACAGGAGACCGGCCAGGCCCCGGTCCGCGGAGCGTTCCTTCATACCCCGAACTTCCCGGTCTTCCTTACCCTCATGAGCAGCGAAGCCGCGTCCGCACTCGCGCCCCAACTCGCGGCGACCGGACGCAGAGTGTCCGGAGTCAACGCCGAAGCCGAGACCGGCGCGGCGTTCGCAGCTGCCTGGCAGCACCGCACCGGGGACGCCGCCAAGGTTCACCTCCGGTCGCGCCTTTTCCGGCTCGGTGAGCTTGTGCGGCCAGATCCAGGGCCTGAGGGTGCGCCGAGGCTGGCGGCTGAGCCGGATCGGGACCTACTGATCAAGTGGACTGACGCGTTCGTCCGTGAGGTCGGCGACCCGGTCCGGCAGGATCACGCGGCTGCGGTGGACAACAGGCTTAGCTACGGCGGCTTCATCGTCTGGGAGGCAGGCGGCGCCCCCGTCTCGCTGGCCGGGCTCAGCCGCGCCGCGGGCGCGATGGTGCGCGTGGGTCCTGTCTACACGCCTCCGGAGTTGCGCGGGCGAGGCTACGCGGGGGCCGCGACCGCAGCTGCGAGTCAGGCGGCGCGAGACGCCGGCGTCACCGAGGTTGTGCTCTACACCGACCTCGCCAACCCCACCAGTAACGCCTTGTACCAGCGTCTCGGCTACCGCCCGGTGGAAGATCGCGTCACACTGTCCTTCCAGCCCGGGACCTGACTATCCGATGGACCATTGGGCCGGTTGTATGCGGCCCAGGGTTCCATCGGGCCGGTCGCCTGCGCGCCCAGCGGGCTGAGCCATCTGGGCTCGAGTAACAAAGGGACCATCCATGTTCAAGCCAGGTTCTAGGCGGGGGAAGGCCCGGCCGCGTTAGGCTTCAGCGGTGAGCGGACTTGAGGACTTTGCCCGGCTGGTCGAGGGTGACCACGGCTTGGTGGTGGTGTCGACGCTGCGGCCGGACGGGACGATCCAGTCGTCGGTGGTCAACGCCGGCGTACTTCCGCATCCCGTCACCGGAGCGCAGGTCGTCGGCCTGGTCAGCCGCGGTGACGCGCACCGGGTCGCCAACCTGCGGGCCAGGCCGCGCGCCACGGTCGTGGTCCGGGCGGCCTGGGAATGGGCGTCCGCCGAGGGGCCGGTCGAGCTGGCCGGGCCGGATGACCCGATGCCCGGGGTGGACGCGGAGCGGCTGCGCCTGCTGTTGCGGGAGATCTTCACCGCCGCGGGCGGAACGCACGACGACTTCGAGGCCTACGACCGGGTAATGGCACAGGAGCGCCGCGTCGCCGTCCTGGTGACGCCCGAGCGGGGCTTCGCCCGGCCGCGCGGCTGACTGGCGCAGCCGCCCTAGGCTGGTGTCTGTGGCAAATGATCAGCCCCCGGACACCGAACGACGCATATCCCCAGTGCCCGCGCTCATCTGTTCCCGGGGGATGGTCACCTGTCGCTGACCGTCAGCTCCCTGGACCGCATCTTCGACGATCTCCTCGACCTGGCCAACCTGAACCACTAGGTCGTTTTACGTTCGACACCGGCGAGGAAGGGCGCACGTTCAAGCTCGACGGGGTCTCCTCGACCCCTGCGACATCCTGATCGCGGGCAGCGCCACGCTCGTGCGCGCGCTCACCGGTCTGGGCCTGGTCGACGAGTACCGGCTGATGGTCTTCCCGCTGGTGCTGGGTACCGGCAAGCGGCTGTTCGACGGGGCCAAACTGACCAGGCTGAAGCTCGCCGACGTCACCGAAATCGGCGCCGACGGCGTGAGCATTCAGCGCTTTACGCTCGCTAGCCTCAGCAGCACCGCACGTTGACATCACGCCTGCAACTCGCTGGCACAATGCTCTGGTGACGCAGATTCAATCAGAGGGCAAGCAGATTCAATCAGAGGGCAAACGGGCTCCGTCCGGCGGCAAGCGGGCTCCGTCAGCGAAGTCCGTGGACCAGCGCATCGCCGAGGAGCTTGGCGTGACCGTCCGGCAGGTCGGCGCCGCCGTGGAGTTGCTCGACGGCGGCGCCACCGTGCCGTTCATCGCCAGGTACCGCAAGGAAGCCACCGGCACGCTCGATGACGCGCAGCTACGAACGCTCGAGGAGCGCCTGCGCTACCTGCGCGAACTCGACGAGCGCCGGGATGCGATCCTGGCCGAGATCGGCGCCCAGGGCAAGCTGACCGACGAGCTCGAGCGCCAGATCCGCGCCGCTGACTCCAAGGCGCGGCTGGAGGACCTGTACCTGCCCTACAAGCCGAAACGTCGCACTCGGGCCCAGATCGCCCGCGAGGCGGGCCTAGAGCCGCTGGCCGACCTGCTCTTCGGCGACCCGCACAAAAATCCCCTCCTCGAGGCCGCGAACTTCGTCGACGCTGGCCCAAATAGCCGCGGCGTCCCGGATGTGACCGCCGCTCTGGACGGTGCTCGCGCGATCCTCGTCGAACGCTTCGCCGAGCACGCGGACCTGATCGGAGAACTGCGCGAGGCGATGGCCGCTCGCGGCACGCTGCGCTCCAAAGTGCGCGAGGGCCAGGAACAAAAGGGCGCCAAGTTCGCCGGCTACTTCGAGTTCAGCGAGCCGTTCGCGCGGCTGCCCTCGCACCGCACCCTGGCCCTGTTCCGGGGCGAGAAGGAGGAGATCCTCGACCTCACCCTGGACCCGGGGACCGACGACGCCGAGAACGAGACCCGCATCGCCGAGCGCTTCGGCCTGCGCGACGAAGGGCGTCCCGCGGACGCATGGCTGGCAGCCACTGTGCACTGGGCCTGGCGCACCCGCATCCTGGTGCACCTGAGCGTGGACATGCGGGTCCGCCTGTGGCAGGCGGCCGAGGACGAGGCGGTCCGGGTGTTCGCCGCCAATCTGCGCGACCTGCTGCTGGCCGCTCCGGCGGGCGCGCGGACCACGATCGGCCTCGATCCCGGTTTCCGGACCGGCGTGAAAGTCGCCGTCACCGACCCCACCGGCAAGGCGCTCGGCACCGCCACGATCTACCCGCACGAGCCGCACCGCCGCTGGGACGAGGCCATCGACGTCCTCGCCAAGCTCGCGCAGGCCCACCACGCCGAGCTCATCGCCATCGGCAACGGCACGGCCTCGCGGGAGACCGACCGGCTGGCCGCCGACCTGATCAAGCGCCACTGCGACCTCAAGCTCACCAAGGTGGTGGTCTCCGAGGCCGGCGCCAGCGTGTACTCGGCCTCGGCCTATGCTTCGCACGAACTACCCGGCATGGACGTCTCGCTGCGCGGCGCGGTCTCGATCGCGCGCCGGTTGCAGGACCCGCTGGCCGAGCTGGTCAAGATCGACCCGAAGTCGATCGGCGTCGGCCAGTACCAGCACGACGTGGCCGAGGGCAAGCTGTCGCACTCCCTGGACGCCGTGGTCGAGGACTGCGTGAACGCGGTCGGCGTCGACCTGAACACCGCCTCGCAGCCGCTGCTCGCCCGGGTGTCGGGGATCACAGGTAACCTGGCGGCCGCGATCGTGGGCCGCCGCGATTCCGAGGGCCCCTTCAAGACCCGGAAGCAGCTGATGGCGGTGCCCCGGCTCGGCCCGAAGGCTTTCGAGCAGTGCGCCGGGTTCCTGCGCATCCGCGGCGGCGACGACCCGCTCGACGCCTCCGGCGTCCATCCCGAGGCCTATCCCGTGGTCCGCCGCATCCTGGCCGTGACCGGCAGCGCGGCCGGTGACCTGATCGGCAGTACCGCGGTCTTGCGCGGCCTGCGACCGGAGAAGTTCACCGACGAGCGTTTCGGGCTGCCGACGGTCACCGACATCCTGCGCGAGCTCGAGAAGCCCGGCCGCGACCCGCGGCCCGCGTTCACCACCGCGACCTTCGCCGAGGGCGTGGAGAAAATCGAGGACCTGGAACCAGGCATGGTGCTCGAGGGCGCGGTCACCAACGTCGCGGCGTTCGGCGCGTTCGTGGACGTCGGCGTGCACCAGGACGGCCTGGTCCACGTGTCCGCCATGTCAAAGAATTTCGTCTCCGACCCGCACTCGGTGGTCAAGTCAGGCGACGTGGTGCGGGTGAAGGTGCTCTCGGTCGACGTGCCCCGGCACCGGATCTCGCTCACCCTGCGCCTGGACGACGACGGGCCGCGTCAGGCCGGCGGCCGGGACCGACCCAAGGACCCTTCAAGCCGATCAGGCCGAACGGGTGCCGGTTCCAGCGGCCGCCCAAGCTCACCCGCCCCCGGGGACGACCGTAAGGGCGAAGCGCTCCCGGACGGCGCGCTCGCCGACGCGCTGCGCCGGGCCGGCCTGGCCCCAAATACCCCCAAAACCCCAAAGCCCCCGAAGAGCCGCGATGATCGTCCCGGCCGCCGCTAACCTTGGCTTCCCGGGAATACTCACGCGCGCGCCAAGGCTGCGTGCCGATAGCATCGGGTAACCGGTTCTTCCGGTAATCAATCCGACCATCAAGGAGTACACCGTGTCCAGCCAGCAGCTTCGTATCACCCTCGCAGGTCGCGAGCATGTGGTCGAGGCTGGCACGACGGCGGGCGCGGCCCTTTCCGCCGAAGCTCCCGGCGGCTCCCTGCCACCCGGCGTCATCGCCGTCCATGTCAACGGCGAACTGCGCGATCTGGCTTACCAGGTTACCGACGGCGACGTCGTCGACCCGGTGACTATCGCCAGCGGCGACGGCCGGTACATCCTGCGGCATTCGGTCGCGCACGTCATGGCGCAAGCCGTGCAGGAGCTGTTCCCGCAGGCCAAGTTGGGTATCGGTCCGCCCGTGGAGAACGGCTTCTATTACGACTTCGACGTCGAGGCGCCGTTCACCCCGGCGGACCTGAAGGCGATCGAGGGCCGGATGCGCCAGATCGTCAAGCAGGGCCAGCGGTTCTCCCGGCGGGTCGTGACCGACGAGCAGGCCAGGGAGGAACTCGCCGCGGAGCCGTACAAGCTCGAGCTGATCGGGCTCAAGGGTCACGCGAGCGGCTCAGCGGAGTTCGAATCGGGCGAGTCGGTCGAGGTCGGTTCCGGGGACGGAACCGAGCTGACCATCTACGACAATCTCGACCCGGCCAGCGGCGCGCTGTGCTGGAAGGACCTGTGCCGCGGCCCGCACATCCCGACCACCAGGGGCATCCCGGCGTTCAAGCTGATGCGCACCGGCGGCGCCTACTGGCGGGGGAGCGAGAAGAACCCCCAGCTGCAGCGGATCTACGGCACCGCCTGGGAGTCGCGGGACTCCCAGGACGAGTACGTGCGGCTGCTCGAGGAGGCCGAGAAGCGCGACCACCGCAAGCTCGGCGCCGAGCTCGACCTGTTCTCGTTCCCGACCGAGATCGGCAGCGGCCTGCCCGTCTTCCACCCCAAAGGCGGCACCATCCGCCGGGTGATGGAGGACTACTCGCGCCGCCGCCACGAGGAGGCCGGGTACGAGTTCGTCACCACCCCGCACGTCTCCAAGGCGGACCTGTTCGTGACCTCGGGGCACCTGGAGTGGTACTCCGACGGCATGTTCCCGCCCATGGAACTGGACGGGGCGACCTATTACGCCAAGCCGATGAACTGCCCGATGCACATCCTGATCTACGCCTCGCGCGGGCGGTCCTACCGGGAGCTGCCGCTGCGGCTGTTCGAGTTCGGCACCGTGTACCGGTACGAGAAGTCGGGTGTGGTGCACGGCCTGACCCGGGCCCGCGGCTTTACCCAGGACGACTCGCACATCTTCTGCACCCCTGAACAGCTGCAAGACGAGCTGGCGTCACTGCTCAGCTTCGTAGTCGGGCTGCTGCGCGACTTCGGCCTGACCGAGTTCGAGGCGGAGCTGTCCACCCGGCCGGAGAAATACGTCGGCGAGCTGGAGGAATGGGCGGCCGCGGAGGTGGCGCTCAAGCACGCCCTGGACGTGTTCGGCCTGCCGTACCTGATCGCCGAGGGCGACGGCGCGTTCTACGCGCCCAAGATCGACGTGCACGTCAAGGATGCGATCGGGCGGCGCTGGCAGCTGTCTACCCTGCAGGTCGACCTGCAGCAGCCGCACCGGTTCGGCATCGAGTACCAGGCCGCCGACGGTACCCGGCAGCGCCCGTACATGATCCACCGGGCGCTGTTCGGCTCGATCGAGCGGTTCTTCGGCATCCTGGTCGAGCACTACGCGGGCGCGTTCCCGCCCTGGCTCGCGCCGGTCCAGGCCGTGGGCATCCCGATCTCCGACGCGCACGTGCCCTACCTGGAGAAGATCGCGGCCAGCCTGCGCGAGCAGGGCATCCGGGTGGAAGTCGACGCCAGCGACGACCGGATGCAGAAGAAGATCAGGACCGCGCAGCGCCAGAAGGTACCGTTCATGCTGATCGCGGGCGACGACGACGTGGCCGCCGACGCGGTATCGTTCCGCTACCGTGACGGGTCGCAGAAGAACGGCGTCCCGGTCGCGGACGCGATCGCGGAGATCGCCACCGCCGTACGCGACCGCGTCCAGGTGTAGCCCTGTGCCACCGCAAACGCCTGCCACGCCGCAAGCAAGCTCCGACCCCGACGGGGTTTTCGCGGGCGTCCCCGACGCGTTCGGGCGGCTGTGGACGCCGCACCGGATGGCGTACATCAAGGGGGAGGGCAAGCCGTCGGGTCCGGGCGAGGATGAGGGTTGCCCGTTCTGCCACGCGCCCAAGCTGAGTGACGCTGAAGGGCTGATCGTGGCCCGGGGCGCGCTGGTGTACGCGGTGCTCAACCTCTATCCTTACAACGGCGGCCACGTGCTGATCTGCCCGTACCGGCACCTGGCCGACTACATCGAGCTGACCCCGGACGAAACCGCCGAGTTCTCCGAGTTCACCAAGCACGCGGTCCGCGCCCTGCGCCAGGCCTCCGGCGCGCAGGGCTTCAACATCGGCATCAACCTGGGCTCGGTCGCGGGCGCCGGAATCGCCGCCCACCTGCACCAGCATGTGGTTCCCAGGTGGGGCGGCGACACCAACTTCATGCCGGTGGTCGGCCACACCCGGGTGCTGCCCCAGCTCCTCGCCGACACCCGCAAGCTCCTAGCCGAAGCCTGGCCCCACACCCGCTAAAGCTACTCCGGGCGGGAATCGGCGGCTACCTTGGCGGTCAGGTGTGACGGGAGAGGCTCGTGGCGCAAGTAATGCCGGGTGAAGGATCCCGTGCCGTGAGAAACCGAACGCAGGTCAATGGCGTACCTGGTGATCTCCAGTTCCGGGATCTCCGCCTTGACCAGCGTCCGGCCGACCCCGACCGGCTCGGTGCCGAGCACCCGGCCGCGGCGTGAGGACAGGTCGGACATCACAGCGCCGACGTAGCCGTCGGGGATGAGTACCGTGACCTCGTCCACCGGCTCAAGCAGCATCGGCTGCGCCCTGTCGACTGCGTCCCGCAGCGCCGCCCGGCCTGCCTTCTGGAAGGCCATGTCGGAGGAGTCCACCGGGTGCGCCTTGCCGTCGTACAGGGTGACCCGGACCCCGGTCATGGGGTAGCCGGCCGTAACGCCCTGCTCCATCTGCCACCGGACGCCCTTCTCCACCGACGGGATGAACTGGCGCGGCACCACCCCGCCGACGATCTTGTCGACGAACTCGAAGCCGCCCGAGTCCGCCAGCGGCTCCACCTCGATGTGGCAGATGCCGAACTCGCCGTGGCCACCGGTCTGCTTCACGTTCCGGCCCAGGCCCTGGGCCTTGGCCGCGATCGTCTCCCGCAGCGGCACCCGCAGGCCGGTGGTCTCGACCGCGACACCGTGCCGGTGGCCGAGCCGGTCGAGCAGCACGTCGGCGTGCGCCTCGCCCATGCACCACAGCACCAGCTGCCTGGTCTCGGCGTTGTTTTCCAGGCGCAGCGTCGGGTCCTCGGCGACCAGCCGGGACAGGGCCTGGGAGAGTTTGTCCTCGTCCGCCTTGGACTTGGCCTCGATCGCGACCGGCAGCAGCGGCTCGGGCATCGACCACGGCTCCATCAGCAGCGGATGGTCCTTGTCCGACAGCGTGTCGCCGGTTTCGGCGGTGCCGAGCTTGGCCACGGCGCAGATGTCGCCGGCCCCGCATTGCGTGATCGGCCGCTGCTGCTTGCCGAGCGGCGAGGTCAGCGCACCCATCCGCTCGTCGTTGTCGTGGTCTTGGTGGCCGTGGGCGGCGCGGCCATGGCCGGACACGTGCACGGAGGCGTCCGGGCGCAGCGTGCCGGAGAACACCCGGACCAGGCTGATCCGGCCCACGTACGGATCAGAGGTGGTCTTGATCGCCTCGGCCAGCAACGGGCCCTTGGGGTCAGAGGACATCCCGGTGACCGGCTTGCCGTCGGGCGTGGTGACCTCGGGCATCGGGTGCTCGGCCGGGGAGGGGAAGGCCTGGGTCATCACTTCGAGCAGCTCGAGCATGCCGATCCGCTGCGGCGCGGAGGTGACGAGCACCGGGTAGAAGCTGCCGCGGGCGACGGCCTTCTCCAGGTCCTCGATGAGCACCTTGGGGTCGATTTCCTCCCCGGACAGGTACCTGTCCATCAGGGACTCGTCTTCGCTTTCGGTGATAATGCCCTCGATCAGCTCACCGCGCAGGTCAGCCAGCCGGTCCGCGTCCTGCGCCGCTGGGGTGCCCTCGGTGCGCTCGCCGTTGGCGTAGTTGAACTGCTTGGCGGACAGCAGACCGATCAGCCCGTTCACGGGGTTGCCGACGGGCAGGTACAGCGGCGCGACCGCGTCCCCGAACGCTTCGCGGCAGGCGTCCAGGGTCGCGTCGAACTCGGCCCGCTGGTGGTCGATCTTGGTGATGACAACCGCGCGGGGCATGCCGACCGCGGCGCACTCGTCCCACAGCATCCTGGTCACGCCGTCGATCCCGTCGGTGGCGGAGACGGCGAAGAGCGCGGAGTCCGCGGCACGCAGTCCGGCGCGCAGGTCACCGGTGAAGTCGGCGTAACCGGGCGTGTCGAGCAGATTGACCTTGATGCCGTTATGCACGACCGGTGCGAGGGTCAAGTTGACCGAACGCTGCTGCCTGACCTCTACCTCATCGAAGTCGCTGACCGTAGTGCCCTCCGCGATGCTGCCCGGACGCTGAATCGTGCCCGTCGCGACGAGAAGCGCCTCGACCAGACTGGACTTGCCGGAACCAGAATGGCCGACCAGGACCACATTCCGTACTTGGTCGGCCGCCGGTGCCCTGCCCGCGGCTCCTCCCGACCCGCCTGCCCCACTCGCTGTTGCTGTCACTGCCGTTCGCCTCCTTGCGATTGCTTGGTGCGCACGATCAGCCTTAACCCGCGAGCACCGTGTCCACAAGCCCCCCATCAAGAATCTCCCCGGTTACCAGCAAGTGAAAGAGGTGGTTTGGGCCAGCACCTCACATAGGATCGGACGGCCATGCTGAACGTGCTGCGACCCGCTATGACGCGCTTGTTCACCCCGGTGGGCAAGGCGCTCGCCCGCACCCCGATCACGCCGAACGCCATCACGGTGATCGGCACCGTCGGCGTGGCCGGCGCCGCGCTCGGCTTGTTTCCCATCGGCGAGCTGTTTCCCGGTGCGTTCACCTGCACGATCTTCGTGTTCCTGGACATGCTGGACGGCGTGCTGGCCCGGCTGAAGGGGACGACAGGCACGTGGGGGGCGTTCCTCGACTCGACCATGGACCGGATCGCCGACGCCGGCATCTTCAGCGGGCTCGTGGTCTGGTTCATGCTCGGCGGACACAACCCGCTGCTCGCCGGGGTGTGCCTGTTCTGCCTGGTCACCGGGAACTTGGTGTCCTACGTCAAGGCCCGGGCACAGGGCCTGGGCCTGCGCTGTGACGTGGGTCTGATAGAACGGCCCGAGCGCATGGTCATCTCGCTGGTCGCGGTCGGGGTTTCCGGCCTCGGCGTGCCGTACATTCTCAACATAGGGCTATGGGCGCTCGCAGCAGGAAGCGCCTTTACCTTCGGCCAGCGAGTGCACGCCGTACATAAAGCAGCGAAGGCAGCAGCGGGATCCGGAGATCAGGGTGGCTCTGGAGGGGATGAGCGCCTAGGAAAGGTTGACGGTGGCGGTACTGAGTCCCCGGCTGAGTGAGCGGCTGACGGGGGTCGCTTACCAACTGGGCTGGAAAGTGATCTGCCGTTTTCCCCAGTCGTGGGCGCGGTGGGTCTTCATGGCGGTGGCCGACATAGCGTGGCGGCGGCAGGGACCAAAGGTGCAGGTGCTTGAGGCCAACCTGCGCCGGGTGCTCATCTATCAGGACAGCAGCCCTGTTGTTGACGGCCCTGTTGTTGACGGCCCTGTTGTTGACGGCCCTGTTGTTGACGGCCCCGTTGTTGACGGCGGGGAACTGCGCGCCCTGTCCCGGGCCGCGCTCCGTTCGTACGCGAGGTACTGGCTCGAGGTCTTCCGGCTGCCGGTGATCCCGGTCGAGCGGATCGTGTCCGGGATGCATTTCCGCGGCTCGGGCAAGGAAATGATGCTCGCGCACCTGAAGGCCGGCCGCGGCGTGATCCTCGGGCTGCCGCACATGGGCAACTTCGAGCAGGCGGGCGTGTGGGTCATCGCCAGCGGGACCGGCAAGCTCACCACCGTCGCCGAACGCCTCAAGCCCGAGTCGGTCTACCAGAGCTTCGTGCGGTTCAGGCAAACCCTGGGCTTCGAGGTCCTGCCGCTGACCGGCGGAGCAGGCCCGTTCGGCGTCCTGGCGGCCCGATTGCGGGCTGGCCACCTGGTCTGCCTGGTCAGTGACCGCGACCTGCAGGAAAGCGGGATCGAGGTCGAGTTGCTCGGCGAGAAGGCGCGGATCGCCGCGACCGCCGCGCTCGCGGTGCACACCGGCGCGGCGCTGATGCCGACCGCGACCTGGTTCGACGAGGACGGCTGGGGCGCCTGCATCTACGACGAGATCCCAGTGCCCGCCTCAGGGACCCGGGCGGAGAAGGTGGCGGCGATGAGCCAGCAGCTGGCGAACGTCTTCTCAGAAGCGATCGCCGAGCACCCGCAAGACTGGCACATGCTGCAACGGGTCTTCCTAGCTGATCTGGACCCGGCCCGGCTCCGTAAAAATCACAATCACCCGGAACGGTCCGTGGCCGGTGCCCTAGGTCAGGTGCCACCCCCGCAGGGGAGCGGGACATGAAGATCGGGATCGCCTGCCCGTATTCGTGGGACGTTCCCGGTGGTGTGCAGCAGCACATCAGGGACCTGGCCGAGGCGCTGATCGAGGCGGGCCACGAGGTCTCGGTGATCTCCCCGGCCGACGACGACACGCCGCTGCCGCCTTATGTCGTGGGAGCCGGGCGGGCTGTCCCTGTTCCGTACAACGGCTCTGTGGCGCGGCTGTCGTTCGGCTTCTTGTCGGTGAGCCGGGTGCGGCGCTGGCTCAAGGAGGGCGGGTTCGACGTGCTGCACGTGCACGAGCCGGGGATCCCCAGCCTGTCGCTGCTGGCCTGCTGGGTCGCCTCCGGGCCGATCGTCGCCACCGTGCACACCGCGATACCCCGCTCCCGCGTGCTGCTCGTCACCTATCCCGTCCTGCGCACCGCCCTGGAGAAGATCAACGGACGGATCGCGGTGTCCGAGGCCGCCCGCACCACGCTGGTCGAGCACATCGGCGGGGACGCGGTCGTGATCCCGAACGGCGTGGCCACCCGCCGCTACCGCAAGGCCGAGCCGCTGCCCGGCTGGCCGGGGCCCGGCGGCGCGATCGGGTTCCTCGGCCGGCTGGACGAGTCCCGCAAGGGCCTGTCCGTGCTGCTCAAGGCGTTCGAGATCCTCGGCCCGCAGCGACCTGGGCTTCGTTTGCTCGTCGCGGGCCCGGCCGGCGACGCCGACGAGGTGCTGCACAAGGTGCCTGCCGCGCTGCGGGACCGGGTGGTGCTGCTCGGGCAGGTCAGCGAGGAGGACAAGGTCCGTGTGCTGCACTCGGTGGACGTGTTCTGCTCGCCGAACACCGGTGGTGAGTCGTTCGGCATCGTGACCGCCGAGGCGATGGCGGCCGGGGTGCCCATCGTGGCCAGCGACATCGACGCGTTCCGGCAGCTGCTGCGCGGCGGCGAGGCGGGAGAGCTATTCGTGACCGGCGATGCGGCCGACCTGGCCCGGGCGGCCGGGCGCCTGCTCGACAACCCCGCGCGGCGCGCTGAGCTCTCCGCCGGGGCGCTGGCCGCGGTGGCCGACTACGACTGGTCGGTGGTCGCCCGCGACGTGTTCAGCGTGTACGAGACGGTCGTCCTCGGCAGCACCCAGGTCAAGGTCGCCGCGGCCGGCAACGGCTTCTCCTGACCGCTTTGCCCCCGATGGATGGGGCCTGCCCCATGAATCCGCGAATCGCCCGTGCCGCTGCACCCCGCGGGCGGCCTCCCATGATCGGATGGGCGGCGGGACCGGATGGGCGTGATCGGATGAGGAATTTGGGGGTTGGTGGACGTGATCACTGACATCGTCATCGTGGTGGCGGCCGCGCTGCTGATCGGCGTGTACGTGTCCTGGCGGGCCGGGCGCATCGACCGCCTGCACGCGAGGGTCGAGATGGCGCGCGCCGCGCTGGACGTGACCTTGCTGCGCCGCAGCTCGGTGGCCCTTGAGCTGGCGACCTCCGGGCTGCTCGACCCGGCGACCAGCCTGCTGCTGGCCGCCGCCGTCCACGGCACCCGCCCCGGCGGGTACGGGGCGGCGGGCAGCCCCTCCCCAGGGGGGCCAGGGGGGTATGGGGGGGCGGGCAGCCCCTCCCCAGGGGGGTATGGGGGGGCGGGCAGCCCCTCCCCAGGGGGGTATGGGGGGGCGGGCAGCCCCTCCATAAGCGGGGGGGGTCTGGGGGGGGTCGTCCCCCCCGAGGAGATACTGCGCCCGCGTGACCTGGCCGAGAGCGACCTAACCCGGGCGCTGCGGGCCGCTTTCAGCCAGCCGGACTTCCGTTCGTCGCTGAGTAGCAAGGAAGGCGCCGACGAACTGCTCGGCGAAGTCGAGGCGACCGCGCATCAGGTATTCCTGGCCCGCAAGTTCTACAACGACATGGTCGCGGTCACCAGGGACGCCAGGCGCCGGCCGCTCGCCCGCGTGCTGCGGCTGTCCGGCAACGCCCAAGCCCCCGAGTTCTTCGAGATGGACGATTCCCTGATCGCCGACAAAGCTAGCGCCAGCCTCGGCCTCTAGCCGACTTGCCAGGTGCCCGGACCGATCTTCTAGCTAGCTGGCCATACGATGTTGATAAGTAGTCACGATTGATCAAGTGAGGTTCCGAGTGTCCAACGAGCCGGTCACCGGCACCGCCCGGGTCAAGCGCGGTATGGCGGAGATGCTCAAGGGCGGCGTGATCATGGACGTGGTCACGCCCGACCAGGCCAAGATCGCCGAGGATGCCGGCGCGGTCGCCGTGATGGCGCTCGAGCGCGTTCCGGCCGACATCCGCGCCCAGGGCGGTGTCGCCCGGATGAGCGATCCCGACATGATCGACGGCATCATCGAGGCGGTGTCCATCCCCGTTATGGCCAAGTGCCGGATCGGGCACTTCGCCGAGGCGCAGGTGCTGCAGGCGATCGGGGTCGACTACATCGACGAATCCGAGGTGCTCACTCCAGCCGACGAGGCGAATCACGTCGATAAGTGGAAGTTCACCGTCCCGTTTGTGTGCGGCGCCACCAACCTAGGCGAAGCGCTGCGGCGGATCGCCGAGGGCGCGGCCATGATCCGGTCCAAGGGTGAAGCCGGCACTGGCAACGTGGTCGAGGCGACCAGGCATATGCGCTCCATCCGGTCGGAGATCGCGCGCCTGTCCGCCCGGCCGGCCGAAGAGCTGTTCAGCGCGGCCAAGGAGCATGGCGCGTCGTATGAGCTGGTGGCCGAGGTGGCCCGGGCGGGCAGGCTCCCGGTCGTGCTGTTCACCGCGGGCGGGATCGCGACCCCGGCGGACGCGGCGCTGATGATGCAGCTCGGCGCGGAGGGCGTATTCGTCGGCTCGGGCATCTTCAAGTCCGGCGACCCCGCCAAGCGCGCCGCCGCGATCGTGAAGGCGACTACCTTCCACGATGACCCGGATGTCGTCGCCAAGGTCTCCCGCGGCCTGGGCGAGGCCATGGTCGGCATCAACCTGGACTCCCTGCCCGCCGAACAGCACTACGCCGGCCGCGGCTGGTAAGCCCCGCCCCTGCGGCACCTGCAGCACCGTGCTGGTGCCGCCCGCGCATGACCGTGTGCATTTACCCCCCGGATCGCGGGGAGTAAATGCACACGATAATTTGTTCGCTTAGTCGGAGGAATCATGAAGCCGCCCGTGATCGGGGTGCTCGCCCTGCAGGGTGACGTCCCCGAGCACCTGCGCGCGCTGGAGGCGGTCGGCGCGGCCCCGGTCCCGGTGCGCCGCCGGGAGGAGTTTGGCCATCTAGACGGCTTGGTGATCCCGGGCGGTGAGTCGACGACGCTTTGGCGGCTCTCGGTGGCCTTCGACGTCCTGGATCCGCTGCGGAAACTAATCGCGGCCGGCCTGCCCGTGTTCGGATCCTGCGCTGGGATGATCATGCTGGCCGACCGGCTGGCCGACGGCGTGCCGGGCCAGCAGGCCTACGGCGGCATCGACATGACCGTGCGGAGAAACGCGTTCGGGCGGCAGGTGGACTCCTTCGAGAGTGAGATCGCGCTGTCGGGCTTCGAGAACGACGACCCGCTCCATGCGGTCTTCATCCGGGCGCCCTGGGTGGAACAGGTCGCAGCAGGCGTCACCATTCTGGGAACGGACGCCGGCACGGGTAGGATCGTCGCCGTCCGGCAGGGGCAATTGCTGGCCACGGCCTTCCACCCCGAGCTGACCCCGGACCGGCGCATTCACCAGCTATTCGTAGAGATTGTGAA
>Ga0302184_10000913_pt1 | contig 19317 bp, 14 predicted proteins | sample I_Palsa_N3_3_FD_200233 | JGI IMG/M metagenome (GOLD analysis project Ga0302184, IMG submission 200233) | Peat permafrost microbial communities from Stordalen Mire near Abisko, Sweden - I_Palsa_N3_3 | ecosystem: Environmental > Terrestrial > Soil > Palsa > Peat permafrost | place: Sweden...
AGCTGAGCTAGGCGGCGCTCCGGACGGAACGCGAAGCACGGCATGGTCAGACATCCGAACCTACCCCCCACGGGCAGCACCAAAGTAGAAACGGGGCTTCCCACGCTCCCGCTCAAGAATCCCGCTCAAGAATCCCGCTTAGGAGACGCGCGGGAGAATACACCGGTTTACGGATACAGCTCGTAACTTATCGTTACACACAAGTTCACCCGTGAGCAACATACATCACGTAGAGTAAGTACCGGTCCGGAAGAGACAGCTCTGCACCCAGACTGCTACGGACGTTCGCCTGGGGAGGGCGACGGCGGACGGCAGCGGCTCCGAGGCCGGGCAGCCCGGGCGCCGCCCGCGGGCTAGTGGCCAGGAGGACCCGCGCCACCCTACTTAGAGGTTATCCAGAAGATCTCTGGAGGTTATCCAGAAGATCATCATGATAATCTTCCTATTCACATTTGCATGGCCCGGTCACAGGATTCATTTAAAAAGCCGACTGCCTGGAGACGATTATGACTGACGATGGGGTTTATGCCGCCGTGAAGCGTGAGACAGCCGGATGACCAGGGCGGGCAGGTTCCTGATCATTAGCTGGGACGGCGGAGGAAACGTACCGCCAGCGCTCAACCTGGGCGCACGACTTGTCCGCCTAGGGCACCGTGTCCGGGTCCTCGGCTGGGAATCCATGGAGTCACGTGCGGCCGGCGCCGGGCTTGAGTTTACCGCCTACCCCTCAATGCCACCCTGGCCATCAGGGGTTTCTCTTCAGCAAGCTTGGAAAGAACGCGTAATACCGGCCTTGCTCGGCCCGGGGACGCGAGATGACATTGGCACTGAAATCGAGGATTTCTCACCTGACGTCGTCGTGGTCGACTGCATGATAGGTGCAGGCCTTGAGGTCGCGGAGACGCTCGATCTGCCTCGTGCCATTCTCATGCATGTCCTGCATTCTACGTTCACGGACACGTGGGGCGGCAAGGCCACCCGCGCGAAGAACGCGGCTTACCTTGACCATGCGGGCCAGGTGCTTGTGCTGGCCCCACCTGGCTTCGATACCGCCTACCGGCTTCCACCCAATACCTCGGACGTCGGCCCGATCACTGATCCGGAACCCAGCCCGCAGCTCAGTACCCGCATGACTGAATTGCTGGCCGAACCCGGTAAACCGTGGGTACTACTTAGCCTGGGTACGACATTGGAAGACCAGGCTACGACGCTGCCGGGAATTCTCGAGGCGGTGGCCGAGCTACCGATCCGGGTGCTGCTAACCCTCGGCGGCGTATTGCAACCCAGCGCCATTGATTCGCCACCGAATGTGACGGTATGCGGATACATTCCTCATGATTCACTCATGCCACACATGGCGGCTGTCGTCTCCCACGGCGGGCTTGGCACCATCACCGCGGCCCTAGCCGCGGGTGTGCCGCTGGTATGCATCCCGCAAAGCCGCGATCAGCCGGACAACGCGAAGCGCGTCGTGGCCTCGGGTGCCGGGCTCGCCGTCGACAAAAACGCGCCACCGGCTGAAATTGCCGCAGCCATAGAGGGAGTGCTGGCGGATCCCGCTATGGCGGACAAAGCCCGCCATTTTGCCAATGTCATTGCCGAACTCGGCCGCGGCGACGTCGCCGCACGGAAAGTCGCCGGACTGATCGGCCCTTAGGTCTGGCGTTCGAGCCAGGCCGAAAGCCGCCGGATACGGCGGCTGCGGACCGCGGCCGCCAGGCCATCCAGTACGTCGGCGGTGGTACCGATATCTATGCAAGCGTCGGTGACGCTCTGGCCGTAGGTGAGCGTGGCCGGATTGCCTGGTTCCTGCCTGCCCTCACGCAGGAAGCTCTCCAGCATCACTCCGGTCAGGCCTCGTTCTCCGGCCGCGATCTGATCCGCGAGGGCCGCCGCGACCAGGGGCTGGCGGCGGTGATTCTTCCAGCTGTTCCCGTGGCTGGTGTCGACCATCAGCCGGCGCGGCAGCCCGGCGCGCTCGACCATATCGAGCGCCTTCGAGACATGGCTCGGCTCGTAGTTCGGGCCGGTCCGGCCGCCGCGCAGAACCACATGGGTGTCGGGGTTGCCGGGGGTCTTCACCAGTGCGACCGTCCCGAGCGGGGTAGCGCCGAAGAACGTGTGGCGGACCGCGGAGGCGTGGCACGCGTCCACCGCCACCTGGATGTCGCCGTCGGTTCCGTTCTTGAACCCGACCGGCATGGACAGGCCCGAGGCGAGCTGCCGGTGGATCTGGCTCTCCGTGGTCCGCGCGCCGATCGCGCCCCAGGTCACGGTGTCGCTGATGTACTGAGGCGTGACCGGATCAAGCCACTCGCAGCCGACCGGCAAGCCGAGGGTTACGATCTCGACCAGTAGCTGCCGCGCGACGCGCAGGCCGTGGTGCACGTCGTGGGTGCCATCCATCCCCGGGTCGTTGATCAGGCCCTTCCAGCCCGTCACGGTCCGCGGCTTCTCGAAGTACACCCGCATCACGACCAGCAGATCATCGTAATGCTGGTCCCGCAGGGCGGCCAGGCGGCTCGCATAGTCCAGGGCGGCCGCCGGGTCGTGCACGGAACAGGGCCCGGCGACCACGAGGAGGCGGTCGTCGTCCCCGTCGAGCACGGCGCGGACCTCGTCCCGGGAACGCTTTACCCGCGCCGCCAACGCCTCGCTGAGCGGCAGCTCGTCATGGAGAGCCGCTGGTGAGATCAGCGGCTCGCAGCCGAGCAGACCGGTGTCCGCATCGGCAAGACCGGTGTCTGCATCGGCAAGACCGGTGTCTGCATCAGGCAGCTCCTTCAGCACGGACATGACGCCCCCCAAGGGCAAGTTCTGGCCGCCTCGGGTGTATCAAGGCCAGCGGTCGCGACTCTATGTATGGATAGGATCATGCAATACGCCCGCTTGATACGTCCGCGTCCACCTTCTCGCTGACGCGCTAGAAAGATCCATGAGGCCTGCGGCGACACCAAGGAAGCCGGGATCGAGAGGGAAGGAAGGAAATGGCATACCTGCACAGGGCGGAGCGGCTGCTGCGCAACGCGGAGAGCGTGGCCTACTGGCTGGCCGTGGCGCCGCTGGCATCGCGCCTGCCCGCCCGCCTCGCCTACCGTGCCGCCTGCTGGCGGGGGGACTGGGGTTTCCGGCACCGGGCCGGGCAGCGCGCCGAGATCGTGCGTAACCTGCGCCAGGTGCTCGGTGACGAGGTCAGCCCGGAAGAGGCCGAGCGCCTGGCCCGGGAATTCTTCCGGATGAGGTCCTGTGAGGTCATCGACGTGATGCTGCTCCGGGGCCGGGCCGGGTCCCTGGGCAAACTCGTCGAGATCCGCGGCCGCGAGCATCTGGAGGCCGCCCTGGCCGGGGGGAAGGGGGCGATACTCTGCAGCGCCCACTTCGGCTCCTACAACAGTGCCTTTTCCCTGATCCATGCCAGCGGGTTCCCGCTCACCTCCACCGGGCGCGCGTTGTCCACCCAGATGCCTGGTATGTCTTCCGCGGAGCGGCGGCTCCTGGAGTTCGCCTACATCAAGCGGCTGCAACGCCACCGGCAGCGGCCGGGCATCGAGTTCCAGCCGGGCCGGGTTCAGGTCGCGGCGCAGATCGCGGTCGCGCTGCGCGCCAATGAGGTGGTGACGTTCTCCAGCGACGCCCCGCCGCTAGAGGCTGACCGGGCCCGCGCGGTCGAGGTGACCTTCCTCGGAGGGCAGGTCAGGCTCTTGCCCGGGGTCGTGACCCTCGCCAAGCTCACCGGTGCCCCCGTCCTCATGGTTTTCATGCACCGGCTGGCCGACTACCGCCACCAGGTGCTGGACATCTCGGCGCCGGTGCCGGTGGAAGGCGACACGGCGACGGCGTTCGGGCGCTGCGTGGCCGCGATGGACACCGCCGTGAGGACAAGCCCCGCCCAGTGGGTCTACTGGGCCAGCACCGATGACCTCGCCGCCTCCGGGCTCGTCCCCGCGGCTCCGCCGGCCGGGACGGCCGCCGTCAATGCCCAGCCCGCCGACGGGGAGCCCGCGGCGCTCCTGGAGGACCGCCGCTTAGCCTCGGAAAACCAAGGCCTCGGAACGCCAGGGGCGAGGGACTCTTACTTCGCGGCCGGGGGCGTGCTGTGCTCGACCAGGGCCACCAGGTCCGCCACGGTCACGAGCTCGATGGTCATCAGGTACTCATCCACCACCTCGACGCCGAGCTTGGCCTCGAGCTCGATCAGCAGCCGGGCGAGACCCAGCGAGTCCAGCCCCAGGTCGGTGTAGAGTTCCTGCCGCTCGTCCAGCGCCTCGACCGTGAGATCATCGATGACGGTGATCAGCGCGTCGGACACCAGGCTCATCGCCTGGCGCCGGTCGAGCTCCGGCCGGACTGTTACCTTGCCACTATCTTTAGTGCCCATAACGGGTACCTCCGCTTGTAGGGAAAGATCGTCCTGCTAGTACGCCAGCGAGAAGATGGACGCAGGCGGGACAGACCACACTGCCTATACGGGACCCGCGACGGCCGGTCCTGATACATCCCGGAGTCGGCGTATTACGCCGGATACGTCCAGGTTCGACCCATTACGCTGGCCTCGCCACGCAGACGGCCTCGGCTTCGGGCCGCTGGCGCCTAACCCGGCTGAGACGAAGCGCTGACGGCCACCGCCTGCTGGCGGATCACCTTGCCGGTCGCGGTGGTTTCGAGGTTCTCGACGCCGACGAACCGGCTCGGCAGCTTCGCCGGGGATAGCCGCTGCCGGCAGAAGGCCTGCAGCGCGGACAGGTCGACGTCGGCCGGAGTCACCGTGGCCCGGATCCGCTGACCGCGCCATTCGTCCGGCTCACCGTCGACCAGGCAGGCGCGCACCGTCGGGAACTCCAGCAGCACGGCCTCGACTTCCTCCGGGCTGACCTTCGTGCCGCCGACGTTGACGCAGTTGGCGAGCCGGCCCACGATCACTAGCCCGTCCGGCGTCATCCGGCCGATGTCGCCGGTGACAAAGCCATTCGCGATCGGCTCGGAATCGACCCGATCCGGGTACAGGTACCCGGACATCGCGGTCGGCGAGTGGACCGTGACCAGACCTGACCGTGAGTCGACCGCGTCGCCGGCCTGCGACTCCGGCCCTAGCGGGCGCAGGTCGACCCGGACCCCCTTGAGCGGCTGGCCAAGCGAGATTGCTTCCTGCCAGGGGACCGGCGGCCTAACGCAGATGGGGCCGGTTTCCGTCGTGCCGTACGTCTCGCTGAGCCAGCCGCCGAGCTTGGTCCCGACGAGTTCGGCGGTCCGTGCGTCCATCGACATGCCCGCGGACATGTAGCCGATGCGGCGCGCCGGGCGGCCGGTGTTCGACTCGGCCAGCAGCCGCAGCAGGGGCGGCACGCCTGCTACCAGCGTGATGTCGTGTTCGTGCAGGGCCCGCGACAGCATCCAGGGCTTGTCCGCGCTGGTGACGACCGTAGTCGCTCCGGCCAGCGGAGCGGCCAAGGCGGCCAGTCCGAAGCCGTACGCGTGATGCAGCGGCACCGGGCAAGCCAGTACCGTGCCCGGACCCAGGTCCAGTGCGGTGCGGTAGTTCTCCGCCTCGGCCACCAGGGCACTGACCGGACGCAGCGCCACCTTGGTGCGTCCGCTGGTGCCGGAGGTGAGCTGAGCGCTGGCGGCGCCACCAGGCGGCGCTTCGCCGGGCGGCTTGCGGGCGATCAGCCGTTCGCCGGCCACCACGCCGCCGACCCCCGGCAGCAGCGGCCAGTCGAGCGGCGCGGCCAGGTGCGTGACCGCGGCAAGTTCCTCGGTCCGCTCTCGTTCCCACTCGCTCAGCTGCCGCGGCAGCGGAACCACCACCGCATCGAGCGCGAGCACCGCGAGCAGGTCCGCCACGAACGAGGCGGCCGGCCAGGCGATGGCCCCGACCCGGCAACCCGGCCCGATCCCGGCCCGCCGGTAGGCTTCGAGGCGGGTTCCGACCAGGTCGACGAGTTCGGCCGCGGTGGTGTTTCCCGCTTCCTCGGCGAAGAGCACTGCCTGCGGGGATCGCCCGGCCGTCTCCCGCAGCAGCTCGAGCGGCGTGTCTCCGTTCATCGCGACTCGGCCACGCTGACCAGCGCGTCGCGCAGGACGGCCACCACCTGATCGAGGTCTTCGATGCTGTGTTCTGTGCTCAGGAACCAGGTCTCGATCGGGCTCGGGTGGAAGTACACGCCCCTTTCCTGGGCTGCCATCTGCCACGCGCGGTGGCCGGCGAAGTCCATCGCCTGGGCGGCCGCGCGAGGACCGTGGGACAGGTCCGCGGGCCGGCTCAGCAGCGACACGGACAGCAGCGAACCGACCCGGCTGACCAGGGCCAGGCGATTCACCTCGGCGAACATCTCGTTCAGCTGCTGCTCGAGGTAGCCTGATTGCTGCTCGAGCTGCTGGTAGACCTCGGGGGAACGCTCTATCTTCGCCAGGTTGGTGGCGGCGGCCCGCACCGAGAAGTGATTCCCGGCGTATACCCCGAGGTGCATGGCGCGGTGGTCCGCGAGCATGGCCATCTTGCCGCGGGATCCGCCGAACGCCGCGACCGGGACGCCGCCGCCCATCACCTTCGAGATCACCGTCAGGTCCGGCGTGATCCCGTAGAGCTCCTGCGCCCCGCCGCTGCCGACCCGGAATCCGGTGATCACCTCGTCGAAGATCAGCCATGCGCCCCAGCGGTCGCAGAGCGCGCGCATTTCCTCGAGCTGCCCGGGCGCGGGCGGGACGATAACGGCGTTGGCCATCACCGGCTCGCAAATCACCGCCGCGAGCTGGTCGCCCTGGGCCTCGAACACGGCGCGCAGGGCGGGCAGGTCGTTCCAGGAGATCTGCAGGGTGTGCTCGAGCGCCTCCGGAATCATGCCCAGCGCGCCATGCACCGGATCGGTGGAGTGCGGCCCAGGCTCGCCGAAGGTTGCCTTCCCGGCGCGCAGTATGGTCTCGCTCCACCCGTGGTAGTGCCCTTCGAAGGTGAGCACCTTCATCCGGCCGGTGGCGGCTCGGGCCAGGCGCAGCACGGAGGTGATCGCCTCGGTCCCCGAGTTGGCGAAGCGCACCTGCTCGATCGACGGCATCAGCCGTGCGATCAGCTCCCCGGCCTCCTGGTCAACCTGATGCGGCAGCCCGGTCATCGAACCTTCCGTCAGCTGCCGGGCGAGCGCAGCGGCCAGCTCAGGCTCCGCATACCCAAACAGGTGAGGACCGTACCCCATGTTGAGGTCGATCAGCTCCCGGCCTTCGACGTCCCAGATCCGGTCGCCAGCAGCCCGCTGCACCACGAGTGGCTCGGGGATGGCCTGGGCCCGCATGCTGCTGCTCACGCCCCCGGCGATGACCTCGCTGATGGCATCAAATTGCTTGGCGTTCGTAGTACCGGTGTGACCGTGCGCCACCTTTTGCTGCACCAGTGACTCAACCATTTGTCCCCTCCCACATTCCCGCTCAGTTCGGCCTAACTATGTCTTGTTACTAGAGACCAGCCCGAAGGCCTTGATACAAAAGACGCATGGACAGATCTACCGGTTTACGTACATAAGCCGTAACCTTTGCGAAACACGACAGTGTGTCACCGGATCGCTGCATTTGGCTCGGGCGGCTGGCAGGCTGCACTTGGCTCAGGCGGCTTGCAGTAGGACGCGCAGCCGGGCCAGGCATCGTCCCCTGGTGGGGCCGATGCTGCCGATGGGCAGCCCGAGCTCATCGGATATTTCGGCGTAGGACACCGGCGGGTCGGACATCAGCATTTCGAGCAGCCGCTGCCAGCGCCGGGGCAGCCGGGAGAGCGCGTCGCGAACGACCTGGGCGCTCTCGTCGGCGAGCAGACGCTCGTCGATAGCCGGCCCGTTGGCCACAGCGCTCTCGAGTTCGACGTCATCATGGCCGAGGACCACCCTCTTGCGCGCCGCCAGGCTGCGCAGGCACTCGTTCCGTGCGGTCGCCGCCAGCCAGGAGCCCACGCGATCCGGGTACTCGATGCGGTCGATGTGCTGAAGCAAGCGGAGCCATGTCGTCTGGGAGACGTCGGCGGCGTCACCGTCCATCAGCTTGAAATCCACCGTGATGGACCAGATGAGCCTGGAGTACTGATCGACTAGGCCCTCCCACGCCTGCCGGTCCCCCTGCGCGGCGCGTCGTACCAGGGTCGCGACATCCGGGGCATCAACGCCCTGCTCCAGCATCGTCTTCACTTCTTCTCCCCAAAATAGAGACCCGCGGGCGTCAGCCCGCATGGTGCGTCGAAAGCTGTCATTAGTAGGCCCCCGAGCCGTAGATGATCACCCAGATCGTCTTCCACAAGATCTGCAGGTCCAGCGCGAACGACCAGTTCTCGACGTACCGCAGGTCAAGCCGGACCGATTCCTCCCAGGACAGATCCGATCGGCCGCCGACCTGCCACAGACCGGTCAGGCCTGGCTTGACCACCAGCCGGCGGCGGACATGATCGGCATAGTTCTCCGCCTCATCAGGCAGCGCCGGGCGCGGCCCGACCAGCGACATCTGGCCGAGGACCACGTTGAAGAGCTGCGGCAGCTCATCGAACGACCAGCGCCTCAGGTACGCGCCCACCGAGGTCACCCTCGGGTCCTTGCGCAGCTTGAACAGGACGCCGTCGGAGTCATTGCTGTCCAGCAACTGCGGCTTGCGCTGCTCAGCGTCCACGACCATGGTGCGGAACTTGTAGATTCTGAACGAATGCCCGTTCTTGCCCACCCTGACCTGCGTGAACAGCGCGGGCCCACGATCGTGCAACCTGATCGCCGCGGCCAGCACTCCCATCACGGGGGCGAGTACGATCAGGACCACGGCGGCGGCGCACCGGTCGAACAGTCCCTTGAGGACCAGCCGGAAGCCGGTCAGTTGCGGGTGGTCCACGTGCAGCAGGGTGAGACCCGCCGTCGGCCTGATCGTCGTCCGCGGACCCGCGACATCGAGCAGGGCGGGCGCGACGCACAAGTCGGTGCCCGTCTTCTCGAGCTCCCAGGCCAGGCCGCGGAGCTTGATGCCGTCGATTTCCGGGCAGGCGAGCACCGCGACGGTATCCGCGCCGAAGGCCTTGACCGCGGCCGAGACATCGTCGAGCCCGCCGTAGATCGGCACGCCCGCCGCCTCGTCGCATTCGCCCGGACGCACCACGCAGGCGCCGACGACCGTCATACCGTGGTACCGATCCCGATGCAGCTCGGTGACCAGATTCGCCACCGCCAGTTCATGGCCTACCGCCACGACGCTGAGCATGCAGCGCCCGGCGGCCCGCTGCCTGTGCAGCTGCTTGCGAATCACCTGCCTGGCGATCAGATCGAACAGCGTCGCGGTCGGCAGAGCTATCACCACGTAGGTCCGCGACAGTTGCAAGTTGAGCGTGTACGAGAAGAGCGCCACCGCCGCCGTGAGGCCTACCCCGGCGTTCAGGACCTTGCGGAACTCATCCGAACCCGTCCCGATGAACCGGGCGTCGTAACCGTCGGCCATCCAGACGGCACCGACCCAGAGCACCGGCAGCGCCAGGCTCATGGCCAGGTAAGTCCGGTCGACGTCGTTGCCGAAGCGGATCTGGGCGGCGAGGAATACGCCGACGACCGCACAGGCAAGGTCAACCAAAAATGTCTTGCGCAGATATTCTCTCGGCCAGGCCGACTGGCGCTTGGCCGTCTGCCGCTCGTAAGGCCCACGTTTAGTGGCAATGTCAAACACGCGCACCGACCCCCTCGCGGGCAGCGTCCAGCGCACTCCGGACACGTCCCGCGCTCCCACTCAAGGCGCTTCGCCTGAGTTCTCCCATATGTACCGACGCGGAGCTAACCGCTATGGTTTACTCGGATACAGCGTTACTTATCGTAATAAATCCCTCATGCATGTAGTCGTTACCTTACGTTGCAAGTGGGCAGAAAGACCACGAAAATCGAACAAACAAGCATCTAGCAACCTAAAAGCAACCAAAATGCAACTCAAGCGCTCGGATGCAGGGCGCCAATAAAGTCACGTTCAGTGACGGAAACGCGGGACCGGCGCCACCCGGGACCTGCAGTTGTCAGGCAGGGCCCGCCACCAGGACTTCGATCGCTTACGTTCCGTCACCAACACAGCCCGTGACTAAGGTGCCGACAGACCCTCGCACTCGCGCTCACCAGCTGAGGACCAGACGGACGCACTGTCCGGGTTGGCCCGCTTGGTCAAGCTAGGTGCTCCGCGAATCAACGTAAATCCCCGAATCCGGGGCTTAACGCCGCCGGTCGTGACCTAAGCGCACAGACTCGCCCCCAAGCGTCACGGCCGTCGCTGCGCCGGGACGATCAACCGGGGCAGGGCCGCCGCGCCGGGCGATCAAGGGAGGCAGGGCATCGCGCCGCCGGGACGATCAAGGGAGGCAGGGCCATCGCGCCGCCGGGACGATCAACGGGGCAGGGCCGCCCCGCCGCCGGGACGATCAACGGGGGCAGGGAAGGGTGGCCAGGTGCATGGTAGTGGCAACCTGCACACAAGAGTGTGTACGGTGCCACACCCATACAAACCGGACCGAGGCGTCCGGGAGCCCCAGCGACCCATGCCTCGGCGGTGCCCCTCGGCGGTGCCCCTCGGCGGTGCCCCTCGGCGGTGCCCCTCGGCGGTGCCCCTCGGCGGTGCCGGGGTGGGGCACCATGGGCGTTCAGCCTTACGAATCAGGGGGTGCGGCCGCGGCGTGGTTCCGGGGACGCGAGGAGCGGGTGCTGAGTGCACGCACCGCTGCCCGTTCGGGTCATTGAAGGGGTTTTATGCCTTGGCCGGCTGCTGGGACATACCGAACCGGCCCGGGGCACGCGGCAACGGCGCTTGCCGGGCCGGTTCGGGTTAACTACAGGCTGGCTGAGGTCAGGGCGCGTACTTCAGGACCAGCTCGCCGACGTGCGGGAGCGCGGCCTCGACGTTCTTGACGGCGCTGCCGCGGACGGAGCGGTACGCCTTGATGACCGTGGGCCGGCTGGACGCGGCCGCGCGGGCGTCGGTCACCGAGAGCAGGGCCTGCGACACCTCCCCGCCGCGCTTGGCCAGGTAGTCGCCGAACTCAGAGCCCCCGGAGAAGCTGAAGTCCGCCCAGTACGGCTCGAGCTTGTCCACCATGTCCGGAAGCAGGGACTCCACCATGTGACGGACGTGGCCCGGCAGAAAGGTGTTCACCGTCTTGTAGGCCAGCTTGACCGTGGTCCCGGATACCCCGGACTTCTCAGCGACCTCCTGGTCAATCAGCGTGCAGCAGTCAGCGATCACCCGCGGCTGTGTGTCCGGCGCGAGCAAGATCTCCTGAAGCGTGGCTGGCATGGGTACCTTCTTCTCCCTGTCGCTGGGCGTTGCCCATCAGATTCCGCACGCGTACCGCGATGCGCCGTCCGTCACTAGACGGCGTCCGACTAGTTATGGTTTACCGCTGTTCGGCATGACCAAGGCGAGGCTGGCCAGGGTGGGGAACAAGGGCTACCTCAGCGGCGAGGTGCGGCGGAAGGTGACGATGCCGCGAGCCTCCGGAACCGGCTGGCCTGGTCGATCTCCGGCCGGCTGGTCGTTCAGGACCTTTCCGGGACCCGCAGCATCGTGCTGGACCACGCGACCGGCTATCCGGGGCTCTCCTGCTTCAGGCTACTCCATATGAGTTCACAGAATTGCTGTTCGGGGATTTCCCTGGCGCCGTACCTTTCGAAGTTTGGCGTCATCGGTCCGCAGTCAATTACGGACCAGCGGCCGTCACTGGAAACAACATCCACAAGCGCCGCCATAGCGAGCGAGCCAGCATGCTCCTGGAGATGAAACATGCTCATTATTCCGAATACGCGGCCAATTCCGATACCCCATATCCCGGCCACTAGCTGACTATCAAGATATGTTCCAACCGTAGCGACGAAGCCTAGGCTGTGCAGTCCACGGTAGACATCTATGAGCGCGGGTGTAATCCAGGTATTCCGCCGCCCTTCCCGGCAACAGCGGATTATTAATTCGAAATCCTGATCGAAGCGCACCTCTAGTTCTGTGCGCCGCCGAATCGGGCGGAGCCTCCTCGGTATCTTCGCCGTTTCTCGGGTGATGACAGCTCTCGTTGGAAACGAACGCCATTCGAAGGGGACCCGACGAGATCTGGAACGGCCGAACAAGACGAGGCCGCGAGCGTAATTAGCAGCGACTTCTGGTGCTGTGGGAGTTGACCAGGGATAATCAACCCGCAGTTTATTGGCCACCTGCAGCAGGTGGACTGCCGTGACAAATGGCACCGAGGCAACTTCCAAGGTCCGGAGGCCACCCCGTCGCACGGGATCTTGAAGGCCGTCAGGCATAGCTTGCACAAACTGGCGAGCGCCCCGTTGCACGCGATCTTGAAGCACCATGCTGGAAGATGCTACTGCCTCGGCTTGAAGACGTCTATCTCTTCTCGGAACTACCTCAGTGCTTGAAGGATGGGGTTCTCGAATGGCTATGTAGTGTGCCGATAACTGTCGTCTAGCATACGGTTTATGCCGGGATTTTATGATAAACGGCAGCCAGGCGGCCGAAAGCCGGCCGGCCATGACAGCCTGCCTCTACAGTCCGACGATTGTTTAAAATATTCGGAGCTTAAGTTTGGCCGATTGTGTTATCCGCTAGTGGAAGCGGGGGCATGATACGACGCATGAGGCTGTCGCGATATGCGTACCGGACTTATGTCCACACAATCGAGAACGGGTGGGCAATCCGCTACATTTCCCGCCATCCTGCCGAACTTACCCGGCACCTGGAATGGCTCAGGCAGCGGACCGCGGCGACGATGACGATGCGGATGCCGTGGTGGCCTTACGACGCCGTCGCCTGGATGACCGCAAATATTTCGCCGGATACGTGCGTGTTCGAGTACGGGGGCGGCGGTTCCACGCTGTGGCTGGCCGACCGGGACGCGAGCGTTACCACGGTCGAGCATGACCGGGAGTGGCACCGGCAGCTAGCGGATTCCCTGCCAGCCGCGGCGAGGCTGCTGTTCCGGCCGCCCACCGCATCGGGAATCATTACCTCGGCGGTCGCGCCCGGGTTCTTCGATGACTATGCGACGGCGATCGACGAGAAGCCCGATGCCAGCCTCGATCTTGTCATCGTCGACGGACGCGCCAGGGTCGAATGCGCCCGCCGGGCCATGCCGAAGGTCAAGCCGGGCGGCCTGCTGCTGCTGGACGACACGGACCGCGCGAGGTACCAGTCGGCCGTTGACCTGCTCCACGGATGGGAGCGTCATGTCTTCACCGGCCTGAAGCCGGGTCAGCGTTCCCCGGCGCAGACATCGGTATGGCGATGCCCAGCGGACTGACGGGAGGAGCCGCCATGCGGCTGACAGTAATCGGAATCGGATACCTGGGTCTGACTCATGCCGTGTGCATGGCGGATCTCGGGCACGAGGTCTTGGCGATCGACGTTGATCTGGGCAAGATCACTAAGGCCGCCAAGGGAGAAGCGCCGTTCTTCGAGCCCGGTCTGGAACCGCTGCTGCGCAAGAACCTTGACGCCGGGAGGCTGCATTTCACCACCTGCTACGAGGAGATAGCGGAGTTCGGCGACGTTCATTTCCTGTGTGTCGGAACGCCGGAGGCGGCAGACGGCACCGCGAACCTCAGCTATCTGCACGAGGCCGCTGACGCCCTGGCCCCGCAGCTGCGGTCCGCCTGCCTCGTGGCGGGAAAATCGACCGTCCCTGTCGGTACGGCGCGTGCGCTGATGACCAGAATACGGGCCGCTGCTCCGGCGGGGGATCAGGTGCAACTCGCCTGGAACCCCGAGTTTCTCCGGGAGGGGTTCGCCATTCAGGACACGCTGCGTCCGGACCGGTTCGTCTTCGGCGTGACATCGGCGCGGGCCCGGGACATACTCGGCCGCGTCTACGATCAGCCCCTGGCCGCGGGCGTCCCGGGACTGGTGATGGATCTGGAGACGGCCGAACTGGTCAAGGTCGCGGCCAACGCGTTCCTGGCGACCAAGATCTCCTTCATCAACGCCATGGCTGATGTCTGCGAAGCCGCGGGTGCCGACGTCGCGCGGCTGGCGGAGGCGCTGGCCTGCGATGAGCGGATCGGACGGCGTTCCCTGTCACCGGGTCTGGGCTTCGGCGGCGGTTGCCTGCCCAAGGACATTCACGCCTTCCGCGCGACCGCTGCGGACCTGGGCGTCGGTTCGGTGGCCCGGCTCCTGGGTGAGGTCGATGACGTCAACCAGGCGCGCCGGGCCCGGGTCGTCGACCTGGCGCGAGATGCCGCCGGAGGCTCCCTGGCCGGCAAGCGCGTGGCCGCGCTGGGCGTAGCGTTCAAGCCCAACAGCGACGACGTGCGGGACTCACCTAGCCTGGACGTCTGCGGGAGGCTCGCCGGCGAAGGAGCCATCGTCTCGGTGCATGATCCGGTGGCCATGCCCAATGCCGCCCGCGTCAGGCCGGAGCTGCGTTATGCGCACAGCGTCTCGGCGGCCGCAGCGGGCGCGGACCTTGTCCTGCACCTGACTGAGTGGGCCGACTACCGGGCCATTGATCCCGTCGCGCTCGCGGCGGTCGTCGCCCAGCCGGTCCTGATCGACGCCCGCTGCGCGCTCGACACCGAGGTCTGGCTGGCTTCGGGCTGGCGGGTCCGCGTGCTCGGCAGACCGCTGGCCGGGCGAACAAATATCACCAAAGCGCCCTTCGGTCATGAAGGCCGATCATGATGCGGCAATGTGTGCCGTAAGCAAATTCAGTGGCCTACTGCGCTTATAACTCTTCTTCAGTCGTATTCTGACGCAGATCGACATGCGTGAGCGGCTAAACTTGACACATATACGGCCCCTATATATATCATCATTCCGACTGGCCCTGCATCGCCACTGATCTGGGCCGTCTTTGGGGTCGACGCCTGGCGCGAACCAGGTACTGGGAGGGCGCACCATGGTTGGCGGCGGAGTGGTTATTGCCAAATTCGGCTGCAACCACCCGGCCTGGTGGCATATGTGTGCCAGAGCATGTGCGGGGTGGCGTGGCCGCGACCTGGGCGGCCCCGGGCGACACGGGTGCTGGGGAATTACAAGATCACCGACATTCCCCGCCTAACGGCCCACTTGACCGATGCTGGACACAGGTGAGGTTTAGCTAATTATTAAGAAACTTTCTCTTATCTTGGCTGATGGGGCTGCTCATCGGGTGATGCGCACAAATGCGGAGGGACCGTATGCCGCCGCAGGGTTACCAGATGGCTGCGCAAGAACGGCTATCGGAGCCTGGATCGGCGACCTCGGCCCTGACCGCTGCACCCAGCGTGACGATACCGAAGGTTGGTACCACCCCCGAGCAGAAACCCCGGTCGCTGTCCGCGCACGTGCGCAGCGGTGCGATGTGGAATATGGGAACCACCATTTTCCTGCGGTTGTCGGGTATTGGGGTCACAGCAATCGTCGCGCGTATCCTCAGCCCACATGATTTCGGCGTCTTCGCGGTAGCCACGACTGTCTTCACCATCGTCTGGGCCCTCGGCGAGTTCGGCGTGTCATCGTGCCTCGTGCGGGCTGACCTGAATGTCGACGCCCTGGCGCCGACACTGTGGTCCGTGTCCCTGATATCGACCCTGGTCATGGCCGGCGTGCTCGTCAAGTTCGCCGGGCCGATCGCCGTTAGTCTCGGCTCCGCTGACGCCGCGCGGCCGGTGCAGGTCATGGGTATTGTCGTGGTCATCCAGGGTATATCCGCCGTCCCGACGGCCCAGTGCACGCGGGATTTCAGGCAGGAAAAGCTCTTCCTCGCCAATGCGCTGAGCTTCCTGCCCTCGATGGTAGTCCTGGTCTTCCTGGCTAAGCACGGAAGCGGGGCGATGGCCTTTGCCTGGTCGAGGGTCACGGGCCAGAGCGTAGCTTTGGCCGTGATATTGTTCTCCGCCCCCAAGCTCCACCTGCCGCGGATGACGCGATACGCGCTTGGGATACTGTACCGGTTTGGATTGCCGCTCGCCGTGGCCAATTTCGTTGGCTTCATTCTGCAGAATGTGGACTACGTGCTTATCGGACACTTTATCGGTCCCGTGTTGCTTGGCACCTACGTCCTGGCGTTCAACGCAGCTTCCTGGTCGACCACCCTGCTCTGGGGCGTGCTCAACACCGTGTCGATGCCGGCGTTCTCGCGGGTCAAGCACGACGCGGTGAAACTCGAAGGCGCGATGGCGGATGCCTTGCGTAGCGTGGTGCTGTTCGCGGCGCCCATGTGCACGCTGGTAATGGTTCTCGCCCACCCGCTCGTCCTGACAGTTTACGGCGGGCACTGGGTCCGCGCGGCCACTATCTTGCCGATCTTGTCGTGTTACGGGCTAATCTCTATCGTCGGCGTGCTGTTCTCTAACATGCTGGCCGCTCTTGGCCGATCGAAATTCGTGCTCGCCGTCCAGTTGATATGGCTCGCCGGGCTTCTTCCCGCTATGGCGATAGGGGTGCACGAGGACGGCATCGTAGGGGCGGCCATCGCGCATATAGTCATCATCGGGCCGGTCGTGCTGCCCTGTTATCTCTTCGCGCTGAAGCGCGCTACCGGTATCCGGGCCGGCCTGCTGGCGAGAGCGGCCTTCGCGCCTTTTGCGGCGGCCGTGGCGGCCGCAGGCCTGGCGTGGTTCACGGCTTCGGAGTTCGACAGCCCGCCGGTTCAGTTGGTGGCGGGCCTGGCGGCCGGCGGCCTCTTGTACGTCACGGTCACGGCTCCGCAGCTGATCTTGCTGGTCATGCGGGGACGGGCGTTGAATCCGCGGGTCATGGGAGTGTTGCGGGCTTATTACCGGACCGGCCGTGCGCTGGGCATGCGAATGGGACCGCTGCCGCGGCATGCGATGCATCAATCGCTTTCACCGGCGCGCAAGCAGGGTTCAAGCGGGGTGTGGAGATGACGGCGATCAGCGCCGAGATCCCGCTGGCCCGGGCCGCGGAGAACTCTTCGCACGCGGTTCGGATTCTGCAGGTTTTCTCGGTCGCCCTCATGGTGTTTCCCTCGGACTACGCGGTGAAGGCCGTCGGGGCCGAGGGTTATGCCGCCGCGCTGGTGTCCTACGCGATGCTGGCGCTGTGGTTCGCCGGGACGCTGCTGGGGCACCACGACGCCCTGGCGCGGCGTTACCCGGTCCGGGTCACGCTGGCCTGCCTGTGGGCGGTGACGATCGCTTCCTACGCGGCGATGCACCGGAGTTCACTGACCAGCGAGCAGCTGCTGGCGGCTGATCGCTGGCTGCTCCAACTGGCGGGGTTGTCGGGCGTGGTCCTGGTGGCAGCGGAGGGACTGCGGACCTTGGAAGACGTGCGGCGGGTGCTGCGCGTGCTGACTTGGGGCGGGGCGTTCTGCGGCATCGTAGCCGCGCTCCAGTTCGAGGCCCGGCTAGATCTGACCAAGTACCTCAAGCTGCCCGGGTTTTCCCTCAACTCGGTCGAATCCCTCACCGCGACGATTATGCAACGGGGCAGCCTGAACCGCGCGTTCGGTACCGGCACCGGGGCTATCGAGCTGGGCGTTTCCGCGGGCATGCTGCTGACTTTCGCCGTGTACCTGCTGAGGTATGACACCGCCCGGGCGAAGTGGAAGCGGGTCATCCCGGTCGTGTGCATCGGGCTGTCGGTGGGCGCCGCGGTATCCCGGTCCGGCGTCATCGCGGTGGCGGCGTCGCTGGGTGTCCTCGTTGTCTCGCTGCCGCCGACCCGGCGGCTGAAGGGGCTGGCGGCGGTCCCGCTGGCGCTGGGGGTTATCCTCGTCGCCGCTCCCGGCCTGATCGGGACGCTTGCTTCTTTTTTCCTGGCGGGAGATTCCGACCCCTCGGTCGAACACCGGACGAACAACTACCCGTATGTGGAGCAGTTGGTACGCCACGCGCCCTGGCTAGGACAGGGCCCGGACACCTATATTCCCATCGAGCTGCACGTCCTTGATAACCAGTACCTCACCACGGCTATCGAACTTGGCCTGCTGGGCGTGGTCGCGCTTGCTTTCTACCTCGCCTGCCCGGTTGTCGTCGCGCTCGCCGCGCGGCGCCGCGCGATCGATCCTGAACTGCGGGACCTGTGCGCGGCGCTGGCCGGCGCGAGCCTGGCGGCCGTGCTGTGCGCGGCGACCTTCGACGGGTTTTCCTTCCCGTTGTTCTTCAACCTTCAGGCACTGATCGCCGGGCTGGCCGGCGCGGTTTGGATGCTGGCGAGCAAGGAGCAAAACGCGATGAACACGTACCAGAGCGGAGAAAGTTGATGGACCTGTTTTCAATTTTCGGGACCTTGTGGCGGCACAAGTGGGTGGCCATCCCGGTGGTCTTGCTCACCCTGCTTGGAATGGCGTATGTCCTGGCGCTGAGGCCTCCTACGTACGAGGCGAACGCGGATATTCTCCTGACGAACCCGCCCGTGGGGCCCACAGATTTCCAGATATCTCAGGATCCCAGCCTGGCCCAGATGTACAACCCTCTGTCCGGCCTGGGGAGCCTTACCTACGTCGCTGAGGTGCTGATCAATACGGTCACCGCTCCGGCCGCCAAGGCCGAACTGGTGCAGGAGGGCGTGAGCGGGTACCAGGTCGTCCTTGATAATGGGTCCCAGAGCCAGGTTCCGCCGGCCATCGACGTCACCGGAACCGGCCGCAGCGCGCGGGTCGCTACGGAGAGCGCGCAGCTCACGGCGGTCGCCATCGCCAGCGAGCTGGTCCAGCTGCAGGCGAATCAGGACGTCCAGAGCAAATACATGATAACGGCGGTCGAGTACGTGACACCGAGTTCCGCCACCAAGTCGACCGGAAACCTGGAGACGGCGGCGGGGGTGGCCGCGATCGGGCTGATCCTGCTGTTGGTGACAGTGTCGATGGCCCAGGGACGTGCGGAACAGAAGAACTCCAGATCGCGCCGGGAAAGACAATCCGACTACCCAGCAGGATCCCCCGGCAGGCGGGGAACGCAGCCGAGCGACGACGATCCCTTGGGGCCAAAGTGGCTGACCCAGCCGACCTCGCGGTAATAACACCTAGCTACGCTCCGGACCTGGAGCTGTGCCGTGCCCTGAACGAGTCGGTGCTGCTGAACACCCCAGGGCCGGTCAGGCACTACATCATTACCCCGGCAAGAGACGTCAAGCTGTTCTCCAGGCTGCGCGGCACGCGCACGGAGGTGCTGTCGGTGGATGAGGTGCTGCCCTGGCATGTCCTGCCGGTGCCGGGCGCGAACTTCTGGCTCAACCTGCGCCGCCCCTGGCCACCGGTCCGGGGATGGGTAATGCAGCAGATTATCAAGTTGCAGATGGCCGCGAAGGTCGACGCCGACCTGCTGCTGCTCGCCGACTCCGACGTCGTGCTAGTGCGTCCGGTGACCGGCGAGACGTTCCGCGCGGACGGCCGGACCC
>Ga0302184_10000917_pt1 | contig 19287 bp, 15 predicted proteins | sample I_Palsa_N3_3_FD_200233 | JGI IMG/M metagenome (GOLD analysis project Ga0302184, IMG submission 200233) | Peat permafrost microbial communities from Stordalen Mire near Abisko, Sweden - I_Palsa_N3_3 | ecosystem: Environmental > Terrestrial > Soil > Palsa > Peat permafrost | place: Sweden...
CAGCACTTCGCGGTCGTGCTCGACAACCGCCTGATCACGATCCCCTACATCGATTTCACGCAGAACCCGACCGGAATCGACGCGACCAACGGCAGCGAGATCTCGGGCAGCTTCACGCGCGCAAGCGCACGCGCACTCGCCGCAGTCCTCGCCACCGGCCAACTTCCACTTGCGCTCCACCAGATTCCTCGCAGCCATTCTTAACGCGACGCCCGTCCTGGCCGCAAAGGCGAGCGTATGCAACCGCTGGCGGTGTCAGCTTGAGCGGCTGGCGGTGTCAGCTTGAGCGCCCGATCGCCCCGACGGCACCGCGCAGTCCAACGCACTCGAGGGAGAGCCGTCAGTGATAAACATCCGCCTGTCGTCTGTAAGCCGTGTTCAACAGTAATAGTCGGGTGTCCCAGCGACCAAGGAGCGAAGTGATGGCCACAGTCTTTATCGACGCTATCAGCGGCAGCGATGTCGAGATTCCGGGCGGCAACACCACCACGATGTTCGAGCTGGATGTGCACAAGTACTACGAGATCAGGGGGTTCTTCGCCAAGCATTCAGGACAAGACATCACGATCACTCTGCAGGTGGTCCGTCCCAACGATCCAAACGACACCCCGCCCGCCGGTGGCGGCACCGTGCTCGGCGTTCTCGACACGTTCTTGTTGCCCGGCGGGCAGACATTCTCACGTTCCTACACCACGCCCGGGCTGTGGCTGCAGGTGCTGGCGACGGCGGGCGCCGGCGGCGGAGCACGAATCGGTCAGCTGGCGTTCATCGGCCGAGAGTAAGGGAGCACCATCGAGGGAGTGTCGATGTCCGGCGCGCCGTTGTACGACACGATCGGAGCCGGCTATACCGTGACCCGCCGGACCGAGCCGCGGATCGCCGCGCCCATCTGGGCCGCGCTCGGCGACGCGCGCACGGTGCTGAACGTCGGAGCCGGCACGGGCTCCTACGAGCCGACCGACCGCGATGTCACCGCGGTCGAACCTTCGGGGCTGATGCGGGCGCAGCGTCCCGCAGGCGCAGCACCATGCGTGGCCGCCAGCGCGGAGAACCTTCCCTTCGAGAACCGGTCCTTCGACGTCGCGATGGCTGTGGCCACCGTCCATCACTGGGGGGATCCGATCGCGGGTCTGCACGAGATGCAGCGCGTCGCTCGCCGCGTCGTGGTGTTCACGTTCGAGATCGTGTTCGAGACCGGTGGCCCTGATCGGTTCTGGCTGACTCGCGACTACCTGCCCGAGGTCGCCGACCTGCGTGTCGGGGACACTTCATTGGCCGAGGTGGCCGGCGCGATCGGTGCCCGGATCGAACCGGTACTCATACCCTGGGACTGCACTGACGGCTTCTTCGAGGCCTACTGGCGCCGACCCGAGGCGTACCTCGACGAGAACGTCCGCGGCGGAATATCAGTCTGGACCAGGGTCGGCAAGGACGCAGAGCACAGGGCCGTGCACAACCTCCGTGACGACCTCGCCTCAGGTCGCTGGGCCCACCGCAACCGCGACGTCATCGGTCTCGACGCAGCAGACCTCGGCGCCCGCCTGCTGATCGCCTGAACGCCACATCGGCACCATGACCGGCAGTCGCTGTCGGAGCAGCCACCCAACACGCGGCTCGTACGCGCGCGGGACCATGGTTGACGCCACGGCCTTACGGCCAGCACGAGAGGGCCTGCTCTCAGCTGGCGGGGGACCGTGGATCGGGCAGGCGATCGCGATCGGCGATGATTTCGCCTGACCACCCCGAAGGTGCGCGAAGGAGACATCATGGCTAGAGCGGTGCGTTTCGACCATTACGGAGACCGCGACGTCCTTTACATCGCCGACGTCGAGGTCCCGAGTCCGGAACCCGGTGAGGTTGTGGTCGAGGTCCGCGCGGCGGCGATCAACCCGGGCGAGGCGTCGATCCGCTCTGGGGCGCTGGACAAGATGTTCCCCGCGACGTTCCCGTCCGGGGAGGGCAGCGACCTCGCCGGCGTCGTCAGCTCGATCGGCGACGGCGTGACGGAGTTCGCGGTCGGCGATGAGGTGCTCGGTTGGTCGTGGCGTCGCTCGAGCCACGCCGAGTACGCCGCCGTCCCGATCAGCCAACTGATCACCAAGCCGGCCAACCTGAGCTGGGAGGTCGCCGGCTCGCTCTACGTCGTCGCCTGCACCGCCTACGCCGCGGTGCGCGCGGTCAATGTCGGTCGCGGCGACACCGTCGCGGTGTCGGCGGCAGCCGGCGGAGTCGGCAGCGTCGTCGTCCAGCTGCTGCGGAGCAAGGACGCGACCGTGCTCGGGATCGCATCAGAGGGCAATCACGCCTGGCTCGCAGCGCACGGCGTCGTGCCGATCGCCTACGGTGACGGCCTCGCCGACCGCCTCAGGGCGGCCGCGCCGGACGGCATCGACGCGTTCATCGACCTCTTTGGACCGGAGTACGTGCAGCTGGCGGTCGACCTCGGAGTGCAACCGGACCGCATCGAGACGATCATCGCGCGCGAAAAGGCGAAGGAGGTCGGAGCGAAGGTGGAGGGCAGCGGCGATGCTTCGACCACCGACGTGCTGGCTGAGATGGCCGGGCTCGTGGCCGCGGGCGAGATCGAGATCCCGATCGCCGCGACCTATCCGCTGGAGAAGGTCAGGGACGCCTTCGCCGAGATCGAGGAGCGCCACACGCACGGCAAGATCGTCCTGATCCCCTGACGCGCGCCGGTCTGCCGCGGGGATGCTTTAGGGGATTCTCAGCCCCGGCATAGGTCGACGTGAGCCTGGATCGCCAACCTGTGCGGGCCGCCATCCCGGTGCGCGATCCGCAGTCACGTGTCCATCTTCAAACAGATCCTTGAACCGCGGCCCGCCGGGCCCGACGAGCACGGCCTCGCGCGTGGCGGGCCGTCGCGGCTGACGGACGCTGGACGGCGGATCCGTGGCGCCGGAGCGGTCCGCGCATTGCGCCGCGCGCCGGAGCTCGGCGCGCTGATCGGACTGACGGCGGTGCTCAACCTCTGGGCGTTAGGGCAGAACGGTTGGGCGAACACCTATTACTCGGCTGCCGTGCGCTCGATGAGCACGAGCTGGCACAACTTCCTCTACGCCTCGCTCGATCAGAGCGGCGTGATGACCGTCGACAAGCCGCCGCTCGCGCTGTGGGTCCAGGCGCTGTCGGTGCGCGTGTTCGGCTACCACCCGCTCAGCATCCTGGTACCGGATGCGCTGATCGGGGTCGTGACCGTTGTCCTGCTCTACGACCTCGTGCGCCGCCTGTTCGGGCGGTTCGCGGGCTTCATCGCCGGGTTCGCGCTGGCGAGCACCCCAATCACCGTCGCGATGTCGCGCCACAACAACCCCGATGCGCTGCTCGCGCTTTGCGCGGTCGCAGCGCTGTGGTTCGTCGTCCGCGCGTTCGAGGACGGCCGGACGCGCTGGATCGTCTGGGCCGGCGTGATGGTCGGCCTCGGCTTCGAGACGAAGATGGGCATTGCGCTGGTGGTCGTTCCCGGGATCGTCGCGGCCTGGTTGTGGGTCGCCCCTGCAGGCTGGCGGCGAGCGGCCCGCCAACTGCTGGCCGGCGGCGCCGCGATGTTGATCGTCGGTGGCGCCTGGCCCCTGCTCGTCTGGCTGACGCCGGCCGCCGACCGGCCGTGGATCTCCGGCACGTCCGACAACAGCATCTTCCAGCTGATCTTCAGCTACAACGGGCTCGGCCGGATTGACGGGCAGGAGGGCGGCCCGACGGCGTTCGGTGGCGGCGGCGTGTTCGCCGGCTCGACCGGTCCGTTGCGGCTGCTGAACGCGTCGCTCGGCGGCCAGGACGGCTGGCTGCTCGGCGTGGCGCTGGTCGGCGGCCTGGTGATCCTCGTATCGACCCGTCTGCGCCGCAGCGACAGGCGCACCGGCTGGCTGATCGCGGTCGGCGGCTCGTTCCTCGCCACAGCTGTCCTCTTCAGCATCGCGCAGGGCATCTTCCACCCCTACTACGTGTCGCTGCTGGCGCCGTTCGTCGCGGCACTGGTCGGCGCGAGCGTCGGCCAGCTCGCCGCCGGCAAGCTCGGACCGCCGTTCGTCGCGGTCCTGGTGATCGCCGCCGGGGTGATCTGCGAAATCGCCGTGCTCGGCGACTACACGGGCCAACTCGACTGGCTCGTCCCGGTCCTGATCGTCGTCGGCGTGCTCGCGAGCGTCGCGCTGCTCGCCGCGAGCAACGCGCGTGTCCGCGCGGTCGCGCTCTCCGCTGCGATCGCAGCGCTGCTCGTCGCCCCCACAATCTGGGCCTTCGACACGCTCGATTATGCGACGCAGGGGACCTTCCCGGCGGGCGGCCCCCAGGCCGACAACACCGCTGCGGGCGGTGGCGGGTTTGGCGGCGGGTTTGGCGGCGCCGGCGCTCGTCGCTTCGGTGGCGGCAGGCGACCCGCGGGCGCCGGTGGGTTCAACCCCGGCGCGGCTGGCGCGGGAGCCGCACCGCAGGGCGGCGTCAGCGCGCTGTTCTCCGGGCAGGGCGCGGGCGGCGGCACGGCGCGCGCCGGCCGCGGCTTCGGCGGATTCGCTGGACGGGGCGGCTTCGGTGGCGCGAACGTCGTGCCGAGCGACGTCCTCTCCTACACGAAGGCCCACGGCGGCGGCACGGTCGCGGTCTCGAGCCAGGGCACCGCCGCCACCGCGATCATCGATGACGACGCCAACGTCGCGGGGATCGGTGGCTTCTCGGGTAACGAGAGCGACCCGACGATCGCCTGGTTTGCCGGGGAGGTCCGCTCCGGGCACATTCGCTGGGTCTATGAAGTCGGAAGCTCCGCCTTCGGTGCGCCCTCGGACGGTCGAGCCGGCGCGACCGTCGTGCTCAACGCCGTGACGCAGGCCTGCAGGGCGGTGGACACCGACTCGACCGGCTCCGCTACGACGAGTGGCGGCACGCTGTATGACTGCGCCGGCAAGGCTGCCGCGCTCGAGCGCGCGGGCTGAGCCCGGTCAGCGGCGGGCAGCTGTGACCGCGGGGACCTGCTGGGTGATGCAGTGGATGTTGCCGCCGCCGAGCAGGATCTCGCGTGCCGGAACCCCGACCAGCTCGCGGTCGGGAAAGCATCCGCGAAGGATGTCCACGGCCTGGTCGTCGGTGCGGGCGTCGAGCAGCGGGAAGACGATCCGTCCGCTGGCGAGGTAGAAGTTGACGTAGGACGCGGCGAGCCGGTCGCCGGCGCGGCGCGGCAGCGTGCCTTCGACGGCGTCGACGGCGAGCGCCTCCTGCGGGGTGATCAGGATCGGGCCAGGCGACGGGATCCGCACGACCTCGATCGACCGGCCGTGTGCATCGGTGGCTGCCTCGAGGCGGCGAAGAGCGTCGCTGGAGATCGCGTGCTGCGGATCTGACTCGTCGTCGGTCCAGGTGAGGAGCACGACGCCTGGGCGCGCGAAGCAGGCGAGGTTGTCGATGTGGCCGTCGGTCTCGTCGTTGTAGACGCCACGGCCCAGCCAGATCACCTTCGCCGCGCCGAGGTAGTCGAACAGCGCCTGCTCGATCTGCTCGCGTGAGAGCTGCGGGTTGCGGTTGGGATTGAGGAGGCATTCCTCGGTCGTCAACACAGTCCCCTCGCCGTCGACGTGGATCGAGCCGCCCTCGAGGACGAGCGGCGCGCGGTAGCGCTCGGCGCCCTCGATCTCGAGCACCCTGCTCGCCATGCGCTCGTCGCGCTCCCAGGAGGCGTAGAGGCCGCCTGCGGCTCCCCCCCAGGCGTTGAAGCGCCAGTCGACGCCGCGCCGACCACCCGCCGCGTCGGTGACGAACGTCGGGCCGATGTCACGCATCCACGCGTCGTCGCTGGCGATCTCGACGACGCGAATCGAGGGCGGGAGCGTCGAGCGCGCGGGTTCGAGCTGCGCGTCCGAGACGGCCATCGTCACCGGCTCGCTCGCGTTGATCGCCTCCGCGACGGCGGCGTAGGCCTGCTGCGCGGGCCTGGCGCGCTCGCGCCAGTTGTCCGGGCGCTCCGGCCAGGCCATCCAGCAGCCGTCGTGCGGCTCGAACTCAGCCGGCATGCGGTAGCCGTCGGCGCGCGGCGTCGAGTCGATCGGCGCGCTCACCGAGGATCGGTCAGCGTGCCGTAGGCGTCCGGACGACGGGTGGCGAGGAGGGGAAACAGCTCGAGCCAGTCGCGTCGCTGGTCCAGGTCGAGATCCGCCACGAGCAACACCGGCTCGTCGCGTGGGGCCTGCACAAGCTTGCGTCCGTACGGGTCGCAGATGAACGACGACCCGTAGAAGCGCAGCGGCGGCTCCTCGCCGAAGCGGTTGATCGCGACCATGAACACGCCGTTGGCGATCGCGTTGCCAAGGATCACCTGCTCCCACAGCGGCTCCGTGTCGAAGTCGGGGTGATCGGGCTCGGAGCCGATCGCCGTCGGGTAGACGAGCAGCTCGGCGCCGGCCAGGCTGTAGCCGCGAGCGACCTCGGGAAACCACTGGTCCCAGCAGGTCGGGAGGCCGAGGCGCAGGTCTCCGAGCTCGAGCACGGGGAAGGCCTCGGCGCCGCCCGGTCCGGGGCGGAAGTAGCGGTCCTCGTGATAGCCGGCGGTCACGGGTATGTGCAGCTTGCGCGTACGAGCGACCAGCCGACCGTCGGGCGCGACGACGATCGCGGTGTTGAAGCCGAGGCCATCGACGGCGTCCGCGCGCTCGAACAGCGACGCGTGAACGTGAATGCCGGCCGCCTGGGCCATCCTTGCCGCGAACTCGGATGTCGCGCCACCCGGGAGCTTCTCCGGCTCGATCCCGGCCGCCTGCGGGCCGGCGGGGTCGGTCGCGAAGTACCGGCTTAGCGTCAGCTCGGGCAGGCAGACGAGCTGCGCTCCCTCCAGGGCGGCGCGGCGGATGCCGGCCTCGAGCGCGGCGGCGTGCTCCCGCGGGTCGGAATGCCAGCGGGCCTGCAGCGCCGCGATACGAAAGGGCGCCCGCGTAGATTCGTGCCTGCGCGCCGGAGAATCCTGGGGTCCCAGCGCCGCGAGCACACGTAGCTCCGCCATAGCGAGGACTCTAAGCGTTGGCAGCTCCGCGGCGACTGGCACGGGGGTCGCCGGCGCGGCCTGCGCAGCTATCTGTCGGGCCTGTCACTGTTCCGGGCGCGCCCTGACGCGTCCGGAACAGTGACTTGACCCGACAGCCGCGTGGCATCAAAGCGAAACCCGGGACCCGGGCGTCCGTACCGGCTGGGTTAGCCGCTACTCGAGGCACCCCCCTCTCGAAGCACCGTCGGATTGGCAAGAACGCCGACGCCGGGCACGAGCTCAGCACGTTCGGCGGCCTGGCGGCCCTTAGTCTCGACGCGCTGTCGAGCGTCGCCTACGGACCCGAGGCGATGGTCCTCGTGCTCGTCACCGCCGGCACCGGCGCGCTGCGCTTCACGCTGCCGTTGACGCTCGTGATCACCGCGATGCTGGCGCTGCTGGTGACCTCCTACACGCAGGTGATCTCCGCCCATCCGGAGGGGGGTGGCGCCTACGCGGTGGCGAAGCTCAACCTCGGGCGAATTCCGGCGCAACTCGCTGCAGCCTCGTTGTTCGTCGACTACGTGCTGACGGTGGCGGTCAGCCTGGCAGCTGGGGCGGCGAGCCTCGGCAGCGTGTTCCCGGCATTCTCGCATCATCTGCTCGCGGTCGGCCTGGTCGGACTGGCCGTGCTGACCGCGGTGAACATGTTCGGGATCAGCGAGTCGGCAAAGCTGCTGATGGCGCCCACCATCGTGTTCGTCGTGAGCATCCTCGCGGTGATCGTCATCTCGCCGTTTCACTCCCATCCGGTCGCGCAGATCGGCACGAGTCTCGGGTCCTTCCGGCCGACCACGGCGCTCGGAATCGTGCTGATCCTCAAGGCGTTCGCCTCGGGCTGTTCGGCGGTCACCGGCGTCGAGGCGATCGCGAACGGCGTCCCGGCATTCCGCAAGCCCCGCGTGCGCAACGCACAGCGCACCGAGGTCTCGCTCGGCCTGCTGCTCGGCGTGATGCTCGTCGGGCTTGCGATCCTGATCCGCGCCCACCATGTCCTGCCCCGCGGCGGGGTCACGATGCTGGCCCAGCTGACCGCCGGTGCCTTCGGAACCGGCTGGCCGTTCTACGTCTCGAATCTCGCTGTCACGCTAGTCCTCGCGCTGGCGGCGAACACGAGCTTCGGCGGTCTGCCGGTGCTGATGAGCCTGCTGGCGAAGGACAACCGCCTGCCGCATCTCTTCTACCTGCGCGCCGAGCGGCCGGTCTACCGCTACGGGATCATCGCCCTCGCTGCCGCAGCCGCCCTGCTGCTGGTTGCCGTCTCCGCGGAGACCAGCCGACTGATCCCGCTGTTCACGATCGGGGTCTTCATCGGCTTCACGATCAGCCAGGTCGGTCTGGTCCGCCATTGGTACGGCACGCGACCGCGACACTGGCGCCGGCGCGCCGCCGTGAACGCCGCCGGGGCGACGATGACCGCGATCGCCGTGGTCGTCTTCCTTGGCAGCAAGTTCCTCGAGGGCGCCTGGGTGATCACGATCGTGATCCCGCTGCTGATGGTCCTCTTCTGGCGCACCGAGAGCTACTACTCCGAGGTCGCCAAGGAGCTGCAGCTCGGCAAGACCCCGACCGCCCCGCGGGCGCAGAAGAGCCTGGTGATCGTGCCGACAACGACCGTCAGCCTGCTCAGCGAGCTGGCGCTGAGCGCCGCGCTCTCGCTCGGGGACAGCGTCGTCGCGCTCGCCGTGGCGGGTGACGAGGACGAGGCCGACAGGATCAAGCAGGCCTGGGCGGAGTGGGCGTGCAACGTCCCGCTCGAGGTGCTGCTCGACCCGCATCGCTCGCTCGTGCGCAGCGTCCTGCGCTACGTCGATTCAGTCAAGGAGAAGGACACGACGATCACGGTCCTGATCCCGCAGATAATCCCGAACAAGCGTCGCCACGAGGTGCTCCACAACCAGCGCGGCCGCCTGCTCGAAGCCGTGCTGAAGGCGCGCACCACCGGCGTCGTCGTCGCGACTCTGCCGTTTCACATTCACGACTGACGGCCGCCCCGCTATCGCCCCGCCGCTGCCTAATCCATCAACGCGAAGCGGCCCGGCCTGCCGGCACGGCATGATGCTCAATGGTGGAGCAGCAACCGAATAGGAACGGGCGCCGGGCCGCCGCGCAAGCGACCAGGCTGACTGCGCGTGCAGTCGGTCAGGCCAGTCGGGTGGTGCGCGGGCAGATCGTCAGCCGGGTCGGCGGACCGGCGCGGGCTCGCGTGATTGCACTGCTCGGCGGCGTGCTCGCGCTCAGCACCGCCGATTCCGCCACGGTCGGGGCGATCGCGCCTCAGCTGCGGCAGTCGCTGCACATCAACCTGACACAGATCGGACTGCTCAGCACGGTCGCGCTGCTGGTCGGAGCGCTGTTCGTGATTCCGGTCGGCATGTTCGTCGACCGCGTCAAACGGATACCGCTGCTCTCAGCCAGCGTTGTGCTGTGGAGCATCGCCTCGCTCGCCAGCGGATTCGCAGGCAGCTACGACTCGCTGCTGCTTACCCGCCTCGCGCTCGGCGCGGTCAGCGCGACAGCCGGGCCGGCGGTGGCGTCGCTGACCGGCGACTACTTCCCGGCGAGCGAGCGCGGCCGCGTCTACTCCTACATCCTGGCGGGTGAGGTCGGCGGGACCGCGGCCGGCTTCATCGTCAGCGGCACGGTCGCGAGCCTGATCTCCTGGCGCGCCGCATTCATCCTGCTGTCGATTCCGGGTTTCTTCCTCGCACGGGCGCTCTGGCGCACCGTTCCCGAGCCCCTGCGTGGCGGACAGAGCCACCTGGAGCCGGGCGTGACGGACCTCCACGAAGCGCTCGACGCGGTGCGCTCGCGCGCCGCGGAACCTTACCCGCCCGAGCCCGGTGCGCCTACCGACGACGAGCTGGCGCACGAGGCGGTGCGCAGGCGCGGCGTCCACCCGGATGAGACGCTCGTGCTTGCGGAGGACCCGCTTCGCATGAGCCTCGGCCGGGCGGTGCGCTACATCCTCAGCATCCCGAGCAACGTGATGCTGATCTTTGGCTCCTCGCTTGGCTACTTCTTCTTCGCCGGGCTCTCGACGTTCGCCGTCGTGTTCGTCGAGGGCCACTACCGCGTCGGTCAGGCGACGGCGGAGCTGGTGCTTGTCCTATTGGTCATCGGCGCGCTGATCGGCACGCTCGTCAGCGGACGGCTCAGCGATCTCCTGGTCCGTCGCGGGTTCGTCGAGGCGCGTGTACTGATCCCGGCGGCCTGCTATCTCGGCGCGACCGCGGTCCTGATCCCGGGTATCCTGGCGAGCAGCCTGGGTGGCGCGATCTGGTTCGACGTCGCCGGCGCCGCGCTGCTGTCAGCGGCCAATCCACCCTTGGACGCCGCGCGCCTGGACATCATTCCGGCGCGGCTGTGGGGACGTGCCGAGAGCACCCGGTCCTGTCTGCGCTCGCTCGCGCAGGCTTTCGCACCGCTGATCTTCGGCGCCGTCGCCGACCTGATCGCGGGTTTCACGCCGCAGCAGAAGTTCATCGGCCCGCATTCCGGAGGGGCTGTCTCCGTGCGGACCGGGACCGGCCTCGAGTTCAGCTTCCTGATCATGCTGGTCTCGCTCGCCGCCGCGGGTGTTTTCCTGGCTCGCGCACGCCAGCGCTACCCGATTGACGTGGCGACCGCGGCGGCCGCCCATCAGTGAGCCGCTCTAGGCGGCGGCGTCGAGCGCCACAAGCAGCGAGAGCTCGGCGGCCGCGCGGCGCAGGTCCTCGGTCAGCGGACCGGGCCGGCGGCGCTCGAAGAACTCGAGCAGCGCGCCGTAATACCAGAGCTGGTCGTCCGCGGTCTTCTCCGTGAAGCGGTCCCACAGCGCGTGGCCCTCCTCGCGGTAGTCACGCACGATCGAGCGGGCGTTGTGAACCTTGTCGGCAAGCGCAACACGCAGAACGCCGTCGTCGTCGACCCGCGGCAGGTGTGCGAGATAGCGCCGCTTGCGCTCGATCCAGCGCTCGTTCGGATCGACGTCGACCGAATCCGAGCAGGCCTCGACGATCGCCGCGACCCGCGCACCGAAGCGCTCGCCGATCAGCTCGAGCATCGGCCGGCCGCCGCCATCCTCAACTGCGTCGTGCAGCATCGCCGCGATCGCCTGGTCCTCATCGCCGCCATCCTCGAGCACCAGGCCGGTCACGACGAGCAAGTGTGCGAGGTAGGGAATCTCGGTGCCGCTGCGACGCTGACGCCCATGAAAGTCGCTGGCGAGCGCGACCGCCGCGAGGAAACGGCCGGTCAGTGCCGGCGGCATCGCGTACTCCACGCCAGGCTCGTCCTTGATCCGGTTACCTGCCACCTGCCCTCCCATTTTCCCGCGGACGCTGGATGTGAATCCTCGCATTTCGAGCATTGTGCACGCATCGGCGTAGACCTCGCACATGCCGCGCGTGAAACCCGCAGCCGGCGCTCGCGTACCGGCCATCGTGGCACCTAGGCTGCGGTCGGGTTGGTCGCGAGCGTGATCGTGGCGCTGTGGCTGATCCCGGACTGGTTGACCCAGCTGATCCGGATCCGCTGGCCGGGGTGAAAGGCGACGAGCGCGGCCGTCAGCGCCGACGTCGAGTTGATCGGCTGTCCGGCGAGCTCGGTGATCGCGTCGTGGGCCGCGATGCCTGCTCGGGCTGCAGGCGTGCCGGCGTTGACGCCGGCGATCGCCGCGCCGGGCGGGGCGTGCTTGAGCGGCTGCCCGATGTCGACGCCGATGTAGGCGGTCGGCCCGACGTGGATCATCGTCGAGCCATGACCCGCCCGGATCCGCGCGGCGGTCGGCATGACCCGGTCGATCTCGATCGCGAAGCCCTCGCCGATGGTCTGCGAGCTGAACGCGTAAGTGGTGGATGCAGCAGTGTCGAGACCGACGACCTTGCCGGCGGCGTTGATCATCGGGCCGCCGGAGTCACCGGGCTGCAGATCGCCGTGGACCTCGATCAGGCTGCTGAGATTCTCGCTGCTCTCGGCAAGGTCATCGGCAACTGGGATCGCGCGGTCGAGTGCGATCACGATGCCGCTGCGCGCCGCCGGCGTTCCACCGACCCCGCCGGCATTGCCGATCGTCGTTATCCGCGCGCCGACCCGCTCGAGCGCGGAGTTGCCGAGCGTTACGGTGGCCAGGCCGGACGCACCTTCGAGCTGGAGCACCGCGATGTCGCGATGCTCGTCATAGCCGATCACGCGCGCCGTATAGGTCCGGCCGTTGCCGAGGTCGGTGGCGTGAACGCTCGAGGCGTCCTCGATCACATGATTGTTGGTCAGTACCACGCCGGAGCTCGTCAGGACCATGCCGGTGCCGGCCGCCGCTCCGGACTCCTCGCCGGGCGGTCCGAGGATCGTGTCGATGTCGACGAGCTCACGGTCGACGCGCGTCACCACCGGGCCCTTGACGACTGAGATGGTGATGGCGGTGCCGGTTTTGATCAGGCGGCCGACGACCACGGCAAGGATCACGAAGCCGACCGCTGCCGTGAATGTGGTCGCCATCAGCACGATCACGCCACGGCTCGTGCCGCCTCGCGGCTGCTGGCCCACTCCGCCGGCGTCCGGTTCGCTCACCGACCTATTGTTGCGGGCCGGCCGTCTGCGCCGCGGCGCTGCTGCGGCGGAGCCGGCTCAGCTGAGCGCGGCGCCGTGCATTCCTGTCGCCGGGCGCTCGCGCGCGGCCCACGCCGCGTTGATCAGCTCGAGCGACGGCGTGATGATGCCCTCGACGAACCCGCGCGTGTCGTTGATGTTCGCCAGCGGCTCGTCCGGCACCGCGACCTCGAGGAATTCGCAGAGCGGCTCCCAACCATCCTGGGGCTGCCAGACGAGCAGTCGGTCGGCCGGCACGTTGCGCTTGACGCTCTCGTTCCATTCCTCCATCAGCGCGCCGAAGGCAGCGTCGTCGTAGGTGTCGCCGTGCAGCGCGCCGCCCTCGTCCCAGAAGATCGCGGTCATCAGCTCGAGGAAGCGCCGCCAGAGAGGATCGACAGTGGCGCGCGCCAGCGAGATATGCGTCATCAGTGATGGCCCCATGTAGCACGCCCAGACGGTCTCGCGCATGCTCTTGACCCAGCCCTCGGGTGAGCGAACGCTCAGCAGGACCTTCGCGTCGGGATAGAACTCGAGCAGCTCGCGGTAGAAGAACCCGGTCGGATAGTCCATCGTCGCGCGGCAGCCGCCGAGGATCGCCTCCCAGTCCGGCTTGCCAGCGACGGCCTGCTCCCACGCCGGCAGCTCACCTTCGAGGTTGGTCAGCAGGTCGCGCATGTGGTAGCACGGCGTGAAGCCGAGCGTCTCCATCGCCAGCAGCTGCGTCGTCGTAGCAGTCCGCGGCAGCCCTGCACCGATCACCTCCATCGCTATCGCGTCCTCCCTTTCAACTGTTCGACTGGTGACACAGGCGCACACACAGTGCACGTCGATTGTTAACGGAGACTAACATCACTAATCCGAACTAACATCGCGGCGGTGACACGCGCGGCTCGCCGAGAGACGCCGATCGTCAAGCAGCTCACGCTCGTCGCGTGCATCATGGGCTCGGGCATTGGCCTGCTCGACTCGACGATCGTCAACATCGCGCTACCGACGATCCAGCGCAGCCTCGGTGGTGGCCTCGCAGGCCAGCAGTGGATCGTCAACGCCTACCTGCTGACGCTCGGCTCGCTGATCCTCGTCGGCGGTTCGCTCGAGGATGTCTTCGGTGCGCGCCGCGTCTTTTCGCTCGGTGTAGCCGGCTTCGGACTGGCTTCGATCCTCTGTGGTCTGGCGCCATCAATCGCTGTCCTCGTCGCCTGCCGCGCGCTGCAGGGGGTCGCCGGCGCGCTGCTGATTCCGACGTCGCTCGCCGTGATCGTGGCGACATTCCCCGACGAGGAGCGTGGTCGCGCGATCGGAACCTGGACCGCATTCACGACGGTGGCGACCGTCATCGGGCCGCTCGCCGGCGGGGGCCTGCTCGCGTTCGCTTCCTGGCGCTGGCTGTTCTTCGTCAACGTGCCGCTCGTCGCGCTGTGCCTCGCCCTGATCCTCTCCGTCATCCCGCGTGCGGCGCCGCGCGCCACGCGCGCGATCGACCTGCGCGGGGCGTCGCTCTGTGTTCTGGGTCTCGCCGGCGCGGTGTTCGGACTGATCGAGGAGGAGCGGCTTGGTTGGCACAGCCCGGTCGTGCTGGCACCGTTGCTGGTGGGCGTCGTGCTGCTGTGCGCGTTCGTCGGCTTCGAGCGGCGCGCCGCCGACCCGATGCTTCCCTTGGGGCTGTTCGCGCGCCGCAACTTCGCCGTCGCGAACGCCGAGACGCTCGCAATGTACGCCGGGCTTTCGATCCTGATCTTCTTCCTCGTTCTCTTCCTGCAGCAGGTCGCCGGCTATTCGCCGCTGCACAGCGGATTCGTGACGCTGCCTGTGACGGTCGTGATGTTCGCCTGCTCACGGCGCTTCGGCGCGCTCGCTGACCGCTTCGGGCCGCGTCGCTTCATGGGCGCAGGCCCGATGCTCGCCGCCGGCGGCCTGCTCCTGCTGCTGCGCGTCGGCAGCCACCCAAGCTTCCTCGGTGACCTGTTGCCGGCGATCGTGCTGTTCGGCCTCGGCCTGTCGATGACGGTCTCGCCGCTGACGACGACCGTCCTCGCCGGGGTCGATCCGAACCAGGCGGGAATCGCTTCGGCGGTCAACAACGCGGTCGCGCGGATCGCCGGCCTGCTCGGCACGGCGGCGGTCGGCACGGTGCTCGCCGGCACGTTCGTCGCGAGCCTCGACCAGCGGCTGCGGGGCCAGGCGCTTGGCGCGCCGGCCAAGGCGGCGGAGCTCGCGGCCAAGCACCTGGTGCTGGGGCTGCCCACGGTTGCGCACCTACCCGCGCGCCAGGCCCAGGTCCTGCTCACGGCGGCGCGCGGCGCATCACTCGAGAGCTTCCACATCGCGATCGCGATCGCCGCAGCGCTTGTGCTGCTCGGCGGCCTGCTTGGGGCCGCCGGAATCGAGGACCGCCGAACGCCGGCCGGTCGCTGATCAGCGCGGCGGCGACGCCGTCTCGAAGGAGTCGAGCAGGGAGCGGGGATGGACCAGGTCGAGACCGACGGGCACGTCGAGGTAGCCCTTGCGCCCACTGGGAATTCCCATGTGACCGTACTGCCAGACGATCTTCTTCGTCTGGCGATCGATGACGATGACGCGGTCGTTGTAGTCGTCGCCGACGAGCACGTCGCCGTTGGGGAGCACGGATGCGAACGAAGGCAGGAAGAGCTCGCCGGGGCCGTGCTTGACCTTGTAGCTCCAGAGCCGGGTCCCCTTCGTGTTGAAGATCTCGATCGCGCCGGGATGGGTGTGGTCGACGCTGATCAGCACGCCGGGCTTGACCTCGTTGGTGTCCGACGGGAGCGTGAACCCTGGGACCGGCAATGACTTCGTCAGCTTGCCGGCGGCGTTCAGCAGGTCAACCATGTCGCCACTCGTCTCGGTGATGACGACGCCGCCGTTGCTCAGCGGGAACGCGCTGCCGGGACTGGCGTAGGTCGTCGGCGGGGCGTGCGTGCAGCTGCCAGTCTTGCCGAACTGGCGGGCCACATGATGGGCCGGCTCGCGCAGGACGATCACGCGACAGTTGCGAATGTCGCCGGCGATGATCTCGCCGCCGGTCTCGCGCAGTGCGGCCGACGGATCGTGCAGGCGGTTCGCGCTCGATCCTGTGACGTCGTAGTGGCCGTAGGTGTAGATCACGGTCTTCGGCTTGACCTCGAGCGATTCGATCAGCGAGTGACTCTCTTCGGTGACCGTGATCTCGGATCCCGAGGGCGTGAAGAAGGCGTAGTCCGGGTTGAAGAGCTGCGTGAGATAGGCGCTCGGCTTGTAGTCCCAGACGATCTGTCCGTGTGGCGAGACCACGAGCAGCTGGCGTCCACCCCAGTCGGAGATCAGCAAGTTCGCCGGTAGCACTGACGGGTCGGAGTTCGCCGCGAGGTAGCTCTTGCCGACGCCGGCCGAGGTTGGGGTCTGGTGCTTGGACGGCTTCGGCGGCGTTGGCGTGTTCTTGCCGCCGCCGGTCTGCTCGAGCACGATCGCGACGACGAGGGCGATGACCGCCACGAGCAGCAGCAGACGGATCCGCCCGTTGCGACGGTGACGCCGGTGGGCGGCGAGCCGCCGCTCCTGGATCTCCGCGGCGGTGTGCTCGGCGCTTGCCGGGAACAGGTCGGCGGCGTGCCGTGCAAGCTCGTCCTCAAAGTCATGGCCCTCACCGAGCGGTTCGCCCGCCGCGGGGACCGCCGCCCATCCCTCGTCGTCGTCGTCCGGCAATTCGACGCCTTCGAGCTGCTCACCGTCGAGCGTGTCGCCGCCATCCTCGAAATCCTCGTCAGCGTCTTCCTCGTCAGCGCCATACTCGTCGCCTCGCGGGCCGCCTTCCTCGCGGTCCTCAGCGTCGTCGCGCTCGTAGCGACCGGCTCCGGCTGGCGACGCCTCCTCGTCATCGCCGTCCTCGCCACCGCTGCCGCTCAGCGTCTCCTCGTCCTCGTCATCGCCGTCCTCGCCACCGCTGCCGCTCAGCGTCTCCTCGTCCTCGTCATCGCCGTCCTCGCCACCGCTCAGCGTCTCCTCGTCGTCTGGTCCATCCTCGCCGGCACCGAACCACAGTGGATCGCGCTCGGGTGCCTCCCCGCGCCCGGGTCCACTGCCTTCGCGCTGGCTCTCCTCGCGGGCCCGCCGGTATTCCTCGAACGAGGGGATGCGATCGCCGGGCAGGTCGTCGTCATCGTCGCCGTGGACGATGTCATGCGCCCCGGTGGGGGGAAGGTCGTCCTCCGGCGGCTCATCGCCGGGTGGTGTGGTCTCGTCAGCCATTGCTCTTGCTCACCGTGAGTGTGCCAACGTCGGATACGGTGGCGCCCCCGCTCCTGCCCCCCGCGACGTAGATCGTGTCTCCGATCACAACGGCGGCGGACTCCGCAAGCGTAATCGCCATCGGCCCGGCGTTCGCCAGCTTCCCGTTTGTAGGATCGATCGAGTAGATCGTGTTCACGGGCACCACCTGCGCGGTCGACCCGGTGCCGGTGGCGTAGGCGCCGCCGATCACGTAGGCGAGCTTGTTCAGCGTCGCGCCGGCTGCGGCGTAGAGCCCGCGCGGCAGCGTGGCGTGCAGCGTGCGCACCTTGCCGGTGGTCGAGTCGAAGATGAAGATCCGCTTGCTCGGCGTGCCGTTAGCCTGCAGGCCGCCGGCGATCACCAGATCGTCGCCGACCGCCGTCACCGCCGCATAGCGCAGGGCGATCGGCAGCGTCCCCGCCGTGGTCACCGATCCTCCCGGATGCCAGGACAGGATCGTGGCGAGCGTCTGCGTGCCGGTGTCGCCACCGACGAGATAGGCGCTATTGCCGATCACCGCGGCCGACAGGCCGTAGTTGTTGCTCGGCAGCTTGGCGATCTCGGTGATCGTGCCGGCGCCGGTCACGGTGTACTCGAGGATCCCCTGCTCAACCGTCGGGGTCGTGGCCGTGCCCTTGGCGCCGCCGAAGATGTACTCGTCGCTGCCAAGCATGACTGCGGCCGCGCCGTAGAGCGAGACCGGCAACGAGCCGACGGCGGCGGTGCCGGCCGAGCTGACGGTGATGACCTGCCCGGTCGCATCGTTGGCGCTGTCGAGGCCGCCCAGCAGCGAGAACTCGCTCTTGCCGGGGATCTTCGCTGCGGCGCTCGCGAGCGTTGGCTCCTGTAGCCCGGCGATCCCCTGGTAGGTGAGCGGTGCAGAGCTCGTTGGCAACGTGGTTACGCGGGGCGTGAGGCGCACGGGTGGCCCTCCGCCACTGCTTGACGCGATGATGATGATCAATAGGAGAATGAAGAGCGCTACGGACGCCGCGAACGTACGCCGACGACGCCTGTAGATCGCGGCCTGGTTCAACATATTGACCCCGCAGTGTCGCTGATCATCCGGCGGAGCGGTGCGCTGAATGCTCGCTTGCGCTCGCTTTCGCGGCATGCGAACATCTGTTCGTATGATCGCCTGCGTCCTTGTCCCCCGCTTCGAGCTGGCTGTGGCCGCCGGTGGGTCGCAAGCGCTGGCCGGGCGAGCGCTCGCGATCGCTCCCACAGGCGGCGGATCCGCCGGCGCCGGGCTGATTGGCGAGACCTCCGGCGCCGCTGAGGCGTTTGGCGTACAGCGTGGCATGGGGCTGGGCGAAGCCCTCGCCCGCTGCCCCACTCTAGAGCTCGTGAGCGCCGACCCGCTGGCGGTCACCGCTGCCTGGGAGCAGACGCTGCGCGCCCTCGAGCAGACCGGCGCTGCCGTCGCCTCAGAACGCCCTGGCCTGGCCTGCTTTGCGCTTGGCGGATTGCGCGGCATCCACGGCGGCTCGGATGAGCTCGTCCTCGCAGCGGTCAGGCGCGCGCTCGACCGCCCTGCCCGGATCGCCGCCGCTCCCGGCGGTTTCTGTGCGCTCGCCGCCGCGCTCGCAACCCGACCCCGGCGTACGCTGATCGTCCGCGGCAGCGCCCGCGAGTACCTGGCGCCGCTGTCGGTTACCCTGCTGCGCACGCGCGTGCGCACCGCGCCGCTCGTCGAAACGCTCGAGCGGCTCGGGATCGCTCGGCTCGGTGATATCGCTTTGCTGAAGCGCGCAATGCTCGCCGATCGCTTCGGTCACGCGGGAATCGAGGCTCACCGGCTGGCCTGTGGCGAAGACGATCCGCCCCGACCGCGCGTTCTCGAGGAGCCGCTGCGCGAGTCCTTCGAGCTGCCCGAGGCCGCAAGCGGACAGACGCTCGAGCACGCGCTTGGCGTGCTGATCGATCGCCTGCTCGCTCGGAGCGAGCGCCACGGACGCACCTTGCGCCAGGCAACGCTCAGCGCACGGCTGATCGACGGTGGCAGCTGGCGTGAAAGCGTCACCTTTCGCGAGGCGCTTGCCGAACGCCAGCGGATGCGAGTCGCGCTCGCCCCCCGGCTTGCGCTGCTGCCGTCTCCGGCGGAGAGCCTCGAGCTCGCCGCCGAGCGCTTCGGCCCGGCCGGTGGCGATCAGCAAGAGCTGTTCGGGCAGGCGACGCAGCGGCGCCGCGCACGACTGCGCGAGGCGGTCAGCCAAATGCGTGTCGCCGCAGGCGCCGATGCCGCCCTGCGGGTCTGCTGGGCAGAGCTCGGCTCGCGCGTCCCCGAGCGGCGCGCGATGCTCACCCCGTTCGAGTCGTGAGCACCCCGCGCCGACTGGCGGGCGCGCGTGCCGCGCGCGTGCAGGCGACGAGCGCCGGTAGGCCGCTCGCGGTCGACGGCAAGCAGATCGCATACGTGCGTGAGTCGTGGC
>Ga0302184_10000935_pt1 | contig 19155 bp, 29 predicted proteins | sample I_Palsa_N3_3_FD_200233 | JGI IMG/M metagenome (GOLD analysis project Ga0302184, IMG submission 200233) | Peat permafrost microbial communities from Stordalen Mire near Abisko, Sweden - I_Palsa_N3_3 | ecosystem: Environmental > Terrestrial > Soil > Palsa > Peat permafrost | place: Sweden...
CGGGTTGGGTTCGTACTTGTCTGGGAAAACAAGCGAGATGTCAGAGGCCACCACCTTGAGCGGCCCGCAGCCCGGCGGGATGCCATGGAGTGTCACCGTCGCGGTGTCGAGTGCCCCGGGTGCGACCGGGCCGCCCGCGAGGGCTTCCACGTCGTGCTCCGCTGCCAGCGGGTACCACGCCAGTTCCCCGTCCGGGGTGATGACGGCCCAGGCGTCCCGGGTGGCCTCACTCATCGCCGCTGTCCTTTCCGCGCTGCCCAGTCCTCGCCGAATGCCTGGCATACCCATCCGTACTCCCAGCTTCCCGGTCTCGACACGCCCTGCTGGGCGTGGTCGATCAGTTCGTAGATGACTCCCGCCGGGTCCGGTACGCCTGCGCCTGACGGGTCGGCGAGGACAGCCAGGCGCTCGGCCACCTCGTCGGTCACGGTGATGGTGATTTCAGGCATGGTCTTTACTCCTTAGCATCCTGGCCCCTGGGAGCGGCCTCAGTCAGTTCTCTGGCCTTCCTGGCGACCTGACGCCCGTAACTGTCGCTCCGGCCCGCCAGCACGCCGGCCTTGGACGGGGTGTGACCCTCGCCGATGAGCTGGAGAATGCGCGCCTCCGCGTCGAGATCAACCGTCTCCGGTCCCGGTTCCGGCACAACTTCCGGTGCCGGTTCCGCGGTTACCCCGGGAGCCGGTTCCGGTGCGGCGGCGGGCTGGTTCCGCACCGCGGTTCCGGCCGGCTGGCCGTTCCGGTTCCGCTGCGCGGTTCCGCTGCGCTTCCGGGGGGCGCGGGGCGGAAGTTCCGCCTTCGCCGCGGCCCGCGCTTCCGCCTTCGCGGCGGCTTCCGCCCGCGCTCGTTCCGCCTCCGCGGCAGCATCCTCTTCGGCCCGGGCGTCGGCGCGCGTCATGTGGATAAGCGCGGCGGCGAAGGCGAGCGTCACCACCGGCAGGCACGCGACTATGACCACGACCGGCCACGGTGCCGCCGTCCAGTGGGCGGCGGCGAGAAGGTGGAACGCGACCTGGCCGAGGCAGCCGAGGCCGAGCGCGGCGAACGCCGAGTTCCGCGCCCATATCCGCGTGGGCTCCCCGCCCCGGCCGCTGAGCCACACCCACAGCGCGTAGGCACCGTAGGACTCCACGCCGACCGGAAGCGTGATAGCGGTGTTGATCCGGACGGAATCCAGGATGCCCGGCAGCGGGCGGACGATGCCGAACCCGCACATGGAGGCGAGGCCGACCCATCCGGACCAGATCGCCATCGCGGCGGGCGCGGCGATGAGCAGCAGGGGCCAGTGATGGTTCCGCTGTTCCGTTCCGTCCGCCGCGTGCCGGCTGAAGCGCCTGTGAGTCGTCATGGCTGCCATCGTGGTACCGCCTGGTGCTCGTTTCCGGTAGTTCGCGTCCGTGTCGTTACGGGTGGTGCCAGGGTTAAGAAATGTCCCGCCAGCCGCGCCGGGGGCACGGCCGGCGGGACGGGATCACGCGGCCAGCGCCTCGGTGAGCTTCGCGCGCTGGACCGGGCCGAGCCCGCGGACACGGCGGCGGGAGTCGATCCCCGCATTGCTCATCAGCTCGGCGGCGCGGACCTTGCCGACCCCGGGAACGGCCTCGAGCACCTGCCTGACGTGGGCGAGCCACAGCGGCCCGTTCTCATCAGCCAGGACGGCGGTGACGTCGACCTTGCCGGCTTTGATCCCGGCCTTCACGGCGGCGCGGGCGTGGCGGACCTCAGCGGCCTTGGCCAGGGCGGCGGCGCGCTGCCCGGCGGTAAGAGGGGGTAGTGCCATTTCGTGTCTCCTTGGTCGTGCGGGCGGATGCCCGCGGTTCTCCCGGGCAGTGAAGCCGGGGAAATCTTTAAGTCGCGGAACCGCTTGCCGATCGAGAGATAGGTGCCAAACGGTCCCGGAATGCTCTGCCTGATCGTCAACCCTGCGCGGCGGTGACGGCGGTAGTGGTGGTGGTGAAACACCAGGTAGAGGACTACGAGGATGATGATTGCGGCGATCATGATTTGTGCTCCTTGGGTGCTGTGATGGTCTTGATGAAGTCTGCAAGGGCATCGGCGTCATAAAGGGCCCTGGTGCCCTGTGTGCCCTTCATGTCCGGCACCGGGATGCCGTCCTTCTTGGCGCGGGACTTCGCGGTCCGGAACGCGCCGCCGGGCTTGGTCCAGGCGCGCGGGAGCATGCCGGCTGCCGCTGATTCCAGGATCGTGACGCAGTTGAGCGGCGACGGCAACGGGCTGGTCAGGGGGAGTTCAACGGGGCCTGCCGCTACGACTTCAGGTCCCCGGTCGTTGCGGCGCGTGAGGTACTCGGCCAGGTCCCGGCTTGCCGGGTTTGTCAGGAAAACCTCAAGGTCGCCCGCGAACCGGAACAGCTCGCGCCGAGATCCGCCGACGCTTAGCCCGCGGAAGCGGGAGTGGTAACCGGATTCCACCACGTGACCGCCCGGCACGATGAGCAGCACGTCTCGCAGGCCGAGGTAGAACGTCTGCATGCGGGCGGCGAGGTTGGTAGTCGTGCCGATCTTGATGTGCTCAGCCCCGATACGGGCGAAGTACACGACGGGGGCGTGGCCTTGAGCTGCGATGATGCGGCCGAGTTCCACCCCGGCAGAAGCGCCGCATTCTGGTTCTTTCATGTGCGCACCGTCTCACGTTCGAGGAAGTCGGCCAGTTCGGCCGCGTCGTAGACGGCCCGGTTGCCCTGCATGGCCTTGACCTCGGGCACGGAGCGGCCGGCTTTCTTGGCCCGGTTCTTGAGGGTGCCGAACGCGCCGGACGGGTTTTTCCAGGTGTGCGGTATCAGGCCCGCCTCTCTGGCCTGCTGGATCGTCATCCAGTTCTTCAAGGGCGGAGGAATCTGCGGAGCCGGCGTCACGGTCACCGCAGAACCGTCACCGCCGCCTGTCACGGTGCTGGCCGGGGCCGGGTCGCTGACGGGGGCGGGGCGGAACTCGGTCAGGTGACGGAGCCTGTTCGGGACGCGGCCAGCACCGGACTCGGCGAACCGGCGCGTCTGCTCGTGGGTGAAAAACGCCACCTGGACCGTCGTTATCCCGTCGCGGCCCTTCACGTACACCTGGATCCGGCCCGCATGCTTGGACGACGCCGGCATCGGCACGTTCTTGCCCACCAGCATCTTCCACGTGTCATCGTCGTAGCCGGCGAGCATCCGGATACCCGCGTTCATCCGCACCGATGCGCCCTTGGACCCGCCGCCCGCCGCCTCCGCGGTGAACCGCTGCGCCACGAACACCAGGTGCACCTTCAGTTCCCGGCCCGCGTACGACGCCGCCTCGAAACCCCTGATCGCCGGCGACACTGCGGGCAGGTTCTCCCGGTCCTCCTTCGGCAGCGCCTTGTCCTGGGCTAGCTGCTCCGACCAGTACGCCTTGAGCCGGTTCATCATCAGGTTCTGCTCCTCAAGGAACACCACCAGCCGCGGCCCCGGACTTCCCCGCAGGTTCCCGAGCAGGTCAGTGTGCCCCCGGATAAACTCCCCGCGGCGCGTGATCTCCTCATCCAGCCAGCACAGGAAGTCGTGGATCTTGTCAATGTCATCCGCGTACGCCACGTTCGGCAGGCCCCGCAGCGACGGGTGGCTTACCAGCTTGTTGTCCAGCAGCGCGGCGATACCGCCGCGGAACAGCACCTGAGACACCAGGCACCGGACCGTCACGGATTTCCCCCCGCCGCTGTCGATCGAGAGCACGATGTGCGGGGAGTCGTTGCTCAGGCTGACCTTGACGATCTTCCCGTCCTGCCCGATCCCCAGCACCAGGTCATCCACGCCCGCCTCGCGGATCGCCTGCAAGATGACGTCATCCGTCAGGCCGGGATGGCGCGGCACCCCCCACTCGATGCGATCCAGGAACACCCATCGCGGCGGCGGGACCGGCGGGATAAGGCGCAGGCCCAGCTTCGGGCCGGTGAACTGCCACGACGGTTTCGCGCCCTTCATCCCGAGAGTCGACGCCACGACCCCCTCGATCGCCTGCCGTTCCTGCGGCTTCGGCAGCGTCGCGCCCTTCGGCCACGTCAGCTGCGCATACGACAGGTCCGGGGCGATCTCCAGCCACGACTCAGGCTTGTTCGCCAGCGGGATGCCCGCGTCGGCTGCGAGGCGGGCATGCAGTGGCTTGACGTAGTTCTTGCGGTGGGAGTAGCCCTCCATCCACGCGCGGCTCCGCCATGCCCCGTAACCGGCCCCCGCGGCGGCTGTGACACCCAGGTACTCCGCGGTGCGGCGGAACTGAAGCAGCAGGCCAGCGGCAAGGAGAAGCGTCACAAGGGTGTTCTGGACCCGCCAGGCGGCGTGCTGCCAGCGGGGCAGGTAATAGCGGCGATGAGCGTGCCCCGTCGTCGTGAGCGCCCTGGTGCCAGGACGCCCCCATCCCCTGTTCGTGATCGCCCGGCCGTGCCATGCCTCGCCCGAGCACCATCGCCACGCCAGCGCGTGGGGGCCGTGCTTGCGGACCCGGCTGTCCAGGTGGCCTGCGACGCCCGCAAGGGCGAACAGCACGACGACCGCGAGGAGCAGGACGAGAAGACTCGTCATCGGGGAGTCCTGCGGGACCGGAGGGACCAAGGGACTGGGTTGAGGGACAGGAAATGAGAGAGAAAGCTGAATGGAATACGGGAACTTCCCGTGCCGAAATCTCTGGCACTGTGACAGAGAGGCTGTGACTGAGCACCGTCACGACGCCACCAGGGGGAACGGGGTTCCTGTGACAGTGCAGCCGCCTCTGTCACAGCCGCCAGCCGCCGCAGGACCGACGCGGCTACGTTCGCGGCATGGGTATCCCAGAACACGTTCAGCAGGTGGTTGTCGGTCCGGGCATGATTGTCGTGGCAGGCGTCGTACCCCGGTGCCGGCCTGGGCTTGTCGTGGGCTTCCAGGACGGCGACGGCGACGTGGACCTTCCTGCGGCGCTTCCCGTCGACCAGCACCCAGTACACGTAGCCCTTGCCGGGCCGGTCGTCCGTGTACTGCGGCAGCACCTGGCCGAGGCGCAGCCGGCCCGACGCGTCGATCCGGGTAACGCTCCGGCCCCGGCCGCAGGTACTCGCCTCATGCGGCCAGCCGGGGATGGGTTTCCATGTCTCATCAGCGCAGCACCCGACGTCGGCAGGTGCCGGCTCGAGGATGCTAAGCGCGCTCAACGGCCCTCCCGGTCTTCGGGCGGCGCTCGAGCATGCGGAGCGCGCGCACCTTGACCCACGCCGTCGCTGCGGCGCCGCGCCGGTCCACGGTGACCGCGAAGGCGATCGCCAGGCCGAAAGCGGCGAGCGGGACCGGGAACGGGACGCCGGCCAGGATCAGGACGACACCCGTCCCCCATCCGGCGATCACGATCGCTTTCGCCGCGTCGCGGGTCTTCACGTACCTCTCCTTCCGGCCAGTCAGCGGGCGGTGCGGGCTCGGGGCGAACGCCTGACGCGCGGCGCCCTGGGCGCGCGGACGGGACGCAGGGGCCGCACGGAGGGGGCCTGCGCCCGTGCGGTACGAGGGCGCAGGGGAGCCGGGGTGGTGCGCCGGGCCCGGCCGGGGTGCCGGTAGCGCCAGGTGGCGCGTATCCGGCGCCGGGCACGGCGAGCGCTGGCCTGCGCTGCGCCCCGGAGCCGGCGGACAGCACCGGGCTTGCGCGGGCCGCGCTTCTCCCGCTCCGCCTGCTTGCGCTCGGCCCTGGTCAGCAGTTTCTCCTGCCCGTTCCTCACCCGGCCGCGGAACCTGGCGCCCGCCCGGCGGGTGCGCTGCGCTCCCGCGCGGACCCGTCCGCCTCCGGCGCGCACGCGGGCGCGGCCACGCACCGCAGCCTGCCGGGCACGGTCGATGCGCCGGCGGCCCCGCTCGATCTCGCGGGCCAGCTCAGTGACGAGCTGCTTTTGCACCCGCCACACCTTTGCCTTGCGCAGGCGGGTCAGGAGTTGCTTGGCCTTGCGGGTCAGGGGGCGCCAGCGGCCCGCCTTGCCCGGGTCCGGGGCTTTCTTCGGGCCGCGGAACCCGTGGGTGCGGGACACCTCATGCCTGAGCTCGTGAACCATCTGGTCCTGCACCGAGGCGTGCTTGGTGCGCCTCAGGTGATGGATCAGGTGCCGGGCTTTCCTGGTCAGCCGCTTGTAGCCGTACGGTCGTGCCATGACGGGACAGCCTCCTCGGGGGCGTAATCGGGAACGGGGGTGACCGCGGCCGGCCCGGCCAGCGCGGGCGCCGGATCCTGGCGCGGGATAGCGGCGGGGGGCGCCGGGGGCATGGGGATGGCCTCACGCCGGCCCGGGCCGATCGCCGTCTGCGCGGGCTGCAAGGCGGACGCGGGGCCGCCTAGGCCGGCGCGCTCGTAGCCGCGGCGGCCCCAGACGGGCGTGACAGCGGCGATGACGGGACGCGTGGAGCGGTGCAGGACCAGCACCTGGCCCTCGCCGAGCATGCGGATCCGCTCCGGCGGGATGGCCCGCTCCTGCCGGGGGGTCCTGGTCTTGGACCCGTCCGGGTTCCTCGTGTGATCCCAGGTGTCCCGCATCCCGCACACCGCCGAGACGGCCTCGAGGTCGTCGTGGTCGGTGCTGCCGCCCCAGAAGATCTTCACGGTGGAGTTGCCCAGGATGGTGCGCCCGTCGTGCTCGCCCCAGCGGGAGTACAGCTGCGACAGCTTCTGTACCGCGGCCATGACGGTGACGCCGTGGCCGCCCGCCTCGCTGGTCCACCTGTGCAGCGGGACCGGGCAGGTGATCGCGGCCTCATCCAGGGCGAACGTCAGCGGGTACCCCAGCCGGCCCCCGGGCCCGGAGGAGGCGAGCCGCTTGGCGGTCTCGAAAAGGTTCGCGGCGAACGCGGCGAAGTACGGGGCGAGGGAGCCGTGGGGCTTGTCGGCGCCGATCAGGTACACGGTGCCCGTTCCCTCGCGGAGGAACGCGGCGGCGTCGAACCCGGCGCCGGCGGGGCAGGATGCGCGGGCCATGGCGGGGTCGTCCATCCACGACAGGGCCGCGGCCGCGGACGCGGCGACCCCGCGTACCTGGTCGGCGTCCCCGTCGGCCACCGCAGCGAGATTGTGATCCCATCCGGGTGCGGCGAACTCCCCGGCCAGGATCGACGCGGGTTCGCGGGACAGCGGGTCGCTGACCCACCCGCAGACCTCGCGCATGCTGGCGCCGCCCAGCGCGGCGGCGTGCAGCATGAGGCGCAGCAGCTCCGCGCCCTTAGCGTCCCACCAGGCGTCTTTCCCGCTGGAGTCCTTCGGCGCGGCGGCCATCAGGTAGCCGGCCCGCTCGATCGCGATCGCCGGGGACTCGCAGCCGTCCACCGGGGACCACGCCAGGGTCGAGGGGATGCCTCCGTCGCCGCCGGGGTTCAGGACGGAAAGCTCGCCCATCCGTGCCCGGGGGATCGCGGTGTGGGCGTACAGGTCGGTGCGGGTCGAGGTGGCCAGGGCCGGACCGGGCGCGTCGGCGAGCCAGCACCCCATCATCCCGGTCTTGCCGGTGCGAGGCGGCGCTATGAGCAGGTAGGAGTCCTCGCGGCTCCCGGCGAGATCCTGGCCCTTCGCCCGGCCGATGCTAACAAAGACGGCCCCCGGGTGAAGTCCGGGGCAGGTGACGGCGGCGCGCTTGCGGACGGCTTCCGGTGACAGTTTCCGGCGCAGCTCCCGCCGCGTGGCGGTGCCCTGGTACCTGCGGCGCCGGCGGATCGCGCCCTTCCCGCCGGAGCGGTGCCAGCCGTACGCCTCTTGCAGGCGAACCCCCGCAATACCGGCGGTCACCCCGGACACGAGGATGCCGGGGTCAGGCTGGCGCAGGACCACGGCGCTGGCGGCGGCAGCGGCGAAACCCGCGGCGTAAGGCCATGCTTCCCGGGCCACGCGGGCCCGCTTGCGCTGGACGGCACGCCGGACCCTGCCGGGCGGCTTGCGCTCGGGGGCGGCCGGCAGGGGCCTGGCCCAGAACGGCCTAGCGGGCGTGCGGGCGGTCACCGGGCGCTCCTCGTCCTGCGTTCGCGTACCGCCGGCTGCGCGCTGCGCGCCTGGCGGGACGGCAGCGGCGGCCGGTTTTCCTCCGCGATCCGGGACTGCCGCCACCGTGCCAGCGTCCGGTCCTGCCCGCGGCCGAGCTCGGCGTCCCGGCGGTGCGGCTGGCCCGTGGCCGGGTTGACCCGTCCGCGGACGCCGGGGAGCCGGGAACGGATCTCGTCCCCGCCGCGCCGCACCTGGCCGCGCCTGCCGCGGGCGATGTCCCGGCGGTTCCGCCAGTTGCTGAAACCGGCCCGGGTTCCGTGGATGCGGCGTCCTGCCGCGCGGTGCCATGCGTTGCTGGCGTGGACCCTGCCGTTGGCCAGGCGCCAGCGCAAGGTGGCGAGGTGATCGCGGGGGCTGTTCACCGGGGTAGCTCCTGCTGCTCAGGCTGGACGCGGGCGGGTGCCTGCCTCGCGGCTTCCATGAGCCCTGCGAGCAGGCCCGCGTCGATGTTCACGTTGACAATTGGCTGGACCGGGGCGGCGATGGCGCGGGGAGCCTCACGTGCCGGGACGGACTGCGGGCTCACCTGGCACAGCAGCGGCGACGGGCGGCGGTCGCTTCCCTGGTTCCTGCGGCGCCCCTGCACCCGCAGGACCAGGACCGTCACGACAGCCGCGGAAAGGACCGCGCTGAGCAGCACCGCGATAACGCCGGCCGCGATGCCCGCGTCCTGCGCGGCCTGGTGCCGGTGGGTGAGCACGAGCGCGGCGCCGATCAGCAGCAGGGCCCCGCCCGCGGTGATCCTGATGCCGCCGGCGGTGTGGCCCTGGAACGTGCCCTCGAACCTTGTCATGCTGCTTCCTCTCCCGGGGATACGCACGGGGTTAACCTTGGTCATTACGCGGCCTTCCTGGCCGCTGCCGCCCGCTGCCGCCGCTTCTCGTCCGCGATCCGCCGGCACGCACGGCACCACGTCGGGGTACCGCCCCGCCCGCTGTACGTGTTCCCCGGGGTCATCAGGTGCAAGCCGTTGCCGCACAGCCCGGGCCCGCCCCCGGCCTGAGCCCGCATATCGCGGCGCTGCCGCTCAGACTTCCCGCCCCAGGTGCCCCATCTCTCAGGGGCCGCCAGCGCGAACTCCAGGCACTGCGCGGCCACCGGGCAGCCGGCGCAGATAGCCCGGGCCTTGCGGTTGGCGTCCACCGCGTTTCCGTCCTCCGGCGGGAAGAACAGATCAGGGTCCTCGCCGCGGCAGGCAGCCCGGTCCCGCCAGCCCTGGCGTGCGAGGCTGACCGGGCGGGGCGGGCTGACGGTCCTCACTGACGCCACCACCAGGGGACGGTCGGCCGCAGGTCGTCCACCCAGCCGTTGAGCCGGAGGTATGTTTCGTCCTCAACGCGCCCCGGCGGGAAATACGCCTGAAGCGCCTCATCGGCCGTCTTGAACGCGGCGATCCGGGCTGCCCGCTCGTCCTTCGGCAGGCGAAGCCACTGCCTGATGGTGATCTGGCCGGCGGTGCTCATACCGTCGCTCCGCTAACCGCGTCCCCGACCGCACCGAGGACGAGGTTCAGCGCGTCAGCGAGCGGGCCGGGAGGGAACGCCTCAGGTGCCCGGATCGCAGCCTCAAGGAACGCCTGGTCAGCTATCCCGGATGGTCCGCCGTCAGAGGCGATAAGGGTATACGACGCGCAGTTCAGCACGTCGTACAGGGCCACCAGATCCATCAGCCGGCAGCTTCCTGAATCACGGTCGCGCTCGCTGCGGTCACATCGGCCAGCCTCAGCGGAGGGTTCGCCACCATCGCGGCCTCGCACTGAGCCCAGCCCTGAGCGACTCCTGCGGCGAAGATCTCCGCGATAGCCAGTTCGCCCCTGTAGTGGTCCAGTGCCCGCGAGATCGTCTTGGCGCTGGCCGGGGCCGCCTGCTGGCCGATGCGGGACAGGTAGCCCGGCACGGTCTCCTGGTCGCGGACCGAGCGGCGCGGCGCGGAATCGCCGGCGAGTACGGGGAATTGTGTTATGGTGGCGTTCATCTGAAACCCTTTCTGTCCTGTCCTGGGCTTGGGGTAGTTGTGTGTTATCCAGAGCGGTCCCGCCTTGCAGGGCGGGGCCGTTCGTCTTGTCCGGGGCGCGGTTCACTGGGAGGACCGGTCGCGCTTGCACCGTCACGGCCGAGTGCTTGTGAGCGCTCATGCCGCCACCTTTCGCAGGTGATTCACGCGCTTCGTCACGTCGTGCCGGGCAATCCCGGTCTTACCGTCGCTCTGCGCCTCGGCCTGACTGGCCGGGAGATTCGCTAGGTTCGTGCCCGCGTTCTCATCGCGGTCGTGCTCAGTTCCGCAGGCCGGGCAGGTCCATGTGCGATCCTTCATGGTCAGCGCGGTGTTGACGTGCCCGCAGCCGACCGCCGAGCAGGTCTTGGACGACGGATACCAGCGGTCCGCCAACTGCAGTTCGCAGCCGTACCACTCCGCCTTGTAGGTGAACTGCCTGCGCATCTCACCGGCCGCAGCGTCCTTCCACGCCTTGCGGTGATGCCGCAGACCGCGCATGTGCCCAGTAATGCAGAGATCCTCGATGACCACCGTGCCGTGGGTCTTGGCCAGGCGGGTCGTCGCCTTATGGATCGCGTCGGAGCGGATATTCGCGGTGTGCGCGTAGACCCGGCCGAGTTTGCGGTCGGCTTTCCGCCAGCGCGAGGAACCTTCCTGTTTCCGGGAGAGCGCCCGGTGCGCATGTCGCAGGACCGCGAGCGACGTGCGCAAGGCGCGCGGGTTTGGGACCTTCTCCGCGACCGTCCCGTCAGGCCGCATGACGATGAGTAGGTTGTTCCCGATCCCCACGTCCACGCCTACGGTGTCCGCGCGGAGCTCGGGCCGGCGCGGCGCGGCGATTTCAAGCCGCAGCGACACGGACCAGCGTCCGCTCTTCTCCCGGATCGTGGCGGCGAGAACACGGCCGGTGCCCCGGCGGACGTGGCGCCACAGGTCGCGGATGTTCTCCGCCGTGCGGACGCGGCCGACGCCGGGCAGGAAGACTGTGCGGGGGCCCTCGACGCGGACCGTCACGGAACCAGCGCCATAGGTGCAGCGAACCGGGTCCTTGCCCTTCCTCCTGAACCGGGGGAACCCCACCTTCGGACCCTGACGCTTACCCGTCTTCGAGGCGTGCCAGTTCTTGAGCGCGGTCACCGCGTCGGCGACGCCGTTCTCGTAGGCGCATTTCGAGCACGCGCGCCACCAGGAGCCGGTTACCTCGCCGGTCTCCGGGTCGGTGATCTCGGTGGCCTGCTCCTTGACCTGGTTCCAGCGCTTCTGCAGCGCCCACGCAGACCACACGGTGTTGTCGTACTCCCCGGTAGCCTCACCCGCGTCAAACGACGCCTTGATCTGCGCGACCGCCCAGTTGCAAGCGAACCGGCGGGCACCGTCATCGCGCCGCCACTGTGCCGCCTGGCTCGGTTCCGGCTCCAGGGTGACCGTCCGGCCCTTGATGATGGCCCCGGCCGGGGCCTGGTATTTGGCCATTACGCCGCCGCCTCGTCCGGGACTCCGGCCGCGAGCAGCGCGGCCAGCTCGTCGGCGGACGGCAGTACCTGATCCAGCAGGCCGACGAGCACATGATTCATCGGCTGGCCCTTCACCAGGGCCAGCATGCGGAGGCGCCGGTCGACCGCTGAGGTGATCCGGGTGGCGATCCGCACGTCGCAATGCATGGGGCCGTCCTCCTTGAGGGGGGTTGCAGCGATACGGTTCGGTGTGTCGCTGTCCTACTGACTGTAACTGTACCGGTACGGCAAAATCAACCCCTGAGGCCGAGATAAATCGGCACTCGCTGTTATGGTTGGCGGTACGCGGGACAGTCCGCGTGATAGGACACCCGGAGGTCTTGCAATGCCTAAGGCAGTGCGGAACGAACCGCTGCACCTGCAGATCGCAGGTCACTACAAGCGCCTGATACAGACTGGCCAGATCGCGTCAGGGGACCGGCTTCCCTCGGTCCGCGAGGTCAGGGATGACTGGGAAGTCGGCCACCAGACCGCGCAGCGCGCCCTGCTGCACCTGCAGACTGAGGGACTGGTCCGCTCCGGCCCGAACGGCACGTTCGCCAACGGAAAGCGGACCAAGTACGGCCCGCAGCAGCGGATGCGATTCGCAGGGTTCCCTTCCGCCGAGCGGATCGAGATACTCTCCGCCGGCCTGGTCAGCGCGCCCGCCTACATCCTGCCGATCCTCGACCCGATCGAGGCCATGACGGGGTTCTGGCCGGTAGTCCGCCGCGAGTGGGTCCTCTACGAAGCCGGCGGCGTCCCGTACGTGCTGTGGGTGTCGTGGTGCCCGGCCGAGGCGGCCGAGGCGGCACCGGAGCTGCTGCGGCTGGAGCCGCTGCCTGATCCGGGCAACGAGGCGAGGCTCATCGCCGAGCGCACCGGGAAGACGATCACGTGGGGTCACTCCGCAAGGGAATCCCGGCTGATCAAGGATGACGGGCGAGAGGGCCCGCTGCTGCACCTGCCGCCAGGGTCGTGCGTCCTCGCCGAGGTTTACCAGTGGGCCAGCGGGGACGAGATCCTGGAGTACGGCGAGTACGTCGTGATCGGGAACCGCGTCATCGAATCCGACATGGAGCCGTGATCGCGATGGCGAAGCTGAGCGGCGGCAAGTTCACGTGGGCGGGACGGTTCCCTGACGGACGCACCCTCTTTTTTGAGGGCGACGATCGAGATGGGTTTATCAAGGTGATTGCCGGCGAGTTCGGTTTCGACCCTAGCCAAGCCCCGGGAGACCTGACCGGGATGTATGACCGCCTGGACGACCCCCGTGAGCCGACATGGGATAGCGAACACGGCTGGGCGTTCCACTGCCCTGCTGAGCATCTGGACGCCATCTACGGCAGCGACCGGTTCCCGGTGGGGTCTTGAAGCCCAGGACTGCAGGAGAGCGCCTGATGTGCTCTGACGGCGTGAACCTCGCCCACACCTGCCGCCTGTGCGGTAAGCCGCTCCTGTCCTGCTGGGATGACGGACCCGCGATCTCCTGGCACGCAACCGCGGCCGATGCGCTGGCGTGCGCGTCGGGAGCAGGCTCGACGTGATCAAGTCGGCGTGCCGGCTACCGGGCGGTCACAGAGTGTGGAATGCTGGGCGGGACTCGCGGCAGGAGGCTGACGTGACGTAACACAGCTAAGCCGTCTCGCAAGCTTCGCGAAACGGCTCTCATAATTTCATCCGAGCGACCGGCCCACCTGGCGACCAACCTGCTGGCCGAACCGCTCATCCACCACACAACCCGCTGAAGCGGGGCCGAGCTTTTTGCTGCCCCCCGAAGGCTGTCCGGAAGGAGTGAGAACACCATATCACCAAGCAGCTTGGCCACGCCATGCCCTGACACAGCCGGCGTTTCGCGTGTCCGCGGCCCCCCTTGACGCCGCCTTGACTTCCGGCACCACCCCCGGAGGCATGTCCAGCGGTCAGGCAGCACGCCCCTAAGACACCGCGGCCAGGACACGCCGACCGGGCGGGACCGCAGATTCAGTGCTGACGTGCGCGTTGCAAATTGACGTGGCCTGCTGATCCTGGGTGCCCACCCAGCTTGAACCCGACCCGGTCACGCTTGTCCGGGCCCAGCTTTTTTTCCAGGCGGGCCTTAAGACAAGACGGTCACGGCCCGTGGCCAGGGTCACCCCCACCAGACCTAACCGGACCAACGTAATTAGGGAGCAAAAGTGAAAGAACCTGGCGAACTGTGGCAGCAGAGATACAAGGTCGAGCAGCTGACCGAAGTCTCCTGCCCGAAGTGCGGTGCCCGGCCCGGCGAGTGGTGCGACCGCGGCGGCGAGAGGCTGAGCAAGCACGGCCAGTCCCTCCGCAAGGCAGGGACGCCGCCGAGCCACCAGGAGCGGATGTGGACGCGCCAGGGCCATGCTGAGCACGAGTTCCCGGGACTGCTGGCGAAGCAGCGGCCGGGGCTGTGGGACGAGGCCGCGCCGCCGCCTGGCAAGCCTGCGGCACACTCGGGCGGGCGTGTCGGGTGCGGTCCGTGCGCCCGGGAGCGGGCGATCCGCGCCGGGCTGGCCGACCCCAACTTTCCCGTTGACTTCCCGTGCATGCACCCGGCCGCAGGTCCGGTGCCCGCGTATCCCCAGCGATATCAGGGTGACCGGCCCTGTCCTGAGTGCGGGTTCGCGGTGCTCGCCGAGGTGGTGGTGCAGAACCCGAAGGTCATCGGCTACCGCTGCGGGCGCGGCCACAAGTGGCTGGTGACGGCGTGATCGACCCGGCGCTTAACGTCGCGTGCCCGACCTGCCACGTCCGGGCAGGGCAGCCGTGCAGGTCGCACCATGCCGTCAGCATCCACCAGGCCCGCCGGGCAGCTCTCGCGGTACTCGGCAGGCAGGCTGATCAGATGCTCGCCGCGCACCGGGAGCCGGCGAGGCCGGCGCAGCGGAACGCATCCCCGCCGAAGCCGGTCCTTGGCGGCAAGACGGGCACTGAGAACATGATCCCTGAGGGTGCCGAATACTGGCCTCCATGGGAGGCACCGCCGGTAGCGGGCTGCCTCGCCGAGTCTGGCATCACGGTCACCGGCCTTGTCTGGTGCCCGGTCCATGCGGAGTACGAGGAACTCCGCGACGGGATGCCGGCTGTGCGGGCGGGTGGCTGGACGTGATCCTCGCGGACTGGCTGATCGTCGGCGTGACAGCCGTGGTGATCGCGCTGACCGTCCTGTGCGCCCGCCGTCACCCTGTCCGCCCGCGAGCCTCAGATGGCCATGATGACCGCCACGATCCCGTGGACGACCTCGAAGATCCCGCCCGCGATCCAGTCCGCCGTCTTGCCCCCGGCGATAATGCTGGCCGCGCAGATGAGGGCGAAGATCACCGCTAGCCAGGAGATCCGCCAGGTGAACTGCACCCGCCCCGACGCCAGCCAGACGGCGAGCACGCCCACGATGACCCCTGCGCCGACCACTCCGTCATCGTCCCCGCTGATCAGGATTGTTGCAAGACCGCGGTGGCATTCCCCGCCTGAACGGGTTTTCCCGTTTCGGGCATAACCGCCCCGTTGCGCTCACGGCCATCCACTGCGCATCGTGGTGGCAAGACGGTGCGGCCCCCGGTTCGGTGGGCCGCACCGCACCAGAAGATGCGGAGACCTGATGGCCCGCTTTGCGGAGGCGGCACTGACCGGTTTCATCGCGGGCGTTGCCGTCGCCTCCGTCGCCGGATGGGTGTACCGGGACCGGATCAGGGCACGGCTGCGGCGGCGGATGCTGCGCTAGGTGCCCCTGGCCGGGCTCGAACCGGCACTAGGGCTCCTTTTAGGGGGGTTGCCTCTACCGTGTTTGGGCTACAGGGGCTGGAGTTTTCAGGTCAGGACGCGGGCCCCCCAGCGGAATGTCTTCCGGTCCCAGGTGAACCGCGTGCCCGCTGAATCGCAGACGTACAAGTCCCCGTGCGTCATCGTCTTCGTGCGGTGGATCTCGTGGTACAGGGCCTTGGCCTCGCTTTCTTGGCCTTTGAGCAGCAGTATGTCGTCGCCGCCCTGCATGTCGTGCAGTTCCCAGGGCGGCCCCATCGTTCTGACCGAGGCCTTCACCCGGACCGCCGTCTCAGCCACGCCCGGAACCGGCCCCGCCAGGACGCTGGCCGGCACCGCCCGCAGGGACACGGCGCGTCGTCCCGCAGCAGGACCGCGAGGACAGCCGGGTCCTCCACCCAGCGAGTGATCACGATGCGGCCCGCGTCAGCCGTGCGCAAAAGTCCACGGTGATGTTCTCCTCGGCGATAGCGACCGGCCGCCCGCCGATCTCGAGGATGGCGCTGGACCGCACCGCCGCGGGAGCCCCGGTGATCTCCTCTATGCCGGCGGTGGCCAGTGCCCTCCGGTCGGTGCGGCGCATCCCGAGAGGGCCGAGGATCCGCCCGGCTGGCTCGGTGCCGTCGTCCAGTGCCTGACGGGCAGCTTCAGGGAGGCGGTCAGGCAGCCATAGCAGCCACACCCCGGCGGCCACGGTGCCGTCCGCGGCGGCGAGCAGGCTGGTGCGCCAGCGGCAGGAGGCGACGTCGAAGACGCCGAGGCGGTAATGCTCGGTGTCGGTCATGGGCCGCTCACCGGAGGCGAGCACCTTGACGGCCAGGGGGGCGCCGGAGAGGTGGCCGAGTATTTCGGTAGCGGGCCGGGTCGACGCGGCGAGGATCGCGGCGAGCACGGTGGACACGCTGCGCTCGTGGATGCCGCCGACGTCGAAGAGGGAGAGGCGGGTTGCGCCGGGGGTGGCCAGCGAGCCGGGGGAGGTGGATGTGTAAGGCCGCATACACCGCAGCGTAATCATTCGGTCACATTCTGCACAAGCGGGCATTTAAGACCAGAAATCAATTGCCGCCTTCAGGTGATCTGCGGCCGGCTCCGCAGCCCCGGCCAACTGCGCGAACGCGAGCCAGTGCAGCCACACGTCCCGCTCGGACTCCGCCCGCCATGGCCCGCCCAGCGTGGCCACCTCGGCCTCATCGGTAACCGGCAGGTCGTCGTCGCTGTCGGCGTACCGGGTGCACGTAAACGGCGGCAGGTGCGCGGGCCCGCCCCTGGCCAGCGGCAGCACCCGCAGGTCTATGTTGCCCATCCCGTCCATCTCCGCCAGGTACCCGGCCTGGGCCGCCATCACCGCCGGCCCGCCGAACGGGCGGTGAAGCACCGTCTCGTCCAGCACTGCCCGCACGACGATCGGAGACTCGCCCGTCAGCCTCGCCTGCCAGACGGCGTTCCGGTCCACCTCAGCCCTGATCATGCCGGGTGACAGCGTGGTCACCTGCGTCAGGGTGGACAGGACCGCGGCGTGGTAGTCGGGGGCCCGCAGGATCAGCGGGACCGATGACGGCGCCCACGCGAGGATCTCGGCGACGGAGAACCGGGCGTTCTCGGCGAGGTCCCGTTCACCCCAGGCCCGGACAGCCAGCGCCGTCAGCGACCGTACAGTCTCGTCCGGCACCCGGTACAGGCCCAGGAGCTTCCCGGCGTCCTCCGGGCTGACGCAGGTGCGAGCGTTCTCGATCCGGGACACCTTCGACGCGGACCAGCCCAGTTTCCGGGCAGCGACCTCACCGGACACGCCCGCGGCCTCGCGGAGGCGGCGGAGCTCGGAGGCCAGGCGCCGGCCTCCCGGTGACGGGTGATGTTTGGCGAGCATGGCAGTTCCCCCCGTTTCGCCGCGGCGCGGTGCCCGCCCGGGGCCGAACGGGGGGATGACCCCGGGCGGGTAGGGCGCCGACCCGATCTGCACCACGCGAAACGGTATTTCACTGCCGTCCCGCGCTTAAACCGGACTGTAGCCTACAAACGGCGGATTTTCCACCATCAGTCACAATATTTTCAGCGATCAGATTCAGGGCGACTCCCGTCCGGCGGGCCAGCGACCGGACGGGAGCCTGTTCAGTTGTGCGCCTGGCCCGGACAGAGAAACACCCGCCTGGCTTCGAGGACCAGGCGGGTGTTCCCTCAGATGTGCGCGCCGTGCCGTGGCGCCACGAGCAGGCCGGCCGATCCCCCGTAAGGGGACGGACGGTTTGTCCGTTACCGGAGACTGTAACTCACGGGTGAACGGTATTCCACTATCTGTCACTATTATCTGTTATTCTGAACGCAGGTGACGACTTGAGGGGGAGATGGTGGACAACTCGCGCAGCGCGTCCAACGGGCATTCGTTTGCGAACGGGAACGGGCCGGGTGATGCGACGTGCATCGCCGACTGGTACGCGGGAGCGACCGACGACCGTCTCTGGACGCATTGGTGGGCGCTGTCTTAAAGAACCGGCAGCCGGGCCGTCGCGGGCCGTGGCAAGCTACCGCTGTGGCTTTAAGCGAAAATCAGCCCCCCGTCCGACCTGACGATCCCCGTGCCGGCCGCCTGCTGTCCGGCCTGGCCGGGCGAACCGGCGACCGTGGCGTCACCCTCTCCGGGCGCTGCGGTCAGTGCACGTACATGCTCGGATCGCCCGGCCATGAGATCACGTGCGGGCCGGACGGCCGGCAGCCTCCTTAAGCGCAGCCATCCGAGGACCACGGGGTCGTGCCTGCCTCGGCGTACAGCTTGTCGAACGCCTGGGTCTGCACTGCGACGGAGGCATCTTCGGGCAGGCCGGAGTAGCCCAGCGAGGCAAACGTATTGGGCAGTCGTCAGGGCCGACTCAGGACCACCAGGGATGCGGAGACGGCCCGTCTACGCGGTCGGCGGTTCCTGGCCTGCGTGAAATCGTCCGCCCAGCGAATGTTGCCGGACTCGTAGTTCCCGTCGTTGTTCACGCGATCGAGCGAGTAGAGCGGCTTTCCGCCCGGCCCTTTGCCTTCAGGGCGCGGTCCGATCTCGGCCTCGACGTCGGCGATGAACGCAGCCACGTCATGCCAGCCAGCGCAAACCCGGATTCCCCGTGCGCCGTAATCACGGTAACGCGGGGCGCGGGGATTTTCGCAGCGGTCCAGCATCTTGAGCCAGGCTGAGTAGAGCGGATGGCCCGCCAGTCCGTGCGTCGACCGCGTCATGACGGGGTTTACCCGACCGCGCTCTCTGCGCAGACATCCGCATGACTGCACTTCGCCACGGCGAAGATGCACCAGCGGTCTGACGTATACGGTTCCGCAGTCGCAAATAAGCTCTGCGGCCCGCAGATTACGCCGCCCGGTGCGCAGTCCGGTGCGCGTTACCATGCCCCGGCCGATCCGCTGGCCCACCGTGATCTCGGACTGCGGGGCGTTCCCGGTCAACGACATGTCTCAATTGTATCAGTTCCTTCCCTAGCAGCCGTCACTGGGAGCCCATGGTGCAGTGCCGTACAACGCGTATGCCTTGGCGAACGCGGCGTCCTGTACCGAGACGGGGGCGTCTTCGGGCAGCCCGGAGTACCCGAGTGCCGACCAACTTGACGGCAGGAATTGGTATAGACCTCCTGCCCCCGACGACGGGTTGACCGCGCGTGCGTTGCCGCCTGATTCCCTGGCGATGACACACGCCTGGAACGACGCGGGCACACCGCCTCCGTGGCTGACCACTGCAGCCTGCGCGGACACAGGGGCCTGCACGGACACAGGGGCCTGCGCAGGCACGCTCACGGGCGCGGGGGCGTATGCGGCCAGCACCCGCACCGGACGCGGCACGGGCGGCTCGAGCTGCCCTGGCGCGGCGGGGATGCTCGCCGGCTCGGCCGGGACCGTCA
>Ga0302184_10000936_pt1 | contig 19133 bp, 14 predicted proteins | sample I_Palsa_N3_3_FD_200233 | JGI IMG/M metagenome (GOLD analysis project Ga0302184, IMG submission 200233) | Peat permafrost microbial communities from Stordalen Mire near Abisko, Sweden - I_Palsa_N3_3 | ecosystem: Environmental > Terrestrial > Soil > Palsa > Peat permafrost | place: Sweden...
GGTAGTTCGGCCGCCAGCGCGTCCAGCAGCGTGGTGACGTGCACGCCGTCAGCGGCTTCGGGATACCGATAGCCCAGGTGACGGGCCATGCTGTAGCAGCCGAAGAAGGCCAGCGGATCGGTGGCCAGCGGCCCGATCACCGCGATGTTCGCGTCCGGCCGGAGCGGGAGGATCGCGCCGGCGTTGGCCAGCAGCACCACGGATTCCTCGGCCAGCCGCCGGGCCAGTGCCCGGTGCGCGGGAGGGTCGAGGTCCACCGACGCGCCCGGGTCGCCCGCGTCGGCCGGGTCGCCCCCGTCGGCCGGGGCAACCGCGGGTGACCAGCCGGGATCGAGCAGCCCCAGGTCGCACTTCTGCCGCAGCACCCGGGCCGCGGCCCGATCCACGAGCTCGGCCTGGACTAGGCCGTCACGCACCGCGCCGGTCAGCTCGGGACCGTAGCACCGGACGCTGGGCAGCTCCACGTCCATCCCCGCGTCCAGGGCCAGCGCCGCGGCCTGCGCGGGTGTCCCGGCCACGCCGTGCTGGGTCTGCAGGAAGGAGATCGCGAAGTAGTCCGAGACCACCACCCCGTCGAAGCCGAGCTCGTCCCGCAGCAGCCTGGTCAGCAGCGAGCGGTCCCCGCTGACCGGAACGCCGTCCACGTCGGTGTAGGACGGCATCACCGAGCGGGCTCCGCCGAGCCGCAGCGCCATCTCGAACGGCACCAGCATCACGTCGGCGAACTCCCGTGGCCCCATGCTCACCGGGGCCAGGTTGCGGCCGGTACGCGACGCGGAGTAGCCGGCGAAGTGCTTCAAGGTGGCCCAGATCCCGGCCGACTGCAGGCCGCGGACGTAGGCGGTACCGATGGACCCGACCAGGTAGGGGTCTTCGCCGATGGTTTCCTCGGTCCGGCCCCAGCGCATGTCCCGGGCCACGTCGAGGACCGGGGCCAGGCCCTGGTGGATACCTACCGAGCGCATGCTGGCCCCAATGGCCCCGGCCATCTCGTGCACCAGATCGGGATCGAACGACGCGCCCCAGGCCAGCGGGGTCGGAAACACCGTGGCCGTCCAGGCGGCGAAGCCGGTTAGGCACTCCTCGTGTGCGACCGCGGGGATGCCGAACCGGTTCGCCCCGGCGATCTGGGCCTGCAGCTCGCGAAGCGTGCTCAGCGCCGCGGCGGGCGGCAGCGGTCGGGTGCCGAACACCCGGGTGAGTTGCCCGAGGCCGTCGCGGATGAGCTCGGCCAGCGGCGGCGGGGTTACGCTCATCTCGCCCTGCATGGGGGCGACGTCGGCGTCGCGTGACTGGTCGCCAATCCAGACGCTGGTCAGCTGGGCAACCTTCTCCTCCAGCGTCATCCGGCCGAGCAGATCCTCGACTCGCTCCGCGGCCGACCGCGCGGAGTCACGCCAGATCTCCGCCGTGGCTGTGCTTATTCTGTCTGGGTCCGGCCCGACGCGCAGGCGGCTCACCTGGCCGTCCCGGGGACCGGTCCGGTAGATTCCCGCATGATCAGCTCGGTAGACAGTTCGACCCGCCTGCTACGCAGCGGCCGGTCCTCGAGGATCTCGCCCAGCATCTGCGCCGCCGCTCGGCCCATCTCGGCCAGCGGCTGGCGCACCGTGGTCAGCGGCGGCGAGACCCAGCGGGCGACCGGGAGATCGTCGAAGCCGACCACGCTCAGGTCCTGCGGGATGCGCAGGCCGCGCTGCCGGGCTGCCTCGTAAACGCCCAGCGCCTGCTGGTCGCTGCCCGCGAAGATCGCAGTGGGACGTTCGGCCAGGTCCAGGAGTTCGCCGCCGCGCCGGAAGCCGCCCTCGTGCTGGAAGTCGCCGTGCCGGACCAGCGCCGGATCGAAGCCGATGCCAGCCCGCTCGAGCGCCGACCGGTAGCCGTCGATTCGGGCCCGGCTGCACAGGTAGTCTTCCGGTCCGGCGATAGCGGCGATCCGACGGTGCCGGAAGTTCAGCAGGTGCTCGGTGGCCGCCAGTCCCCCGGCCCAGTTGGTGGCACCCACGCTGGCCAGCTCGGGCGGCGGCGGGTTCACCGGGTCGACCACCACCAGCGGGATGCCGCCGCTGCGCACCTGCTCCAGCTGCTCCTGGGTGAGCTCGGAGGTCACCAGGATCACCCCGTCCGTATCGTGGCTGGCCAGCGTGCTGGTCCAGCTGGTCGGCCGCGCGTTGCCGTGCCGCACGGCCGAAACCGCCACGCCCGTCTCGTGGCTCGCGCCCCACTCCTCGACCCCGCGCAGGATCTCCACCGCCCACGGGCTGTCCAGGCCGTTGAACACCAGGTCGATCAGGCCCGACCGGCGCTGCCTGCGGTTCCCCGAGCGCAGGTAGTGATGCTGGTCCAGCAGCCGCTCTACCTTGGCGCGGGTGGCGGCCGCGACGTCAGGGCGCCGGTTGACCACCTTGGACACGGTGGGCAGCGATACTCCCGCCTCGGCCGCGATGATGGCCAGCGTGATGCGTCGCCCCGACGCATCCTCCCGACCGGTAAGCGGCACAGTAGGCACAGTAATAGCCCGGTCGGGCGTACGCTCCCTGCTGGACGCCACTGCGTCACCCTTCCCACCCGTATTCGAAACTATTTCGATTATGGTATCGTAACCCATCACGGCGCGCTCGTCACCTACTAAAGCCTGCATAAGGCCGAGTTTCATGACGTTTAACCAGCCCGAAACAGAAGCCTTGACCGGCGGCACGCCGAAATCTGGTAGGGCGATCACGGTCGAAATGTTCTAGAAAATTTCGGAACGTCTCTCGCGGCGCGGCCGTCTCGGTCTCAGTCTCGGTGCTGGTCGGTCCGTGACAAGGTGGGTGCGTGGACCTCGTGACGTCGTTGCGTCAGGCCGGAGTGGCCCGCGGCGACCTCGTGGGGCTGGTTATCTCTCCCGGCCTGGGCCTCGGCGTGGCGACCGCGCAACGCGCCTGGCTTGTCGCCCCCGGCCCCGGAGCTCAGCCGGCGGCCGCCTGGGCCACGGAGGTGGTGCAGGCGGATGAGGCGCTGCGGCCGCGGTGGGCGCTCTGGTCGGGTCAAACCGCGGCGCACCTGGTAGCCTACGGCGCACGCCTGACCACGTGCTGGGACATCGCGGCGGCGCACCGGCTGCTGTTCGGCGGCTGGCGGGCCGACCCTGGCTGGGCCTGGGCCCTGGTCAGCGGCCTGGACACGCAGGCACTGCGCGGCGACGGCCCGCTGGACCTGTTCGGGATGACCGGCCCCGACGACGGAGACGACGACGATCCGGTGGCGCCGGACGGGTACCTGCGACCCGAGTGGGTCAGTGGCGGATGGTCGGACCGCGCCGATCGCCTGCCCCGGTGGGCCGAGCTGGCCCGGGCCCTGGCCGGGCTCCAGCAGGCGGCGCTCGCCGCGCTGCCCGGCCGGCCGATGGCGCTGCCCACGGCTCGCTCCGAGTCCACCACCGAGCTGCTGTGCGCCGAACTGTCCGCGGACGGCCTGCCGATGGACCGCGCGCTCGCCGAGCAGGTGCTGGCTTCCTTCGTCGGCCCCCGGCCGCGCAGCGACGCCGAGGCCGCCGCCACCCGGGCCGCGCGCGACGCGGAGGTGCTGCGGCACGCGCCCGCCGGGGTCGCCGTCGACTTGCGCAGCCCGGCCCAGGTCAAGTCGCTGCTGGCCCGGATTGGCGTCGACGTGCCGGACACCCGGGCGTGGCGGCTGCGGGAGTTGCGCGACGCCCATCCGCTGATCGCGGCCCTGCTGCAGTGGCGCAAGGCGGAGCGGATCGCGACCACCTACGGGTACGCGTGGCTGGACGAGAGCCTCGGGGCTGACGGCCGGCTGCGCGGCGCCTGGACCGGGTGTGACGGCGCCGCGGGCCGGATGACCGCGTCGGCTGGGCTGCACAACATGCCGGCCGCGATGCGCCGGGCGGTGGTGGCCGCCGACGGGTACGTCTTCGTCCGGGCCGACCTGGGCCAGATCGAGCCGCGGGTACTGGCCGCGGTGGCCGCGGATCAGGCCCTGGTCGTCGCGGCACGGGCCGACGACCTGTACGCGCCGGTCGCCGCGCAGCTCGGGGTGGACCGGCCGACGGCCAAGGTGGCGGTGCTCGGCGCGATGTACGGGCAGACCACCGGATTCGGGGCGCAGGCTCTACGCCGCCTCAACGTCGCCTACCCGGTCGCGATGGCCTACCTGGACGCGGCCGACCGGGCCGGGCGGGCCGGGCGTGACCTGCGGACCTACGGCGGCCGCCTGATCGTGCTGACTCCCTCCGCACCACGCAGCCCCAGCCGGGCCGCGGCCTACGGCCGGTACGCGCGCAACGCGATGATCCAGGGCGCGGCGGCGGAGCTGTTCAAGATGTGGGCGGTCACGGTCCGGGCCCGGTGCGGTCACCTGGACGCTCGCGTCGTGCTGTGCCTGCACGACGAGCTGCTCGTGCACTGCCCGGTCTCCCGCGGCGAGGAGGTGGCCCAGATCGTCGAGGACGGCCTGCGCGAAGCCGCTCAGCGCTGGGCGCCCGGCTCCGGGGTCCGGTTCATCTCCGACACCACGATCGTCCGCTGCTGGTCCGACGCCAAGGCCGCGCCCGTTCCCCCGCCGTAGCGCGCGGCCGACGCGCCACAATGGCCTGAACCGCTCAGTCCGCCGTTTGGTGATGGAGAAGGCCACGTACGCGCTATGAAATGGCTGGCTGAGTGCTCTGTTGCGGCGCTGCGTGAGGCACTGGGGGCCGTCGCACCGGAGCTGAGCGGGTATCCGGTCACAGTTCCCGGGCGGACCGGCCAGGCGGACCCGCTGTACCACTCGGGCTGCGTGCCGGTTGGTGACGGGTTCTTCGTGAAGTTCGCCTGGTCACGTCCGGCGGCGCTCCGGCTGGCGCGGGAGATCGGCGTCCTGGCCGCGCTCGCCCGAGAACCGCAGGTCCCGTTCTTGCCCGAGGTGGTAGCCAGCAGCACCGACCCGCTGCTGATGATCACCAGGCGGGTGCCGGGGACATCCCTGTTCGAGGTGGCGGGCTCGATCGACCCGGACCACGCGGCCAGGCAGCTGGTGCGGTTCCTGGCCGCCTTGCACGACCCGGCCGCCCGCCAGCGCGCCGAGGCCGCCGTCGGTACGCTCACCGGCGCGCAGCTGCCGCCGGTCACGACCAGGACCTTGCGGGACCGGCTGGGGACCTGGGTCCGGCCGGATCAGCTCCGGACCGTCGCCGGATGGTGCGACTGGGCCGACGCCGTGCTCGCCTCGCCCGGCCCGGCCGTCCTCGTGCACGGTGACCTGCACGGCGACAACCAGGTGTGGGACCGCGCCGAGCTCCGGCTGGTGGTGGACTTCGAGAACATCGGGGCCGCCGAGCCCGAATATGAGCTCCGCGCCTTTCCCGGTCCGGGGATGGGTCCCGGCCTGGAACTGCTGACCGCGATCATGCGCCACTACCAGCGGGTCACCGGACGGCAGCTGTCGCCTGCCCGGGTGATGGCCTGGCATCTGCGCCAGGCCCTCGGCGACGTGCTGTGGCGCAGCGAAGCCGGCCTCCCGCTGGCGGATCACCGGACACCACCACAGTGGGTCCAGGACCTGGCCGCGCGCTTCAGCGCACTGCGCATCGACCCCGAAGCGTAAGGCGATGGCGGCGGTGATGGCGGCGGCGTAGGCGTCCGCGGCCTCCAGCGGTGAAAAGTGACCGGCGCCGTCGAGCCAGGTCAGCGTGGCCGCGGCGAAGAACTCGCCGATCCGGTCGGACCATTCGCGAGGAAACAGCGGGTCGTAATCCGGCCACAGCACCGTGGTGGGCACCGCGATCTTGTGCCCGGGAACCTGCTCAGCCAGGGAGGCCGCGACCGAGCCCGCGCCCGCCCGGTACCAGGCGATCGAGGCGGTGAACGCGCCGGGCCGCCCGTAGACGGACATCAGGTGGTCCAGGTGCTGGCTGGTCGGTTCGTAGCCCGGGCCGGACCAGTGCGACCAGAAGTGCCGCAGGTAGGCGCGGACCGCGTCGGGCTGGCCGTCGATCAGCTCGGTGCACAGCTGGAGCTGGTGGAACGCCTGATACCAGAACTCCTGCTGGGCCCGCGGCTGCAAGATCCGGGCGCCGATCCCCGGCAGCGGCGGCGCGATGACCAGCGCGCGGACCAGGTCGGGCCGGTCCCGGCCGATCGCCTGGGCGATCCGGCTGCCGATGTCGTAGCCGACCAGTACGGGCCGGACCAGGCCGAGCTCCTCGATCAGCGCGATCAGGCTCCGGGCCTGGGCGGCGGCGGTGTACTGCTGAGCCGGGTCCGCCTCGTGCTTGTCCGACTCCCCGAACCCGCGCAGGTCCGGCACCACCACGTCGGCCACGGCCGATACCGGTGGCGCGAGCGCGCGGTAGTCGGTCCGGTCCCCCGGCCACCCGTGCAGCATCAGCACGGCCGGCTTGCCGGGTCCCGGCCCGATCCGCTCGTAGGCCAGCCGGAACCCGTCGACCGCTGTCTCCTGGCGCATGGGCATCAGTATCGTTACTCCTGGTCCAGGGCGGCGGCGTAAATGATGGCGTCCCGGCCGCCGTGCACCACCGCCCGCTTCTCCGGGCGCAGTCCGATCTTCTCCGCGACCCGCTGCGACGGCCGGTTATCCGGATGGATGATCGCGACGAGCCGTTTGGCGCCGAGCACGTCGCGGGCGAAGTCACGGGAGGCGGCCGCCGCCTCGGTGGCGTAGCCGCGGCCCTGAAGCGCGGGCAGCACGCGGTAACCGACCTCCAGCTCGGTCACGCCGTCCACCTCCTGCGGCGTGAGGCCGCAGTCACCCACGAAGCCGTCATCGGGCGTGCTCAGCAGCCACAGGCCGTGACCACGCATCTGGTACAGACCGCGGTTCCACTCGATCCACCGGGCGGCTTCATCCCGGGTTTTCGGCCGCGGGTAGTAGGTCATGACCTCGGGGTCACCGAGCAAGACGGCCATGTCGTCCAGGTCAGCACGGGTCATCTCACGGAACGTCAGCCGAGCGGATTGCGGGTGCATTCCAACGACGGTAGCCCAGTCAAAGCCAGCTACGAACTGACCCCGATGCTGCTGCGCGCCAGCGTCCGCCCGCGGAGCAAGGGCTGGAATCCGTGAACTCCCTAGTCATCTCTCGGCTGCGCCAGCAGCCGAAGGGGCGATGAAGCCCCTCGACTGCCGGATTAGAGGAGGTTAGGTGACTACTGTCACCGTGGCCAGGCGGCGGGCAGCGGTGGCACGGCATTGGCCCGCACGACATCGGAGTAGAACCGGGCGCTGGACTTGGGGATCCGGCGCTGGGTCCCGAAGTCGACAAAGACGACGCCGAACCGTTTCTGGTAGCCCCAGGCCCACTCGAAGTTGTCCAGCAGCGACCAGACGAAGTAGCCGGCCAGGTTCGCCCCGTCATTGATGGCGCGTGCGGCGGCCTCCAGGTGCGTGTGCAGGTACCTGACCCGCTCGATGTCGTCGACCTCGCCCTGCGGGTTCACGTAGTCCTCGGCCGCGCGGCCGTTTTCGGTCACGTACAGCGGCAGCCCGGGAGCCTGCTTGGACACGTCCAGCAGCAGGTCGCGCAACCCACTGGCGTCAACGAGCCAGTCCATCGTGGTCCGCTCCAGCCAGTCCGGCAGGTACTCGACGACGCCCGGGACCGCGCTGCGGGCCCGCTCTTGGTTCCGCCGCAGGTCGTCCGGATCGCCGGCCCCCAGGAAGATCGGGGAGTAGTAGTTGACGCCGAGGAAGTCCAGCGGCTGATGGATGATCTCCAGGTCTGTATCGCCGACGAGCGCGGGGGGCGGAAGCAGGGCCTCGGGCGCGTGCACCGGGTACCGGCCATGCAGCACCGGGTCGAGGAAGATGCCGTTCACCATCGCGTCGGTGATCAGCCGGGCGCTCTCCACGGCATCCCGGCCGTCGCCGAGCACGCGGATCGGGTGCAGGTCCAGGGTGATGCCGACCTCGGCCGTGCTAAGGCCGCGCAGCGCCTGGGTAGCGAGTCCGTGGCCGAGCAGCAGGTGATGGGTGGCGGCGGCGGCGGCGGCATCGTCGCGCAGCCCCGGCGCGTGCTGGCCGTGACGGTAGCCGTTGTTGGCCACGACCTGCGGCTCGTTCACCGTGATCCAGCGGGTCACCCGGTCACCGAAGGCCTCGCCGCAGATCGCGGCGTATTCGGCGAACCGCTGCGCGGTATCGCGTACCGCCCAGCCGCCGTCGTCCTGGAGTTCCTGAGGCAGGTCCCAGTGGTAGAGGGTGACCGTGGGCGCGATGCCGTGCTCGCCGAGTTCGTCCAGCAGAGCACGGTAGTAGTCCAGGCCCTTGGAGTTGGCCGGGCCGCGGCCGCCGGGCTGGACCCGCGGCCATGAGATCGAGAACCGGTAGGCGTTCAGGCCCAGTGAGGCCATCAGCGCGACATCCTCGCGGTACCGATGGTAGGAGTCACAGGCGATATCGCCGGTGTCGCCGCCACGGACGTTGCCCGGCGCGTGGCTGAAGGTATCCCATACGGACGGGCCCTTGCCGTCGATGCTCGCCGCCCCCTCGATCTGGTAGGCGGCCGTCGACGCTCCCCAGACGAACCCGTCGGGGAAAGCCAGGACACCGTCAGCACCTGGCGCCGGTTCAGTCATCAGCCTCTCCTTTTTACACGACTTTTACATGACCACGGACCTTGACCGGCCCTGTGCTGAGGGTTAGTGTAAGCGCTTAGATTTCGGATGTAAACGTTTACATGACGTTTATACAAGGGATCTACAACCGTGATGCAAGGGATCTATGGCGATGCTGCTGGTCGGTCAGACACTTACAGCCATGTCACTGATCGAGAAGACGTGGTAACACTTTATGACGTCGCGCGCCTGGCCGGCGTCTCCACGGCCACGGTCTCGAGGGTAGTACACGGCCAGGATCGGGTTCGCGAGGAAACCAGGATCCGGGTCAGGCAGGCCATCGAGCAGCTCGGCTACGTCCCCGACGGGGCCGCCCAGAGCCTGTCTCGCCGCCGCAAGGACGTCATCGGCCTGGTGTGCAAGGAGCGTGAGGTAGATGACGCTCTGGAGAACGCCGGGCTACTCTACTACGACCAGGTGCTACGCGGCGTCGAGGAGCACATCCGCTACCACGACTGGTCGCTCCTGATCACCTTCCTGCAGTCAGATGACATGGGCGAGCCGGAAGTTACCCGGCTGCACGCGCTCTCGGGCAAGACCGACGGGATCCTCATCGGCGAAGGTTTCGTTGCCTCGTCTATCATCGAGCGCCTCGCCGCGCGGATGCCCGTGGTGGTCATAGCCGGGACACCCGGCGAACGTGCGGCCGACGTGGTGGCGGCCGACAACTTTTCCGGCTCGGCTGCGATCGTCACCCACCTCATCGCCGAGCACGGCATACGGCGGCTGTTCCACGTCGACGGGCCAGCGGATGCACCCGACGCCGTCGAGCGGCGGCTCGCCCTCCACCACGTGTTGCGCGGCAACCCGCAGTGCCAGCTCATCGGCTCGGTGCACGGCATCTTCAGCGTCCGCAGCGGCGAGCATGCCGGGGAAGAACTGCTCGTCAGGCACCGCGGGGACTTGCCCGAGGCGGTCGTGTGCGCCAACGACCAGATGGCCATCGGGGTACTGCGGGCCTTCAGTAAGGCTGGCGTGGCCGTTCCTGGGGACGTGGCCGTGGTCGGCTTCGACGATATCTATCCCGCCAGCTTGTTCGATCCCCCACTTACCACCATTCACCAGCCCACCCGCATGCTCGGTGAGCGGGGCTGCGCCCGCCTCCTCGACCGGATCGCCAGCCCCGGGCTGCCGCCCACCGTGGAACTGCTGCCGACCGTGCTCGTGCTGCGGTCAAGCTGCGGATGCCCGCCAGGCACCCTGACGCGGCGGCCCGTGGAGGCACTCGCGGCCTCCCGCATGTACCGGGCCCCCGCGGGGCAAGGGAACCATAATGCCCGCAAACCGGCCAGGTCCACCTCTGCCGCCCGCCCGGCAGCGAGGGGTTAGGGAGCCGCCATGTACTTCATCATCCGCCGCCTGATCTTCTACGTCATCACGGCCTGGGTGGCGCTGACCATCAACTTCTTCATCCCGCGCCTCATGCCGGGAAACGCGGTCCAGGCCATCCTGGCGAAGTTTCCCGACTTGCAGCCTTCGGCCTACCACGCGCTGGAGGCGATGCTCGGGGTGGGACATCCGGGTTCGATCTGGCACCAGTACGCGACATACGTCGTCGACGTCTCCCACTTCAACTTCGGCACCTCGGTCGCGGAGTACCCGGCGCAGGTCTCGACCCTGCTCGGCGAGACGCTGCCCTGGACGATCACCTTGGTGGGCACCGCGACCGTCATCGCCTTCGTGATAGGCACCGGCCTCGGCATCGTGGCCGGCTGGCGGCACGGCGGCAGCCTGGACCGGGTTCTGCCCGGGCTCATGTTCCTGCAGGCGATTCCCTACTTCTTCTTCGCGCTGATCTTGCTCGAACTGTTCGCCCTCAAGCTGCACGTCTTCCCGGTCGGCCAGGGCTATGGGCAGGGCCTGATTCCGGGATGGCACTGGGACTTCATCAGCAGCGCGATCTACCACTCACTGCTGCCCGCGCTCACCATCGTGCTCACCTCGATCGCCGGCTGGATGCTGCAGATGCGCAACGTCATGATCACGACCACCGGTGAGGACTACGTGGTCGCGGCCCAGGCCAAGGGCCTGCACGATCGCCGGGTCATCTTTACCTACGCCGCGCGCAACGCGATCCTGCCGCAGCTGCAGGGATTCGGCCTGGCGATCGGCTTCGTGGTGTCCGGCGCCCTGATCATGGAGATCGTCTTCTCCTACCCGGGGATCGGCCTGCTGCTGCTCAACGCGGTCACCTCCGAGGACTACCCGCTGATGCAGGCGATCTTCCTCGTGATCACCTTCGCCGTCCTGATCGCCAACCTGATCGTCGATCTCATCATCGTGTTCGTCGATCCCCGTGCACGGACCAGGGAGGCGCGATGACTGTCGCCCCGGCGATCAGGGTCGACTCGACCGCGGTCACCCAGGAAATCGCCTATCGCGGCCGCTGGCGCCGGATGCCGACCAAGGCGAAGGTCGGCGCCGTCGTGCTCGGGCTTTTCGTGCTCGCGGCCATCATCGGGCCGCAGGTTACCCCGTACGACCCGTCGTACGGGAATCCCTCCCCCGGCGCGTCGCTGAACGCGCCGAGCGCGGCCCATCTGCTCGGCACCACGCAGAGCGGGCAGGACGTGCTATCGCAGCTTCTGGTCGGGATCCGGCTCACCCTGGAGCTCGCGATCATCGTCGGCGTGGTGGCCACGGCGCTGGCCGTGATCGTGGGCGTAGCGGCCGCCTTCCTCGGCGGCTTCTGGGACGAGGTGCTGTCGCTGATTACCAACGTGTTCCTGGTGATCCCGCCGCTGCCCCTGCTCATCGTCCTGCTCGGCTACCCGTCGCTGAGGGGGCAGGCGCCCACGATCTTGGTGCTAGCCGGCCTGGGCTGGCCGTGGGGGGCGCGGGTGATCCGGGCCCAGACCCTGGCCATCCGTAACCGCGACTTCGTGGCCGCGTCCCGGGAGACGGGGGAGAAAAGCTGGCGGATCATCGCCTTCGAGATCATCCCCAACGAGGTGAGCCTGATCGCGGCGAGCTTCGTGAACACCGTGTTGTACGCGATCGGGGCCTCGGTGGCCCTGGCTTTCATCGGCCTCGCCGACCTGAACAGCTGGAGCCTGGGCACCATTCTCTACTGGGCCGAGAGCCAGCAGGCCCTGCAGCTCGGAGCCTGGTGGTGGTTCGTACCGCCGGGCTTGGCCGTGGCGCTGATCGGTACCGCCCTGGTGCTGGTGAACACCGGGATCGACGAGCTGGGCAACCCGCGCCTGCGCGACGCGAGCAGCGCCAGCAGGATCGCCGGGCATTGGCTCCCGCCCGCCGACCCGACGCCCGTGCTGGCTCAGGTACGCCTCGGCGGCCGCGTCGCCCGGTTCCTGCACTCGTTCTCCCGAAGTTCCCTGCTCGACGACGTCACGGGAGGTGGACGCTGATGAGCACGGACCGGACCCTGGACCCGGCGATTCTGGCCACCGGCCGGGCCCGAGCTTCTTCCGCTGACCTCAGCCCGGATACCGTGCTCGACATCCGTGACCTGTCGGTCGCCTACCGGACACCGGGGGGTGACGTGCGGGCCGTGGACCGGGTAAACCTCGCCCTCGGCGCCGGCGAGGTCCTCGGCCTGGTCGGCGAGAGCGGGTCGGGCAAGTCGACGCTGGTCTACGGCGCGACCCGCCTGCTGCGCGCGCCCGCGCTCATCACGAACGGCAGCGTCATCTACCGGGGCCGCCGGCTGTCCAGGCCTGTCGACCTGCTCGAGATGGGACCCGAGGAGCTGCGGCGACTGCGCTGGCGCGAGATCGCCATCGTGTTCCAGAGCGCGATGAACGCGCTGAACCCGGTGTTGCGGGTCCGCGACCAGTTGGTTGACGCCATCCACGCCCACCTGAAGATGCCGCGGGACGAAGCGCGGGAGAAGGCCGCGTCCCTGCTCGATCTGGTCGGCATCCCGCGGTCCCGGTTGCGCAGCTACCCCCATGAGCTGTCCGGCGGCATGCGCCAGCGGGTGATGATCGCCATGGCGCTGGCTACCGAACCGGAAGTCGTCATCATGGACGAGCCGACCACCGCGCTCGATGTCGTGGTGCAGCGCGACATCCTGGCTCAGATCGTGGAGCTGAAGGAGCGCCTCGGCTTCTCGATCTTGTTCATCACGCATGACCTGTCGCTCCTGCTCGAGCTGGCCGACCGGATCGCGGTCATGTACGCGGGCCAGCTCTTGGAGGTCGGCACGGCGGAGGAGATCCAACACGAGACCTCGCACCCCTATACCAAGGGTCTGCTGAACTCCTTCCCGTCGCTGCACGGTCCCCGCCGCGAGCTCGCGGGCATCCCAGGTTCCCCGCCTGACCTGCGCTATCCGCCTCCTGGCTGCCCGTTCCTGCCGCGCTGCCCGTACGGGACCACGGCGTGCGAGGAGGTCGACATGCAGCTGTTGCCGGTGATCACGTCCTCCGATCCGGCGCACGTGACAGCCTGCCCGTTCGTCCTGCCGGATACCCCGGTACCGGAGATCCGGACACCACCCGGGGCCTCCGAGGCCGGGGATCTGAGCACCGTCGCGGAGCTGGGGCCATGACCGAACTGACCGTGACGTCCGCGGCCGCCGAACGCGGGCCGCTGGCCATGGAAGCGATCTCGATCGGCAAGGACTTCCGGATCGGCCGCGGCCAGATCCTGCACGCGGTGCGCGATGTCTCCTTCAATCTGTACCGCGGTGCCGTCGTCGCGCTGGTTGGCGAGAGCGGATCAGGCAAGTCAACGGCCGCGCGGCTGCTGGCCGGGCAGGAACGGCTGACCTCAGGCCGGATCCAGCTGGACGGCAAACCGGTCAAGGTAGCAAGCCGAGGGGACTTCCGGAGGTACAAGAGCGAGGTCCAGCTGGTCTTCCAGGATCCGTTCTCCTCGCTGAACCCGGTGCATACCGTGCGCTACCATCTCGAGCGCCCGGTGAAGCTGCACCAGCCGGACGCGAACGTGAGCCAGGAAGTCGCGGCGCTGCTGGACCAGGTCCGGCTCACGCCCGCGCAGCAATTCCTGCCCAAGTACCCGCACGAGCTGTCCGGCGGCCAGCGCCAGAGAGTCTCCTTCGCCCGGGCCCTGGCCGCCCGCCCGGCGGTGCTGTTGGCCGACGAACCAGTCTCCATGCTGGACGTCTCCATCCGGCTTGAGATGCTCGCCCTGCTCGACGATCTTCGCCAGCGGTTTCGGCTCGCCATGCTCTACATCACCCACGACATCGCCTCCGCGCGCTACTTCGCCGACGAGGTGCTGGTCATGTACGCCGGGGAGATCGTGGAACGCGGCCCGGCCGAGGAGATCACCCAGCACCCGGCGCATCCCTACACCCAGCTGCTCGTCGCATCGGCACCGGACCCTGACAACCTCGGCAGCGCGCTGCGCGGCAGCGCGCGGCGCGCCCAGGGAAGCCAAAGCGCCTCGGCGCGCCGGAACCCCGAGGGCGTCCCGGCGGTTGGCTGCCCGTTCAGTCCCAGGTGCCCGTTCGCCGACGACCGCTGCCGGCAGGACGATCCCCCCCTCATGCAGATCTCGCCCACCCGGGGCGCCGCCTGCTGGCACCTGGACATCGCCGCGCCCGAAGTGGTCGCCGCGCCGTGAGGAGGTAAAGGCGCGACGGCCAGCTACCTCATAAATCAAGAGAAACCCGAGAGAAGGAGAAGATGAGGAGATTGAATCATCCAAGACAGTTCTTGGCCCTGTCGGCCGCGGTCCTGCTCGCGGCCGGAGTCGCCGCTTGTTCGTCGAGCACGAGTTCGAGCACGAATGCAAGCTCTGGCTCGACCGGCAGCGCCACCACGACCGGAAAGACCCTGGTCATGGAGAGCTCCCCGGAGACCTCTATCACCCAGGCGTTCAACCCGTTCGTGACCACCCAGGCGGCCTACGGCATGGGCTCCGACGGGCTCATCTACGAGCCGCTGCTCCAGTTCGACGTGGCCGCGCCCCCGACGTACTACCCGTGGCTCGCTACGTCCTACGCGTGGTCCAACGGCGGCAAGGCGATTACCTTCACGATCCGCCAGGGCGTGAAGTGGAACAACGGCACGCCGCTGACGCCAGCCGACGTCGCCTTCACCTTCAACCTGCTCAAGAGCAACGCGGCGATCAACCTCGACGGCCTAACCATGACCAACGTGAGCACATCCGGCAACACCGTCACGCTCACGTTCCCCACCGCTCAGTACGCCAACCTGCAGAACATCGCAGGCACCGCGATCGTGCCGCAGGCGATCTGGAGCACGGTCGGCAACCCGGCGACCTACGCGGACCCGAACCCAGTCGGCACCGGGCCATTCATGCTGAGCACCTTCACGCCGCAGGGCTTCACCCTGAAGAAGAACCCCAACTACTGGCAGGCCTCCAAGGTCCATGTCCCGAACGTCTACTTCCCGGCCTACCCCTCCAACACCGGCGCGCTCAGCGCCTTGTTCGCCGGGGAGATCGACTGGACCGGGAACTTCATCCCCGGCCTGCAGAAGGACTTCGTCGACACCAACCCGTCCGAACACGGTTTCTGGGAGGCGCCCGGCGGCACCAACAGCCTGATGCCGAACCTGAACAAGTGGCCGACCAACCAGCTGGCCGTCCGCCAGGCGATCAGCGCGGCGATCAACCGTACCCTGATCGCCTCCGAGGGTGAGGCAGGCCTGGAGGATCCGGTGCTCAACGCGACCGGCCTCACGCTGCCCACTTACAACGCGTGGGCGGGGCCGGTCTCCAGCCTGACGGTCTCGGCCACCGGTAGCGCGGCCGCGGCCGAGCAGATCCTGACCAAGGCCGGTTACACGAAGGGGAGCAACGGTTTCTTCGCCAAGAACGGCCAGACCGTCGCGCTCACCATCACCGACCCGGCCGCCTACACCGACTACGCCGAGGACGACTCCATCGTCGCCCAAGAACTGCGGGCAGCCGGTATCGACGCCACGTTCCAGGGCATAGCTACCACCGCTTGGAACTCCGACGTCGCCGACGGTGACTTCCAGCTGACCTCGCACTGGTCGAACAGCGGCCTCACCCCCTACAACATGTACGACGGCTGGCTGGACAGCTCGCTGGCCAGCGGCTCGGCCGCGACCGGTGACTACGAGCGGCTGAACAGCCCGGCGATCGACTCCGACCTGGCCGCGCTGGCCGCGGCCTCGACGACCGCCGCGCAGACCACGGCGCTCGTACCGCTCGAGCAGTACGTGGCGGCCAACCTGCCGATCATCCCGACCACGACCGCGTCGGACTGGTTCGAGTACAACTCGCAGAACTACACCGGCTGGCCGACCCAGTCGAATCCGTACGAGAGCGGCCAGCCCTCCGGGTCGAACAACGGCAACTCCACCGGCACCGACGAGGTGGTCATCCTGCACTTGCTTCCGCGGACCTGATCCCCCCGGATCCGAGGAGCAAGCGGGCCCGTTCCCGGCCGTCTCGCACGGTCGGGAACGGGCCACACCCCACGTTCACATTAGCCCAGCTAGTCTCAAAGGATTCATGAAGGTAATCCCCGTTATCCGCGTCCCATGATTCGCAGCGCGGATCCGCTGTCGCGCGTCGCCTTCAGCACGCTGGCGTTCCCCGACGCCACCTTGGCCTCGGCCGTGTCGCTCGGCCGCCGGTGGGGCTACCGCGGCGTTGAGCTCCGGCTCATCGACGGTGAGCTCATCGACCCGTCGATGCCCGCCGCGGAGCGCGCCCAGGTCAAGCGGGCCTTGGCCGGCCTGCCGGTCGTCGCCGTGGACAGCTCCATCCGGCTGACCGACAGCGACCCCGGTCCGCAGCTGCGGCGTTTCCTCGAGTTGGCCAGCTATTGGGAGGCGCCGCTGGTGCGCGTGTTCGGCGGCGCGCTGGCTGCCTCCGGCCCGGCCCGCCGTGGTCAGCTCCGCGCCGCGACCCGGGTCCTCGAGTCGAGCGTGCCGCTGGCCCGGCGGCTCGGCGTCGCCATCGGCGTCGAGACCCACGACGACTTCTCTTCCTCGTCGGTGGTGGCGCAGCTGCTGGAGGAGACCGACCCGGAGTGGGTGGGCGCGGTGTGGGACAGCCATCACCCGCACCGCATGGGCGAGTCGCCCGCTGACGTCTACGCCAACCTCGGCGGGCGTATCCTGCTCGCGCAGGTCAAGGACGCCCGCCGGACCGTGGGGGACGACGGCGATGACTGGGAGCTGGTGCTGCTCGGCGAGGGTGAGGTGCCGGTCAAGGAGATGCTCCGGCTGCTCGCGGCGGGCGGGTACCCGAACTGGATCTCGGTGGAGTGGGAGAAGCGCTGGCATCCCGAGATCGCCGAGCCCGAGGTGGCCCTGCCGCAGTACCGCAGCGTCCTCGCCGAGTGGATGGAGGTGAGCCCGTGACCCGCGGTTTCGGGATCGTCGGCACCGGGGTGATCGCGGCTATTCACGCCGAGGCCATCGCCCTGCTTTCGAAAACGGGGCGGCCGGACGCCCTGCTGGTGGCGGTGACCGACGTGGCGGCCGGCGCCGCCGCGGCCTTCGCCGCCGCCCACGGCTGCCGGGCCGAGCCGGATTTGGGCACATTGCTGGCCCGGAGCGACGTCGAGGTGGTCTGCGTGTGCGTGCCGACCGGCCTGCACGCGCAGATCGGGATCCAGGCGGCCCAGGCGGGCAAGCACGTGGTCGTGGAAAAGCCGATCGACGTGAGCCTGGACGCCGCGGACCGGCTCATCAACGCGACCCAGGCGGCCGGCGTGGCCCTGACCGTGATCTCTCAGCACCGGTTCGACGCGGGCCTGGTCGAGCTGAAACGCCTGCTCGACGATGGTGCGCTCGGCCGCCTCGTGCTGGGGGAAGCCAGCACGAAGTGGTACCGCGCTCAAGGCTATTACGACAGCGCTGCCTGGCGCGGCACCTACGCGATGGACGGCGGGTCGCTGATGAACCAGGGCGTCCACTACGTCGACCTGCTGCGCTGGTGCCTGGGCCCGCCCGCCGAGGTCACCGCGGTGTGCACCACGCAGGCGCACCAGATCGAGGTGGAGGACACCGCGCTGGCGATCGTCAGGTTCGCCTCGGGTGCCGTCGGCACCATCTTGTCCAGCACCGCGGCCTGGCCCGGCTTCCCGCAGCGCCTGGAGATCACCGGCACCGAAGGCACGGTGACCGTGCAGGATGGCCAGATCGTCCGCCGCGCGCTCACCGGCGAGGCCGCCCCGGCCCCGGCGGCGGACACCGGCCTGTCGGGCGCCGCCGACCCGGCCGCCGTGGATATCGCCAGCCACGCCGCCCAGCTCGCCGACCTGCTCGACGCGGTCGATACCGGGCGGGAGCCCGCGGTCAGCGGCCGCAGCGGCCGCGACGCGCTGGAGATCATCCTGGCCGTATACGAGTCCTCCAGGACCGGTCGGCCGGTGAGGCTGAGCTCATGACCGTCACCCTCAGCGGGTTCGCCGACGAGATCTCGCCCGATCCGCGGGCCCAGCTCGCGACGCTGGCCGCCGAGTCGATCTCGCATCTCGAGCTGCGCAGCGCCTGGTCGGTGAACGTCGCCGATTTCACCGATGAGCAGCTGACCGGGTTCGGGGCCGCGGTGGACGCCGCCGGGGTACGGGTCTCCGCGATCGGCTCCCCCATCGGCAAGATTCCGGTCGCCGCGCCGCTGGCCCGCGAGCTGGACCGGATGCGCCGCGTCGCCGATGTCGCAGGCGAACTCGGCACCGCGATCGTGCGCGTGTTTTCCTTCTTCATCCCCGCGGGTGAGCCGCCGGAGCGATACCGGGGGCAGGTCATCGACCGCATGGGCGCCCTGGCCCAGATCGCCGAGGAGCGCGGCCTGGTCCTCGCGCACGAGAACGAGAAAGAGATCTACGGAGACGTCCCGGACCGGTGCGCCGACCTGATCACCGCCGTGGCCTCCCCGGCCCTGCGCGCGACCTTCGACCCGGCGAACTTCGTGCAGTGCGGCGTCCGGCCGTTCTCCGACGCTTACGCACTGCTCCGGCCCCACCTGGTCTACCTGCAGGTCAAGGACGCGCTAGCCGCGACCGGCGAGGTCGTACCCGCCGGCCAGGGCGACGGCGAGCTGCGCCAGACGCTGACCGCGCTACGGGAGGACGGCTTCGCGGGCTTCATGTCGCTGGAGCCGCACCTGGCCCAGGCCGGGCGCTTCGGCGGCTTCAGCGGCCCGGAGGGATTCCGCCGGGCCGCCGCGGCCTTGAAATTCCTGCTGAACGAAGCGTCGATCTCCTGGCAGTGACTCCTGGCCCGCTCCTCGTGATCAGACCGTGCCGGTCAGGCCCCAGCGCCGCCTGATGGCCCGATCGCCCAGGCCGAACAGCATATCGACGATAATGCCCAGGATCAGGATCACGATGATGATCGCGGTGGCGCCCTGCATGTCGGCCTGGTCCTGGTCGTTCGACAGCAGCACGCCCAGGGACGGCTGGCCCGCGATGGCGACCAGTAGCTCGCCGGCCACCAGGCTCCGCCAGGCGAACGCCCAGCCCTGCTTCAGCCCGGCCACGAACGCCGGCAGCGAGGCCGGCAGGATCAGGTACCGGTATAGGGAGAGCCTGCGCAAGCCCATCATCTTGCCGGCTCGCAGCAGGAGCGGCGGGGTGTAG
>Ga0302184_10000940_pt1 | contig 19103 bp, 14 predicted proteins | sample I_Palsa_N3_3_FD_200233 | JGI IMG/M metagenome (GOLD analysis project Ga0302184, IMG submission 200233) | Peat permafrost microbial communities from Stordalen Mire near Abisko, Sweden - I_Palsa_N3_3 | ecosystem: Environmental > Terrestrial > Soil > Palsa > Peat permafrost | place: Sweden...
TGTTCTTGGTGTGAGTCCGCACGGTGTTCAGGGACACCATGAGCTCGCGGGCGATGGCCGGGCCGTCCAGCTCGGTTCCGAGCAGCCGGAGCACATCCAGCTCACGCTCGCTCAGCGGGTCGATCAAGGCCTGCCTGCCCGGGCTGTCCTGCCTGGTCTGGCTCACCGCGGCCAGGAGCCGGCGGACATAGTCCCGGGTCGTCCCCTGTTTCTCGGCGGCTCTCAGCAGGGAACCTATCGGCGGGCCCTCATCGACGAAGACCCGGACGTAACCCTCCGGTTCAGCCAGCGTCAGGGCCCGTTCCAGGCAGGTCAGCGCAGCCGGGATGGGCCCAGGTGCCTGGAGCGCGAGCGCCTGAAGCACCAGGATTTCGATGACGTGTCCCGTCCTGCCGCCCTCTTCCGCCGCCAGCAGCAGGCGCTCCAGCAGCCGGGTCACCTGGTGGACGGGCTCACCCCGGGATCGCGCCAGTAGCATCCTGGCCAGGGTGATGTGCTCGAACTCGCGCAGGTAACTGAGGTCGTCATCCGCGGACAGGCCCTGCTCATGCGCCCAGCCCAGCGCTTCACCGAGCCTGCCCTGTGCGATCCAGACCCGGGCCTTCAACGCCGGGACTGGCCGTACGTTCGGAAAGAAGTCGCCCACATAAAGGCGCTCCGCCTCGTCGAGCAGATCGAGTGCGCCGCCCAGGTCTCCTTCAGCCTGGCGTATCCGGGCCATCGCGACCCGCCAGCGGTACGGGTTCTGCGGCAGCCCGTTGTACTCGCCCAGCTCCTGGCTCCGCAGCAACTGCTGGGTGGCGGCCTGCAAATCGCCGCGCTCGCGGTGGACCTCGCTCATCCCCACGTACATGTCTGCCGTGCCCCGCAGAACCGGCCCGTCCTGCACAGATGCGCGTTGCAAGGCCTGATCGTAGGTGCGCATCGCCTCGCCGAGGCGGCCTTGCACCAGCCGGATGTCCGCCATCGCGATCGCGCAGCCGAAGATATCGGCAATCTGCCCGGACCGCCGTAGTCCCGCCGCGCATTGCGCCCACGCCGGATGCGCTGCCTCCAGATCCCCGCTCGTCCAGAACGCGAGCCCCAGGAACCCCGCTGCCCCGGCGCGGACGCCGTGGTCCTCCGTAAGCGCAAGATCGAGCGTCCGCTGGGCGTGCCTCACAGTACCGGGCACATCGCCCCGGACCAGGGCCAGGGCGGAACGGTACAGCTCAATCGCCCCCGGCAGGCGACGGTATTCCTCTTCGTCGGCTACGACCATCTCGCCCGGCCGGGCCAGGGATCCCTCACCGGTAGCTGCTGCCTCCTGCAGCCACCGCCCGGCGTCCCGCAGCCGGACCTCAACTTCCTCGGGCTCGCCGCCAGTCAGCAGCGCCCCGGCGACGGCAAAGCTGAGCATCGGCCTGACCCGGACCACCTCGTCTGGGAGCGCCTTGAGCCAGCCGTGCACCGTGGTTTCCTGCCTGGTTATGCGCATGGCCGGGATCGCCCGCTCGATCAGGTCCGCCGCCTGGTCGAAATCCCGGGCGGCCAGCGCGTGGCCGATGGCCATGGGCGGCTCGCCATTCTGCTCGTACCACACGCTGGCCCGCCGGTGCAGGCCCGGCACCTGCCCGGGCTGCTCGTCGAGCAGGCGCGCCTGCAGCACATCGGCAAACAGATGGTGGTAGCGATACCACTGGCGGCGGTCATCCAGGGGGACCAGGAACAGGTTTCCCCGGTCCAGCGCCTCCAGCATGGCCTTGCCGCCGCCCTGCCCGGTGACGGCATCGCAGAGCGGGCCGCTTAGCCGGTCCAGGATCGAGGTCTGGAGCAGGAAGGCCTGGACATGATCGGGCTGGCGCTGCAGCACCTCCTCGGCCAGGTAGTCGACGACGTAGCGATCGTCGCCCGCGAAGCCGGCGATGAACCCGGCGACGTCGTCTCGGCCCTGCATGGACAGCGCCGCCAGCTGCAGCGCGGCGATCCAGCCCTCGGTGCGGCCCTCCAGCGCGGCCACGTCCCGCGCCGTCAGCTGCAGGCCCATGATCTCGTTGAGGTACGCCGCGGCCTCATCGGCGGTGAAGCGCAGCTCGGCCGCGCGGATCTCGACCAGCTCGCCGCGCGCTCGCCACCGGGCCAGCGGCAACGCGGGATCGGCCCGGCTGGCGATCACCACGTGCAGCCACGGAGGCAGATGGTCGAGCAGGAACGCCATCCCGTCCTGCACATCGCTCGCGTCGATGACGTGGTAGTCGTCGAGCACCAGCACGAGGTCACCCGCGGTGGCGCCCAGGTCGTTGAGCAGGACGGTCAGCACCGTTTCGATCGGGGACGGCCGGGGCGCCTGCAGGAGGGCCAGCGCACTGTCGCCGACCCCGGGTGCGACCGTCCGCAGCGCGGCGATCACATAGGTCCAGAAGGACGCGGGATCGTTGTCGCTCCGATCGAGCGAGAGCCACGCGGCCAGCCGCTGATCGGTCGGCGCGGCCGGTCCCGCCGCCAGCCACTCGGTGAGCAGTGTGGTCTTGCCGAAGCCAGCGGGCGCGGAGACGAGCACCAGCTTCAACGCTGACCCGCGATCCAGCCGCTGGCTCAGGCGCGGACGCGGCACCAGACCCCGCCGTGACCTCGGGACGTAGAACTTCGTCTCGAGCAGGGCGGCTGGCCCGGGGGAGCCTGGCGCGGGCGGCAGCGGTTCGGGCGGGAGCGGTTCGGGCGGGACCGGTTCGGGGCTGAGCGACGGGTCCTGGGCCAGGATGCGGGCCTGCAGGTCGCGCAGGGACGGGCTCGGGTCGATGCCGAGTTCGCCGGCCAGCCGGTCACGGACGCCGGTGTAGGCGGCCAGGGCCTCGGCCTGGCGTCCGGCCCGGTACAGGGCCAGGATGAGCAGCTCCCATAGCCTCTCGCGCAGCGGGTGCGCCCGGCACCAGGGTTCCAGTTCGGCGGCGAGCTCGCCGTGGCGGCCCAGCGCCAGGTCGGCTCCGGCCCGGGTCTCGATCGCCACCAAGGTCAGCTCGTCCAGCCGCGCCCGTTCGGCATCAAAAAAGCCCGCGTAAGTGAAGTCGGCCAGCGGCTCGCCGCGCCGCAGCCCGAGCGCTTCGCCCAGGGCGGCGGACGCGTCCGCGGGCTGACCCGCCTCCGCCAGCCGGCGTCCCTGGGCCACCAGCTGCTCGAAGCGGACCACGTCGACGTCTTCGGGACCGGCGTCCAGGGCGTAGCCGGCTTCGGTGGTGAGGATCGCCGCGGGCCCGAGGGTGCGGCGCAGCTGGCCGATCTGGGCCTGCAGGGCGTTGGCCGGGTTCGCGGCCTGCCCGTCGCCCCACAGTACGTCGATCAGCCGGTCGGCGCTGACCGGCTGCCCCGGCCGCAGCGCCAGCAGGGCCAGCAGCGCCCGCTGCTTGGCCCCGCGGACCGGCACCGGCACGCCCGCGTGCTCGGCTTCGAGCTCGCCGAACAGTCGTACCTGCATGAGGCCACCCTAGGTCCCGCCTCAGCGCCACGACAGTGCCGCCTCAGCCGCCGGACGCAGGCTGCCATCCAGAAGGACCAGCCAGAAGAACCACTCAGCTCGAGGGGACGGACGAAGCTCAAAGCCGTGCCGGCGCTGGCGCACCGGCGCCCGGGCGCTTCGAAGCTGCTGCCGGGTTTCGCCCGGCCAGCCCGAGAAGGGCAAATGCGAACGACACGACGGCAAGAAAGATCCAGCCGGTGTCGAAGCTCGTATGGGGCACGAGGTGCCCGAAGATGATGGGGATGAAGAAGCCGCCTACGGCGGCGAGCGTGAGCATCAGGCCGGTTGCCGTGCCGATGTACTGGTGCTCGATGTCGCAGACCCGGGCAGGCACCGCCAGCCACGCGGCGAAGCCGAAGATAAGGAAGAAGCCGATACCGATCCCGAGCGCCCACAGCGCGCTGGCCGGCACAACGGGAATGAGGGCCAGCAGCGCGGCGACGACGATGAGCGGTCCGACGACGAATATGCGCAGGTTCCTGCTGCGGTCCGCCCAGTATCCCCCCAGCAGGCTGCCGGGGATGCCGGCGAGCGCGATGAGCGCGGCCAGCAGTCCGCCGGCGGACGGGTCGAAATGCCGGTCGACCGTCACGTACTCGCTGAACAGCTGCGTGGTGGTGAAGTAGGCGCCATATCCGCCGAAGATCGCGACACCATAAACCCATAGATCTCTGTTCGCGAGCACGGCGCGTACTGCAGCTCGATCGAACCTGACGCCGCCGAGCGACTGATGGCCTTCCGGGATCTGGAAGGCCATCAGGGTCACCAGCATGACGAGCAGCTCGAAGACGCCGGCCAGGATCAGTGACGTACGCCAGCTTGTCGCGCGCTGCACGTAGAGCCAGACGTAGAGCGCGAAGGCTGCCCCTGCGCTGAAGGCAGCGCCGCCGGTGATGCCGAGCGCGAGCGTGACGTCTTTTTCCCGGAACCAGACGACCACTGCGGCGGTCCCGACAGCTACGAGCACCGACCCGCCGATGCCGCTGATGACCCGGAAGAAGGCGAGCTCGGTGTAGCTGGCTGATAGCCCGGACATGATGCCGGCCAGTCCCTGCACGCCCAGCCCGAGCACGAGGGTCTTCTTCATGCCGAGCGCGGTGGCGAGCATGCCGCCGGGAATATGCGTGAGCCCGTAGCCGACGATGTAGAGCGAGATCAGGTAGCTCAGCGGCCCGAGCCCGACCTTGAACTGCGCGCCGATGAGCGGGAATGCCGTGGCGACGTCGAACCAGTTCAGCGTGAGCGCGAGAATGCCCAGGCTGATCACGCCGAGCATGGCCCACCGAACATGGCCTGGCCCGGCGCCGTGGACGGAGGTCATACGAGTCCCCTTACCGGGAGCGCCGCCCGGTTACGCCAGATCAGGACTGGCTGATAGGCGCTGGCGGCTTGCCCGCGGGACCGCTGTATCGTAACCGTAACACGGTCATTGTCCGCCCAGCTCTTGTCGGCCGCGACCGAGCCGGTGCGCGCCACCGCGGCCGGTAACCAGCCGGCGGCGGTCGCTCAGCTCGAAAAGGCCCACCGCATCTTCTCCGACCTGGGCGCAGATCCCTACGTGCACTAGCCGCGCTGCTGCGCTAGCCGCAAACGCAAAACATAGGGTCGAACCTAGGGTCACACCCTGGGGACAATACCGCGCTGTTCGCGTTAGCTAAGAGCTATGGACGCCTCACCAACACCGAGGCAAACGATTCGCCTTCTCCTCGATATCGACCGGACTCCAGACGGACGGCTCGAAGGACGAATACGCGCCGAAGGCACCGACGCCTGGAGGCCTTTCTCCGGCGTACTCGAGTTGCTCAAAGCGCTTGAGGAAACACACACCAACCTGTATTGAGGGCGACGCTCGCAATACCCGCGAAAGAGGGAACAGCCATGAACACTACCCAGCAGGAAAACCGGCAGGACGGCAGGCTTCTTCGCCGCTCGCTGAACGGACGGATCCTGGGCGGCGTCGCCGCCGGGCTCGCCAGGTACTTCGCTGTCGACGTGGCGCACGTCCGGATCGCGCTCGTCGCGCTGTCGTTTATCGGCGGTGCCGGGGTGCCGCTCTACCTGGCGGCGTGGGTGCTTATCCCCGCCGACGGCTCCGGCGTCGCAATCGCCGACGAGGTTCTGGGTCACGTCGGCAGCCACTTATCGCGACCGGCCGCCGGCTTTCCCGGCCGCGAATTGGCCATGAGATGAAAGTCTTCTGTTTCCCGAACTGAATTGCCGTTGCAGTAAGAAAGGAACGTCATGAGTCAGAGCACCTCGTTTTCACCCGCCAGCGGTTCGGTATTGGCCAGGTGGGGCCGTACCGCTTACCGGCGGCGTCGGCTGATCCTGCTGATCGCCTTGCTCGTCGCGGTAATCGGCGGCGTGTGGGGAACAACCATCTTCGCCAAGGTGCAGACCGCCGGCGGGTTCAACGCCCCGGACAGCCAGAGCCAGCACGAAGCGAACCTGGCCACGCAGGCGTTCGGCCGCGACGCCGGGGACGTGGTCGTGCTGTACTCCAGCCCGACCCTGACCACGGCTTCCCCGGCGTTCCGGTCCGCCGTGACCAGCACGCTGGCCAAGCTGCCGCGCAGCCGGGCCGAGTCGTACGCCAGCTACTGGTCAACCGGGTCCCGGCAGTTCGTCAGCGCCAGCGGCCATCAGACCTACGCCGTCATCGAGCTGGCCGGCGGCACCGACACCGCCCGGCAAACCAGCTATGACGCGATCAAGACCGACCTGAGCGCGCCCGGCCTGCACAGCCAGGTCGGCGGGGTGGTGCCCACTGACGAGACGATCGACCAGCAGACCACCACTAGCATCACCCGGGCGGAGGGACTGTCCTTCCCGATTCTGCTGATCCTGCTGCTGGTGATCTTCGGCGGCCTGACCGCGGCCTGCCTGCCGCTGGCCATCGGCGCGCTGGGGATCCTCGGCTCGTTCACCGCGCTGCGGCTGCTGACCATGGTCACCGGGGTGTCGGTGTTCTCCCTGAACATCACCACCATCCTGGGCCTCGGGCTGGGCATCGACTACGGGCTGTTCCTGGTCACCCGGTTCCGGGAGGAACTGCACCGGCCGGGCACAGTCGAGGACGCGGTGGCCCGCACCGTGGCCACCGCGGGGCGCACCGTCCTGGTCTCCGGCGTTACCGTCGCCATCGTCTTGTCGAGCCTCATGCTCTTCCCCGAGACGATCCTGCGGTCCATCGGCTACGGCGGGGTGGCCACCGTGCTGGTCGACATGCTCGCCGCCCTGACCGTGCTGCCTGCGCTGCTAGCCGTGCTGGGACCTAAGGTGAACTCGCTGCGGATCCGCCGCTCGGTGCAGCGCCCGCCCGCCGCCGAAGCCAGCGGCGGCTGGTACCGGCTCGCGCACAGCGTGATGCGCCGCCCCGTCCTGTACGCGATCCCGATCGTGCTGGTCCTGCTCGGCCTCGGCTCGCCGTTCCTGCACGTCGTCTGGGGCGGCGTCGACGCCACCGCGCTGCCCGCCAGCGCCGCGCCCCGCATCGTCACCGACGCGCTGAACACGGACTTCCCCGGCAACCCCACCGCCCCGATCGAGACCATCGTCCAGTTCCACGGCGCCATCGCCAGCTCGCCGGCCCGCGCCGCCGGCCTGACCGCGTACGTCAGCCGCCTCGACCACCTTCCCGGCATCACCGCCGCGCAGGTCACCGGCGTCCGCGGCGACATCGCCCGGATCGACATGACCTACGGCCCCGGCCCTTACACCCCCCAGGCCCGGGCCATCGCCGGGGCCGTCCGCGACGTGACGGCACCTCCCGGCGCCACCGCGTCTACCGGCGGGCAGACCGCAGCGCTAGCCGATGAGCTGTCCAGCCTCGGGCAGACCCTGCCGTGGATGGCCCTGACCCTCGTCCTGGCCACCTTCCTGCTGCTGTTCCTCGCGTTCGGATCACTGATCCTGCCGGTGCAGGCCATCGTGATGAACATCTTGTCGCTGTCGGCCATGTACGGCGTGGTGACCTGGATCTTCCAGGACGGCCACCTGTCCGGGCTGCTCGGCTTCACCCCGAACGGCACCATCAGCCCCGTCATCCCGATCTTGATGTTCGCGATCATGTTCGGGCTGTCCATGGACTACGAGGTATTCCTGCTCTCGCGGATCCGCGAGCGCTACGACATCACCGGCGACAACACCGCCGCGATCGCCAGCGGCCTGCAGCGCACCGGCGGCGTCATCACCAGCGCCGCGCTGCTGCTGATCATCGTGATCGGCCTGTTCTCCCTGTCCAGCATCACCTTTATCAAGCTGCTCGGCGTCGGCATGATCGTCGCCCTCATCCTCGACGCCACCCTGGTCCGGCTGCTGCTCGTGCCCGCCACGCTGCGACTGCTCGGCCAGGCCAGCTGGTGGGCACCCGCGCCGCTGCGCCGCTTCTACGCCCGGCACGGCCTGCACGAGGACGACAGCCCCGGCTCCGGCGCGGTCGCGGAACCCGCCCCCGAGCCGGCCCGCAACTAGCGCCGCACGGCCCGGCCGCGATCGGCACCCAGTCAGCTAGCAGACGACTCGCAACGCACGGAAGGAACTAGAGAGATGAACCCGAACGACGCGACCACGACAGCACGGACCGGCAACACCAGCTACCTTGGCCGTCCCGGTGGCCGCATCGGTTACGACGTAGCGGGCGCCGGGCCGCTGGTGGTGCTCGTGCCTGGCCTGGGCGACCTGCGGGCTGCCTACCGGTTCCTCGCCCCGGCCCTGCGGGCGGCGGGCTACCGGGTCGCCTGCACGGACCTGCGCGGTCATGGTGACAGCGACGCCACGTTCTCGTCCTACGGCGATGAGGAGACCGCGGATGATGTCGCCGCCCTGATCGGCGAACTCGGCGGCCCCGCGGTCGTCGTCGGCAACTCCATGGCGGCCGGATCCGCGGTCCTGGCCGCGGCCCGGCGGCCCGAGCTCGTGTCCGGGCTGGTACTGGTCGGGCCGTTCGTCCGCGACGCCGCGGTGGGCGCCGGGCGGCGCGTACTCCTGCGCATCGCCATGGCCCCGCTATGGGCGGCCCTGTCCTGGAAGTCCTACCTGCCCAAGCTGTACGCGGGCCGGCGGCCTGCCGACTTCGACGAGTACCGCGACCAGGTCGTGGCGAGCTTGCGCCGACCGGGCTACGCGAGGGCGTTCTCCCTGACCACGCGCACGAGCCACGCGGCAGCACAGGCGCGGCTGGCAGACGTCACGGCACCCGTCCTGGCCGTAATGGGCCAGCAGGACCCCGACTTCCCGGATCCGGCAGGAGAGGCGGCCTGGATCGCGCAGACCATGCACGCGCAGGTCGTCATGGTCCCCGAGGCCGGGCATTATCCCCAGTCGCAGCGGCCCGACATCACCACCGCAGCCGTGCTGCGGTTCCTGGCGACGGTGCATAGCCGTGCCTAACGCCGGCCCCGCCGAAACCCCGCTGGCGGATGAGGCCCGCGGCAGGTCGGCACGCCGCCGAAGCTGCTGGCCAGCGCCGCCGCCGGCGTCACGGGCTAGGTACGCATCCGCCGACCACGTGGCGTCGAACTGGCGCCCGATGGCCCGGCGGCTGCATTCACTGGGACTCCTCGGCGGGCGTACTCGATGGCCAGCGAGCGGGCGACCAGTCCCCGTCTGGGTCCGTGGTCTGCCCCACTTCGATCAGATAACCGTCGGGATCGCGAATGTAGCAGCGGATCTCGTACTGGTGCTGTTTGGACGGCGTCAGGAATTGAGCACCCCGGGCGCTCCATTCGGCGTACACGGCCTTGATGTCTTTGACCCGGATATTGAGGAAGCTGCTGACCCGGTCCGGATCGCGTGGCGTCTCCAGGGTGACTGACGGCTTGTCGTCGGTCGGCCCTCCGCCGGTATTGATGATGATCCAGCTGTTGGAGAGCGCGACGTAGGTCAGCCCTCCGGGACCGGAGAAGGCCAACCGGCCGCCGAGTACTTCGGTGTAGAAACGCCGGGAGCGCTCGACATCGTCCGAGACGATGAAGTGGGCCAGCACTATGCCCTCCGGGGGCGGTGGGAACTCGGCCATCTGGCACCTCCACTGGTTAGGTATGCGGTCTTGCTGCCGCTTGCCTGCTGTACGCCTTCCGTCATGCCCGTGCTCCTTGGCCCTGCGGACCAGGCATCGGTCATGCCGGGAGTCGGCCGCCTGTCGGTGCTAGGGGGTAAACAGCTTCCAGTGCCCCTCGGAGACGACTTCGACGTTGCCGTCGGTCACCTTGACGGCGGTCTGGTCGTCGATCGCGTACGTCGGCGCCGGTATCTTCGCGGCCCATTGTTCTGCGATGGCCACGTCTTGGTGATCGGCGTTGTCCACGTGCGGGATGATCGCAAAATCAACCAGTCCGGCTCCCTGGGCCTTGACCAGGATCATGCGGAGTTCGCCATCGGGTGTATCGAACACGATGTCTTCCGTCGAGAGCGCTTCACCGCTGCCGCGGCGCGGAGCTCGGTAAGTCTCGGCGAAGGTGGAGGCTGCTACGACAAGAACACTGGATCGCCGCCCCAGACCAGCAGGGCGTCGGTCTCCTGGACCGCCGGGACCCAGCATTCTTCGTCGATGCTGGGCAGCACGGAGAGCTCCAGCACACCCAAAGACTTCCAGCCCAGTCCGGCGAAGGGACTGTTGGTCCTTCCGCAGATCGCCTCCCATGCGTGGCCGGCACCGCCGGGGAAGGGGTATATCGCGGTCGGGATGACGAGGGCGCTGGACTCCTCAACCGGCTTGCCCAGCAGGCCGACAAGCGCGTCGTGGATGCTCGTGTTCGCGATGCCAGCAGAGGTCAGCAGGAGTCTCACGGCGTTTCCTCGTTGCCGAGCAGCGACATCAGGTAATCCTCCAGCTTGTCGAAGCTGGACTCCTGGCCGTCGTGCTTGGTCATGTGGTCACGACCGGCCTTGTCACCGAACACCATCGTCACCGTCAGCTTGGTCACTCCGTCAGTCTCTTCCAGCGTGTCCGTCTCGACGGCCTCCGCGTCCGGCCAGCCTTCGAACAGCCATGTCTGGACGATCCGTGCCGGCGGCTCGACCTCCAGGTAGGTCCCGCGGAACGAGCACTCTTTCCCGTCCGGCGTCACGAAGACCATGTGGTAGTTCCCCCCGGCGCGCAGGTCGATCGAGCAGACCGTCATCTTGTCCTCGAAAGGGGCGAACCAGTGGCGCACGTGCTCCGGCTTCGTCAGCACGTCGAAGACGAGCTCGATCGGCGCGTCGAACTCCCGGGTGGTGACGATCTCGAGCTCGCCCGGGTATTCGATGGCTGCGGACCCGTGGCGGTTAGGTGTCACTGAAGGTCTCCTTGGCGTTGAAGCTCTTTGAGATAGGCATCCATCCGGTCCAGCCGCTCGTTCACCGCCCGCTCGTACTTGGCAAGCCAATCGCGGAACGGCTGCAAGTGCGCCGGTTCCAGCCGGTACAGCCGGCGACGCCCCTCCGCCCGGCACCTGACCAGTCCCACCTCACTCAGCACGCGGAGGTGCTTTGACACCTGAGGCTGGGACATCGACAGATCGCTCACGATCGCCCCGACTGCCTTCTCGCCTTCGATGAGCGCGTCCAGGACTTCGCGCCGGTGCATATCGGCAATGGCGTTGAAGACATCCGACGTCGTGGAAGCGCGGGCCACGAGCCGATCATATGCCCATCTCGGCATACGTCAAGCCTCGAGATCGCCGAGCTGACCCGGAAGCATTCGCAGGCAGCTCGGTCGGTCGACTCGCCCCTCCGGGCCCCGTATGGACTGCGGCCACCTAGTTGAGGGCGTGCCTGAGCTTGATGTCGGTCCGAAAACCGACGCGCTAGGATCTGTGTCCCGACGGAAACGGGAGAGGGCATGGCGCGCTGGGTGAAGGGGGAGCGAGCCGTTCAGTTTCTCGTCGACCGGAATCGTCTGGAGAGCTTTGCAGGAGGAGATCTCGCTGCGCTGGCAGAAGCTCTAATCGGGCGGGCGGTGCTGCGGGTCGAGACCACTGCTGCCGCGGCCTTGGCCGGTGGCGACGTGGATGGCGCCTATGTGGCGGCCTACGACGCATACCGGATGGCTGCGGAAGCACTCCTGGCTCGGCAGGCCCTGCGCGCTACCGGTGGCGACGGGTCGCACATGGCTGTTGAAGATGCCGTTTCAGCGCAATTCAAAGAAGATGTTCCGGCATTCGCGAAGCCGACGTTTGAGCGGCTCCGCAGGGCCCGTCATTCAGCACAATATTTTGATCCTTCCGCGCCGCCGCTCACGGCGTCCGACGCTGCGTGGGCAATCGAGAAGGCGAAGGAAGCCCTGTCGGGAGTGAAGGCGCTGCTGGCGGCGTCGCCGCCGGAGCGGTTCGGCTAGACATCTGGCAATGAAAGCCTGAGCACGGGCTGGCTTGTAATCGTGTCGTGGAAGGCACCGGATCCGGACTCCAGCCAGTCGCGGTCGCGGATGGTTGCCTGCACTGGCCTGGCCAGGCGCTGCTCGGCGGTGCTGAGGGCGGCATAGAGCTGGTCCCGGTCTGGCTCGCCAAGGACAAGGACGTCGATATCGCCGACAGGCCGCTGGCCGGCCTGGCCCGCATGCCGGGCGGCCCAAGATCCGTAGATGTAGGCCGCGGTAATGCCGTCGACGTCGCGGAGGGCTTCGGCTAGGACGGCGGGGACGCCGAATGCCCTGGTCAGAACCTCGGCCAGCCCGGCGTAATAGGGGCTGACGGTGTTGGCCCTGACGAGCCGCGTGTTCCCGATCTTCCGCGAACTGACCAGGCCGGCCTGCTCGGCGCGCTGGATCTCACGGTAGACCGAAGGGTGGGGGACACCGAGCCGTGACGCGATCTCGGTCAGGCTGAGTTCAAGATCTGGATCACCGAGCAGGAGCGCGAGGATCTCGCCCTGCTGCTGGGAGCGCAGGATGGGCAAGAGCGCTGGAGCGGGCCGTCTATCCACTATCAGAAGAATACTCTTCACTTCGCGGATAGTCGAAGCTTGCGTGCCTAGATCCCGCCGATGACGGCGCAACTCCTCGAGGCGACCCTCGGAGCCAGATCCGGAGCACGCCGGGCCGCCTGCGAATCCTTCTTGATGGCACTGTCGGCGAGCCTATAACTATGTAACCCGATGACTCTCCGCTTGGGCTATCCGCCTGCCGGACCGGGGAGCTACGGGAGCCAACGGAGGCAGACGCCGGGCGACACAGGGCAACGCCCAGGCACGGTCGGTACAGGTAGATAGCCCGTCAGGCGACGTCCAGCGACTCCACCGGCTATTTGCGCTGGAGACTGGCTTGCCTGCCGTCTCACGGCGCTGGGCGAGCTAGTGCGGGCGCGGCGGCAGCCAGGCGGCGGACGGCGGTGTCCAGTTTGGTCTCGGTCGCCGCGCCTGAGAAGGTGAGAAGCAGATAGGGCCCGGGGGCCTCGGCGGGAAGAACGGCCGCCCGGCCATGACGATCACGCCGCTTCGCCGCGCGGCCGCGGCCACTTCGGCATCATCCAGGCTCCGCGGCAGCCGGGCCCACAGGTGGGTTCCGCCGTCCGGGAGCACGATATCGACGGCCGGGAGGTGGCGGTTGACGGCATGGAAGTCGGCGACGCCACCTTGGTCAGTGAGGTGAGATAGACGATGCGTCCCGAAGCGGCGCTCATCGCAGCGGCCGGGGTACTGTCCGGCATCGTGGGAAGCGCCGGCGGGATCACCTCGCTCATTTCCTACCCGGCCCTGCTCGCCGCGGGCATACCGGCGCTTCCCGCCAACGTGGCGAACATCGTCGCGGTCGCCGCCTGCTGGCCGGGCTCGGCACTGGCCTCACGGCCGGAACTGCAGGGCACGGCGTCCTGGCTCCGGCGCTGGGCCTGGGTAACCGCGGCGGGCGGCGCGATCGGTGCCGTGTTGCTGCTGTCCACCCCGCCGGGGGCGTTCGGCCGGATCGTCCCGTTCCTGGTAGCCGCCGGGTCGCTCGTCCTGCTTTTGCAGCCCAGGTTCTCCGCTCTGCGCGGGGACCACGCTCACACCAGCACGCCGGTCCTGTTGGCCGGCTTGCTGCCGGTATCGGCCTACAGCGGCTACTTCGGAGCCGGGTCGGGCGTGATGACCCTCAGCCTGATGCTGCTCACCGTCGACCAGCACCTCGCCCGGGCCAACGCCCTGAAGAACATGCTCATCGGAACGGCCTCGGTGACATCAGCGGTCATCTTCATCGTTTTCAGTCCCGTCGACTGGGCTGCGGTACTTCCCCTGAGCATCGGAATGTTCGCCGGCAGCATGATCGGGCCACGGCTAGCCCGGCACATTCCCGCCAACGTCCTCCGCTGGCTCGTCGCGCTGCTGGGGATAGGCCTAGCAATCAAGCTGTGGATCGCTCCCGCATAATCACAACCCCAGCGGGCACCCCGATATCGGGAATGATTTTCATTATCAGATTGTTGTGCAGAGCATGAGTCACAGCACACTTCGCCCCGTCATCAAGCTGAGGTCGACCGCTGGGACTGGCTACACGTACGTGACCAGGAAGAGCCGGAGAAATGATCCTGACCGCCTCGTCGTCCGCAAGTACGACCCGGTGATCGGCCGCCACGTTGAGTTCCGGGAGGAGCGGTAACCATGAACCAGAAAATCCACCCGGACTATCATCCGGTCGTCTTCCGCGACCGTGCGGCGAACTTCGCTTTCCTTACCAGGTCGACCGCGACCAGCGAGCGAACCATCACCTGGGAGGACGGAAGCACCTATCCCGTCGTCGACGTCGAGATCTCCTCGGCGAGTCACCCGTTCTACACCGGGCAGGCGCGCGTCCTCGACAGCGCCGGGCGGGTGGAGCAGTTCCGCCGCCGGTACGGCAACAAGGCCACGGGCGCCTGACGGCCTCAGGTGGCTTGTGCCCCCCGATCACGGGCCGTCCGACTCTTTGAGCCGGGCGGCCCGTTCCCGTGTCCTCCCTCTGCGGGCCGGCGAGCGGACATCACGGGGCGACGATGGCCTGCCCGGTGGTGTCCCAGAAGTTGCCCGACCAGACGTTGCCCGTCCCGGTGGTCGAGTAGTAAGCGGCGGGACCGAACTGGCCGCTCGTGGAGTAGTAGAGCTGGCCGAACCGGTTGTTCTCGATGACGATGTTCGAGGTGGGGTTGTTCGGGCCGTCACCGCCGTAGATGGTGTAGGTCCCGCCCGCGAGGAAGTTGTTCTCGATGGTCTTGTTCGCCACCGCCGAGCCGGCGCTTCCCGCGTCGAGGTTGATGGCGTCGGTCTCCGAGGCGCTGTTGAAGATCGTGTTGTTCTCGATCGTCAGCGGTGCGGTGCCCCCGTTGACGTAGATGCCGTTGGTGTGATCTCCGGCGATGTAGCCGGGGGCGTGAATGTAATTGCCTTCGATCAGCCCGGTTGATATCTGGATGCCGGTCTTGAAGAAGGAGATGTTGTCGTCCTTGACCACCGTCCCGGTGGAGTTGCCGTACACATCGTCGATTGCCGAGCCGACGCGCAGCGCGGTCGCGTTCACGCCGCTGATCGTGGAGTTCTCGATCGTGACGTTCGCGGTGTTCTCGAGGGCGACGCCGAAACTCCCGCCGCTGACGACCTGGACATTTTTGACCGTCACGTTGGAGGCGTCGACCACGAGCTCGCAGGGAATGTAAAGGCCGCTGAGTACCGTCCCGTTCGTGCTCACGAGCACCTCGCCGTCCGCGGCGACATATTTCCAGCCCGGCCCGCTGGACACCTTGGTCGGGACCGTGGCCAGGGTCGTCCCGCTGGTTACGCCGGTGTTCGTCGTGTCCGCGTAACTGCACTGGTGCGGCGTGGCCGCGCAATTGAGGCCCTCGGCGTGAGCCTGGCCCCGAGCGCCGACCCAGACCAGGACACCCACTACGGCGATCGCCGCGGCGCCGACCACGGCCGCCCCGTACATCCGCCTTCTGCGGCCGGTGAACCCGCGGCCGCTGAATTCTGGCGAGCCGGGCCCGGCAGACGAGACGGCGGCGTTTCGTTCGGTGGTCATGACATTGCCTTCCCTGATGTGCGGTACTTAGCTGCCATAACCACTGTCGCCGGTATTTCTCCCGTCCGTTAGAGGAGAATTCCCTGCTTGCAGGGAGGGCATTTCCCCCTGTCTTTCGGACCAGGGTATTTCGGCCCGGTTCTTTTGGCCCTGTTTTCCTTTCCTGCCGGGCCTTCCGGCCCGGGCCGGGATGCCTGCCGGTTACTCGGCGCCGTGGCGGGCTCGTCTTGCCTCGATGTCGAGGTGGGGCAGCCACGAGAGCCAGCCGGGCAGGTACCAGCTGCGCCAGTCGAGGAGGCTGAGGGCGCTGGGGAGAACGACGATCCGGATGAGGGTGGCGTCGAGGAGCAGCGCGATGGCGACGCCGAATCCCATCTCCTGGAACATGACGAGCTGCCCTCGGGCGAAGCCGCTGAAGACGACGATGATGATGAGGGCGGCTCCGGTGATGATCCTGGCGGTGGACCCGACGCCGGTGGCGGCCGCGTCGCGGGTGGAGCCGGTCTGGTCGTAGCGCTCCTTGATGCGGCTCATGAGGAAGACCTGGTAGTCCATGGACAAGGCGAACAGGACCGAGAACAGGAACAGGGGCACCCACGCGTCGATGGCGGTCACGTGCTGGAACCCGAACCAGCTCGCCCCGATCCCGTGCAGGAACACCAGCGTCAGGAGCCCGTAGGCGGCGCCGGCCGACAGGAGGTTGAGCAGGACCGACAAGGCGGCGACGACCAGGGACCGGAAGGCGAGCATGAGGAGCAGGAAGCTGAGGCCGAGCACGAACGCCAGCACGTAGGGGGTCGGTGCACCGACGGCGTGGAAGTAGTCGGCGGTCTCAGCGGTCTTCCCGCCGACGTAGACCTTGACCGCTGAGCCGGTGAAGGCGGCCGGGATCAGATGCTGGCGCAGGTCGGCTACGGCGGCAACGTCGCGGCTGGAGACGGCGTCGCCCTGGATGGGGACGGTCAGGGCCAGAACGCTGCCGTCGGGCGCCGCCAGGATCGGGCCGGCCCCGAACCGGGGGTCGACGGCTAGGGCCGCCTGCAGCCTGGCCAGGTCCGCGCGGTCGGCGGCACTTCCTCCGGCGGTGACGATCTCGACCGGATAGGGGTCTTGGCTGGGGAAATACTTCGCGACGGCGATGAAGCCCTGCTTGGACGGCAGGGTGTCCGGGAGGCTGGCGACGCCGCTCTGGCCGATGTGCAGACCGAGCGCCGGGACGGCAGCGAGGACCATGAGCCCGCCGGCGATCACAAGACTGACGAACGGCCGGTACATGACTTTGGCGATCACGGACCGCCACACGCGGCCCTCGGCGGTACCGGCCCGGCCCAGGCTGGAGCCGACCAGCGGGATCCGCAGCGCGTTGATGCGGTCTCCGATCAGGCTGAGCATGGCGGGAAGCAGCGTCAGCGCGGCGGCGACCGACACCACGCCGACGATCACGGCGCCCGCAGCGAGGCTGCGCAGGACGTTCGTCGGTATAAGGAACAGCCCGAGGAGAGCGATCACGAACGTCGTCCCGCTGAAGAGCACGGCCCGGCTGGCGGTTGCGCCGGTCATGGCGATGGCGGCTTCCTGGTCGAGTCCCCTGGCGCGTTCCTCCCGGAAGCGGGAGATGACGAACAGGGAGTAGTCGATCCCCAGGGCGAGGCCCATGCCGGTCATCATGTTGATGACGAAGACCGAGAGGCTGAACTCCTGGGCCACGATGGTGGCGATCCCGAGCCCCACGGTGATCGACAGCAGCGCCATGAGGAACGGCATGAGCCCGGCGACCACGGCACCGAACACGAGCATGAGCACGACGATGGAGATGGGCAGCCCGAAGTCGACCTCGCCCCTGCGGAGGTCGCTCGAGGACAGCGTGCTGAAGTCGTTGCCGATGGTGTGGTCCCCGGTCACCGCGACAGCGAAGCCGCCCGTGCCGTTGGCGGCCTGCACGGCGGCGACGACCGGCTTGATGTCGGAGTCGGTCGCCGCCCGCAGCTCGATCAGGGCGGCGTGCCCCCTGGCCGATACCAGCGAACTACCGGGGCCAAGATCGGCCCGGACGTCGCTGATGCCGCGGTCCGCGCGCAGCCCGGCGGCCAGGCCGGCGACGACCGCCCGGAAGGCGTCGCTGCTCGCGGTGGCGGTCCTCGAGCTGACCACGATGACGTCGGTCGGCTGCCGGCCGGCCTCACCCCCGGTCACCTGGCCGTAGAGGGCCTCGGCTCGGCTGGACGGGGTGGCGCCGACGACCTGGGAGGTGGTCGTCAGGCCGTGAAGACAGGTGGCGGCCAGGCCGAGGGACGCCAGGACGAGCAGCCCCCAGGCGACCAGCGTCCGGCGTGGCCGCCGGGCGCTGGCGGCGGCGAGGCGTCCGGTCACGCCGGGGGAGGGCACCCGGCGGGGCGGGGTGCCAGCCGCGCTGGGCACGGTGGAAGCGCGGGGGGCAGCGGGAATCGTCATGACGTCTCCCTACGGATCTGCTGCACGTTTCTCATCTCCTCGACCGGTCACCCATCCCTGTGGGGGCCGATGGCGGGCAGCCTGGCCGTGCAGGCCCGGCTCTCGGGGAAACGGTAGGAATTCCAGTCGCCGCGGGGCGTCACCCGAAGGTGGCTGCCGGGTGGAATATCGCTGCGCGGCGGGCCCTCACACCAAGGTGCTACCGGGCCGGGCGGGGTGCAGGGTCAGGGGATCAGGCCGAGCTGCCGGGCCCGCGCGGCGGCCTCGGTGCGGTTGGCGGCGCCGAGCTTGCCCAGGACGTGCGTCACGTGCTTTTTGACCGTGTCGAGCGCCACAAACAGTTCCCGGGCGATCCGCTGGTTTGAGCTGCCCGCGGCGAGCAGCCGCAGCACCTCCAGTTCGCGGCCGGTCAGCGGCTCGGCCATGCCCGGCGGCGCGGCGGCGGCCCGGCGGCGGGGCGGCACGGCGTCCGCCTCACCACAGGCCCGCAAGAGCGCGGCCAGGTAGCTGGCGTGGATGCCACCGGCTGCGGCTCGCTGATCTCGCTGGGCGGCAGCTAGCCGGGCCAGCAGCGCGGCCATCGGCGCGCCCTCGTCGGCGAACACCCGCACGTAGCCCTGCGGGGAGCCCAGCGCGAGCGCCCGGGCCAGGGCGTCCACCGCGGCGTCCTGGTCGCCGCAGGCCGCCAGCGCCAGCGCCCGCAGCGCGCCGATCTCGATGACGCTGCCGGTCCGGCTCTGGGCGGCCGCCGCCGCGAGCATTCTTTCCAAGAGCGCGAGCGCCTGAGCCGGGAGGCCTTGAGCGAGCAGCACGCGGGCCAGTACTAGATACTCCCGCTCGCGAGGGTAGCCGGGTTCGTCGCCCGGGCCGAGGCCGCGTTCTGTTGTCCAGCGGACGGCCTCGGCGACGTCGCCCTGGGCCAGCAGCAGCCGCGCCCGTTGCGCGGGGACGGGGTTGATCAGGTCGGTCACGCCCGGGCCCAGTGCGGCCCGCCCGGCCTCGGCCATCGCCTGCAGTGCCCCGTCCGGGTCCCCCTGAGCCTGCTGGATCCACGCCAGGGTCACCAGGCCAGTGCCCAGCGGAGCGGGGTAGAGGAACTGCCGGCATAGCGCGATGCCCTCGGTGACCTGCGCGGCGGCGCTGTCGAGCTCATTGCGCTGGTAGGCCACCTCGGCCAGGCCCACGTACGCAGGACCAGCCGGCGGCGCGGGC
>Ga0302184_10000944_pt1 | contig 19080 bp, 15 predicted proteins | sample I_Palsa_N3_3_FD_200233 | JGI IMG/M metagenome (GOLD analysis project Ga0302184, IMG submission 200233) | Peat permafrost microbial communities from Stordalen Mire near Abisko, Sweden - I_Palsa_N3_3 | ecosystem: Environmental > Terrestrial > Soil > Palsa > Peat permafrost | place: Sweden...
TCACCGTACTGGGCCAGGATGTTCAGCGTCCCCCCGGTCAGCATGGCGAAGGAGGCAAGATCGTCCTTGAACCAGACCGCGACCTGATCCGCACCCACCGAAACAAAGACGGTCAGGGCAACGTCATAGGCCTGCTGGTCGGTGTAAAACACGGTGCCGTCGCCGTGCTGAAGCACCGAACTCGGTTGGGTATAAATCGGGTTGGCCGACCAGGAAGCCCACAGCAGCGCCGCCACCCCGGACCCCAAGGTGTAGGTGGCGGATACTTGGAATTCGGTAGCTGATGTCTGCTGATGCCATTCCGCGACGTTTTTTGACGTCAGGATGATTATGCCGCCGGCCTGCGATGACGCGGAATACCCGGGATTCCACAACAGCCTCGCGTCGGTAATGTCCAGGCCCGCGAGCGAGGCGTTGAAAGTACCCAGGAAGCTAACATGCGGCTGCCACAAGGCGAAACTGCCGTTGCGGTGCGCCGAGGACGTCGAACTCGTGAAGAACGCATAGAAGTAGACGTTCCCGGCGGGATCAAGGCCGGACTGCAGCTTGTCCAGGTCGGCCGTGATGGGCAGCTGGCCGGGGTATTCCCAGGCCCCGGACGAGCCCAGGACGGCCCAGGTGTAGTAATACAACGAGTCCAGGACCCTCAGCGCGAGCGCCCAGACGGTGCCGTCGGGCCCGGTATTGACCGCAACGTCCACGATGCCTGTCATCGGAGCCTCATCGGTCCCGGGCAGGGCGGTGTAAGACCATCCGGACGTCTCCGTCGCGCTGCGGCTCAGGTGCGACAGCACGCCGCCAGATACCACCAGGGCCTCGACCGTGCCGTCAGCACGCGCGAACGGGCGTACCACGTCGCCGGTGTTCATGAGGACCTGGCTGGTCAGGAAGTAGTCCTCGCTCAGCTCGCAGCTGGCCTGCACGAGGTACGGCGTTACGAACGGGACTGGGCCGTCGCCCACCGCGTCCGCGTGGCCGGCGCTGGCTCCTGGGGCGCGGCGGGGCTGAGCGCCCGGGGTACCCCCGGCTGGCCGAGGTATACGGAGCGGCGGAGCGGCCGCACCTCCCCGGTCACCACGGAGGGCCGCCGAGGCAGGCGAGGCAGGCGAGGTCATGGCTGACTCCTTCATTTCACACTGCCAATTTGCAGTCCGCTGGGACTGTGGCAGTAGCCGACTATCACTACTTCTAAATTGGTTCCGCAGCTGGGATCCTCCGCTGCGGGTGATCCCTCACGATGCGCAGCCGACTGCGGCGGAAGCTGCTCGGGACAGGCCGGCCGGTTAGGCCCAGGCGAGGTAGGTGAATACCAGGAACGCGGGAACAACGAAGTTGAGGAACAAGATGGCGGTGTTGTTGATGGCGAAGTTGCGGTCCATGATGATCTGCTTGATGTGACCGGCGCCGCATCCCGCCACGAAGATGGAGTTCGCGACAATGATCGCGAGCCAGTACTCCTTCTGGAACGAGCCTGCCATCAGCGCCGCGACACCGAAGCCGAGATTAGCGAAGCCCACTTCGAGCTCGTAGGGGCTCCGGGCGAAGCCGATCGACCGGGAAATCGCCTTTCCGAAGAAGATGTGAGAGATCCCGGCTCCCAGCGCCGACCAGCCGATCAGGTACACGACCGCCGCCAGCGCCAGCTGGTGCCGCCAGTCGGCGGGCCGGCCTCCCGTCACGGTCTGGGCGGCGCTGATGGCAAACAGGATCACGCCGATGAACGGCAGCAGCCCGAGAAGCAGGCTCCTGTTGTGCGGCCGTGCGAGCTCGGGCGCGGCGGCGGCCTTTGTCGCGCTTGGGCTGATCATCATGTCGGTGCCTTTCTGTTGGGGTTGCCTCGGGGCCAGCGGTGTGTCCGCGTGTTGGCGAGATCCAGACTTCCGAACCTTAGAAATCTCAACGAGAATTTCCATGCCTGATCGTGCGCCCGTCCCGGCCGCGGCACCCTAGGGAGACTCCCTAATCCTCGGGGGGCGGCGCAGACACGCTGCGGCCTACCATCACGGCATGTCCTACCTGCGGCCGCGGCAGTTCTGGCCCGGGCAGTCCCGCGCGCTGTATGACAAGCTCCCGGGGCCAAGGCCCTGGCCGGCTTCACCGAGGAAGAGGGAGCGGATTCCCACTGCGAGCCCGCCGGCAACGGCCTGCGCGGAGAGCGGATCTTCGATTGGCTCGGCCAGCACATCCCCGCCCGGCAAGCGTGACTCGCACCTGCTCAGGCCCGAAGCCCGGCGGAGCTGATGGTGGCGGACCGGAGAGCCTGCGGCCGCATCGCCGGCATGACGCCGGCGGATGTGGGGCAGGCCTATGACCGGTGAAGGATGCCGGGAATGGGGCATGTGATGAGCGATGAGACCGGCGGCGAGGCCGGGGGCTGGCGGTCGGCGCTGGCCGGGCTTGTCGCGGGCCCGGTGGAGACGGCCGCGACGCCGGGGTATGAGCGGGAATGTGATGGTTTTGACCGCGCGGTTCCGCAGCGGCCTGCCGTTGTCGTCGGCGCGGCGGCGGAGCCGGACATCGTCGCGGCCGTGCGGTTCGGCCGGGACCACGGCCTGGCCGTGGGCGTGCTGGCGACCGGGCACGGGCTGACGGTTCCGGTGGGCGGCGGCCTGCTGATCGGGACCAGGCGGCTCGGCGACGTCGCGGTCGACGCGGTCGCGCGGACCGCGCGGGTGGCCGCCGGCGCTACCTGGGCGAGCGTCGTGACGAAGGCGGCGCAGTGCGGGCTGGCGCCGTTGTGCGGCGCGGCGCCGGCGGTCGGGGCGGTCTCCTACACTCTGGGCGGCGGCCTGGGACCGCTCGGACGGCGCTACGGTTTCGCGGCGGATCACGTCCGGCAGGTCGCCCTGGTGACCGCGGACGGGGAACTGCGCCAGGTCACGCCCGAGTCATTCCCCGACCTGTTCTGGGCCGTCCGCGGCGGCGGCGGTAACTTCGGCGTCGCCACCTCGCAGGTCATCGACCTGTTTCCGGTGGACACGCTGTACGGCGGCGGCCTGTACCTGCCGGGCGAGGCCGCCGCCGACGTGCTGCCGGTGTTCCTGGCCTGTGCCCGCGACGCACCTGACGAGCTCGCCTTGTCTGTCGCCCTGATGGTCTTCCCGCCTCTTGAGGCCGTTCCGGCGCCGCTGCGCGGCAGGTTCACCTGCCATGTCCGCGTGTCGTATTGCGGCTCTCCGGGCCAGGGCGAGGCCCTGATCCAGCCGCTGCGCACGGCGGCGCCGCTGCTGCTCGACACGGTCCGGGTGATGCCGTTCACCGGCGTCGGCACCATCCATAACGACCCGACCGCCCCGATGACCGCCGTGAGCCGCGCCCTTGTCCTGAAAGAGGCCGGCCACCGGACGGCCGACGTGCTGCTGGCCGCGACCGGCCCCGCATCGCCGTTCCTCGTCGAGCTCCGGCAGATGGGCGGCGCGCTGCGGCGCCCGCCAGCGGTCCCGAACTGTGTCGGGCACCGCGGCGGCGCGTTCAACTTCTTCGCCGCGTCATATCCCAGCCCGGCAGGGCTGCAGGAGGCCGGCCAGGCGGAGCTGCGGCTCGCCGACGCCCTCCAGCCCTGGAGCGACGGAGGCGCCCTGGTGAACTTCCTCACCGGGCCGTACGTCACGCCCGGCCACGTCCGGGCCGCCTACGCGCCCGCCGACTTCTCCCGCCTGACAGAAATCAAGAGGGCCTGGGACCCGGACAACATGTTCCGCTTCAACCACAACATCCCGCCCGGCGGATCCTGACGCCTCGTGCCCGCTACGCGCACTAGTCAGGCCGGGCGAAGACCCCGCCGCCACAACATGACGAACCGGGCCAGCGAAATGAGCCGGGATTGCGGCCCATCGCGGCCAACTCAACGACTGGACGGCCTTCCTGGCCAGCCAGCACATGCACCGCCTGATCGGCGTAAAACAAGCCCGGCCCTCCACCGGGGCGGGTCTACAGCGTCATGACTCCCTACCGGATACTGCAGCCAGACACGCCAGCCAGCGCACCGCCACCTCAGGTCCGCCCGCCTGCAACAGTAACGTACGGCGTAACGGGCCAGGCACCGCCACCGCTGCGGGCGGCACAGATAACGGGCTTGAACAGATTCCAGACGGCCGGGCTCGGCGAGCCCTGGCACACATCGCCGATCGGCCTACCACGACCTGGGAGGCTGGGTACCGATGCCCACCGATCCCGCTCCCCCGAGCTCCCATGACAACCAGCCTGGCGTCGAGCGGCTGCTCGTTTTGTCCGACGGCGTGGTGGCTATCTCCCTCACCCTGCTGGTCCTGCAGCTACAGGTGCCGCCCACCGCGCAGGTGCCCGACCCGACCTCGGCCTCCGGACTCGCCGCGCAGCTCGGCAAGGGCGCCGACGAGCTGATCAGCTACGTGATCTCGTTCTACGTCATCGCCCAGTTCTGGCTGGTCCATCACCGGGTATTCCGCCGCGTCGCAGGGCAGCGCGAGAGCCTGGCCTGGTGGAACTTCGCGTTCTTCTTCACCATCACCCTCATGCCGTTCACCAGCAACCTGCTCGGCAAATACTCCGCCAACCCGCTCGCCGTCGACATCTTCGCGTTCAACTTGCTGGCGGCCAGCCTGGCGACCCAGGCAACAGTCATCTTCAGCCGCCGCGCGCATCTGCTGATCACCCAGACCAGCGAGCACGAAAGACAGGCCACCCGGCTGCGCGCCGCGGCCAGCATCATCATCATCGCCCTGTCCATCGGCCTCGCCTGGGTCAACACCGGCGCCGCCAAGTACTGCTGGCTGCTCCTCGCGATCGTGCCGTGGGCCGCGGATCGCTGGTCCGCCCGCCGGATCCGCACGCACGACGATCCCGCCGACAGTACCGGCATCTAGGCCAGGCACGCCCGTCTGCTGCAGCGAGCACAGGGCCGAGTTCGCCGAGTAGGCCGAAAAGATCCTCGTCGACGCCTTCGAGGAAGTACCCGAGGGCGGCGGAGTAGTCCTCTTCGTTGCCGGTGACAACGTCGGCATGCTGGACGAGCCGCCGGTTGACGCTTACGCCGAAGCCGCGTTCGGTGAAGTCGAGCGGGTTCCGGGGGGCTCAGCCGATACCGTCGTATTCTCGCCGGGGCCAGGATCGAGGTGGTGAAGATCCCGGCGCGCAGCCCGCGAATGCTTATGCGGAACGGTTCGTGCTCGCCGCCCGGACGAAGTCACCGACCGGATGCTGATCTTCGGCCATCGGCATTTGCGGACGATCCTGGCCCCAGTACGAGGCCCACTACATCGGACGTCGCCTCATCGCGGCCGTCAGCTCCACCCGCCTGCCCGACCACCCTGTCGCGGACCTCTCCCAGAAGCGGATCCATCGCCGGCCCGTCCTGGGCGGCCTCCTCAACGAATACGAACGAACCGTATAGAAGCCCAGGTCAGGACCAGTGGCTGAGTTCTGGAACCCGCAGGCCGTCCGAAGCGCTCAGGCGCCCGGCCGCGTCACCGGCCGCTGAACAGGCCGTAACCCGGTTCCGGCAGCTGCTTGAGCATCGGGTCCCGGTCGGGAGCTCCGGTCACCGGGCCCGGTCGCCCCGGGACGCGGGTGCCCAAGAGCGCAAATTTTACTTGGTTAACACCAAATACTGGACAACACAGATTATTGGACTTAACGTACTAGTTAAGGAGCAAGCACCCGAGAATCGAGGAGCATCACATGTCTGCAGAGAACACAGTGCAAGCCGGCGGCTGGCTGGCCGGCGACGGGCTGGAACTGGGAGAGCAGGGCATCTACAAGCTGCCGCGGGACCATGCGTGGCACAGCGGGCCGACCTACTTCGTCAACGACTACTTCGAGTGGCATTACTTCACGTTCCTCGGGACGGACAAGAAGACCGGCCATGAGGTGAGCCTGTTCTTGTGCATGTTTTCCGCCGGGTGGTCGAAGGAGCTCGGCCGGCCGCTGATGTTCCCGGTATTCGCCTGGCATGACACGGTGACCGGGGAGTTCCAGGGGACGACGTTCTACCCTCTGGGCACGTTGGAGACCCGCGGGTCCGGTACATCTGACTTCGGCTTCACCTACCGCGTCAAGGATCCTGACGGGAAGGGGTTCCAGACGAGCTATGACCACGCCCAGGAGAAGTGGGCGTTCAAATCCTTCTGCACCGATGAGAGCAAGATCCTGGGCAAGCCGTATCAGGTGGATGTCACCGGGTTCGTGCAGGAGCCCGGCTATGTTCCGGCCGCCTACTGGGGACTGGAGAGCATCGGGTACAGCAAGCTCTACAACCAGAACCCCGAGACCATGTACGGGCTCACCTACTACTACTTCGCCCCGCAGATGGAAATGTCCGGCACCGTCACCCTGGCGGACGGCGCCCACGAGATCGAGGGCGTCGCCTGGTACGAGCACCAGTGGGGCAACTACCGCAACACGGAGAATGCCCGCTACTTCTGGGGGTATGCGCGCTTCGACAACGGGGATGCCTTCACCTGGCGCCAGTACTACGGGAACCCCGTCGGCAAGCTGGACCCCGAGGTCCCGTTCGATGTGAAGGCGGCCCGGGAGGCCTGGGACGACCCCCATCCCGAGGTGAGCCGGTTTGCCTTTGTCCCGAAAGGCGAGGCGCCGCGCTACGCGTTCGGCCCCTCATTCTCGTTCACGCCCACCAGGTGGTGGACATCGCCGGACTCCGGCGTGGAATACCCGTGGTGGGGCGAGATGAGGACGCCGGAAGGGACCTTCTACCTGTCACCGACGTTCCCGGCTCAGGAAAGCATCGCCACGACCGGATCGTTCATCGAGGGCGCGCTGCTGCTCCGCAAGGACTCCATCGACGGGCCGGTCGTGGCACGCGGGTTCTGTGAGCTGGTCCAGTTGTCCGCGAACGGCCCCGCCATGAGCCGCGAGCTGCCCGAACGAGCCGACATCCAGTTCAACGGGGGCCTCGCCCGCCGGAACTGACACAAGACACCAAGAACCTGCGGTCGCGGGTGCTGGCCACGGCCAGCGCTCACGATCTTGGGCCAGGACCTACGACCGCATAGAGGCGCTTGCCGTGCCGGGCGCAGATACGCCCCTTGGCACGACAGCTCCCTTCCGGCTCATCGCGACCGCCACGATCGCCAGGGCCCAGGAGCAGACGCCGGGCTGCCCCAGATGATCAGCTAGTGAAAGAGGTCCTCACATGCCACTCGAACGCCGTAACAGCAAGAGGCCAGGACCTGGGCGATCCGGCCCGGCAGCTCAAGCTCAGCGGACACTGTCGGGCGGCGAGCTGACCGAACTCGGACGGCTGCTGGCTCAGACCGGATTGTCAGGGCACTTCTCAGGGGAGGCAACACTGGACGGCAGCGAGCTGGTCATCCGGTCGCCTCACCGGCTCGTCGAAGCCGTCGGCACTGCTCAGCTGCTCATCGGTTCGGGTGCTTCGGCGATCTGGCAGGAGCGGGCCGGCGAGGTGAATGACGTCCTCGTCAATTCCGTTGATGCACTGCATTCCCTGCACTCGGCCCACTTCGTGTGGCAGGAAGGGGCGTACCTGGAAGTCGGTGCCGAATATCTTCCCGTGAATGACTTCTATCCGACCAGGGACGGACGGCAGATCCTGCTGTGCGCGGGACCGCCGTACATGAAACTGCTCAACGCGTATCTTGATTTCTTCGGATGCGCCAATAACCGTGAGTCGATCACTGCTGCGACTCTGCGGTACACGGCTCACGAACTTGAGGAGGCGCTGGCCGGCATCGGCGTTCCGGGCTGCCGGGCGTTTGATCGCGGCGAATGGCTTGGTCACCCGCAAGGACAGGTTCTCGCGGCGACACCCGTCATCGAGATCGACAAGCTTGCCGATGGAGATCCGGCGCCGTTCACCGCGCATGGAATCCATCCCCTTAGCGGCATGAAAGTGCTGGATTTCACTCATGTGCTCGCAGGCCCGCGCAGCACTCAATGCCTCGCAGAGTTCGGGGCTGCCGTGCTTCACGTCAGCAGCGCCATGCACGCCGACACGCTGCCGCAGCATCTCGGGGTAGATACGGGTAAATACTGCGCTTATCTTGATCTTTCCGAGGAAGAGCAGCTGAAAAGGATGCATGAGCTGGCCCTGGACGCTGATGTCTTTGCCAGCAGCTACCGCGGTTCTGTCAGTCAGCGCTTTCACCTGACGCCTGAGGAGCTTGCCGCCCGGTCCCGGAAGGGCATCATCGTCTTGTCCGTCAACGCCTACGGACATGCCGGACCGTGGCGGGAGCGCGCCGGATTCGACCCGAACGGGCAAGCAGCCTCCGGTTTTGCCGCGGCGGAGGGAGCCGGAGTGAGCTCGCCGAATGTATCTCCCGTATCGTACCTGGCGGACCTGATGAGCGGATACTTCGGTGCCGCGGGAATGATGGCAGCTCTTTTGCGGCGGGCCAGGGAAGGAGGCTCGTACCACGTGAAAGTGTCGCTCGCACGCACCTCCATGTGGGTCCAGGAGCTGGGAATGCTCGGGGCAGAATAAATTGACGGGCTCCCATATAAAGATACGTATCCGTATCGGACCGTGATAGCCAATACAGCGTTCGGCTCGGTCCGTACACTCGCCAACCCGATCCGCTTTTCGACCTTGCGATTGCCGCACAATCAGCGGCTCGTGCCATATGGCGCAGATCCTGCAGAGTGGCCATGATGCCCGAGTAAAGAGATAGGGGGTGTGCGAGCTGACGGGTAATTACACACGGGAGCGGCCTATGTTCTGGCATCGCTGTATGGCCGTCCGCTCACTACCCACGGCGGCATCCGGTGGTTCGGCTGCCGGTACCGCCGTTCCGGAAAAGTCATCAGCTTGCGATGCCATAGCACAACTCGTTCTGTGGCCAGCCATCGAATGGGAAAGCAACCAAACTGCCGAGGGATTAGATGATTGAGCAGCCAAAAGCAGATGCTAGTATGTCGGCCATGGATCAAGCAGGACCTGCCGAGCGGATCGGCCCGTCAACTCGCCGGAAGGGGGGCCCTCGGACTGCGCTCGTCAAGGAAACATCTGAACTGATCATGGAAATTGTGGAACGTGGCCAGCGAGTCCTTGCCGATGCAGCCGCACTTTACGGGCTGACCGAACTCCAGATCCGCGTGCTTCGCTACCTCTACCGGTCAGGCCCCACCCCGATAGGAGTACTGGCCGAATATCTCGACAATGACCCGTCCACTCTCACCACGTTCATAGACCGCCTCGAACAGCGTCAGTACGTGGAGCGGCGCAACGACCCTGATGACCGCCGGGTAAAGCGGATTGCACTCACGGACAGCGGACAGCGCACCGTCGAAGAACTCCGGGACTACTTGGCTAAGGTCGCACCGGTCGCGAAACTAACCATAGCCCAACTACGCCAGCTGCGCACATTGCTGATCGAAGTAGACAACTCGCAGTAGCGTCTTACTGATTACATACGTTCTTCTGCAAATGAGGGAGCGCCCCTATTTAGCCATCCGACGCGAACGAAGGAAGCTTGGACTGGAAGGCCTTCAGCGCAGCGGCGACCTTGGGATTGTTCGAATTCAGCCCGTTGAGGAAGCGGTCGGTGCCGGATGTTCCGGGGGTGGGCGGCGCAGTCGGCCGGGTGGACGGGATCGTCTCGCCAGCGCATACTGCCTATTGGTGCACGGCCTGAAGAGATGGGCAGATCGATGAGGAAAATCATCTCCCGCCTTCCCTGTCGAGATTCCGCCTGCTCTATATACCCAAGCTGCGCCGGTCCTGGTCAGACTGGCCCGTAATAGCAGCCCTGCGGCACCGTCAATGCTTTGTTACGTTCCGGACCTGACTTTTTAACATTGACGTGGCCAGATGGGCGGAAGGCGGGCGGCCAGCCCAGCCCTGGTCCTACTGGTCCCTCGGCATGAGAAGCAGTGTCTTGTGAATCGTTTCTCGAATAATTGCCCCAGTGCGAGGAGTCCTGCCCGGTGAGCGCGCGCCGCGTCACGATTAAGGACGTTGCCGCTCGGGCCGGGGTCGGGCCGGGGTGACGATCAGCACCGTCTCCTACACCCTAAGCGGCAAGCGCTCCAACCCGGCTGCCGTCCAGCTACGGGTCCGGCAGGCGATCAGCGAGCTGGGCTACGAACCGAATGCGAGCGGTCGAACACGACTGGTTCGCCGGTATGGGCATCGACAGCCACGATGAGCATCGGCCGTTGCGGCCAGCGCTGGCTGGGCAGCCGGGCGGCGACGGTGGTGTGCCGCTGCGTTTGCCCGGAGCTGCCCGGCGCCGCATCCATTTCGAGCGCCGCCGCACCCATTCTGCGGCGCATGCCGGCCGCATCCTCAGCGGCACCGATGATTCCGCTCGTCCTCTCCATATGGTCGGCCGCCGGCCTATTCCGAACACGTCCACCGTCGGCTCCGACCGGACCAGTCCGTGGCCGGGGCGCAGCGGCAAGGATGCCGGCAAGCAGTTCGGTCGGGGTCGCGCTAGTTATCTGGGCCGCGGCCGTCGATCCGGCCGATGTCCCGATGATCAGATCAGCCTCGGTCACATCCAACCCGGCATCAAACAGGCCGGCGATGACACCGATCAACCACGCATTGCCTGCCGATCCGCCACCACCAAGGACCAACGCTCGCTCGCCCGCGGCGCGCGCCCGCCTTATGGCGCCGGCCTGCTGGTCGGACCTCGGTCGGCCGCCGTGCCCTGGCGCGTCGAACGCGGCGACCGTGAACCCGTCGCCGACCCGTTGCCCGACCCGTCGCCCGCCACTGCCCGGCGGGCGCGGGACACGAGCCCTGGAGCGTACTTGTGCAGGCCGCCGCCGTGGCCCGTCAGGAGCAGGGGCGCGCCGTCGGTCGCCGACTCGGGCGACCACGGCACGCCGCTGATGTCGCCGAGCGTGAAGGTGCGCTCGGCGATGCCATCGGAAGCCGTCGTCGAGGTGAAATGCGGAGTTGAAGAAGGTGTTGTGTTCATGGGAGTCGCCTTTCGCGAATTGCCTGTCGGGCGCTCCCGGTGGCGACTCCCTCAGTCGCGCGATCGTGGACTACAGGGGAGCACCCACTGCGGATACTGCGTTCATGGGTCTCACCTCCTGCCGATGGATCACGACCGCCGGAACGCTAGGACGCCGGCGACGCGGTGCGCAACCGGCATCACGCCGGTTGCCGTGTCGCTGTCGAACGCGCCGCCGACCGCTACACCCTCATCTGTGATGAGCCCGCAGACGCACCCGACAGTCTCGCCCTAAAGCTGGCCCATCGGACCGTCAGCTCTGGGCCGCGTGCGGCGTCACCGAGTGGTCACTACCTGTTCCTGTCTAAAATATCTGACCTGCCGACGACAGCAGGTCTTGGCCTTCCTGCAGGTAGGCTGGCACGCCATGCATCCTGCATATATACTTTGTCCTGCGTGATCCTACAGGAAGGTAAATTTATGCAGGAAACGGCGATGGCGATCGAACGTGAGGCACGTTACCGTCTACCGCACCTGCTAGCGGATCTGCTCGAAGAGCGAGATGTGCCCGTCGAGGCGGCTCCGCAGGAAGACGACCTGGGCGTTGACCTCATCGCAAGCGACAGCCGTGGGCGGCAATGGGTAATGGAGGTCAAAAGTTCAAGCCGCCCTGGCCAGGTTTCGCGCGCTGCCGAGCAACTCCTCCCTCTTGCCAGAGAAGACGTAATCCCAGTTCTGATAGTGCCGTTCATGTCTCGCGCGGGGGCAGAGGCAGCCGACCGTGCACGGCTCAATTGGATTGATCTCTCGGGCAATGCGCACATTCGAGCCGAGAATCTTCATGTATGGGTTCAGGGACGCCCTAATGAGTTGCGCTCGCGAGGCCGACCTTCTTCGCCTTTCGCTCCCAAGAGCGCTCGAGTGACACGAACACTCCTGCTCGAGCCACAGCGTTGGTGGCTCCAGAAGGATCTAGTTACAGTCACGGGTCTAGATGACGGCAACATCTCTCGTATCGTGCGGCGCCTCGATGAGGAGTTCCTCCTTGAGCGCCGCGAACGCAGGTTGCGCCCGCGCGATCCGGACGTGCTCATTGATGCTTGGGCGCAGGACTACCGTTTCGACCATCACGATATCGTTCTGGGTCACATCAGCGGCAGTGGCATTGACAACGCGCGCATAGTCTCCGAGCGCCTTGGATCACTGGGAATCCACCATGCGTTCACCGGGTTGCCTGCGGCTTGGGTGATGGACCAGTATGCTCGCTTTCGTCTGACAACTGTCTACGTCGGCGACGACCCTCGTGCTGCGGCCGACGGACTAGGCGTCCGCCGAGCGACTGCCGGCGCGAATCTCCAGCTCGTCGGTCCAGACGACATAGGCGTTTTCAGCGGAGAACGTAATCACGGAGGACTTAACTGTGTCTCTGCCGTTCAGGTCTATCTTGACCTGCTTCATCTCCCCGAGCGGGCAGCAGAAGCCGCAAGCCATCTGCGGGCCCATCACTTGAGGTCGAACGGTGCCGCCGACTAAGCCGCGAGACCGCAGCGGCTACTCACGCGAGGAGACTGAGCAAGTCAAGTCGACTTGCCTGACAGTCGCTATAACGCTCGGAGCGCTGATGGACGACCTGTGCATCGTTGGTGGCCTAGTTCCTAGTCTGCTAATCGATGGGCAGGTAGGACCAGACCCCGATACTGGGGACCTGCATCCAGGCACGAACGACCTCGATGTCGGGCTGGCGATAGGTCTCCTCGACGAGGAGCAATATACTGAGATCAGCAGGCGTCTGAACCAAGAGGGCTTCGAACCCGACTATAATAAAGCCGGGAATCTCACCCCTCAACGCTGGAAGCTTGCCGACCGCAACGTAACTGTGGATTTCCTGATGCCACCGATCCCCGGCGCTACCAGAGGAGGGCGTGTCCATCACCTCGAAGGTAATTTTGGTGCCCTGATTACACCCGGGCTGGAACTCGCCTTCGATGAGCGCCATGAAATACCCGTGGATGGCTTCACGCTGAGAGGTGAGGCAGCGCATCGCAATGTCCCTGTCTGCGGGCCGGGCCCAAGGATGCCTACGACCTGATATATGTGCTCCGACGCTGGCCGAAGAGAGCTCGCGACATCGCAGACCGCCTTGCTGCCCACGCGGAGAAGCACCGCGACGTTGTGGAAGAGGCGCTGAGAAAGCTTGCGAACGACTTTGGCACCCCTCAAAGCCTCGGGCCACGGCGGGCCGCCGACTTCGGAGGGAGCCAAGGTGATGACCTGGCTGCGGCCACTGCAGACGCACACGGGTACGTAGACGACCTTATGCGTGCCTGCCGTGACCGAGGACTTGCTGTAGATTCGGCAAACGACACCGGCGTCGGCTGAACTTCGATACAAGGAATCTCAACCTTGGCAGCTCAGGCGACGAACGCAACCACAGCACTCAGCCGCTCGCCGTCTACGACGTGACGTTTCCGGTCAGTGCGTTAGCTCATAGCCCTGAGCCAGTGACGAGGTAAGTGACAACGACCTCAGGCAACGGCAGACGGAGCGCGACGCGCTCGGACACCACAATCCCTCCTACCTGCGGTAATTCGACCTAACCCGATCTCCTCAGACGAAACAGGCATACATGGCATGCAGAAGGTCAGGGGTTCGAATCCCCTTAGCTCCACGTTAAGGTCTTCACGTTTTACCTGCGCTTATCTTCACGTTTGGGTCTGACATTTTCGTGCGCGCCGGGCGTTTTCCCGGCTGGGCCGGGTTCAGGGCTGGTTGCCTGCCCGCCGTGGCTGTTCCGGGCAGCAGGTTGTGTTCTCCGTGCCGTGGTCTGGGTGATCTGGGCGTGCCGGTGTCGGCCGCGGGTTGGGTGGCGCCGGGGGTTATGGCGGTGCTGCGGTGGCGGCGAGGCTGGCGAGGGTCTTGCGGCGGCGGCGCCGTGTTTTGGGGGGCAGGCCGGCCGCGGCGCGGCGGGCGTCGTCGGCCTGGCGGGTGTCCCAGGCGGTCAGGATGCGCTGGTTGCGGACGGCGAGCAGGCAGGCGAGCCAGAGCGTGATCGGGGTCAGGCCCATGAGCCGGGTCCAGCCGCGGGCGATGTTGTTGGTGGCGGGGTCCTTGGCGGTGGAGAAGGTGCGCTCCGCGCCGGTGCGGCGGGCGTAAGACTTGCGGTGCGCAGCTGAGGGGTAGTCGTGTTTCTGCCGGGTTTTGGCGGCTACGTCCGGCGGGACGGTGATGGTCTGCTGCTGGCAGCAGGCGGGCGGGTGCCCGGGCGGGGTGAGGATCTCGGGCCGGTCGCGGTCTAGCTTCATGGAGGCGGGCCGCAGCGGGCAGCGGATCTTGCCCGTGGCCGCGGGGCAGGCGACGCGGTGGTAGCCGTCGGCGTCGTCGCTGGTGATCCGGCCGAGTTTGTAGCGGGCGGTCTCGGCGGTCTGCTGGTCGTGGGCGGCGGTCTGGTCCGGGGTGGCGTCGCGGGCTAGGGGCCCGAGTTCCAGCAGTGTCGTGGGGGTGGCCGGGCAGTACAGGTTCCCGTTGCTGATGATGGCGCCGTGGTGGGTGCCGCGGGGGCCGCGGTCGGCGGGGTGCAGGTCCTGGACCAGCTGCGCGCCGGCGCCGCGCACCGGGATGGCCCAGGCGCCGGCGTCGCGGTGGGCGTAGCCGGAGTCGGCCAGGATGTCGCCGAGCGGGATGCCGGCGGCGGGCAGCGTGGTAAGCACCGGGACCAGGGCGCGGGCCGGGTCGTGGCGGCAGGAGCAGGTGGTCATCCGGCGGGCCAGTTCCGGGACGGGCGGGCCGTGCTCGTCGCGCATCATGGTGGCGGCGGAGGCGTAGTAGCCGAAGAACAGCTCGCTGTCCTGGCCGGGGCCGCCGCCGGAGCGGTGGCCCCAGGAGGCTTCGGGGTCGGCGCAGTCGCGGGTGCCGCGGGATGGGGGCCGGGAGAAGGTTTCCACGTCGGTCCAGTCGACCGCCAGCGACGTGCTGGCGTCGGTGAATTCATCGGGGATGGATGCCTGGAGCAGGTCGTCGCAGAGGCGCTGCAGCCGGGCTGAGGGCAGCCCGCCGGGGATGTCCTTGGCGAGGGCGTCTGCGACCAGGCCGAAGGTCCGCTCGGTCTGCCGGTAGGTCAGCTGGTGCGGGCCGTGTTTCCAGTCCGCGATCACGCCGAGCCGGCGCTGGTCGTCCTCGGGCAGGGTGGTCAGGGCCTGGTGGACGCGGGTGAGGTGGGCGGGCCGGTGGTCGGCCAGCACGGTCAGCATGCCGAGCAGCAGGGTGCGGACGGCCAGCTGGCGGGCGCGCACGCCGATGGGCAGGAGCAGCTCGATCCGCGGGGCGATGCCGGAGCGGTCGGTGATGTCCTCCAGGACGGGCAGCGGGATCATGACGGGCGGGCCGCGCCGAGCAGCCGGACCGCGTCGGCCTCGGCGGCGGGTTCCAGGCTGGCGAGCAGGTCGCCGAGCCGCTGGGAGCAGGTGATCCCGGCGGCGTGCATGAACGTGGCCAGCCCGAGCAGGCCGGCGACGTCGGCTAGCCAGGTGGCGCGCAGCCGGGAGGTGTCCAGCCGGGGCAGCCCGGTCCCGCCGGCCAGCGACCGGATCAGCGGGGTGGTGATGTTCCGCCGGCCGGGATCGGCGCCGCCGCAGATCAGCCCGGTCCCGGTGAACGCCGCGGCGGCCAGCAGCCGGTGGTGGTAGCGGGCTAGCACCGGCACCGCCCGCGGCCGGGCGCCGCCGCTGACGGTGACGATCACCCCGCCGGACCGGCAGGTCACGTCGGTGCCGTGCACGGCGCGCAGGTCGGCGCGGATCAGCCCGGCGCCGGCGCCCAGGCAGATCAGCCCGCTCGCGTGCATCCGCCGCGCCGGGGTGGGCTGGGCGTCCGCCAAGGCGAGATACCCGGCGATCCGCGCCGGGCTGTAGGGGGCCTTGGCCCGTTCCCGCGGCAGCGGCATGTCGGCCGGATACAGCTGCGGCACCACCCGGCGGCCGATGAACCGCAGGTTCGTCCGCAGTGTCCGCCGCGCCACGCCGGACAGGCCCGGCGCCCGCCGGGTGAACCGCTCGGCCGTCGAGGGGTGCAGCAGCACCTCTGGCGCCGGCTCCAGGCCGAGCGGAATCGCGTAGTCGGCGAGCTTGCCCGCCGCCCACAGCAGGTTCTTCGCCCGCTCCTTGCCCTCCGGCGCCACCTGCGCGATCACGTCCCGGGCGAACGCCGCCGCCCGTGGCGACAGCGACGACGGCCGCCACTGCGCGATATACGCGGCCACCTCAGGGTCTGCCGGCTCCATCAGGCCTCCTAGGCAGGAACTTTCCACAGTAAAATACTGTGGAAAGACGCCAGGCCCGCGGATCTGAGACGGTGTGTCGCATGGAACCCAGCCCAGCTCAGCGCGCGGCCCGCGACCAGATCGCCGCCCAGCTCGCTCAGGCCGGCTTCGCCCTGCCCGGCACCCTCACCGTCCGCGCCTACGCCTGCGGCAAGCCAGGCTGCCGCTGCCACGCAGCCCCGCCCCGCCTGCACGGGCCCTACGCCGAATGGACCCGCAAGATCGGCGGCAAGACCATCACCAGACGGCTCACCCCCCGCCAGCTCGCCGAATACCAGCCCCTGTTCGACAACGCGAAGAAACTCCGCACCCTGCTCAGCGAACTGCAGGACCTCACCCTGCAGATCATCGAAACAGGCAGTACCCGCGAGCCTTCAACGCCCGCCGAACCGGAGCCTCACACTCCGGAAAACGTGGGCGAAGCCCGCTTAACCTGTGGGCAGCCATCCAGCCAGACCCCGTTTGCGCAGGTCAACCCTAAACGTGAAGACCACACGTTTTCGCAGGTCAGAGGCACGTTGTGATCTTGAAAAATGATCTTTGACTTCCTGCATGTCATTGGCTCTCCGGGCTGTTCCTGCGCGGAAGTCTTCGCAGGTCAGGTCCCTTTAGCAAGTCTCGGACGCTGGCAGTGCCGGTGAAAGCCTTTGGGTGCAGCTCCTCTGAAGGGATGCCTGGCCAGCAGCTTTGCCGGATAGCTGGCTGATCAGTGCGTTGGTCTTCTACCGTCGTGTACGGGGGAAGGAGGCCGTAGATGGGCTCGCTGATCGAGGAACTCAGGCGGCGGGAGGCGGCGGCCCGGGCCGAGGCCGGCCGGCTGCGTACCCGGATCGAGGAGCTGTCGGAGGACCTGGCCAGGGCGGAAGAGCAGGTCTCGCGGCTGGTGATCGCCCGGGAGGAAGTCGCGCGGGCACTGGAAGAGCCTGCCGTGGCTGAGCCGCCCGCCGAGCAGGACGGCAGGCTGGCGGGGAAACCGGGTCCGGCCTCGCCGGCCGGGGCGGTGACGGTGCCGCCGTGGCAGGAAGGCTCGGACGCGTCGGTGCTGCCGCGGGCGTATCAGGACCTGCTGGAAGTGGCGGCCGACGCAGGCCGCCCGCTGCGGGCGGGCGAGTTCGCGGCCGCGGCGGGTCTGGGCACGGTCAAGGCGAAGGTGGAGGGGGTGCGGTCGAAGCTGAAGCTGCTGGCTGTGCGGGGCTGGCTGGCCGGGGTGCCCGGCGGCCTGTTCACGCTGCCGGATCACGCAGGGAAAGCAGCGAAACCCGGACAGTAACGGGTTCTTCTTCCTAAGTTCGGAGGTAGCTACCCCATCCGGACCGAAGGAAGAAGAACCCTCGTGGAAGCGTACTGCGCGGTTCCCCCTGATGATCCGTTCGCGATCTCCAAAGCCATGCTCACCGCGCTGGCCGCCGAGCTCGCCGGTCCTGCCGCGGCCGGGCTCACGGCCAGCGAGCTGGAAGACCTCCTCGACGAGCGGGGCCGGGAGCTAATCCGGCAGCTGCTGCAGGACCACTACGACCTGCGGGCGGCGCGGGAAGAACAGCAGGCCCGGGAGCAGCGCGCTCCCGCGGCCGGCCCCGACGGGGTCGCCAGGACCCGGCTGGAGACCGGGCACGGCCGGCTGCTGGCCACCTTGTTCGGCACGGTGACGGTCACCCGGTGCGCCTGGCGGAAGCCCGGATCGCCCAATTACTGCCCGGCCGACGCGGCCCTGTCCCTGCCGGCGGTCCGGCACTCGCACTCCCTGGCGAAGCTGGCCGCGCTGGAGGCGCCCCGCGGCTCGTTCGACGCCGCGCACGCGGCGGTCACCCGCCGCTGCGGGAACGTGATCGGCAAGCGGCAGCTCGAGCAGGCCGTGACAGGCGCCGCCGCCGGTATCCCCGCGTTCTACGCCGCCCGGATCCCGCAGCCGTGTACGCCGGAGACGCTGCTGGTCCTGTCCGCCGACTGCAAGGGCATCGTGATGCGGCCCGGAGCGCTGCGGGCCGCCACCGCGAAGGCCGCCGCCCGCCTGGGGAAGATGCGCACCCGGCTGACAGCCGGGGAGAAACCGAACCGCAAGAGAATGGCCGCCCTGGTCACCGTCTACGACGCCGAGCCGGCGCAGCGCCGCCCGCACGACGTGATCGCACCGCCCGGCGGCCGGAACGGCTCCCGCCCGCTCCGGCCCGGGCCGAAGGCCCGGGCCAAGTGGCTGGCCGGGTCCGTCCGCAAGGATCCCGCGGACATGATCGCCGCCGCGTTCGACGAGGCCGAGGCCCGCGACCCCGGCCACCTGCGGACCTGGGTCGTCCTGGTCGACGGCGCCGAGCACCAGCTGGACCTGATCCGCGCCGAGGCCGCCCGCCGCGCCGTCACGATCCACATCGTGATCGACCTCATCCACGTTCTCGAGTACATCTGGAAAGCCTCGTGGAGCCTGCACGACACCGGCGATCCCGCCGCCGAGGACTGGGTCGCGGTCAAAGCGCTCCAGGTGCTCGCCGGCGGCAGCGCCCGGGCCGCGGAAGAGATCACCGCCCAGGCCGCCTCCGCCGGCCTGACCCCGAGCCGGCGAACCGGAGCCGACGCCTGCGTCCGCTACCTCACTGCCCGGCACGAGTACCTGCGCTACGACCATGCCCTCGCGGAAGGCTGGCCCATCGCGACCGGCGTCATCGAGGGAGCGTGCCGGCATCTCATCGCCGACCGCCTCGACATCGGCGGGGCCCGATGGGGCCTGGACGGCGCCGAAGCCGTCCTCACCCTCCGCGCCGTGATCAGCAACGGCGACTTCGAGGAATACTGGCCATTCCACCTCGCCCTCGAGCACCAGCGGCTCTACCCAGGCACCAAGCAGGGGGAATACACACTCGGCGCTTGAGTGGCTACCTCACTCCAGAGGAGCTGCACCCAAAGGCT
>Ga0302184_10000962_pt1 | contig 18860 bp, 13 predicted proteins | sample I_Palsa_N3_3_FD_200233 | JGI IMG/M metagenome (GOLD analysis project Ga0302184, IMG submission 200233) | Peat permafrost microbial communities from Stordalen Mire near Abisko, Sweden - I_Palsa_N3_3 | ecosystem: Environmental > Terrestrial > Soil > Palsa > Peat permafrost | place: Sweden...
GCGGTGACGGGCGGCGACGTCCCGGGCGGAATCGCTCTGATCCGTCGCGCGTCAAAACACAGCAGCGGACGGACACGCCAGTGTATCATCGACCTCCTGCTGCCGCTGCTTCTGAATACGAATCAATTCGACGAGCTGGACGCGACTCTGAGTTCCATCGAGGATCCAGTCGAAGAGTTGGCGCCGGCGTTCATGGCGGTCCGCGGACAGCTCGAGGCACGTAAAGGGAACGACAAACTCAGCGCTCAGCTCTGTCGCCAAGCTCTCGACGACGGTCGAGCCTTGGATAACCCGCTTGTCGTCGGCCGGGTGCTGCAGCGCACCGCCCTTGCTGCGTTTTTTCGGCAAGACTTCGACGAAGCGCAAGAGCGTGCGCTTGAGGCAGCGCGATGGTTCGAGCGCTATGACGCTCACCGCCATGCCGCAAATGCCTACTCCATCCTTCACACGATCGCAAACGCGTGGCTGTGCGATCCCGACGTCGCACGGTACTATGCCCGCCGCATGACGATGGCGGCGACCTTAGCCGGCGACATCTCGACCGAACACTACGGCCTGATATCGCAGCTTGAGATCGCGGCCGCCACGGGCGACAGCCGTCGATTCGGCTCGGTCCGAGGGCGGCTGTTGGCGAACCCTTTGGGGGCTCAATACTATACGGGACGCATGAGCTACGTCGCGGCGGAGGCCCTCGTACAAGGCTGGGGCGGACACTTTGATCTCGTGCGCCCGCAGCTTCTGTCGCTACGGCAGTCCGACACCTTGTCACTTGGAGACCGGGCGCTCTGCGACGCAATGCTCGGTGTTACGGCGCTGGCCTCTTGGCAGCTCGACGTCGCCCGCACCATGGCGCGGCGCGCCATCAGTGCGACGACGTACGATCACGAAGCAAATCCTCTCTTCGAGTCCAACCGCCGGACGACGGCGCGGATCGTCGCTGCCGCCGTTTGCGTCGGTATTGGGGACGTAACCCGCGGTCTGCGAGCGCTCTCGAGGAAAGTCGACCCGGATGGGCGCTTCAAGAGCTTAATCACCGCCGAGGGTATGGACGAGATTGCGACGCCGTCGTTCATGCGGGGATATGCCCGGTTCTACAACCAGGCGTGTCTCGCTGCGCAGGCCGCGCGTCCGCGACACGGGTTGACACCAGCCGAGATCGACGTTCTTCGGGCCTTACCTGACGGAATTACGCTGGACGCGATTGCGAAAACGATGGGAAAATCACGAAAAACGATCGAGCGACAAGTCGGCAGCATTTACGCAAAGCTCGAAGTAGGCAACCGTGCGCAAGCAGTGCGACGAGCGCACGAACTTGGAATCTATTCTTAGCCAAGTCGTTTTGCGGAAAAACGGCCCACTGGTGCGGCTTTGCGCCGCTGATGGGGTGTTCGCCCCATTCGCGAACTACGCCGGTCGTCTATCGTTCTCTTCACCAACTGGCAAACATCACTGTAATTGGTGAGGAGAATACAATGTTCGTAACCGGCCCGCTTTCTTCATAAGCTTGTTCTTAAGTTTTCATCATGTATCAACTCGCACACGATAGTCATCCGGTCGACCCGACGCGTTTATTCGTCGATTCGTGCACGTCGATGGCTCCTACCACGGACAACCTGAACCTGGTTCGCTCTGCAACCAAATTGATGCGTGCCGCTCTCGACGGCGCCGATCTGAAGCCTCTGCGCGACTTCATCGCGAAGATTCAAGATTGGTGCGCCGATGTCGACGACGTGCTCGCCGCAGCCGGCCAGGCTGTCGTCGATGATCTCGGCGATGTCTCCCACACGATGCTCCACGATGTAGTGCGCCGGGTAGCACAGATCGAGCGAGACGTGCTCCTTCCGCGCTACGAGACCGGTCTCCGGGCCGTCCTCGCAGGCTGAATCGACTCCTGGCTTCTCCCCATGCTTGACGAATACGCCCACGACGCGTCGCACTCGACGCGCGCGCTGGTCGCTGAGGCTCTTGACGAACGACGCGTCGAGATCGCCGATGACATCGTCACGCGCCTGCGGAAGGGCCACGACCTCACCGCCTCGCCGCTGATCGTGCGCACGTTAGTGCACACCTTGGCGAAGTCGCTGGCGGACGGTTCCCCCGACCCGGTCGTGCACTGGGCGCGCATGGTGCGCCACGCACATTCGGTGGTCGCGGTGACCGCGATGATCGATTCTGCTTGCGCCGCAGCTGAAGAGCTGGCGCACTCGTTCCACGGTGACCTGGCCACGATAGTCGTCTTCCTGGAGATCGCAAAGGCGCGTTCGCACGCTGCCACGACCGACGAACCGGCCGTGACGGGCGATGCTGCGGGCCACGCCGCGATCCAGGGACTCCTCGCGATGCTCCGCGCTCGCGACGACGCCACGTGCAGCCACTCTCAAGCGACGGGCGAATGGGCTCGCCGCATCGCGCAACGCCTGGGTTTACCGCCGGCAATGACCGAGCGGACCGTGCGAGCAGGCGTCCTACACGATGTCGGCAAGATCCGCGTCCCGGATGCGATCCTGTTCAAGGACGGCGCTCTTGCGGCGCCGGAGTGGGAAGTCATGAAGCGGCACGCCGAGTCGGGTGCCGAGATCCTGTCCCAGATTCCAACGTTGGCCCAATACGCCCCTATCGTCATCGCGCATCACGAGCGCGTTGACGGCCTCGGCTACCCGTACGGCTTGCGTGGTGAGGAAATTTCGCTCGAGTCGCGGGTGGTGTCCGTCGCCGACTCGTTCCACGCCATGGTCAGCGATCGCCCGTACCGGCAAGCCTTCTCCTACGGCGAAGCGATCGCAATCCTGAGCGAGGGAGCAGGTTCGCAGTGGGATGCCGAGGTCACGCGAGCGATGATCTCGCTCGCCGCCGAGGATCGCAACCGCTCAACGGATGCGAACCTCGCGCCGGTCGATCAGGCGTTCTACGCCGACCTGGTGGCGATTCCGACGCTCGGCGATTCGAAGGCGGTCTAAGGCCCCTTCGTCTTCCCCCGACCTGATTGAGACGGCGCGCTTGGCGTGCCGTCTGCTTGCATTTCCGGCGTTCCCAGGCAGCCGCAATCGTGCGGTGCATCGAGACGCGTCCCGGCTGTCCAGTGCCTGCACTTGGGCGTATGCAGGCGCCGCGAATGTCCGCAGCACGGCATCACGTCATCGCCGCGTTCGCTGGATTGTCGCGAACCATCACCCATGCGCTGACGGTAAGCGCTTGGTCGCCCATCGTCAAGGAGTAATGTCGGTCACAATGCCTCGAGCAGTGCGTGCAGCGTCGGCAGTTGTTCTGCAGCGCTTCGCGCGGGCAGGTCGATCGTGATTTTCCCCTCGCCGAAGCGGAAACGGTTCTTGGCGAGCGACTGCAGTTTCGGGATCGTCGCGGGATCCAAGACGAAGCCGCTCCCGACACCTAACGTCAGCCGCTGCTCGTTGATCACGACACGGGTCACGCCGGCGCGCAGCGCCATGATGCGCAGCCGCGTGATTTCGACCAGGGCCTCGAACTCGGCCGGCGGCGGACCGAAGCGGTCGCGCACGGACGCGACCGCCTCCTCAACGTCGGCGACCGTCCGCGCCGCCGCGAGCTGCTGGTAAATCGCGATCTTCTGCGAGACCTGCGGAATGTAGTCATCGGGGATGAAGGCGTCGAGTTTGACGTCGATGACGGCTTCACGCGCGTCATCCCGGGCGTGCGCGGCGCCCTTGCGTTCGCCGACGGCATCGGCCAGGAGCTGCACGTACGTCTCGAAGCCGACCGCGCCGATGAAGCCGGACTGCGCCGCGCCCAGCAGGTTGCCGGCGCCGCGGATCTCGAGGTCGCGCATCGCGATCTGCAAGCCGCTGCCGAGGTGCGTGAACTCCCGAATCGCTTCGAGCCGCGCCTTGGCCTCCTCGGTCAGCGCCTTGTGCGGCTGGTACAGCAAGAACGCGTAGGCCTGGTGGTTCGAACGCCCGACCCGCCCCCGCAGCTGGTACAGCTGCGCCAGACCGAACTTATCGGCATCGTTGACGACGATCGTGTTGACGTTGGGGATGTCGATGCCGTTCTCGATGATGGTCGTCGAGACGAAGACGTCGATCTCGCCGTCGATGAAGCGTGACATGACGGGGGCAAGGTCGTGCTCGGGCATCTGGCCGTGGCCGATCGCGATCCGCGCGCGCGGGACCAGCTGCTGCAAGGCGCGCGCAATGCCGTAGATCGACTCGATCCGGTTGTGGACGTAGTACACCTGGCCGCCCCGGTCGAGTTCGGTCGCGATCGCGCGCTGGACGACCGCGTCGGACTGCGGCACGACGACCGTCTTGATCGACATACGGTTCTTGGGCGGCGTCTGGATCAGCGAGAGGTCGCGCACGCCAATCAGCGACATCTGGAGCGTGCGTGGGATCGGCGTCGCCGAGAGCGTCAGCACGTCGACCGTGGCGCGCATCTGCTTGAGCCGCTCCTTGTGCATGACGCCGAAGCGCTGCTCTTCGTCGACGACGATGAGGCCGAGATCGCGGAACACGACGTCCTTCTGCAGGATGCGGTGCGTACCGACCACGACGTCGACTTTGCCTAGGGCGAGGTCGTTGAGGATCGCTTGCGCCTCCTTGCGCGTCTTGAACCGTGACAGCTCTTCAACGCGCACCGGAAAGGACGCGAAGCGCGCCAACAGCGTGCGCGTGTGCTGCGAGGCCAGCAGCGTTGTCGGCACCAGCACCGCAACCTGTTTGTGGTCGGCGACCGCCTTGAAGATCGCTCGTACCGCGACTTCGGTTTTGCCGTAGCCGACGTCCCCGCACACCAGGCGGTCCATCGGCTTGGACGACTCCATGTCGCGTTTGACGTCGTCAATCGCCGAGGCTTGATCGGGCGTCGGCTCGTAGGGGAACGCTTCTTCGAGTTCCGCTTGCCACGGCGTGTCCGGGGAAAATGCGTGGCCGCGCGAGACTTCGCGCTCGGCGTAGAGCTCGACGAGCCCGTCGGCGATCCTGGCGAGGTTTTCGGAGACGCGCGATTTGGTGCGCGCCCAATCGGCGCCGCCCATGCGTGAGAGGCGCGGCGCATGGCCCTCGGTTGCACTGTACTTGGTGACCTGGTGCATCTGGTACACCGGCACCAGCATGCGGTCCGTGCCGGCGTACTTGAGGTCGAGGTAGTCGCTGGTCGCGCCGAGGATCGTCTCACTGCGTAGGCCGAGATATTGCGCGATGCCGTGCACGGCGTGCACGACGTAGTCGCCGACCTTGAGGTCGGCCAGCGTAACCGGGACGCCTTCCTTGACGGCGCGCAGTTTGACGCGCTTGGCCGGCTGTCCGAAGATCTCGCGGTCGCCGAGCACATGCAGCCGTAGGCCCGGGATGCTGAACCCGCTCTCGAGCGAGCCCTGATCGACGAACACGGACGGTTGCGACGCGGAGACCGCGACGCCGTCGGTCCCTGCCGCGCGCAGGTGCACGAACGGCGCGCTGCGCTGCACGCCGATCCCGGCGCCGCGCAGGATCTCCGCTAACCGTGAGGCGCCGGTCGCGACGAGCCACACGGTGTCGCCGGCCGCGGTCCATTCGCGAACCTGCTTGGTGAAGAGCTCGATGCGACGGTTGAAGTGTTCGGGCGGCCGCGTCTCGAGGACGAAGCGGTCCATCGCCGGCGGTACCCAGCGCAGATCGCCGGCTTCGATACCGCCGGTGATGGTCAGGGTGCGGCGCGCGCGCAGCCGGTCCGCGTAATCGGCGAGCCGCGGCGACGGCGCGGCGACGTCGGCCAAGAGCGCTTCGCCGACATCGTCGGCGCGCACGTCGAGTTCGCCTGAGTCGACGCCGGCGAGCAGCGCGGCGGCGCCGCGCCCGCGCTCGTCGTCGAGCCCGCGTTCGACGGTCTCCAGCAGCCCCGGCTCCTCGAGGACGACGAGCGCGCCGGGATCGAGGTAGTCGACGATCGTCGTCTGCTCGTCGTATGCGAGACTCAGCCACGGTTCGGGGACGTCGTGCCCGGCGCCGAGATACGAACGAAGCGCCGAGATGACGTTTGCTTCGCCGGCCGTGCGCGCGAGGACGTTCTCGCGCAGCGCGGGGTCGCGCAGGATCTCGCGCCACGGCGTGATCAGCGCCTCGTCGAGCGTGCCGGTCGAGCGCTGCGACTGCAGGTCGAACGGCCGGATCGACTCGACGTCGTCGCCGAAGAACTCGACGCGAATCGGCGCGTCTGCCGTCGCCGCGAAGACGTCGAGGATGCCGCCGCGCACCGCGAACTCACCCGCGGCACTGACGACGTCGACGCGGTCGTAGCCGAGCCGGTACAAACGAACGAGCGTCGCGTCCCAGCCGGCGCTCTCGCCGGTGCGCAGCGTGAACGCGGCGTCTTCGAAGACCGCGCGCGGGATCACGTACTGACGGAGCGCGCCGACGGGCGCGATGATGATCTGCGGCCGTCGCGCGCAGAGGTCCGCCAGCAGCGTCATCCGCGCGCTGCGTTCGGAGGGCGATTCGATCGCCCCGAGCGTCTCTTCGCGCGGGCGCAGCAGCGCGACATTGCGCGTCTCCGGCTCGCCGAGGTAGTACGTCAGGTCCGTGAAGGTGCGCTCGGCGATGTCACTGGTCGCAACGACGACGAAGAGCTGCCCGCCGGCCGCACCGTGCAGCCCGGCCAACAGGTACGGCCGCGCGCCCGAGGTTGTCTCATGCAGCGCAAATGCCGCGCCGCGCCCCGCCAAGGGCGTGCGCAGCCGCTCGATCAGCTCCGCAAGCGGTCGAGAAGAAGCGGGAAGCGCACGAACAAAACTCGGACCCAGCGCAGCCACAGACGTACAAGTTTACCACGCCTAGCGCCGGCGGCACAGTCATCGCACGGACGCGGCGCAGGACCAAGCTTTCCTACGCGCGTGACGAAAACGATGTCGGCAAAGGCGGACCTTGCCGATGACGTGGCTTGAGTTCAATCTCCATCCGGTTCTGTGGCTGTACCTCATCGGCGGAATCGTCGTTTTTTGGGCGGTCCTCGCTCTGGTGGCCAAGTGGTTCTTTTGGGCCGGCCACGACCGGCATGGCGCCAAACACGACCGGGACCTGGCTCGGGCCTCGAAACGACGGTCGAAGCGGCCGTAACCGCCAAGCAAGAGGTTATTTGCTAATCGCCGCGCCGCTCGGCTGTGTTAGCAGTCTCTTGACTAGAGTGCCAGAAATCAGATATACTTTCTCGTGGACGGCGCTGTTCGCGGCGCTCGATCCTGCTCCCGACGAGGTCGACGCCGCCCAGGCGCTCGACGCGAAGGTCGAGCACGGGGAGCTGGCCTCAGGCTGCATCTGCAGCCGCAGGCCCACCCGCAAAGATCGACGTCAAAATCGTCAACTAACGTCCGAGCGACTCCGGTCGCCGCGTGAACGACCGAGAACCCTGAGGCCCCTCGCGCCCGGGGTTCTTCTGCTTAGGGCTCGAGGCGCATCGGCAGGGCGTAGACGGTCGTCTTGCCGGCCGCTGTCGACGCGACGAACTCGATCTGATAGTTGCGATGGAGCATGAACCCCGGGATCGCGCTCGGCAGCTGCTGCTGTCCTGCGAACAGCCCGGGCGACATCAGCGGGACCGCGATTTGATGTCCCATCGCGCGCAGGAACATCGACGTGACGTCGGGCGTCGTGGTGATCTTCACCAGCACCATCTCACCTTGATGGAGCGTGCGGTCGTTGACCGCGATCTCGACGATGCGCGGTGACGCGTCCGCATCTGCCGGCGGGTCGACGACGTAGCCGAAGAGCGTCGCCGTCGGCGACGGTACCGGACTGGGCGTCGCCGGCGGCGACGGAGTCGGCGTCGTCACGGGGACCGGGGACGGCGTCGGCCTGGGGGAGGGCGTGACCAGCGGCGGCGGCGTCGGCGGGACCGGCTGCGGTTGGGGCTGCGGCTGCGGTATCTGGAAGAGGGCGGCGAGGAGCAGCGGGAGCGCGGAGAAGGCGAGCATCGTTCCCCCCAGCAACGACGCGTCTGGCGGCACGGTTCCTGCGAGCGCATCTCCAGCCTACTCGCGTCGCGAGCTTCTGCCGAGGGCTTCCTGAGAAGTTCGCCCGAATCGGACGGGCGGCATGGATGAGGGATGGCTGCGCCGCGCGCTGGGGACCAAGCGCGACGGCGGCTCGCTCGAGGCGGCCACCTGGGCGCGTATCGTGGAAGGCTACACCGCCGGTACGATCGACGACGCACCCGTCGCGGCGCTGCTGATGGCGTCCACGGTCCGCGGGCTCGATGCCGGCGAGATCGCGGCGCTCACCGAGGCGATGGTCCGTTCCGGCGATGTCCTGACCTATCCGCGCGCGTTCGGAACGGTAGTCGACAAGCACTCGTCGGGCGGCGTCGGCGACACCGTCTCGCTCATCGTCGTGCCGCTCGTTGCGGCGTGCGGGGTCGCGGTCGCAAAACTCTCGGGGCATGCGCTGGGCCACACCGGCGGCACGCTCGACAAGCTCGAAGCGATCCCCGGCGTCCGCACCGATCTCTCGCCCGCCGCGTTCGTCGCGCAAGTCGAACGGATCGGCTGTGCGATCGGCGCGCAATCGGATCGGCTCGTCCCGGCCGACCGCAAACTCTACGCGCTGCGCGACCGCACGGCCACCGTGCCGTCCATCGGCCTCATCGCAGCGTCGATCGTTTCGAAGAAGGTCGCCGGCGGCGCCGACGCGATCGCGCTCGACGTCAAAGCGGGACGCGGTGCGTTCATGGCGACGATCGCCGAAGCGGAGATCCTGGCGCGCACGATGGTACAGCTCGCGCGCAATTTCGGACGCTGCGCGACCGCGTTCGTCACCGATATGGAAGAGCCGCTGGGCTTCACCGTCGGGACGGGCATCGAAGCCGTCGAAGCGCGCGATTTTCTGCGTGGCGACGAACGCGAACCGCGCTTGGCCGAAACGGTGCTCGCGGTCGCGCAGGAGATGCTGCGCCTTGCCGGCGTCGCGGAGGACGACGTCACGCGCGGCGTTCTCGACGCGCTCGAGTCGGGCGCGGCCTTCGAGCGCTTCGTGCAGCTGGTCGAAGCGCAAGGCGGCTCGCGCGCTGCACTCGAGGCGATCGCTGCCCACCCGCATCGCGTCGCCGTCAACGCGGCCCGCCACGGCGTGGTGACCGGGATCGACGCGGTGGCGGTCGGCGAAGCGGCGCGCGAACTCGTGGCGGCGGACGGCCCGTTCGCCGGCATCCGCGTCGTGGCGCCAATCGGGACGACCGTGCGCGCAGGCGACGCTCTGGCCGAGATCGCCGGCGCCTCCCTGGCGCCGGGCCGCGTCGCGGACGCCTTCACGCTCGGCGAGACCGCGCCGCCCCCACGCCCCGTGATCGACGCCGTCGTGCGGGATGCGGACGCCGCCGCGTCGATGAAAGACGAGGTGATGAAAACGGCCTCGTTTCGCGAGATCGGTAGTCGGCGCGCGTGAAAACGATCGTCACGGGTGGTGCCGGTCTGATCGGCAGCGCGCTGATCCGGCAGCTGAACCTCGACGGCGAGGACGACATCATCGTCGTCGATCGCCTCGGCCAAGACGAGAAATGGCGGCATCTCGTTCCGCTGCGCTTTACGGACTATTTGGAAGCGGAGGAGTTCTTTCCGCGCATCGCCGCCGAACCCGACGCGTTCGGGAAGATCGCAACCGTCTTCCATCTCGGCGCCTGTTCGTCGACGACCGAGAAGAACGCATCTTACCTCATCGCGAACAACGTGCGCCGTTCGCAGGAAGCCGCGCGCTGGGCGCTCGGCCGCGGCGCGCGCTTCGCGTACGCGTCGTCGGCGGCGACCTACGGTGCGCTCGAATCGGACATGCGCGAGGACCTGCGCCCGCACTCACTGCGCCCGCTCAATATGTACGGCTACTCGAAGCATCTGTTCGACCTGTGGCTGCGCAGCGAGGGTTTGCTCAAACGCGTGGTCGGGCTCAAGTACTTCAACGTCTTCGGTCCCAACGAAGACCACAAGGGCGAGATGCGCAGCGTCGTCGCGAAAGCCTACGAACAGATCCGCGCGAACGGCACGATCGAACTCTTCCGGAGCTACCGCGAAGGGGTCGCGGACGGCGAGCAGACGCGCGACTTTCTCTACGTCAAGGACGCCGCGGCGATGACCGTCCACCTAGCGCGCAAACGCTCCGCCGGCGGCCTCTACAATATCGGCGCGGGCCTCGACCGCTCGTGGAACGACCTGGCGCGCGCGGTGTTCGCGGCGCTCGACATGCCGTCGCGCATCACCTACGTCGAGATGCCCGACGTGCTGCGCGGAAAATACCAGTACCGCACCGTCGCCGACATCACGCGGCTGCGCGGCAGCGGCTGGAAGCGCGAAGCGACCTCGCTCGAGGACGCCGTCGCGGACTACGTGCGCAATTACCTGGTGACGGGTGCCGTGCTCGGGAGTGAGGTGGCCGAGGACTCGAGCCCCTCGCCTGCGGTTTCGGCGACCAAGTAGAGCGGACGCCCTTTGATCTCATCGTAGATCCGGCCGACGTACTCGCCGAGGATCCCGATCGTAATCAGTTGCACGCCGCCCAGAAACAAGATCGCAAAGATCGTCGAGGTGTAGCCCGGCAGGTTGTACCCGGTGAACACGCGGATGCCGATCTCGGCGAGCGCGACGATAAACGCGATGACGCTGACGAAGAATCCGAACCACGTCGCGAGACGCAGCGGGATCTCGCTGAACGCCGTGATCCCGTCGAACGCGAACTGGAGCATCTTCGAGAGCGGATACTTCGAATCGCCCGCAAAGCGCTCGGCCCGGTCGTACGGGATCCCCGTCTGCTTGTAGCCGACCCACGACACCAAGCCGCGGATGAAACGATGCCGCTCGCGCGCGTTGCGCAGCGCGACGATGACGCGCCGGCTCATGAGGCGGAAATCGCCGGTGTCGACCGGTATCGCAACGTTCGTCAGGCGCCGAATCGTGCGGTAAAAGACGCGCGCCGTGACGACCTTGAACGGGCTCTCGCCCGCGCGCCGGCTGCGCGTCGCGTACACGACGTCGTAGCCCTCACGGAATTTGGCGAGGAATTGTCCGATCAGCTCGGGCGGATCCTGAAGGTCGCCGTCCATCAGCACGACCGCGTCGCCGCGGGCGGCATCGAGCCCGGCCGTCGCCGCGATTTGATGGCCGAAGTTGCGCGACAGCGAGATCACGCGCAGCCGCGGGTCGTCGGCGGCGGCAGCCAACAGCTGGGGCAACGTGTCGTCGCGGCTGCCGTCGTCGACGCAGATGAGCTCCCACGCCGCCGGCGGCTCCGCGAGGCCGCTCATGACGCGGCGAATGCGACGCAGCAGCTCCTCGACGCTCGCGCCCTCGTTGTAGAGTGGGACGACCACGCTGAGTGTCGCGTCGGAACCGCGGCGGACCGCCACGTCCGGCGGGGAAGATAGCACCTATCCATGTTCTCGTCGCTGCTCGCTGTGGCCCTCGCGCTCGCCTCGCCCGACCAGGAGGCCGCAACACCCCAACCGACGCCGTCGCCGGCGCCCGTGCTGGAGTACCGCCACGTCGGGGCGACGCCGCCTCCGCACGGCCTTCCCGAGATCATCGAGATGCATATCTCGACGACGGAGATCCGAGCCGGGCACTCCGTCTCCGGGACCGTGCGCACCTCGGAGAACGTCGGGTACGTCGAAGCGCGCATCCAGGATTTCAACGCCCCGCTCCGGCACGATGGCCCCGGGCGTTTCTCGATCACGTACCGCGTGCCGTGGTGGCTGCCGCCGTGGATGCGGCGCAACTACATGCTCGAAGTGATCGCGCGCAGCGTCGACGGAGCTGAACTCTGGCGCGGCATCCCAATCTCCGTGCGCTAGTGCAGCTACGGCTCGCACGCGTCTGCGCGTCGTTCGTCGCACTTCTGACTGCGGGATGCGGCGCGTACTCGCAGCACGCAGCGCCGCCGGCGCCCACCGCGACGGTGTCCGCACCGCGCGCGCACCCTGCGGCACGCGCACCTCGCGCGACGCCGCTCGCGCGCGCGACAACCGCATCGCCCCGTGCAGCGGCGGGCGTGCGTTCCGCGTTGCCGGCGGCCGATCCGCGGCCGTACATCTTGAGTGCGAACGTCTCGCCGGCGGTCGTGCACTCGGGAACGACCGTCTCGGCCGTCGTGCGGACGACGCCCGGCGTCGCGTCGGTCGTCGCGTACGCAGCGGGAAGTTCCCTGCCCGTGCCGCGGGCAGGCGCGGGCGTCTTTACCGGCTCGACCACGCTGCCCGAGATACCGTCGTTCGTGCACGGCGTCTTTCCGGTGACCTTCGTCGCGCGCGACCGTCACGGACGCACGACGCAAGCCGCGGTTAGTGTGACGGTTCCGTAACCCGTTCCTCAACAGCGAGCCGCTGCAGCGCCTCGACGGTGCCCGCAAGGAAGTTCGCCTGGTAGGTCACCATGTCGTCGACGAGCGGGAAGCGTGGATCGCGGCGTTCGTTCGTGAGGTGATACTGCGTGCCGTCGAGCCGCAGCGTGCCGCGCCGAACGAGGTTGCGCAGCGCATCGTCGACGACGCGGTCCACGTCGCGCAGTTCGGGATCGACGAACGCTCCCGCCGGTACGGCAGCGCGCCCACGCGTGATGCCGTCGCGCGCCTTCTGCACGGTAAACGGCAGACCGGTGGCGAGCATCCAGGCCGCGAGCAGCGCGCTCGTCGTCACCGGCCGCGCGGCCGCCAGCGACGTATCGAGATCGCTCGGATCGGCGGGACGCACCACCCGATACAGCATCGACAGGCGCCGCCCGCGGAACGGATCGAAGGCGATTGCTGCAAACCACACGTCGGCGACCGGCACAAGCTGCTCGACGATCCCTCTGAGCGGACGCATCCGGCCGTCGATGCTATAGAAGCCTTCGGGTGTCACGTAGAACGTGGCGCCGCGCCGCACGATGTCGACGATGTCCGCGACATCACGGTCGACGCCTTCACGCAGCGCCACGATCAGTTCCCGGCGGTAGGGTTCCTGCACGAACGACAGCTTCATGCGCTGGTCGGATTCGAGAAAGAACCGAGGCGACAGAAAATCGCTGAGTTGCTGCGCACCGGCCGGCAGCGCGGCGCGCGCGTCGGGCCGGAAGACGTCGTCGAGCGGAAGATCGCCGTGCTTCTGCACCAGCGTGACCGCCAAACTGCGCAGCGGACGCGACGACAGCTCGTTTTCCAGCGGCAGCATGCCGAGCAAACGGAAGAACGCGCCGGCGTTCACGGTGCGCATGAGGTGCGCAAACGCGGGGAGACGCAGCGCGAAGAAGCCCGGCTCGTACATGCGCCGTGACGACGCGGTCAGCGTGCTCGAGCGCCAGTTGCCCTGTGCCAACGAACGCAAGGCGATGAGTTCCGATTCGTCCTCGTGCTGGTGGTTCGCGATCAGCACGGTCGCCCCGCGAAAAAACGGAAGCCGTCCGAACTGACGGATACGGATCCTCGTCGCCAGCCACGGCAGCCGTGTCGCAATGATGATCCACAGGCTCAGAAGCGACCACACCGACGAGATCGGGCGCTTACCGACGCGCAGCACGACCAGCGATCCGATCGCGAACGACGCGGCGGCGAGCGCGAACAGAACGCGATAGCCGTCGCGCGGCGTCGCGCCGTGCGCGATGACCCATGCGCCGAGGGCGGGCGCCGCGATCCCGGGCAGGTTCGAGAGCGTTCCCCAGATGCCGAGGTCTCGTGCGACGTCGCCGAGCGCGGGGATCGCGTCGAGCGCCAGCGCCCACCCGACCGAGAACACGCCACCGTACCCGAGTCCGAACAGCGCCGCGTACAGGAAGATCAGGTGCTCATCGGGCGCGAGTGCGAAGCCGAGTGCTGCCGCGACCATCGGGATCCCCGACAGCGCCACCACGCGGCGGCGGTCGATCCGGTCCGAGAGCAGCCCTGCCACGACACTCGAGACGATGGCGCCGAGGAGCGCGGCGCCGGCGACCATCCCGGTGCCGAGGCTGGCGTTCTTGACGCCCAGCACGTCGCTGAAGAAGTAGAGGATGTAGGTGTTCAGGAGCGTTAGGCCGAGCACGATCCAGCCGCGCGCGATCAGCGTCACTTGCAGGTCGTGCCAATCACGCACGACCGCATGCGCGGTGTGGTCCTCGTTTGCGGGCCGGGGCGGCGGAATCGCCGCCAGCGATGGGAGCACGACGGCGATCGCGACCGCCATCGTCAGCAGGACGCGCTGCGGCGGGAGCAGCGACGCCGTCGCGAGACCGCCGACGGTCCCGATCAGCGTCATCGCTCCCCGCGCGCCGGAAGCGATCCCCCAGGAACTCCGCGGGACGACTTCCGGCAGCAGTGCTTGGTAGATCGACGATGCAGCCGCGATCGCGGTGCCGGCGCACACCACCTCGATGCCCAGCGCCCCGATCGTGTGCGCGTACGACATCGCGACCAGCGCCGCGATGTCGACAATCAGAATCACCGCCGTGTGTACGCGACGATCGCCGCCGCGCGCCGCGAGCCGGTCCGAGATCGCGCCGGCGACCGGCGGCACGAACACCCAGGCCGCGGCGACGCAGGTCGCGAGCAGCGCCAGCACGCCGGTGTGCGTGAGCGGCGCGAGCTTCAGCAGCAGCGATGGAACGACGATCGCGAGAATCGCCGTGTCCTGAAATTGAATCCCTAGCCACAGCGCGTTGACCGCGACCGTGTCGCGCGCGCCGAAGGGACGCTGCTGGGCCGCCATCAGTCGATGTCGGCCCAGGCGGCGACCGTGACGTTGACGTGAGCCGAAGGTTCGCCCGGTGCGATGTGAGCGGGCGGCAGCGCGCGGCTCGCGTCGCGTTCGAGCGTGGCGTACGATCCCCGCGTGACGCGGAACGCGATGCGCGCTCCGCGATGCACCTGCAGCGTGTACCGGAAGTGACGCGCGTCGACGCGGTCCATCCGGATCTCGCTCGGGGACCAGTTGCTGCGGTCCGTGCTGAGGTAAATGTCATCGCCCGGCGGCGTGCGCGCCGGAACGGTGACGTCGATCGGCACGTTCACGATCGCGGTCTCGTCCGCGTCTCGTTCCTGCGCCGCAACGAACACGAACGCGCTGCGCGGAATTCGCGCCGCTGCGAGCGCATCCGGTCCGAGCGCGTGCGGCGTTGCGCGGCCGTCCTCACCGATCATAACGCCGGTCGGGCGTCCCGGCACGAACGAGCTGCATGACGCGCCGGCGGCGAGGCGCATCACGCCGCCGCCGGCCACGGCGAGCCGATCGCCGCTGCAGGCGAGGGGAACGATGCGAAAGATGGCGGCCGCGATCGCGGCGGCCACGAGCGCTGCACTCACGGGGTGATCGCGAAGCTCCAGCCGGGAGCCCAGCGCGTTCCGCCCCAGCCGAAATCGTACGAACGGCCGAACGCCATGCCGATGTTCGGGAAGGGCCGGAACTGCGCGTCGAGGCGCACTTCCCACGGCGGCCGTCCTAAACCGTCGAACTGATAGAAGTCGTCGGCGTGCCGAAACGACAGCCGCACCGACGTGCTGTTCGCCGGCGGCGCGTACTGCAGATCGAGGTTCATGTACCGTCCCGTCTCCGCGCCGTTGTAGGCATACCAGCCGTAGTACGGCGTGCCCTCCGGCGTGAGCAGCGGTGCCGGCGGGATCGGAAAAAAGAGCGACTGGCGTTCCGGAAACACGAGCGACGCCCACGTGAACTGGTAGCCGGCGAAGAGGGCGTAGCTCGCCGAGAGTTTCTTCGACGCGTTCGCTGCGGCCGTGACGGTGTCGCCATGGCGCGGGAACGCATACCAGGTGCGATCGCCCTCGAGCGTCATGCCGATCTTCGTCCCCAGCGGCGCGTTCACGATCGGCGAGGCGAGAAAGGCGTCGAGGCCGTGGCGCCACACCGTCGAGTAGGCACGCTGGTCGGGCAGCACGGTGTACGGGTAGAGATCGCCGCCGTGCTGCGCATCGTATCCGACGTCAGCGGTCAAACGCGCAGTGATGCCGCCGATCAGCGGCTCGTCGGGGCTGCGCAAGCTCGCATCGAACGACGAATAGCCGCCGCTCTGCAGATGGTAGCTGATGCGGCCGCCGGCCAGACCGAAGGCGGCGCCGAACGTCGCGTCACCCTCGCGCAGCCCGAACACCGAGGTTCCGTCGAGCGCGAGCGTGTAGCGCGACCCGAGCCGCTGGTAGGCGTTGAAACCGCTCGTGCTCGTGCCGCGATACGGCGTGTCGATCGCCGCCGTCGCATACGCCGTATCGCCGGAGGCGAGCTGTTCTTGCAGCGCGACCGCCGGGTCGTTGTTCTCCCAGCGTCCGTGCACGGATGTCAGCGACGTCGGCGTTCCGACGAGGCCGTAGGGCTGATCGAAGGTCGCTCCGGGCAGCGTCGACGCGCCGAAGCCGGCCGCGGTCGCGAACGTGTACAAGTACGAGGGGACCGGAACGCCGCCGACCGAGGTCGGAAAGGCCGCCGGTGAAAAACGCACGTTGGCGCGCGGGGTGATTGCGGCATGGTGCGAGCGGATGTACGCGAAGCGGTCGTCGACGTCGGGAAATGCGAAGCGCTGGGCGTCGATCTCGTCGTGCACGGCACCGCTCAACGCGCGCGTGGTGCGGCTGACCCCGGTCGTGACGTTGAGCAGGTCGACGCGGTTTGTGTCGAGATCGATCGCGATCGCGTCGGCCGACGATACCACTGTCCCGCGTTCGATGCGGGCCTCTCCGGCGAGCACGCAGCGATCGTTCTTGAGATCGACGTAGGCGGCATCGGAGCGAGCGCGCGTTCCGTCGGCCAACGTCAACGTGGCGCCGTCGCGCGCGACGAGCGAGATCGTGTCGGCGAAAAAGAACACCTCACCGCCATCGAGCTGCACGGTCGCGCGTGCTTGGGCCGCCAATGGCAAGGCCGCGCACGCTGCGGCTGCGAGCGCCGCCGTCAGGCGCCTCACGCCTCAACCCGGCGGGCGGTTCGGCGGCGCACCCGGACGCGGCGTCGGGAACCCGCCGGGCGGCGTTGCTCTCGACGGCGGATACAGCGGATTGCCTCCAAACGGGTTCGGGTTGAACGGCGTCGGGACGGCGCCGGGCTGGGCCGCCTGCGGGCCGCCGCTGCGATTGTCGGACCACGCGTACACGGTGATCGGATACGACTGCGCGTCGACCTCGCGCACGAAGAAGTAATGCGGGTACTTCGGTTCCAGCCCGTCTTCGCCGACTTCGACCGACGTCCACGAACCGCGCGTGACGCGCAGCGCGAGCTTCGTCCCCGAGGCGAGCCGGCGCATCGCGCGATAGCGGCTGCCGTCGATGCGGTCGAGCTTGATCTCCATCGGATTCCAGCCGCCCGCATCGGTGCTGATGTAGACGTCGGCGCCGATCGGCGTCGTGGGCGGGACGGTCACGATGAACTCGACCGCGACTTCCTTGCCCGTCACCGGGACACCGACGATCTCGGGCGCGCGGTCGCTGACCGGTTTGGTCGCGATCGCCTGCTGCACGGCGGGCGCGTACGCGGTCTCGGCCTTGAGGCGGCGCGACGTGAGATCCAGCTCGACGACTTCCTTGGTCGCCGGATCGAGCACGGCGCGCGCGAAGAGTTTCGGCCGCGGCTGCAGCATCGTCGAAGCGCCGGTATCGTAATCGGCGATCTTGAGCGACGCTGCGAGCTTGAACGCGTCGCCGGTGGTGAAATAGACGTAGCCGTTGCGCACGTCGAGCAGCTGACCCGTGAAGCTGATCAGCGTACCTTGCGGCCGCGCCAACGAGGGCAGCGCGAGGGTGAGCGCCGCCACCGCGGCCAGAACCAACGGCATGCGTCGCATCATGGCGAGAATTGGATCCCGAATTGCGGACTCCAGCGTTCGTTGCCGAAGTTGAAGTACTGCGAACGCGAAACGTCGACGCGCACGAAGCGCGAGATGCGGAACTGCACGTCCGCCGTCATCTGCCAGGGCGGCTGGCCATACAGGCCCGGCACCGGCACGGGGAAGTCGTAGAAACGAGACACTTGCAGGTTGAGCGAGAAATACTGCGTCGGCGTAAACACGTTGCCCGTCGTCCACCCGTGCGACGTCGCGAGGCCGCGAAAGGCATCCAGGCCCGTATACGTTCCGAACGGCGTCGTGTAGGGGTTCGGATAGTACGCCGGATACGCCAACGGCTGCGCCGCGCCCCAGTAATCGTCGGTGGTGCGCACTTCGTAGGTCAGAAACGAGTGGATTTTCTCGCGGTCGAAGCCGCGCGAGAGGGTCGCGCGACTGTCGCCGAGATCGGTCTCGTGCGGCAGGCTGAACCACGTCTTCTGCCGGTCGTAGGAAAGGTTCAACGCGAACCGGCCGACCTTGATCGCCGGTGTGTAGAGCGTCCCGCCGAGCATGTGATAGTACAAACTCGGCGGCCCGGGCTGTTCGTTGGGAAAACCGCCGTAGCCGTAGATGTCATGCGCCATGCCGAGCGAGCTGCGCAGCTTGAACAACAAGATCGGGATGTGCGCCAGGCGGTTCTCGAAACCGGTCCAGGTCAGCGACGCGTCCATCGGGTGTTCGCGCCAGGCGGGAGAGTAGAAGTTCGTCGCGATCTGGTCGTCCTGGACGTTGGGGATCCCGAGCAGGTACTGCCAGTAGTTGTCTTCGGTGTAACTGAGCCCCGAGCGGTGCAGGCCGGCGTTGAGCTGCACCTGGGCGTACGCCGCCGCGTTGAGTGGCTCGTTGAAGATCCCGGGCGAGCCCGCCGACTCTTGCAGAAAGACCCGGCTCTCAAATTTCGGCGTCCAGCGGTCGTAGCCCAGCAGATTGAACTGACGCTGCTCCTGCGTGAGCGGGTCGACGGCGGCAACGATATACGCGTTGTCCCAGACGAAGTGCTGATCGAAGGCGAGATAGGTGCCGTTGAACGCGTCGTTGCGGAGATGAAGCGCCGACAAGCTGTTCGCCGAACCGTTGAACGGCACGCTGACGTCGAAGCGTGCGC
>Ga0302184_10000964_pt1 | contig 18850 bp, 21 predicted proteins | sample I_Palsa_N3_3_FD_200233 | JGI IMG/M metagenome (GOLD analysis project Ga0302184, IMG submission 200233) | Peat permafrost microbial communities from Stordalen Mire near Abisko, Sweden - I_Palsa_N3_3 | ecosystem: Environmental > Terrestrial > Soil > Palsa > Peat permafrost | place: Sweden...
CGGGCCCCGACCAGCGATCTGGTCCGGATCTACCTGCGGGAAATCGGCCGCGTGCCGCTGCTGACCGCCGAAGACGAGGTGGATCTGGCCAAGTACATCGAGGCGGGCCTGTTCGCCGAGGAGAAGCTCGACGGCGGCCTGGGCCTGCCCGGCTTCGGTCTGCCCGCCGCCGTCCACGGCGACCTGGAGCTTCTCGTCGGCGAAGGGGTCAGGGCCAAGCAGCGGCTGATCGAGGCGAACCTGCGGCTGGTGGTCTCGATCGCCAAGCGCTATATCGGCCGCGGGCTGGTTTTCCTCGACCTCATCCAAGAGGGGAACCTCGGCCTCATCCGCGCGGTGGAGAAGTTCGACTACACCCGCGGCTACAAGTTCTCGACGTACGCGACCTGGTGGATCCGGCAGGCGATCACGCGGGCCATCGCGGATCAGGCCCGGACTATCCGGGTGCCCGTGCACATGGTCGAGACCATCAACAAGCTGTCACGCGTGCAACGGCAGCTGCACCAGGAGCTGGGCCGGGAAGCCAGCACCGACGAGATCGCCGCGGAGATGGGCCTGGAGCCCGAGCGGGTCGCGGAGATCCGCCGGATAGCCCAGGAGCCGGTCTCCCTGCAGTCCCCGATCGGCGAGGAAGAGTCCGATCTGGGCGACTTCATCGAAGACGCCGACGCCGTGGTGCCGATCGAGGCCGCGGCGTTCATCATGCTGCAGGACCAGCTCGAACGGGTCCTCGATGAGCTGGCCGAACGGGAGCAGCGCATCATCCAGCTGCGGTTCGGCCTCACCGACGGGCATCCGCGGACCCTGGAAGAGGTCGGCCGGGAGTTCGGGGTGACCCGGGAACGGATCCGGCAGATCGAAGCCAAGACCCTGGCCAAGCTGCGCCATCCGAGCCGCGCCCAGATGCTCCGCGAGTACCTGGACTGACTCGGGGAACAGCCCGAAACCCGGGCCCGGGCGCCTCCCCGAGAGGTCCTAGTCGCCCGAGAGGTCCTAGTCGACCGGGCGGCTGCCGTTCACGGCGACGTGCTCGGGGTCGTCGGAGTGCCGGCCGGGTATCCGGTCGAGCTGCCCGCGCACCTTGGTGGCGCCGGTCTTGGCTGTCTCGGTGATCTTCGGCATCCGTTCGGCGGCCTTGCGGCCGGCGACCTTGCTGAGCTCAGTGGCCTTCTCGCCCGCGGCGCGGGTGGCCTGCTTGACGGCCGGGCTTTCCACTATCTTCCGGCCCGCCTTTTTCATCTGCTCGTAGCGCTCGCGACCAGCTCGTGTGCCGGCCACGAAGCCGGCGGCGAAGCCCGCGAGGAACGTGGCGCGGTATCGCATCTGGCACCCCTTTCGCGCATGTGCGTCATGTGTCAACATGACCTTCCCCCATTACGGGAGCGTACTCATCAGGTTAGGCTCTGATGAACACCGGGTCGGCGCGCGGTCGCCGTCGCGTGCTCGCCCTGGGTGCGCTACCCTTAACCGGGTCGATCCCGCGTAGCTCAATTGGCAGAGCAGCCGGCTGTTAACCGGCAGGTTCCAAGTTCGAGTCTTGGCGCGGGAGCCAGCCAATTATGATCTCTGACCTGCGTGAATACATGAGCGGCGCCCGCGGCTAGGTGCTCCTCAAGCAGTTTCGCCCAAATTCGGAGAAATCAAGATCTTCATCGGAACGGACCCTGCTTCGCGCTTCAGGAGCGCTCTTTCAGCGAGCCGGGGGAGCCAGGCCGTCGAGGAAGAAGGCCTTCAGCCGCCTGGGTGCCTGGTCCGAGCCCCGGTTGTCCGGCCGCTGCTGGGCCAGCAGCGCGGTCAGGACGATGATGTCGCGCGTGGTGACGTCCGCGCGGATCGTGCCGTCACGCCAGCCGCGGTCGAGGATGCGCTGGAGCGCCTGGTGGACGGTGGACCTGGCGGCGAGAGTTTCCGCTTCCACCGGGATGGGGCCGCCGTGCAGAGGGAGGATCAGCTGGTCGGCGTGGCTGATGACACAGTCCAGGAACGAGCTCAGCGTGGCGAGGCCGGGCTCATTGAGGTTCTCGGCGTTCTCCGCGCACTCAAGGACGAGTCGGAAGGCGCGCAGTGTTAGGGCTTCGAGCAGGGCTTCGCGGTTCGGGTAGCGCCGGTAGAGCGTGCCGATGCCGACCCCGGCCGCTGCTGCGATAGTTCTCATCGGCACTTGACGGCCCTCGCGCAGGACCGCCGTCATCGCCGCGGCGAGCACGCGTTCCTGGTTGGCCAGCGCATCACTGCGGACGCGGCGCCTCCCGCTGCCGCGAACGGGCGTGTGGTGTTCCATAGCCACCGGCCAATCATGACACCTGCCGCGGGCCGGCGCGGGCGGAGCTTGTGCAGGTCTGCTTGGTTAGGCACGCTGAAGTGGACAGAATGCTCCGCCTATGGCACGACGAACTCGCCTGCGCTGACCTCTCATGCGCCCGCGCCGGGTGCCGGGGCGTCGCGGCGGGTGAGCGCGATGACCGGGATCGTCCGGCTGGTCTTCTGCTGGTACCCGGCGAATCCCGGAAAGCGTTCGGACTGGATCCGGTATTTCTCGTCGCGTTCGGCGCCGGTCAGCTCGGTGGCGCGCGCCGCGATCGTCTCGTCGCCCACCTCGATCGTCACATCCGGGGCGGCCCGCAGGTTCCAGTACCAGTCGGGGTTGCTGTCCGATCCCGCTTTCGAGGCGAACACGAGGTACCGGTCCCCGTCGGCCAGGTACATCACCGGGTTGATCCGCTGCTGCCCGCTGCGGGCGCCGACGGTGTGGAGAAGCAGGAGCGGCGCGCCGGCGAAGGTGCCGCCGACCCGCCCGTGGCTGGCACGGAACTCATCGATATTGCGCTGGTTGAACTGCTCAGCAGGGCTGGTCAACGACTGTCCTCTCGTTTGTCGTGGTAGCGAGCCGCTGCGAGTTGCCCTTAAAGGCATCTCACGGCTACGAGGCCTCACAGGCTCCGCAGTACGCGGTCGCGGTCGCTTTGCGCGCGGCGCGACACGTCGGCGTCGAAGGCGATGGCGTCGTACTCGTGCGGCACGCCGGGGTGCAGGTGCAACTCGGCCGGCACGCCCGCCCGGCTGAGCGTGAGCGCGTAACCGATGGCCTCGTCGCGGAAGATGTCCAGCTGCCCCACCTCGATGTAGGCGGGCGGCAAGCCGGCCGCGTCCTTAAGCCGTCCCGGCGCGGCCGCCGGGTCGATCTCGCGGTCCTCGTGTCCCGCTCCCAGCAAGGCGTTCCAGCCCGTGATGTTGTCGTCGTAGGACCACCCGGCGAACGGCGCGATGTACGGGTCGGGCGTCGTCGTCCGGTCATCGAGCATCGGGTAGAGCAGCAGTTGCCGTGCCACGGCCGGGCCTTTCCGGTCGCGGCTCAAGATGGCGACGCGACCGGCGAGCCCGCCGCCGGCGCTGTCGCCCATGACCGCGATGCGGCCGGGGTCGATGCCAAGCTCGGCCGCGTGCCCGGTGAGCCAGATCAGGCCGGCGTAGGCGTCCTCGACCGGAGCGGGATGGGGGTGTTCTGGTGCGAGCCGGTACTCCAGGGAGAGCATCGAGACGCCGGTACGGGCCACGTACCGGGAGACCGGCCCGTCGAAGATCGGTACCGAGCCGACGATCATCCCGCCGCCGTGCAAGTACAGCACCGCCGCCCCGCTGTCGGCCGACGGCTGGCGGTACCACCGCGCGAGCAGCGCGGCCCCGTCGGGCGTGACCACACTATGGTCGGAGATGTCGACTTTGCCGGCGACGGGCTGCGCCTCGTTGTTGAAGTACCCCAGCATGGCGTCGAGCGCGACGCGGCGACTGGCGACGTCACCGACCGGCAGGGCTGGCGGCGGACCGCTGCGTGCAAACGCCGCGGCGAGAACCGCGGCCACCTGGACGTCCAGCGTGAAGGTCATCCCGGCACTCGCCCCTTACTTCGCGCCGGGTGGCGGAAGCAGCTCGGTCTTGTACTCGGGGGTGAGCGCCCTGGACTTGGCGATGAAGGCCGTCCGCGCGGCGGCGTCGAGCGGCGGCGGCGCCTGGGTCCTGGTGGCGACGGGCTGGCCGACCAGGGCGAAGAACTCCTCCTGCCCCGACGGCGCGCACATGCACAGCAACCGCGACGGCGTATCGGCGGCGTTAGTGAACGCGTGCGGGGCGTTGGCCGGCACGTTGATGGTCTCCCCGGCGCGGGCCACGAGCGTCTCGCCGCGAAAGGTCACCAGGACTTCGCCGTCAAGGACGGTGAACATCTCCTCGAAGTCGTGCCGGTGCGGCGGCGGCCCGCCGCCCGGCGGCACGTACATATCGATCAGCGTGTACTTCCCGGCGGTCTCCTCTCCGGTGACAAGGATCGTGTAGGTATCACCGACCAGCCCGATGTGAGGGAGGCTCTGGTCGTGGTCCGGCCGGGCGACGGTGAGTTTGCGTGACAGATCGTCGGGCGGGACGGGCGCGGGCTGGCTGGGCATGCTGTCTCCTCGCGGATTGACGGGTGCGGATCTACCGGGAGCTGACCGGGTGGGGCGGGGTGATCTGCGCGCCAGCCACCAGCGGCAGGAAGAGCAGCCCGGTAGACAGGAGACTGTCCCCCTTGACCACCCTGGTCAGCGTTGATGTCTGGGTGGTCAGCGTAGGCCGTCACCACCTACTGCCGGTCACTGTCAGGAAATCCCCGCGCCCGCGGGGCCGACGGCAGCGCGATGTTCACGATGGCGGCATCGAGGACCACCATTAGCTGCGCGACCGCGACCACGGACAGGATTACCCAGCGCCGGTCAGAGAGAGCTGCAGGAGTGCCCGGCTGTGCCATCGTGATCTCCCGGTGAGCAATCGTTCGTGTGAGAACGAAGGACTACCGGGGTCTGGAGCGGCACCTGTCGCTAGATTTGCCGGGGTGACAGGAAGCCACCCAAGCAAGCCTATCGTGCCATAAGCGGAGCATTCTGTCCACATTGGCGTCTCTCCCCTACCCAGGGGCGAATAGCCCGACGTCCACGACCTTGGCGAAGGTACGACTCGCTAGTCCCACGACGCTCAGGAATAGCCCCAGCGCCCAACACCTGCACTTACCTCAGATAAGCAGGAGCCTAGGGACCCGTAGCGCGGCCAGCTGCAGGCGGTTCTTACGCGGGCACATTGCGGCGATTGAGCTGCCATGATGATGTCCTCTTTATCGCCGCAGCTTGATATCCAATTGATCTGGTAGCAGACATCACTATCGGGGAGGATCTGATGTCGAGGACGATGGTAGACCTTGATGATGAAGCCTTGTCGCTGGCCAGCGAGGAACTGGGCACCAAGAGCAAGGTGGCGACCGTGAACGCCGCACTGCGCCGCGTGGCGAACCAGCGGGCAAGCGGCCCACATGCTTGAGCTCCTCGACGAGACCGGCGCCGACCTTTCCGATGAGGCGCTGCGCGGCGCCTGGCGGGACGGCGGGCGCGGTTGAGCGTGCTGCTCGCGGACAAGTCCGCGCTGGAATGGGCCAGGCGAGACAAACGCGCGCGGGCCGCGTTCCTGAGCCTGCGCACCGCACACGTCATCGCCGCGTGCCACAAGACAGCCCTGGAGATCTGCTACTCCGCGCGGAACCAGGCAGATCTGGAAGCGCTGCTCGCCGGCCAGCGGGCACTGGAATGGCTGCCGGTCAACGAGGCGGTGCTGGACCGGGCACTGGAGGTCCAGCGACTGCTCGCCGCGCACAGCGGCAACGGCCACCGGCGCCCGATCCCGAACCTGATCATCGCCGCGACCGCCGAACTGCATGGAGCCGAGGTGCTGCACGTCGACAGCGACTATGACATGATCGCCCGGGTCACCGACCAGCCGATGCGACGCCTGTTCGATCCCGGCCCCACATGACCACGCGCCGCGAGCCGCACCAAGGCTGCCCGGCACCGTGGAAACCCGTGCCGCTGGCCATCAGACTGTCCGCGGAGCGTACACGCGTGTCGCGGCAAGCGAGAGGCAGCGGACCCGTCATCGGGTCGAGTCCCTGAGTCTGACGACTGAACTATGAGAACCACGCCGGCCCAGGCCATCTCATCCGGGGGGGATGGTCGCGGGGGCATGATACCTGGTCAGGAGCGGAAGTCCGCGAGGGCGAGGGCGCGGGTGGCCACGGTGGCGGGGTCGATACGGCGTTCCCGGAGAGCTTGCGAGAAACCGGCCATGGCGGCGGGGTCGAGGGCCTGCAAGGTGTGGCGGCGGGCCTGGACGCCGATCAGCTCGAGGGCTTCGCGCTCCAGGTGAGCCAGTCGGCGGGTAGCCAGCTGGCCGGATTCGCGGGCGGCGGCGAGGAACTCATCGATGTGCTTGACCAGGTTGTCTACGCCCTCGCCGGCGTCGGCTTGGGTGAGCAGGACGGCGGGACGGGGGGTGCGTTCGGTCATCCGGAGCATGGCGTTGAGCTCGCGCTGGGTGCGCAGCGCGCCGTCCCGGTCGGCCTTGTTCACCACGAACACGTCGCCGATCTCCAGGATCCCCGCCTTCATGGCCTGGACCCCATCGCCGCCGCCCGGCATCGTGACCAGCACGGTGCAGTCGGCGGTGCCGGCGATGGCCACCTCGCTCTGACCCACCCCCACCGTCTCGACCACGACGACGTCCGCGCCCATCGCGTCGAGAACCCGCACGGCGGCCGGAGCGGCCTCGGCCAGGCCACCCAGGTGCGCCCGGCTCGCCATAGAACGTACGTAAACGCCCGGGTCGCTGCTCAGCGACGCCAGCCTGATCCGGTCACCGAGCAGCGCTCCGCCGGTGAACGGGCTGGACGGGTCCACGGCCAGCACGGCGACCGTGCGATCCTGCTGCCGCCAGGACAGCACCAGCTTCTCGGCCAGCGTTGACTTGCCGGCGCCGGGCGGTCCTGTGACCCCCACCACCATGGCCCGGCCCGTATGCGGGAACAGCTCGGCCAGCAGCGGGCCGGCCGCGGGATCGCCGCTCTCGATCAGGGTGATCAGCCGGGCCGCGGCCCGGTGCTCGCCGGCCAGCACCCGGCTGGCCAGGTCCGCCGCGGTCATCCGGGGGCTCCTGTCAGCTAGACACTCCGATATTGTCCCCTATGGTGGGTGGATTTCGAAACCGGAGCCTCGGTCGGCAGCCTGCCGGGGGCGGGCACTGCCTGCACGTGTGGAAGTATCGGGTGATGATCGCGCGAACCTGGCGCGGAGCGGTCCGGGCGGAGGACGCTCCCGCTTATGCGGCGTACGTGCAGAAGACCGGTATCGAGGGTTACCAGCGCACGCCCGGCAACTGCGGGGCCTGGCTGCTCTGGCGCGTGGAGGGTGATCAAGCCGAGTTCGTCACGGTGAGTTTCTGGGAATCCCGGGCCTCGATCGAGGCCTTCGCCGGCCAGGACATCGAGAAGGCCGTCTTCTATCCCGATGACGAGCGGTTCCTGATCGAGCGGGACCTAACCGTGCACCACTACGAGGTCGCGGGTACGGAGGCTTCCGATGGCTGAGCCGGTGCTCGCAGCGAGTGGGCTGGCGGGGACCCCGGCCGACAGGGTGCTCCTGGTCGTCGGGCCGTCGCTCGGCACCGCTGTCGGGACGCTCTGGGGGCCGTGCGCGGCGCAGCTAGCCGGCTTCGAGGTGGTCGGATGGGACCTGCCGGGACATGGGCTGAGCCGGCCCGCTACCGAAGGATTCACGGTCAAGGACCTGGCCGCGTCCGTGCGGGCCCTGGCGAGCGCGGCCGCGGCCGGCCGGCCGGCGTACTACGCGGGGGTATCCCTCGGTGGTGCGGTGGCATTCGAACTCGGTCTGGACCCTGGCCCGTTCCGGGCCGTCGCTGCCGTCGCGGCCGCGTCGCGCTTCGGCGAGGCGTCCTCGTGGACAGAGCGGGCCGAGATTGTCCGCAAGGGCGGTACGCCGGTGATGGTGGACGGTTCCTCCCAGCGGTGGTTCGCCCCCGGCTTTCTGGAGCGCGACAGCGGCACCGCCGGGCGGCTGCTGCAAACCCTGTCTGATACTGACGACGAGTCCTACTCGCTGGCCTGCGAGGCACTAGCGGAATTCGACCGCCGCGCGGATCTTGACGGGATCACGGTTCCGTTCCTGCTCGGACCCGGCGAGCACGACGGCGTCGTGCCGCCGGCCCGGGCGCAGCAGGACGCCGACGCCATCACCGGAGGCCGGCTGCGGGTATTCGCGGGATGCGGTCATCTGCCGCCCGCGGAGTCCCCGAGTGCGGTCGCTGAGGTACTGACCGAATTCTTTGGCCGTTAGCTTTCCCGGACCGCCTCGCCGGCCGCGAGCCATCCGGTAACTGAGCGCTGGCCTACCTTCCAGTCTCCGGCTTGCGGCCCAGGTTCAGCAGCTGTTGTTCGAAATCGGCCCATGTCTTGCTCCACTCCGTGAACGGGCCGAGGGCCTGCTCTAGCAGCGCAAGCTGCTCGTCGTACGCGGTCAGCTGGGTCTGAAGCGTCTCGATGCTGTGTCGCTGCGCGGCGATGCTGTCGGCGATCGAGGCCATCTGCGACGCGGAAAAGGCGCCAGGCAGCGGCATCGCGCCGAGGGTCGGCGGGGTAATCCCGCCGGCTCGGCCGAGGTCCTGAAGCCGCTCAGTGGCCGCCCGGAATTGACTGATGTATTCCTGGACCAAGCCGGGAATCACACCGAATGTGCTCTGCTCTTCGTCGGCCATCGACGTATTCCTTCCGGGAAATCCGCAACCGCTGCCACCAGGCCAACATTCCCGATCGTCCGAAGTTAATGCCTCCGTTGGCCGGTCACGGCGGATGGGCCGATGGCACCCCGGTGCCATCGGTGCCGCGGCCATCCACACAATGGAACGGTGGTGCCGCTGCCTGCCGTCGTGCGAAGAGAGGTGTCATCGTGACCGAGACCCGAACGCTCACGTTTGCCGGTGCGCGCGGAGACCAGCTGGACGGGCGGCTGGACCTGCCGGACGGGAAGCCACGGGCCGTGGTGCTGGTCGCCCACTGCCTCAGCGGCGGTAACGCAGGTCTGGCCGCGGCCCAGATCGCGCGCGGCTTCAACGGACTAGACATGGCCGTGCTCAGCCTGGACTTTGCTCCGGCTCGTCGCGCCGATGAAAAGCCGGCCAGCTTGGGGGTCGATGACCTGGCCATCGCCGCCGCCCAGCTCCGTTCCACCCTGGCCGCGCCGAGCATCCTCCTCGGCCATTCACGCGGCGGGGCCGCGGTCTTGGCGATCGCCGACCAGGTGCCCGAGGCACGCGCCGTGGTGACCCTCGCCACGCCGGCCGATCCCGCTCAGGCTGGCCTGGGCCAGATCGGCGGGCAGGCACAGCAGCAGCGCATCGCCGCGTTGCACCGGGCGCTGCTGGTCGTCCACTCCCCGGACGACGAGGTGGTGAGCTTCGGCGATGCCGGGGTCATCTTCGAGGCGGCGCGCTACCCCAGGTCCTTCATCAGCCTGGACGGCGCGGACCACGGCCTGACCCGCCCCGCCGATGCCGCCTACGCGGCCAGCGTCATGGCCGCGTGGGCGGCGCGCTACCTGCCCGCACCGCAACATCCGGACAGCGGGACATCGCCAGCCGGGCCTGCCGGCGCTGATGTCGTGGTCGTGACCGAGTCCGGTGCGGGCCCGTACGGCCAGCGCATTACCGCCGGCGGCCACCAGCTGGTCGCCGACGAGCCGGCCGCGATCGGCGGCGCCGACAGCGGACCCACCCCCTACGACCTGCTCCTCGCCGGGCTTGGTGCCTGCACCGCCATCACGGTACGCATGTACGCCGACCGCAAGGGCTGGCCGCTGCGCCAGACCACGGTCCGGCTGCGCCATCGGCGCATCCACGCTACGGACTGCGCCGAGTGCGAAACGGGGTCCGGCCAGCTGGACCAGATTGAGCGGGAGCTGCAGTTCGAGGGTGAGCTCACCGACTTCCAGCGCACCCGGCTTCTGGATATCGCCGAACGCTGCCCGGTCCATCGCACGCTGCATTCCGAGGTGCTCGTCTCAACGGCCGAGAGGGATCGGCCGGGCGGCTAAAACGATCATCGACCCGTATCACCAGGGGTCGTTCGGCAGATAAAAATTCATTATTTTACCAAAAAGGCATTAATGTCGTGTTTTTATGCCGAACGAAACGTGGTTTTTGCTCAAATCCTGGTGCATGCTTGAATTCCCAGCGTTGCCCAGGCATCCTGCGCCCTCAAACGCAGGTGCTGCCTGGTAGGAGGCAGCCTTGAAAGAAGTCCTTGACACGATCCTGGCCCCCGGCAGCCAGCCTGCTGATTTCGCGGCGCTGCCGCTGCCGGAGGCCTACCGGGCCGTCACCCTGCACCGGGACGAAGAGCACATGTTCGACGGCATCGGAACCCGGGACCGGGATCCGCGCCAATCCCTGCACGTAGAAGAGGTACCTGTCCCCGAGCTCGGCCTGGGTGAGGCGCTGATCGCCGTCATGGCGAGCGCGGTCAACTACAACACCGTGTGGAGCTCCATCTTCTCGCCGGTCTCCTCCTTTGCCTTCCTAAAGCGCTACGGGAAGCTCTCCGGGTCCACCGCCCGGCACGACCTGCCGTATCACGTAGTCGGCTCGGACCTGGCGGGCGTGGTGCTGCGCACCGCCCCCGGGGTGACCGCCTGGAAGCCGGGCGATGAGGTCGTCGCCCACTGCCTGTCCGTCGAGCTGGAAAGCTCTGATGGTCATAACGACACGATGCTCGACCCGGAGCAGCGCATCTGGGGTTACGAGACCAACTTCGGCGGCCTGGCTGACCTGGCCCTGGTCAAGACCAACCAGCTGATGCCCAAGCCCAGGCACCTGACCTGGGAGGAGGCCGCCACGCCGGGCCTGGTGAACTCGACCGCGTTCCGGCAGCTGGTCTCGGACAACGGCGCGGCGATGAAGCAGGGCCACAACGTCCTGATCTGGGGGGCCAGCGGCGGCCTCGGCGCTTATGCCACCCAGTACGCGCTGGCGGGCGGGGCGATCCCGATCTGCGTCGTGTCCAGCGAGCGCCGGGCCGAGCTGTGCCGGTCGATGGGCGCCGAGCTGATCATCAACCGCAGCGCCGAGGGCTACCAGTTCTGGAAGGACGAGAAAACGCAGGACCCGAAGGAATGGAAGCGTCTCGGCGCCAGGATCCGCGAGCTCACCGGCGGTGAGGACGTCGATATCGTCTTCGAGCATCCCGGCCGGGAGACGTTCGGCGCCTCGGTCTACGTGGCCCGCCGCGGCGGCACCATCGTGACCTGCGCCTCGACCTCGGGGTACATGCACGAGTACGACAACCGCTACCTGTGGATGAGCCTCAAGCGCATTATCGGCTCGCACTTCGCCAACTACCGGGAGGCGTGGCAGGCCAACCGCCTGATCGCCAAGGGCATGATTCACCCGACCATGTCGGCGGTCTACCCGCTGCAGCAGACCGGCCAGGCCGCCCTGGACGTCCACCGGAACCTGCATCACGGCAAGGTCGGGGTGCTGTGCCTCGCCCCGGCCGAGGGCCTCGGCGTCCGCGACCGGGAGCTGCGCGATAAGCACCTGACGAAGATCAACCGATTCCGGGGTGAGTGAGGATTGGCCATCCCTCCACGCCCCGCCCGCGAGCGTCCCTGGCTGATGCGGACCTACGCCGGGCATTCGTCCGCGAGGGAGTCAAACGCGCTCTACCGCCGGAACCTGGCCAAGGGGCAGACCGGCCTGTCGGTGGCGTTCGACCTGCCGACCCAGACCGGATACGACGCCGACCATGTCCTGGCCCGCGGCGAGGTCGGCCGGGTCGGCGTCCCGGTCGGGCATCTGGGCGACATGCGGGCCCTGTTCGACGGTATCCCGCTGGAGCAGACCAACACCTCGATGACGATCAACGCCACGGCCATGTGGCTGCTGGCGCTGTACCAGGTCGCCGCCGAGGAGCAGGGCGCCGACGTCGCCAAGCTGACCGGCACCACGCAGAACGACATCATCAAGGAGTACCTCTCCCGCGGCACGTACGTCTTCCCGCCGGGCCCCTCGGTGCGTCTGACCACAGACGTGATCGCCTACACGGTGGCCCGCATGCCCAAGTGGAACCCGATCAACGTCTGCAGCTACCATCTCCAGGAGGCCGGGGCCACCCCGGTGCAGGAGATCGCGTACGCGCTGTGTACCGCGATGACGGTCCTGGACGCGGTCCGCGAGTCCGGGCAGCTGCCCCCGGAGCGGATCGGCGAGGTCGTCGGGCGCATGTCCTTCTTCGTCAACGCGGGCGTCCGCTTCGTCGAGGAGATGTGCAAGGTGCGGGCCTTCACCCGGCTCTGGGACGCCATCACCAGCGAGCGGTACCAGGTCGCCGACCCCGCGCGCCGCCGGTTCCGCTACGGCGTGCAGGTCAACTCGCTCGGCCTGACCGAGGCGCAGCCGGAGAACAACGTCCAGCGGATCGTCCTGGAGATGCTGGCCGTCACCCTGTCCCGCGGCGCCCGGGCCCGCGCCGTTCAGCTCCCGGCCTGGAACGAGGCCCTGGGCCTGCCGCGGCCGGCGGACCAGCAGTGGGGCCTGCGCATGCAGCAGGTGCTCGCGTACGAGTCGGACCTGCTTGAGTACGGCGACCTGTTCGACGGTTCCCCCGTGGTGGCGGCCAAGACCGCGGAGCTGATGGCCGGCGCCGAGGCCGAGATGGCCGTGGTGGCGGAGCTTGGCGGGATGGTGGCCGCGGTGGAGTCCGGTTATCTCAAGGGCCAGCTCGTCGCCTCGCACGCGGCCCGGCGCGCTCGCATCGAGTCGGGCGAGGAAAAGGTCGTGGGGGTCAACTGCTTCCAGGCCACCGAGCCCAGTCCCCTCACCGGGAACGCCGATACCGCGGTCCACCACGTGGACCCCGCTTACGAGCGCGCGGTGCTGGCTGACCTGGCGGAATGGCGCCAGCGGCGCGACCAGGCGGAGGTGCAGGCGGCGCTGCGCCGGCTCACCTCCGACGCGGCGCGCCCAGACGTCAACCTGATGGATGCGACCCTGGCCTGCGCCCGGGCGGGTGTGACCACCGGCGAGTGGTCCCTGGTGCTGCGAGAGGCGTTCGGCGAATACTGGGCGCCTACCGGTCTCGGCGGCGCCCCGGTGGCGTCCGTGGGATCCAGCACCGAGCTGGCCGCGGTCCGCGAGGCGGCGCACGCGGCAGCGGCGGAAATCGGGGTGGGCAGGCTGCGGCTGCTGCTGGGCAAGCCCGGCCTGGACGGGCACTCCAACGGTGTCGAGCAGATCGCGGTCCGGGCCCGCGACGCCGGCTTCGAGGTGATCTACCAGGGCATCCGGCTCACCCCCGCGCAGATCGTGGCCGCCGCGGTGGCCGAGGACGTGCACTGTGTGGGGCTGTCGATCCTGTCCGGCGGGCACGCCGAGCTGGTGCCTGACGTGCTTCGCCGGCTGGACCTGGCCGGGGCGGCGGACATCCCGGTCGTCGTTGGCGGGATCATCCCGCCGGCCGACGCGGCCAGCCTGCTCGCTCAGGGCGTAGCCGCGGTCTTCACGCCGGCGGACTTCGGCATTACCCCCATCATCGGCCGCATCGTCGAGGTGATAAGACAGGCCCACAAGCTCAAGCCGCGGCCGGGGGACCTGGCCGGAGCGGCCCACCCGGCTAGCGCCACGACAGCAAGTGCCGCGACAATCGAACGGTGACATCAACTGACATGACTTCCGCCACGACCACGCCCGCCGCTTCGCCGGCCGGCCGGCTGCGCCCGCGCCGTTCCTGCCTGGCCGTCCCCGGCAGCAGCCCCCGGTTCCTGGAGAAGGCTCAGGGCCTTCCGGCGGACCAGGTGTTCCTGGACCTGGAGGACGCCTGCGCGCCGCTGGTCAAGGAGAGCGCCCGGGATGCCATCGTCGACGCGCTCAACACCGGTGACTGGGGCGGCAAGACCCGGGTTGTCCGGGTCAACGACTGGACCACGCACTGGACCTACCGGGACGTGATCACGGTGGTCGAGGGCGCGGGGGCGAACCTGGACTGCCTCATGCTGCCGAAGGTCCAGGACGCCGAGCAGGTCAAGGCGCTGGATCTGCTGCTCACCCAGATCGAGAAGACGGTGGGTTTGCCGGTCGGCCGGATCGGCATCGAGGCTCAGATCGAGAACGCCAGGGGCCTGATGAACGTGGACGCGATCGCGGCCGCCTCCCCGCGGCTTGAGACCATCATCTTCGGTCCCGCGGACTTCATGGCCTCGATCAACATGAAGTCGCTGGTGGTCGGCGAGCAGCCGCCCGGCTATCCGGCGGATGCCTACCACTACATCTTGATGCGCATCTTGATCGCCGCCCGCGCTCACGACCTGCAGGCCATCGACGGCCCCTACCTGCAGATCCGGAACGGCGACGGCTACCGCGCGGTCGCCCGGCGGGCCGCCGCGCTGGGCTTCGACGGCAAGTGGGTGCTGCACCCGGACCAGATCGCCGCCGCGAACGAGATTTTCTCCCCGTCGCAGGAGGACTACGACCATGCGGAGCTGATCCTGGACGCCTACGACTGGTGCACCTCCCAAGCCGGCGGGGCCAAGGGATCGGCCATGCTGGGGGACGAGATGATCGACGAGGCCTCTCGCAAGATGGCCCTGGTGATGTCGGCTAAGGGCCGGGCCGCGGGCCTGCAGCGCACCTCCAAATTCGAGCCCCCGCAGGCCTGAGAAGGGACACCGGGCACGATGCAGTTCGGACGGACCTATGAGGAGTTCGAGGTCGGGGCGGTCTACAAGCACTGGCCCGGGAAGACGGTCACCGAGTACGACGATCACCTGTTCTGCCTGCTGACCATGAACCACCACCCGCTCCACCTGGACGCGAACTACGCCGCCCACGCCACCGACTTCGGCCAGAACGTGGTGGTGGGCAACTACATCTATTCGCTGCTGCTCGGCATGTCGGTGCCGGACGTCTCGGGCCAGGCCATCGCGAACCTCGAGGTGACCTCGCTCAAGCACGTGGCGCCGACCTTCCACGGCGACACCATCTACGGCCAGACCACCGTGCTGGCCAAGCGGCTCACGTCGGCGGGCGACCGGGGCGTGGTGGAGGTGGAGACCCAGGGCTACAAGCAGGACGGCTCCCTGGTCTGCGTATTCCGGCGCAAGGTGATGGTGCCGGCCGACGCCTACGTCAAGGAGCGCGGCGGCGCGCAGCCCGGCCGTCCCGAGCCCTCCAACTGATCCTCAAGGAGCCCGCCATGGGACGCCTCGCCCAGACCGAAGGCCTGACCGAGTTCGAGCAGGACATCCTCGCCACGGTCCGGGACTTTACCGCCAGGGAGATCATCCCGGTCGCGACCGAGCTTGAGCACCGGGACGAGTATCCCGCCCAGATCGTCGAAGGGATGAAGAAGCTCGGCCTGTTCGGGCTGATGATCCCGGAGGAGCACGACGGCCTCGGGGCGTCGCTGCTCCTGTACGCCCTGGTCGTGGAGGAGATCGCGCGCGGCTGGATGTCGGTGTCGGGCATCATCAACACCCACTTCATCGTCGCCCACATGATCGCCCGGCACGGCACGCCCGAGCAGAAGGAGTACTTCCTGCCCAAGATGGCGGCAGGCGAGGTGCGCGGCGCCTTCTCCATGTCCGAGCCCGGCCTGGGCTCGGACGTCGCGGCGATCCGCACCAAAGCAGTTCGAGAGGGCGACGACTACGTCATCAACGGCCAGAAGATGTGGCTGACCAACGGCGGGACGTCCAACCTGGTGGCGGTGCTGTGCCGGACCGAGGACGGGCACGACGCGCCGCACCGGAACCTGACCGCCTTCCTGGTCGAGAAGGAGCCGGGCTTCGGGCCCAACCCGGCGGTGCCGGGCCTGACGATACCCGGCAAGATCGAGAAAATGGGCTACAAGGGGGTCGACACCACCGAGCTCATCCTCGAAGATGTCCGCGTGCCCGCCGCCCGCGTTCTCGGCGGCCGCACCGGCCAGGGCTTTTACCAGATGATGGACGGCGTCGAGGTCGGCCGGGTCAACGTCGCCGCCCGCGGCTGCGGGATCGCCCTGCGCGCCTTCGAGCTGGCCATCGACTACGCGCAGCGGCGGCACACCTTCGGCCAGCCGATCGCCGCCCACCAGGCCATCGCGTTCAAGCTGGCCGAGATGGCGACCAAGGTCGAGGCGGCCCACCAGATGATGGTGCTGGCGGCCCGCAGGAAAGACTCCGGGCAGCGCAACGACCTGGAAGCCGGGATGGCCAAGTACCTGGCGTCCGAGTACGGCAAAGAGGTCGTGGAGGACTCCTTCCGCATCCACGGCGGCTACGGCTTCTCCAAGGAGTACGAGATCGAGCGCCTGTACCGGGAAGCGCCGATGCTGCTCATCGGCGAAGGCACCGCCGAGATCCAGAAGATGATCATCGGACGCCGGCTGCTCGAGGAGTACCGGATCACCGGTTAGCCGCGAGACCGGTTGAATCCCGGACCCGCAGCACGGTCGGCAGCACGATGCGGGCTGCGTGCCGGACGTCGCGAGCGCCGAGCAGCAGGTCGATCAGCGTACGGCCGGCCTGCTCGACCGGCGCGGTGACGGTGCTGAGCGGCGGCTGGCAGAAGTCTGAGCCGAAGATATCGTCAAAGCCGACCACGCTCACGTCACCGGGAACATCGATGCCCAGGTGCTGCAATCGCTGCAGCACCCCGATGGCGAGCAGGTCGTTGAACGCGACCAGCGCGGTCGTTCCGCTGGCTACGCCGATGTCAGCCGCCGCCGACCCGCCGTCGCGGGTCGGGGCGAAGGGGCCCCGCCTGATCACCTTCATGCCCGCGCGTTCGGCGAACTTCGACAGCGCCCGTGAGCGCTCGCCGTCGACCCACGCGTTCGCCGGACCGCCCAGGTAGGTCAGCGACCGATGGCCTAGCGCCGTGAGATGATCGATGATCTGCCGGCCGGCGTCGGCGGAATCGCTCACGACGCTGGGCAGGCCGGCCACCTGCCGGTTGAACAGCACGACGGGTGCCGTCCGGCCAGCTCGAGCAGTTCATCGTCGGGCAAGCGGCTGCTGGCCAGCACGAATCCGGCCACCGTGGTGCCCAGCCGCTCGGCGTGGGCTCTCTCGAACTCTGAGCTTTCGCGCTGCTGTGGGGTGTGCCCTACCTGGAATCGGCGCAGCACCTGTCGGCATCGGCCGCGGGCGCGCTGATGACGCTGTTCGTCCTGGGCATGATCTGCATAGGCCCGGTCGTGGGCATGCTCACATCGCGGCATCCCGCGCGCCGGTCCTGGATGCTCCTGACGGTGATCGCCGCGGACGCGCTGATCTGGACCGCGGTGCTCACCTACCCGGGCCCCGCTCCGCACTGGCTGCTCGTGCTGCTCGTCCTGGTGCTGTCCGCGGGGGGCCCGGGTTCGGTGGTCGGGTTCGACATCGCGCGGACCTCCAACCCGCGCGCCAACCTCGGTGTGGCGCAAGCCATGGTCAACATGGGCGGCTTTTCAGCCACGTTGGTCGTGCTCGCCGTGATGGGTGCGGTCATGACCGCGCTGGGCGGCTTCACGCCGGAGGCATTCCGCCTGGCCTGGCTGGTGCAGTACCCGGTGTGGCTGGCGGCGGCGATCGGCGTGCTCGTGATGCGCCGCCAGGCCCGTGACCACGACGCGGCCCGCGGCCCGGGCGAAGTTACCTGAACCCGAACAGGCGGTTCGGAGTGTGCCAGAGCAGCTTGGACCGGTCGGCCGGCTCCGGGACGAGGTGCTCGATCAGCTTGAGCAACGGACCGTAGTCGATCCGCTCCGGGGCCCGCAGGAACGGCCAGTCCGATCCCCACACGACCGAATCGGGACCGAACGACTGGATCAGGCTCTGCACGTAAGGCCACGCATCCCGGTACGGGTAGGACTGAGCCGAGAACTTGGCGTACCCCGATATCTTGACGAAGACCCGGCCGGTGGCGGCCAGCCGCAAGAGCGCCGCGAAGCCCGGCTGACCGAGTCCGGCCCCTGGCCGCGGGCGCCCGCAGTGATCGACGATGATCCGCGCCTCGGTCGCTTCAAGCAGCGGCAGCATCTCCGTCAGCTGGTCGGCCTGGACCTGGAGATCGACGAACATGTCCAGGTCAGTCAGTTCGGCCAGCAGCCCGGCGGTTTTCGAGTAGTACTCCACGCCCAGTTGCGCCGCGTTGAAGGTCACGCCGCTTACCCGCAGCGCGCGCAGCCGTTCGAGCTCACGGCGAGACGTGTCGTTGGCGACGATCGCCATGCCCCGCAGCCGGCCCTCGCCGTGGGCCAGGACGTCGATCAGGCAGCGGTTGTCGTCGTCATAGCCGGAGTTCGGCTGGATGACCAGCGCCCGCTGTACGCCGTAAGCCTCGAAGACCGCGGTCAGCTGTGATCGGGTCCCCAGCTCGGCCCCGTTCGGGAAGTAGAAGGCCTTCGGCGAGAACTCGAACCGGACCGGATCGAAGACATGATTGTGACAGTCGATCTTCGGTTCGTCGTAGATGCTCAGGTGTCTCTCCCTTTCATGACTGTCGCGCCCCGGCGCATCGTCGTCGCGACCCGGCGCATGGCCTCTCCCTGCCCCATGGAACCGGCCCGATGTTCCACCGGGTCGTTTCGTCAGCCCTGTTCGGCATGGCTTTCCCCTTCGAGTAGCTGGCGGCCGTGCAGGGAGAACAGCAGCAGGAAGGACGGGCCGACCAGCACGGCCGCGGCGACGAACACCACGACCACGGTGACCAGGATGGAGTGCGGTGCCGCTCCGCTGGCCAGGGTCAGGCTGGTGCCGGGTAGCAGCGCGGGGTACTGGGCCGCGCCCCAGCCCCAGATCACGGCCGCGACGCCCAGCACCGACAGCGGCCGCAGGGCCCGCGGGCCCCGTCCGGTGGCCAGGAGCCAGATGACGGCGAGCCCGCAGGCCGCCGAGATGATGACCAGGGCCAGGCCCCGGTGGGTGAGCCCGTGGAACAGCGCCGGGTTCGAGCTGCGGATCTCGATCAG
>Ga0302184_10000965_pt1 | contig 18826 bp, 16 predicted proteins | sample I_Palsa_N3_3_FD_200233 | JGI IMG/M metagenome (GOLD analysis project Ga0302184, IMG submission 200233) | Peat permafrost microbial communities from Stordalen Mire near Abisko, Sweden - I_Palsa_N3_3 | ecosystem: Environmental > Terrestrial > Soil > Palsa > Peat permafrost | place: Sweden...
TGCGCCGCGCTACAGCCCGAGCTGGCGCGCATAGGCCGAGCGGTACTCGCGCTGGGCTTCAAGCACGCGCTGCACGTAGGCGCGAGTCTCCGGGAAGGGAATCGCTTCCACCGTCAGCGGCCTGCCCGCGGCGTTGGCCTGCGCCACCCAGCTGTCCACGTTCGCGAGACCACCGTTGTAGGCGGCCACGGCGAGCATCTCGTTGCCGTTGTAGTGGTTCAGCAGGTAACGCAGGTAGTAGCTGCCATAGGCGACGTTGATGCGCGGCGTGGCCAGGTCGCTGGCGGTGAAGCTCGAGCCGCCCGACAGGTGCGCGATGAAGTAGGCCGTGCCCGGAAGGATCTGCATCAGGCCCTCGGCCCCGGCCGGCGAGGGGCGCGGATCGAACTTCGTCTCGGCATAGATGACGGCCGCGATCAGCGCCGGATCCAGGTGCTTCTCGCCCGCCTGTTCGCGGATGACGCTCGCGTCGCTGAGCGGCAGCCCGAGCCTGCGCACGACGTCGTCCACGCCCGACACGACCAGCCCGACGAGCAGCGCCGCGAGCAGCACGCCCACGACCCAGCCAAGCGTCCTTCCGGTCATCCGGAAAGCTTGTCAAGAACCGCCGACAGGCCCTGCTCGAGGTCCTCCTCGCTGCCGTCGTTGCGAACGACGAAGGTCGCCCGCAGCGCCTTCTCCTCCTGAGGCAGCTGGCGCGCCGCCCGCTCGTCGGCCAGGGCATGGCCGCGATCGGCGGCTCGCGCGCGCCTGATCTCCTCCTCGGAGACGACCGCGATCGTCGCGTCATACAGCCCCTCGAGGCCCGCCTCGAACAGCAGCGGCGTCTCCACCACCGCGGCCCGCGGCCGCGGCCCCCTGCTCGCCCGGCCGCCGCGCACCTCCTCGAGCCAGCCGGCCACCCGGGCGCCCACGAGCGGCCACAGCAGGCCCTCGAGCCATCTGCGGTCCTCCTCGTTGGCGAAGGCGCGCTCGGCGACGGCCGTCCGGTCCACCACACCGCCCGGCGCCACCGCGGGGCCCCAGCGCGCGACCACCGCCTCGCGCAGCTCGTCCTGCCCGTACAGCTCGTGCACGACCGCGTCGGACGACAGCACCGCCGCGCCCAGCCGCTCTAGCGCCGACAGGGCCGTCGACTTACCCGCTCCCATGCCTCCCGTCAGCCCAACGAAGGGCACGGCCTGCTCCACCAGCTCGACGCCGTCCCGCGTCAGTCCGACGAGGGCTCGGCGGCGATCTCGGGCTCGGCCGCGGCGGCCGTCTCTGCGGCCTCGGGAGCCTCGGCCGGCGCTGAAGCTGCTGCGGGCTCCACCGCCTCGGGAGCCTCGGCAACGGCCTCCGCTGCCTCGGACCCCTCAGCGGTGGCGGGTGCCTCCACCGTCTCGGAAGCCTCGGGCGCCGCGGGAGTCGCGGAGGCCTCGGGGGTCTCCACCGCCTCTGGGGCCTCGGCGGCCGGCTCCACAGCCTCTGGGGCCTCGGCGGCCGGCTCCGGCGCCTCGACCACCTCGGCGGCCGGCTCCGGCGCCTCGACCGCCGGCGCCGCATGCGAGGCCTCGGGTGCAGCGCCGTCGGCGGGCGCCTCTCCGCCCTCAACCGCTTGGGCATCCTCGGTCTCGCCCGCAGCGATCTCCCCGGCGGGCTGGCCCGGGCGTGCAATCGGCAGGATCTGATCCTCCACCCGCTTGGCCGACAGCGACAGGCGCCGTCGCTCGGAGTCGATCTCGAGGATTCTCACGCGAATCTCATCGCCCGGATGGACGATCTCGCGCGGGCTCTCGACGTGATGGGGGGCGAGCTCGGAGATGTGCACGAGCCCCTCGACGCCATCGAGAATCTCGACGAAGGCGCCGAACGTGACCACCTTGGTGACCTTCCCGTCGAGCTCGTCGTTGACGTTGTAGGTGTCCACGATCCTCTGCCACGGGTCCTCCTGGGTCTGCTTGAGACCCAGCGAGATGCGCTGGCGCTCACGGTCGATGTCGAGCACCTTGACCTTGACCGTGTCTCCGATCGTCAGGATCTCTGAGGGGTGGTTGACGTGCGACCACGACAGCTCGGATATGTGGATCAGGCCATCGATGCCGTCGAGGTCGACGAACGCGCCGAAGTCGACGATGTTGGAGATCTGCCCGTCCACGACCAGGCCGGGCTGCAGGCCGTCGAGGATCTGCTGGCGAACCTCCTTGCGCTCCTCCTCAAGGACAGCGCGACGGGACAGGACGACGTTGTTGCGCGAGCGGTTGAGCTCGATCACCTTGGTCTCGATCTTGGTGCCCATGTATTCGTCGAGGTTGGGCACGCGGCGGATGTCCACGAGCGAAGCGGGCAGGAAGCCGCGCACGCCGAGGTCGATGATCAGTCCGCCCTTGACGACCTCGATGACGGTGCCCTCCACCGGCTGGCCGGACTCGGCCGCGGTTTCGATGCGCCGCCACGCCTTCTCGAAGCGCGCGCGCTTCTTTGACATGATCAGCCGGCCGTCCTGGTCCTCCTTGGTCATGACGATCGCATCGACCTCCTCGCCGAGGTGAACCTCGTCGCTGGGGTCGACCGACTTGCGAATCGACAGCTCGTTGGCGGGGATGACCCCCTCGGACTTGTAGCCGATGTCGACGAGGACCTCGTCCTTGTCGATACGGACCACGTTGCCCGTCACGACCTCGCCCTCCTCGATGGGCCGGAAGGTGGCCTCGTAGTTGGGGACGATCTGGCCGTCTATCTCCAGCAGGAGCCCGTTCGACCCCTCGACCACGCGAGCGTCGGGGTTCTCCGTCAGTGTCTGCACCGGGGAAAGCCTAGCGCAGCCGTATCATTGCTGGGCAGATGCCGGTGCGAGCGACGAAGCGGGGAGCGGAGCGCACCCGCCTGCATGGAGTCGACTGTGACGTGCTGGTGTGCGGGGCGAGCTTCGCCGGTCTTGCGGTGGCCCGCGAACTCGCCGGCACGGGGGCGCGGGTGCTGATGGTCGACCGCTACGAGCTGGGAGAGCGACAAACGTCGGCGTGCGCCGTGCCCACGGTCTGGCTGGAAGCACTCGACCTGATGGGCTCGCACCTGCAGAGCTTCGACGCGATGACCGTCCACACGCGCTTCGGCAGCGCACGCTGGCCGTTTCCTTGGTCGTGGTCGACCTTCGACTACCGCGAGCTGTGCGCGCTGTTGTGGTCGCAGGCCGGCGGCTCCGAGTTGGCACTGGAGACCGCCACGGTGACCGGGCGCGAGGGCTTCACCGTTCAGACCGACCGCGGCGAGCTGAGCGCCCCGCTGATCGTCGATGCGCTGGGCTGGCGGCGGGTGCTGTCCAACGCGACGGCGATTCAGCCGCCCGCCGCCCCGCTTTCGCGCGGGCTCGAGGTCCATCCCGCGGGCCGCTCCGAGGAGATGCAGCTATGGATCGACCCGGCCTACGTCCGCGCCGGATACGCCTGGAGCTTTCCCGCCCGTGACGAGATGCGCGTCGGCGCCGGCTCGTTCTGGCCGTCCAACCATGTCAAGGAGCCCACGGTCAGGCTGGCCGGCGACCTCGGCCTGCCTCCCGAGGGCTATCAGGGCAACTGGATTCCCCACCGGCTGCGCCCGGCCGTTGAGGATGGGGTGTTCTTCGCGGGCGACTCCGCCGGGCACTGCCTGCCGCTGACCGCCGAGGGGATCCGTACGGCCCTGTACTTCGGCCTGGCCTGCGGGCGTGAGCTGCGTGCGGTGCTCGACGGTCACAGCTCACGCGCCGAGGCGCTCGAGCGCTACGGCGCGTTCTCCGATCGCCACCAGCGCAAATACCGCTGGATGCTGGGTAGCCAGCGCATTCTCGGGCGGATGACGCCCAGCCGCTCGGTCACCGCCTGGGTCCGGCTACTGAGCAGCCGCCGCGTCTCCGAGTGGATCTTCGAGCACTACCTGGCGATCGCCCCGCCGGGGTTCGTCGGCGCCGGGCCGCCGGGCAGTTCCTCGAGCGCCAGCCCCAGCCGGCGAATGCCCTCCTCGATCGCCGGCTCGGCGAGGTTGGCGTAGCCGAGCACGAGCCCGTCGTGCACGGGCCGCGCCTGCATGTAGGCGTAGCCGAGCGGGTACACGCCCACCGAGCTGCGCCGGGCCGCCTCAAGCAGCGCCGCCCCGTCCACCTCGCGCCCGAGGCGCACGATCGCGTGCAGACCGGCCGCGAGGCCAGTCACACGGGCGCCGGGCAGGTGGTTCCCGACAGCCCGCACGAGCGCGTCGCGCCGCGCCTTGTAGCGGCGGCGCGCCTGGCGCAGGTGGCGATCGTAGGCGCCGCTGTCGAGAAGACGCGCGAGCGCGAGCTGATCGATGGTCGGGCAGCCGTGGTCGGCCAAGCTCTTCTGCTCCACGACCGGGCCGATAAGGCGCGGCGGCAGCGCCAGCCAGCCGAGGCGCAGCGCGGGCGCGAGCGTCTTTGAGACGGTGCCCATGTACACCACCCGATCGGGCGCCAGCCCCTGCAGCGCGGCCAGCGGGGGGCGGTCATAGCGATACTCGGCGTCGTAGTCATCCTCGATCACCACGCGTCCAGCCACGCCCGCCCACTCGAGCAGCGCCGCGCGTCGCGCGGGCGCAAGCGCCACCCCCGTCGGCGATTGGTGTGCAGGCGTGACGAGCACCACGTCGAGCGGGCCGTCCCGGCCGGAGCGCCCGTCGCCCGCGCCGCCGAGCGCATGCAGCTGGTCCACGCGGGCACCCTGCTCATCGACCGGCAGCGGCACGAGCGTCGCCCCGTGTGCAGTGAGGATCATCCTGTGCGGCAGCCCGGGGTCCTCGACCGCGATGCGCGGCCCGTTCAGCGCCCGCGCCAGCAGCACGAAGCCCTGGGCGGCGCCCGAGCAGACGACGATCGACTGGGGATCTGCGACGACCCCGCGCACGCGGCGCAGGTGCTCGGCCAGCGCCCGTCGGAGCTCAGGCGCCCCGCGCGCGTCGGGGTAGCCGAAGGCCCGGTCGGGCGCCTCTCGGATGGTCTCGCGGATCGCGCGCAGCCACGCCCCGCGCGGAAACGAGCCGAGATCGGGATAGCCCGGGAAGAAGTCGAACATCAGCGTCCGGGGCTCGGGCTCGACGGCGGGCGCGGCCACCGCGCTGGCTGCGTCCGCCACGAACGTGCCCGCTCCCGGGCGGGCGACCAGATAGCCCTCGGCGAGCAGCTGCGCGTATGCGTCGACCACCAACCGGCGCGACACCGCGAGATCGGACGCCAGCGCCCGCGTGGCCGGGAGCCTCGCTCCTGAGCGCAGGCGACCGGAGCGCACGGCCTCGCGCAGGCCGTCCTCGAGCTGGGCGCGCAGCGGCCGGCGGATCGAGCGGTCCAGCTCGACCAGCAGCTCCGGACCGGAATTGGCACCCTTTTCTTTACTCAAAGTGGTCCTTTACGGGGCTCCACTATCAGCATATCTTGAAACTGCATGAACGTTGGCGAAGATCATCTGAAGGCCGCGCCGCGAGCCTCGGCGCCCCCGGGAACGCTCGCCGTTGGCATCGGCGCCTTCGCCCTGCTCGAGCTCGCATTGGCCGTGTTCACGGCGGTCGCCCCGCACGCCTTCTACATCGCGATCGGGCCCTTCGGGTCCTTCAACTCCCACTACCTGCGCGACGTGGCGAGCTTTGAGGGGGCCATGGGACTGGCATTGGCGGCGGCCGTGCGCCGTCCGGGCTGGCGCGTGCCCGTGTTGGCTCTGACGACGGTGCAGTTCGCGTTGCACAGCGCCAACCACCTCCTCGACATCGGCCGTGCGCATCCGCGCTTCACCGGCTACTTCGACTTCTTCTCGCTGGCCGCCGCAACCGTCATGCTCGCCCGGCTGTGGCGCGCAGCCGGCCGCGAGGCCGCGCACCGAGAGCATCCGGCGGGCGCCCGCGCCACGAGCGTTCCCGCACCCCTCTCCCCCACACCCGGAAGGAGCATCCCATGAGCCGCATCGAAGGCGTACCTGAGCGAAGGGCAGGCCTGCTCGTGCGCATCATCTACCGCGTCGCGCGCCACGAAATCGCCAGGCTGACCGGCCGGCGCGATCGACTGACCGGCGACATCCCCATCCGCGCCCACCGGCCACGGACGCTCGTCGGCTACGGCGTGCTGGAGAAGGCGGTCGCGTCGAGGCCCGGCGTCGAGGCGCGCCTGCGCGCGCTCGTGGTGCTCAAGTCGGCGGTCATGCAGGGGTGCGAGATGTGCCAGGACATCGGCTCCCACGAGGCGCGCGCGGCGGGCGTTTCAGACGAGCAGCTGCTCGACCTGTACCGCTATCGCGAGAGCCCGCACTTCGATGACACAGAGCGCCTGGTGCTCGACCTGGCGGTTGCGATGACGCTCACGCCCGTGCAGGTCGGCGACGAGCTGTTCGCGGCGCTCAAGGAGCGCTTCGACGACGGCCAGCTGGTCGAGCTCGTCAACCTGATCGCGGTCGAGAACCTCCGCTCGCGCTTCAATGCCGCCTTTGCGATCCGCTCGGCCGGTTTCAGCGAAGGGATGGCGTGTGCACGCATGGAGCCCGGGCCGGCGAGCAACGCCGACGGGAATGATGCGAGCGACCAGGAGGAGCCCGTCCAGCCGGCGCCGCACCTCGCAGGCATGCCGGGCGGGGCATGAGGGTCTTCCTCGCCGGCGCCACGGGGGTCATCGGCCGACCGCTCGTGCCGGCGCTGATCGCCGACGGGCACCGGGTCACCGCCATGACCCGCTCGCCCGAGAAGGTCGCCGCCCTGCGCGCGGCCGGGGCGGAGCCAGTCGTAGCCGACGCGCTCGACGCCGAGGCCGTCGCAGCGGCCGTCAGGGAAGCCCGTCCCGACGCGGTCATCCATCAGCTCACGGCGATCCCGCAGCGGCTCGACCCGCGCAGGATCGAGCGCGACTTCGCGCTCACCGACCGCCTGCGCAGCGAGGGCACGAGACATCTCCTCACAGCCGCCCAGGACAGCGGCGTCGCGCGGATAATCGCCCAGAGCATCGCCTTCGCCTACGAGCCGGGACCCGCCGGCACGGTGCACGGTGAGGATGACCCGCTCGTCAGGAGGCCCGCGAAGGAGTTCAGGCGCTCGGCCGGCGCAGTGGCCGAGCTCGAGCGCACGGTGCTCGGCGCCGGCGGGCTCGTGCTCCGCTACGGCTACTTCTACGGCCCGGGTTGCGGGATCTCGCAGACGGGCGCGATCAGCGCGGACGTGACCCGCCGGCGAATGCCGATCGTCGGCGACGGGCAGGGCGTGTGGTCCTTCATCCACATCGAGGACGCGGCGCGCGCGACGGTCAACGCCCTGACCCGAGGCGGGCCCGGGCCCTACAACATCGTCGACGACGACCCCGCGGCCGTGCGCGAGTGGATCCCGGCCTTGGCGCGGGCGCTCGGAGCGAAGCGCCCGCGCCGGGTCCCGGTGCTCCTCGCCCGGCTCGTGGCGGGTGACTACGGCGTCGCCGTCATGACCAGCGCCCAGGGCGCCTCGAACGCCCGCGCCAAGGTTGAGCTTCGGTGGGCGCCGCAGCACTCGAGCTGGCGCGAGGGCTTTGCCACCGCGCTGTGAAGAGCCGTACCCTCGGCGACGGCGCGGTGGCCCTACTTGCGCACGACGAGCACCACGCCGGCCAGCAGGAGCAGCACCCCGATGATGCGGGGAGCACCGATGTGCTGCCTGGACAGCCCCAGCAGGCCGAAGCGGTCGACCACCACCGCGATCGTGAGCTGACCGGTGACGACGATCGCGGTCAGCCCGCTGAGGCCGAGCGTGCGCACCGTGAGCAGGGCGACGGTCACATAGAACGCGCCCAACAGGCCCCCGACTAGCGCCCACCAAGGCGCGCGCCCGGCGGTGTGTATGGCGCCGATGCCCCCGCTCGACAGCGAGGTGATGAGGACCAGCGCGAGCGTGCCCACGAGGAACGAGAAGGTCGCCGCCTGCAGGCTGCCGACCTGCCTGCCGAGCCGCGAATTGATCGGCGCCTGCATGCCGACGAAGACCCCCGCGCCGGCGGCGAGCAGCACGGCCAGCCCGCGGCTCACTTGGCCTCCAGCCAGTTCTGCCCGACGCCGATATCGACCGCCAGCGGCGGGTCGTGCTCCCACACGCCGCACATCTCGCGCTCGATCAGCTGGCGCGCGGCGTCCTGCTCGGAGGGCGGTCCTTCGAACAGCAGCTCGTCGTGGATCGTCAGCAACAGGCTGGTCTCGAGCGCGGAGTCCGCCAGGGCTGCGTGCGAGCGGATCATCGCGAGCTTGATGATGTCGGCCGCCGTGCCCTGGATCACGGTGTTCACCGCCAGGCGCTCGCCGAGGGTCCGCACCTGGTAGTTGCGGGCCTGCAGCTCGGGGATCTGGCGCCGGCGCCCCCACAGGGTCTTGACGTATCCCTCCTGCTTGGCGCGCTCGATCGTCTCTGCGATGAACTCCGCCACCCGCGGGAACCGCTCGAGGTAGGCGTCGATGAACTCCTTGGCCTCCTCGCGGGGGATGTTCAGGCGATCGGCCAGCCCAAAGTCGGACAGCCCGTAGACGATCCCGTAGTTGATCATCTTGGCCTTCGAGCGCATACCGGGGTCGATGTCCTCCGCGGCGACCGAGAAGACCTGCGAGGCCGTCGCCGTGTGCACGTCTTCGAAGCGCACGAAGATCTCCTTCAGCACGGGCTCGTCAGCCGCGTGCGCGAGTACCCGCAGCTCGATCTGGGAGTAGTCGGCGGAGATCAGCACCCTGCCCGGCTCGGCCTCGAAGCAGCCGCGGATCTCGCGCCCGAGCGGTGTGCGGATGGGGACGTTCTGCATGTTTGGATTGGTGCTCGCGAGCCGGCCCGTCTGCGCTCCGGCCTGCAGATAGGTCGTATGGATGCGCGAGCGCTCGTCCACCACCTGAGGGAGCACGTCCAGATAGGTCTTGGTCAGCGTGGATAGCTCACGCCAGCGCTCGATCTTGGGCACGATCTCGTGCTCGTCCCGGATCGCCTGAAGCACGCGGGCGTCCGTCGAAAAGCCCGTCTTGCCGCGGCGCTTGCGCGAAAGGCCGAGCTTCACGAACAGGATCTCCCCGAGCTGCTGGGGCGAGGAGATCAGAAACTCCTCCCTGGCGAGCGCGAAGATATCCCCTTCCAGCGCGGTCAGCTCCTCGCGTACGCGGCCCGTGATCTCAGCCAGGCGCTCCAGGTTCAGGCGCACGCCGAGCAGCTCCATCTCGCGCAGGACCGCGACCAGGGGCAGCTCGATGTCGTCCATCACCTCCCGCAGGCCACGGTCTGCGATCTGCTCACGCTGCCAAGCCGCCAGCGCGCCGAGCATGACGGCGTCGCCGGCGAGCGGATCCTCAGCGTCGCTTGCGAGGCCCCGCTCTTCACACAGCTCCGCGAAGGGATAGCCGCGCCGAGCAGGCTCCAGCAGATAGGCGCCCAGCAGCGTGTCGTGGCGGAGCCCAGGCGCCACGAGGCCGAGCGCCTTGGCGTCATGGGCGACGAGGGAACGCTCCCCGCAGGCCGCCACCACCTGCTCGGGGCCCTCGCAGTCTCCGGCCAGCACCTCCACGGGCCCGGCCGATGGGCTGTCGGCGTCTGCGCCCGGCCCGACGGCGACGGCGAAGCGCCAGGGCGCTCCGTCGGCGAACAGGGCGCCCTCGGGCGCCTCGCTCGCGCGCGCAACCACCCAAAGCTCTGAGTGCTCGGCGCCGAGGCCGGCGATATCTGAGGGAGCGCCGGCGCGCACCCGCGCTCCGAGGGCCACCTCAGCGACGGGCGCCGGTGCTGCGATCTCGGGGTCGCCCAGCGCCTCCTCCAGGCGCCGCAGCGGATCGCGCAGCTCGTAGGAGCGGAACACCTCTCGCACTCGCGAGCGGTCGGGCTCGCGGGCTGCCTCGGCCGCGATATCGAGCTCGACGGCGACGTCGCGCTGGACCGTGGCCAGCTGCTTTGACACCCGCGCATCCTCGGCATGCTCGGTCAGGTTCTGTTTGCGCTTGGGCCCGCTGACGTCCTCGATGTGCGATAGCACGCCCTCGAGCGAGCCGTAGCTCTGGAGCAGCTCGCTGGCCGTCTTGTCGCCGATCCCGGGAATCCCGGGGATGTTGTCGGAGGTGTCGCCCTTCAAGCCGTAGAAGTCCGGGATCAGCTCCGGCGGGATCCCGTAGCGATCGACGACGGCCTGGCGGTCGTAGATCTTCGTGTCGGTGATCCCGCGGGCCGTGGCCATCACCTTGATCAGGCCGTCGCCGTCGATCAGCTGAAAGACGTCGCGGTCGCCGGTCACGATCATCACCGGCACCGGCGGGCTCGCGCGCAGCGCCTGCTCGGCAAGGGAGGCGATCACATCGTCGGCCTCATACCCCTCGACCCGCACGTTGCGGTAACCAAACGCGTCGACAAGGGGTTCCATCGCCGGCCACTGCTGCTTGAGCAGGTCCGGTCGCGAGCGGCGCTGGGACTTGTAGTCGGCAAAGAGCTCGGTGCGGCCGGAGGTGCCCGCGTCCCACGCGACCACGGTCGGGCACACGCCGTACTCGGTCACGATCTTGACCAGCATCGAGGCGAAGCCGAAGATCGCGTTGGTGGGAACGCCGGTTGAGGTCGAGATGGACTCCGGGAGCGCGAAGAAGGCGCGGTAGACGAGACTGGGCCCGTCGATCAGGAACAGGCGCCGCGCAGCGGCGGCCTCACCGCCCGCCGATGCGCTCGCGTCCCGTGCGCTGTTCACAGCCATTGCCCGACCACTCTACGAGGACGGCCGCAGCCTAGGTGCGAGCACGCGCGGGTATGCCGGGTGGCGCGGGAGCGCGCGCTGACTAACATGCCGTGCCCCCAACAACCGAGGGACCGTAAGCCGATGAGCGCCACTCCCAGTGCGCAGTACCGCCTCACCATCCGCGTCAAGATCGAGGATGCCCCCGGCACGATCGGGGTCCTGACCGCTGCGATCGGAGACGCCGGCGGGATGGTCGGCGCGGTGGACCTGGTCGAGGTCGACGGCGGCCAGAGCCTGCGCGACATCGTCGTCGACGCCTCCGGCAAAGACCACTGGGAACAGATCATCGCCGCGATCGACGGGCTGAGCGGAGTGGAGGTGATCGACGCCACGGATCGCACCTTTCTGCTGCACGCGGGGGGCAAGATCGAACAGCACAACAAGCACCCGTTGAAGACCCGCGACGATCTCTCCATGGTCTACACGCCCGGCGTGGCACGCGTGTGCCTCGCGATCGCTGACGACGAGGACAAGGCGTTCCAGTACACGATCAAGCGCAACACCGTGGCGGTCGTCTCAGACGGCACCGCGGTGCTCGGGCTCGGCCGCATCGGCCCCGCGGCGGCGATGCCCGTGATGGAGGGCAAGTGCTGCCTGTTCAAGGAGTTCGCCGGGGTGGACGCGTTCCCGATATGCCTCGACACGACCGACACCGATGAGATCGTGCGCACCGTTGAACTGATCGCGCCCGCGTTCGGGGGGATCAACCTCGAGGACATCTCGGCCCCGCGCTGCTTCGACGTCGAGGAGCGGCTGAAGGAGCGCCTGGACATACCGGTCTTCCACGACGACCAGCACGGCACCGCGGTGGTCGTGATGGCGGCTCTGTTGAACGCAGCCAAGCTCACGGGCCGGCGGCTCGAGGATCTGAACGTGATGATCATCGGCCTCGGGGCGGCCGGCATAGCGGTGACGAAGATACTGCTGACGGCCGGCGTCCACCGGATCATCGGCGCCGACTCGCGCGGCGCGCTGCATGTCCGCCGCGAGGACTACCTGGACGGGTCGATGAACCTTCTCAAGCGCTGGTTCGCGGCGGCCACCAACCCGGAATGCCGCGACGGCGCGCCCGCTGAGGTGATCGACGGCGCGGATCTGCTGATCGGGCTGTCCGGCGCCCGGGCGCTCCCGGCGGAGGCCCTGTCGCGCATGAACGCCGACGCCATGGTGTTCGCGATGGCCAACCCCAACCCCGAGGTCAACCCCGAGGAGGCCGCTCCCTATGTGCGGATCATGGCCACCGGAAGATCGGACTACCCCAACCAGATCAACAACGTGCTGTGCTTCCCGGGCATCTTCCGCGGCGCATTGGACGTGCGCGCCACGGCCATAACCGAGGACATGAAGATGGCCGCCGCGCAGGCGATCGCAGCGATCGTCGAGGACAGGGAGCTGCGCGAGGACTACATCATCCCCTCGGTCTTCAACCGCGACGTCGCCCCAGCCGTGGCGGCCGCCGTGGCCGACCAGGCGCGGGAGACCGGCACGGCGCTGGCCGGCCAGGAGATGGGGTTCGCCCACGGCGACACGATGACCGGCTCCTCCGCGGGCGACTCCCACTGAGCGGCCGCCATCGCGCGCGCTGGGCCCGCCGGGCGCGACCGCGTGTGCGAAGCTGATGGCGTGAGCGCTCTGCGCGTGACGGTGACGGGTGCGACCGGGCTGATCGGGCCGGCACTCGTCGCCTCCCTGAACGAGCGCGGTGCGCAGGTGACCGTCCTCTCGCGCGATCCCGAGCGGGCCCGTCACACGTTGGACCCGGCGTCCCGCCCCGGCGGTGGGCCCGCGGCCGCCGGCGAGCCGCCGGCGCCCATCGAGGCCGTGCACTGGGATCTGATGAAGGAACCGCCGCCGGCCGCGTCGCTCGAGGGACGCGATGCCGTCGTGCATCTGGCGGGCGAGAACGTCGCCCAGCGATGGACTCCGAAGGCCAGGCAGGCCATCCGCGAGAGCCGCGTGACGGGCACCCGCCATCTTGTCGAAGGGCTCGGCGGCTGCACCCAGCGCCCGCCCACGCTCGTGAGCGGCTCGGCGATCGGCTACTACGGAGCGCGCGGCGAGGAGCCGCTCGACGAGGACGCACCCCGGGGGGACGACTTCCTGGCCGATGTGTGCGCGGACTGGGAGCGCGAGGCCGCCGGGGCCTCGGAGCTGGGTGTGCGCGTTGTGCGGGTGCGCACCGGCGTTGTGCTCGACCGCCACGGCGGGGCGCTTGCAAAGATGCTGCCCGCGTTCCGGCTCGGGGTGGGCGGCCCCGTGGCCGGCGGACGCCAGTACGTGTCGTGGATCCACCGCGATGATGAGATCGGGATCATCCTCGCCGCGCTCACGGACGAGCGCTGGGAGGGCCCGGTCAACGCGACGGCGCCGGAGCCCGTACCGAACGGCGACTTCTCGAGGGCGCTGGGCCGCGCTCTTCATCGTCCGTCGCTGCTGCCGGTGCCCGGCGCCGCGCTGCGCCTTCTGTATGGCGAGATGGCCGAGATCGTGACCGCGGGCGCGCGCGTCGTGCCCGCCAAGCCGCTGGTGCTCGGCTACGAGTTCGGTCATCCGCAGCTGCCGGAGGCGCTGAGCTCCGCCCTGGCGTCCGTCTAGCAGGGGCGCGCCGCGCGCTAGCAGGGCGCGCCGCGCGCTAGCAGGGGCCGCGCCGCGCCGCTCTCAGACCGGCGCCGGTACGGCATCGCGCGGTCGCGCCGGGCGATTCTGGGTCTCGATGATCACCCGGCAGGGGCGCTTGCTCAACAGGTATGCCGCGGTCGGCCCAATCCGCTGCTCGTCGATCGGCGCGTGGATCGTCGACCAGTAGATCACGTCGGAGCCCACCCGTTCGGCTTCTTCGACCAGCGCGGCCCCGGGGTTGCGGGTGCGGATCAGCCCGGTGTGGATTTTGATGCCGGCGCGGCGGGCCTTGATGCGCGCGCTCTCGAGCACCGAGCGACCCTGGGCCTCCTCCTCCTCGAGCCCCGCCTCCAGCGACAGCTGGCTGGGCACCGGCAGCACGAAGATCGCATACACGACACCGTCGTCGCCGATCAGCTTGGCGGCGCTCGAGAGCGCGCTCGCGCTGACGTCGTCGCCGAAGATCGGCACGAGCGCGGTGCGGTAGTCGAGCGCCGCGAAGTCCGCCGGGCGCTCGGCGCGAGGAATGCGGTAGTGCTCTTTGGGTTTCAGGCCCTGGCGCTTGCGATACAGGAAGTAGCCGCCCATCCCGAGGATCATCCACGGGATGCCGACGGTGCGAGCCTCGGTGTGCAGCACGACGACCGCGATCCAGGCGGCGAACGTGCCGATGCCGCCGACGACAGCGGTCAGCGGTATCAGGTAGCCGCGGATCCGCACCCCACCCGGCGCACTGTACGGTCGCTCGCGGTTGGGGTCTTTGACCCTCAACGCGATGATCGCGGCGTGGGCGGTCGTGAAGGACAGCATCGCCCCGAACGAGTAGAGGTTGCCCAGCACTTCGGTGTTGCCGTAGATGATCAGCGCCGAGGCGAGCATCGAGAAGAACACGAGCGTGAACCACGGCGTGCGGAATTTTGGGTGAAGCTGGGAGAACAGGCTCGGGAGCTGGCGGTGCTCGGCCAGCGACCAGGACAGACGCGAGATCCCGATCATCCCCGCGTTGGTGGCGATGAACAGGATCGTCGCGGCGAGGATCCCGACGTAATATCGCGCGAGTTTGAGCACCATGCCGTGCAGCCCCAGGCGCGAGATGATCCCGAGCACCGGGTCGTTCTCGAAGAACTTGCCGAGCTCGGTCGCGTAGCCGGCTTCCTTGTAGGTCGTGTGTAGAACCGGGCTGTAGCCCGCGGCGTGGTGCAGGACCGGGAGCGCGGAGAGCGCGACCACGGAGATCCCGGCGTACACGCCGAGCACGGCGAGCACGACGAGGTTGACCGCCTTGGGCACCTGCACGCCGGGGTCGCGCGACTCCTCGGCCATATTGGCGACCGTCTCGATGCCGGTGTAGGCCAGCATCGCAAGCGACAGCGCGAAGATCAGTTCCTTCCAGCTGGGGACGCTTCCGAGGTGAACCTGGTGGATCAGTAGCGACGGGTTCAGCACCAGCACGGCGCCCACGCCGACGAGCAGGATCTGCGTGCTCAGATCGAGGATCGCAAGGACGAAGTTGAGCTTCGCCGACTCGCCGAGACCGCGGATGTTCAGCGCAGCGAGCAGCACCACGACGATCAACCCTCCGAAGATGTCGTCGGGGTTGTGGTTGAGCGCGTGCAGGCCCGGGAAGGCGCTGAGGTAGTGGGGGACGAAGAACGCAGAGATGGCGATCGTGAGGATGTAATCGAGGCTCAGCGCCCAGCCGGCGAAGAAGGAGACGACGTCGTCGAAGGCATGGCGCGCGAACGAGGAGGAGCCGCCGGCTTCGGGGAACATCGCGGCGCCCTCGGCGTAGGTTTTGGCGGTTAGCGCGAACAGCCCGCCAGCGAACACGAACACCAGCGGCGTGAGCCCGAGCGCATGCGCCGCCACGAGGCCCAGCGCGTAGTAGATCGAGGAGCCTACGTTGCCGTAGGCCGTTGCGAACAGGCCGGACACGCCCACCGATCGCCGCAGTCCGTGCTCTGTCAGCCGCGCCATGACCGTGGAGCGTATACGGCCGCATGACAGCCCACGGAGTGCAAAATCCCATGCACCGCAGCCCGAAAAGCAGGAAGCGGCCGTATCATCCCGACGACCCGGGTTTCAGGCGATTCCCGGCCCTTTTTATGATGTCACGACGCGGAAACTACAACTCGGGTGAGGACTTCGTCCTCGAATACGGGGAGCTGCGCTTCACCTTCAACGAGGAGGACTTCTCCGAGCGCTGCGAGCAGGCGGCGCTCAGGCTCGGGTTCGTGGGCGGGCGCCTCAGCGAGGAGGAGCTCGAAGACCTCGTGAACCTCGCCGTCAACGGCGAGATCTCAGACCCCGCCTCGGCGCTCGGGGAACACGTCAACGACTGCTGGCCCGAGCTGGTCGGACCCGCCGAGCGCTCGCTCGTGCACTGGCTGCGCCGACTGGTGTTCCGCGGCGCGTGGCTGGACGAGCGCGTCAACGAGGGCGAGCTGGACGTGGCCTTCGACGAGGAGGCCGGCGGCTTCGCCTACGTGCAGGCCGACCGCGGCGGCGAGCCGATCGAGCTGGCGCCCGAGCCCTCCTGGGGACGCGTCGCCTACCGCGCCAGGAACGTCTAGGCCTGGCCGGCCGCCTCGGTCGCCGCGGCGCGAGCCTGGGCGATCGCGCGCGCGCCGTCGGTCCCCACCAGCAGCTCGGGCTTGAGCGTGCTGGAGTTGAGCAGGTCGAGGATCGGCTGGCGGCCCGTCGAGGTCAGCCCTACGTCGAGCGCGATCACCGTCGTCTCACCGCCGAACGGGCTGCTCGCCGTGGCGATCACCGTGAGCGAGCCGCCATCGCGCAGGTTGCGTGCGAGCGCGAGCGCCTTGCGGGCGGCCTGGGGGTGCAGGCCGTCGAGGCTGTCGATCAGCACCAGCGCGTGCCCGCCGCGGGCGGCCACCCGCTTGGCGGCGTCCACCGCGCGTTCCACGGCCTGACCCTGGGCGTCGGCGGAGGCGGCGAAGCTGAGCGCGGCGACGGGCGGCACGGTGCCCTCCTGCCACAGCGCGATCTCCTCCGGCCTGACGCCGGCCAGCACCACGCTCACGTCGACGTCCTCGCGGCCCGAGACGCTGGCCAGCAGGCTGCGCAGGGTCTCGGTCTTGCCGGCGTGCGCTGAGCCCACGATCACGGCGCGCGATCCGCGACCCAGCGGCGTGAGCCACTCGATCGCCTCGAGCGTGGGGTCCTGGGATCCCAGCGCGAGCCGCTCGGTCGGGTAGGCCACCGGGAGGTCCTCGTAGCGGGCCGCGTCGGACACCGTGTCGGCCGAGACTCCGTTGATCGTGTCGATGCGGACCAGCGACGGGTAGCGCTCGGAACGGCGCGGCGTGCGCACCGGCCCGGTGACCCGGTCGCCGGAGACGAGCTCGCAGCGGCGAACCTGCGCGGCGGAGATGTAGACGTCGTTGTCGGAGGGCTCGGGCGGGGCGACCCGCAGGAAGGCCGAGCCGTTGCCCAGCAGCTCGACGACCCCCTCGACGACGCGACCGCTGTCGCGTGCAGGCTTCTCATGGGGCTCGGACGAGTCGCCCTTCGCGGGGCCGCCGTCGTCCTTCTGCGCCGATCCCGAGCGGCGGGCGCGGCCCGCCGATGAGCGGCTACCCCGGCGTTTGCCCCGGGACGGCTCCGCCCGGTCGGGCTCGGGCTCGGGCACGGGCAGCTCCTCGGAATCGACGACAGCGGGCTCGTCCACCCCGTCCGGGGACGGCCCATCGCCGAGAATCGCTTCGATCAGATCGTCCTTGCGCAGACGGCGAAAGCCGTCGAGACCTAGCTGATCGGCGATCGCGTGCAGGTCGGCCAGGGTGCTTGCCTGAAGCTCGGAGCGCTCGAGTACGGCCATATGGTTACTTCTCCTTCGCTGGTGGTCTGGGGCGGTTGGCGTCCCGCCGCGTTGGACAGCGGCGGGCACCCGTGTATGGGACTCAGCCTAGCGATCAGCTCGGCCGGCTCGCCGCGGCCCCCCGCCGCCGGACCGCTGTTCGGCGGCGGGCGGCTCGTGTCGCAGTTCCTCGGCGAGCGCCAGATCCCTGCTGGGCTCGACCTCACCGCCCAGCGCGGCGCGCACCGTCAGGAAGTCACTCACGGCGGACACATCGTGGACGCGGAAGATGTGCGCGCCCTCCTCGACGCCGTGCGCGAGGGCGGCCAGCGTCCCCGCCAGGCGCTCGCGCGGGCGGCGCCCGGTGAGCGCTCCGATGAAGTCCTTGCGAGAGATCGCCATCAGCAGCGGCAGCCGCAGCTCGTGCATCCTCCCGAGCTGCGCCAGCAGCCGGATCGTCTGTGCCGGTGTCTTTGCGAAATCCGGGCCCGGGTCGACGATCAGCTGCTCGGCGGCCATGCCGGCTGCGAGCGCCACCGCGATGCGCTCGCGAAGGAAGGCGAGCACCTCATCGACGATGTCGCCGTACAGGTCGGCGTCCTGCAGGCGTTCCAGGGGTGCGGCTCGAGTGTGCATCACGACGAGCGCGGCTCCCGTCTGCGCGCACAGCTCTGCCAGGGCCGGGTCGCGCAGCCCGCTGACGTCGTTGACGATGCTCGCCCCCGCAGCGATCGCGGCGCGCGCAACCGCCGGCTTGTAGGTGTCGACCGAGACGATCGCGCCCAGCTCTCGAGTCACCCGTTCGACGAGCGGCACGACGCGCTGGATCTCCTCCTCGACGGGAGTCGCCGGTCGCCCCGTGCTCGCCGACTCTCCTCCGATGTCCACGATGTCCGCCCCCGCCGCGAGCAGCTCCCCTGCCAGCTGCACTCGCGCCTCGAGCGTCGGATGGCGCGAGCCGTCGCTGAAGGAGTCAGGCGTTGCGTTGACGATTCCCATGAGCCATGGGCGCGCGCCCAGCTCGAGCACGCGATCGACGGCGCGCAGGCGATGGAGGGGAGCGCTCACCGCTCGGCAGAGGAGGAGTCCGGCGTCGCCCCTGTCGCGTTCTCGGAGGGAGCGGCGATGACGGCGACGCCCTCGGCGGCGGCCACGCCCTCGGCCACGGCGACGATGCCCTCGGCCGCGGCCTCCTCGGCGAAGTGCCTGAGCTCGCCGGCGCGCCGCTCGGGACTCCACTTGAGCTCCCGCGCGAGGACATCGCCGACACGCTCCACCGGGCCGCCCGCGGCGGGCCCCGCGGATCCCTCGCCGGCGAGCTCTCGAGCGGCGAGCAGTCCCAGGCGGGTGCGTCGCAGGAGCACGTCGCCGATGCTGCGCGCCTGCTCGCGGCGCGCCGCCAGCGCGACCTCGGCCAGCAGGTCGGGCAGACCCGGGACGATCGGCTGAGCGAGCTCCCCGCGCTCGGCCGCCAGCGCCAGCACCTGGTGGGCGGCGTAGCCGTAGCGCGACGCGAGCGCCGGGTAGGCCTCGGCGGCCACGCCCTCGACGCGCGGCAGCTGCTCGACGGCGACCGCCTGGCCGAGCGGAATTTCATGCGTTCGGCAGGGAGCGTCCCTGGCGTCGCGCTCGACGATCCGATCGACGGTCATCTTGGCCATCCGCCGCCAGGTCGTGAGCTTGCC
>Ga0302184_10000969_pt1 | contig 18788 bp, 18 predicted proteins | sample I_Palsa_N3_3_FD_200233 | JGI IMG/M metagenome (GOLD analysis project Ga0302184, IMG submission 200233) | Peat permafrost microbial communities from Stordalen Mire near Abisko, Sweden - I_Palsa_N3_3 | ecosystem: Environmental > Terrestrial > Soil > Palsa > Peat permafrost | place: Sweden...
ATCATGCGGGAGATCGTGGTAGACGGAAGCGCGCTGACGGTCGAGGACGTCGTGGCCGTGGCGCACGGGCGGGCGCGGGCCAGCCTGGGCCCGGACGTACCCCGGCGGATGGAAACGAGCCGCTCGGTGGTCGTCAAGGCGCTCGGTGGCGATACGCCGGTGTACGGGGTGAACACCGGGTTCGGCGCGCTGGCCGACACGCCGGTCGGGGAGGCCGACCTGGCCACGCTGCAGGGCGCGATCGTGCGCTCGCACGCGGCTGCGGTCGGCGTACCTCTGGCGGATGAGGTGGTGCGCGCGCTGCTCCTGCTCCGGGCCAGGACGCTCGCCGCGGGGTACTCCGGGGTGCGCGCGGAGCTACCCTCCCGGCTGCTCGAGCTGCTTTCCCTGAGCCTGCTGCCGGTGATCCCCGGGAAGGGCTCGGTGGGTGCTTCGGGTGACCTGGCGCAGCTCGCGCACCTAGCCCTGCCGTTGATCGGCGAGGGGCGGCTGCGCACCGCCGGCGACCCGCCGGCCGGGCGCCCGGCCGCGGAGGTGCTGCGCGAGCACGGGCTCGAGCCGCTCACGCTGGCCCCGAAGGAAGGGCTGTCGCTGGTCAACGGCACCGAGCCGATGCAGGCGCTGCTCGCGTTCTCGGTGCACGACGCGGAGATGCTGGTGCAGGCGGCGGACGTGGCCTGCGCGCTGTCGGTCGAGGCGCTGCTCGGCACCGACCGGCCCTACGACGAGCGGGTTCAGGTGATCAGGCCGCATCCCGGTCAGCTGGTCAGCGCGGCTAACCTGCGCGCGCTGCTCGCCGGCTCGCCGCTGCTGGCCAGCCACCGCCATAGCAGGCACGCGGTGCAGGACGCGTACTGTCTGCGCTGCGCGCCCCAGGTGCACGGGGCGGTCAGGGACGTGCTCGGCTTCGCCCGGCAGGTGATCACCACCGAGCTGGGTTCGGTGGTGGACAACCCGGTCATCGTGCCCGACGGCGAGGTGATGACCACCGGGAACTTCCACGGCGAGCCGCTTGCTTTCGCGGCCGACATGCTCGCGATGGCCGTCTCCGAGCTCGCGTCGATCAGCGAGCGCCGGGTCGACCGGATGCTCGATCCCGCGTTTTCCCGCGGCCTGCCGCCGTTCCTCGCCCCCGCGGCCGGCACCAACTCCGGCTTCATGCTGGCTCAGTACACCGCGGCCTCGCTGGTCAGCGAGAACAAGGTGCTGGCCCACCCGGCCAGCGTGGACACCATCCCGACCTCGGGCAAGCAGGAAGATCACGTGTCGATGGGCTGGCACGCGGTGCGCAAGCTGGGCGAGGTCGTCGGCAACGTCCGCGCCTGCCTGGCGGTCGAGATCTGCTGCGCCACGCAGGGGATTGACCTGCGCGCGTCCGTGGCCATGCCCAGCGTGCCGCTGCAGGCGGTGCACGCCCTGGTGCGCTCCTCGGTGCCGCGGATGGATATCGACCGCGAAGTGGCTCCTCAGCTAGCGGCCGTGGACACGCTGCTGCCGGATATCTGCCGCGTGGCCGCCGAAGCCTGCGCATCGTTCCGGTAACCGCACTAGGGCGAGCGGTCCGGGCGTTGCGGCGAGGAGCCTGGTCAGGCGCTGCGGAGAAGGTCGTTCAGCTCCGTCTCGATGTCGATAAAGCTGCTTTCCTCCCCGGTGGGAACGACGTTATAGGTACGCTGCAGAAATGCTGCCATTTCCTGCGCCGGGGCTTCGAAATGAGCCTGGCCGAATGGCGACGATAGCTCAATATTCAATACCTTGCTATTCATGTCGTCATTGATATCGGCAGCCCCGGACATGTCCACGTTTCCGCTCTCCGCACAGGACCGCGCCGAGGGCCATACCTGGACGTCTCCCTCGCCTTGCCGTGACTCGATCCCGGCGGCGAGCAGGTCGCGCGCGAAGATCCACTCGACCGGCTCGTCGGTGCCGACGTGGAACGCCATGCGCACCGCGTAGGGGTCGCTTACGCAGTAGTACATACTGGCTACGAGCGGAACAATCGTTTGCCGGGGGACAACAAGCCTAAGACCGAGCTCGGCCGAGATCGTGGTGCTGCCGCTTCTGCTCATCGCTTACCCACCCCTACTAGCCGACTCCCGGACGACCGGGCTCTGCCGATGTGACGTGCCCGGCCCGGGACTATGACGCGAGCGGAGGGTGAGACGATCCCATGTCCTGCCCATTCCGTTTTGCGCCTTTCGTTCCCGGTCAGAAGACGAGCTCTCGCCGCCGTCCTGACCTGGACAAATGCCGTTCAGCCGATGCGGCGATGTGAATGCAGTTTAGTGTTCCGAGGTGCCTATTGCATAGCCTGTGACCTTCATCTCATGCGTTTATCTACAAAGTGTTTCAATTATAGCACTGAGCGTAATTAAATAGGTTGCGATGCGCACGTTTGCAGGATTTAGCCATTACGCAGGGTCACCACCGTGGCGGAGGCCCTTCAGGAGGCCGTCGAGAGGACCGCCGGCCGACGGCGCGGAGCCCGGCCGGAGTCTCCGGCGGTGCCGTGGTTCCCCGAGCGTGCCGCATGCCGCGAAGATGCGCTACCCTTTGGAAGCGCTGCGACGAGACTGCTGCGGGACCGTCGGCCCCGGAAGCAGTCAGGACCGGCGACGGGCGATTGGCTCAGCGGGAGAGCGCCTCGTTCACACCGAGGAGGTCACTGGTTCGATCCCAGTATCGCCCACAGGCAGATGTAAGGCCAGGTCAGGCTCCAAAGCGCCCGCGCCTGGGACGCCGTCGCGCTGGCCGTTGGCCGCCCGTCGGTGGCCATCGACCTGCCCGGTCACGGACGCTCTGACTGGCGACGCGACGGGCGCTACGAGCCCGGCAGTCTCGCGTCGGCCGTCTCGGAGGCTATCCGGTCGTTCGCGCCGCGCGTACAGCTCGTCGCCGGCAGCGGCCTCGGCGGCCGCACCGCGCTCGCGCTGCGCCTGCGTCAGCCGCGGCTGCTGCTGCGGCTGGCGCTCGTCAGCACGCTGCCCGGTTCGCCACTAGGGCCAGCGCAGGGGTGGCCGGGTCCGGAGCGGTTCGCCAGCCGTGCCGAAGCCCTCGCGGCGCTAGCCGTCAGGCGACCGGAGCGCAGCGCGCCGTCCTTGCGGCGGGAGGTCCTGTATGAGCTCGTCCAGGATCCGGACGGCTCGTGGGCGTGGCGTCATCATCCGGGCCACCTGCCACCCGCGCTGCCTGGCGGTGGTGCTGGCGCGTTCGATCCCGGAGCGGCTGACGAGGCCCAGTGGAGGGAACTCGGCGAGCTTGGCTCTTAAGCCGCGCCCATCCGCAGCGACGGGGCGGGCCCGTTGTCTGCGGCCGACCTCGCGCGGCTGCGGGAGCGGGCACCGGACGTCCGGGTCATTACACTTCCCGGTGTCGGCGCAGATGTCGTCGCCACCCAGCCCGCGGCGCTCGCCGCGGCACTTGACCAGCTACTGACGACCACGGCACGTGGTGGTCCTAACTAGTTCTGCCAGCACCGAGCGAGGAATACCGTCATGACCTCTATCATCCCCGTCATCGACCTTGCGGCCGCGACCGCCCCGGATGCTCCTAAAGAGCTCCTCGACCAGATCAGAGAGGCTACCGAGACCGTCGGCATCGTTCAGGTCGTCAACCACGGGGTCCCTGAACGCCTGATCAGCGAATACGACCAGCGGATCGGGCGGCTGCTCGGCCTGCCCAGGGATCGCAAGGCCGAGCTGACGAGCCCGACAGGCCACCCGTACCTGGGATGGCGGCAGTGGCCGGACGACTTCGGCCGTCTCGAGCTCGAGCGTTTCAACGTCGGCCAGTTCGACAACGTCGAGCAGGCCGGGGCGGCAGACCTGGCTGAGGAGTACCTCGGCCTCTACGCCCACGACAACGTCTGGCCGGATGACGACCCGGAACTGCGCGCCCTGACATTCCGCTACATCGCGGCGGGACGGTCGGTCGCCGAGCGCGTGCTCGGCCTGTACGCGCGGGCGCAGGCCGAGCTCGCCGAGAACTCGGCCGGGCGCTAGTGGCCGCGCTGTCCTCGGCTGACTGCGCCGCCATAGCCGGGCGTGCGGCCGCCCTCGTGGACGTCGCCGCGCTGCCGAGGGCCGGGGTCAGCGAGTCGGTCGAGCTCTGGCGGGACGAGGACTCCGTCGCGTGGCTCAACGTGATGCTTGATCCGCGTGACACCGGGTTCCACGACCATGACGGGTCCGCGGCCGGCGTGTACGTGATCAGGGGGAGCGTAACCAACGAGGGGCTGCCCATCGGCGGGGCCCGGCGCGTCCGCCGGTACGGGGCGGGCCAGGAGTTCTCGGTCCCGCCGGCAGGAATCCACCGGATGAACCACGACGCGGGCGCGGTTACGCTGCACGTCTACTCCCCGCCGCTGCGCTCCATCGGCTACTACGAGGTAGTCGACGGACTGCTCCAACGGACTCCGGGACCGCCCGACGAGGAATCGCCGGAAAGCCCGCGACTGCTGGCGGCCCTCGCGAGCGAGTCCTTCAGCGGACCCAGTTAGCCGAAGGGCACGGCCCGCGTCGCCCCCGCCCAGCCCAGGGCGGGGGCGACCTCGCGGACGAACAGCTCGAGCGCGATGCGGAGCCGGGTCACCGGGCGTCTCGCAGGTGCCCGCGCAGCGTGGTGGCGGAGTACTCCGTCCTGTGCAGGCCCCGGGCCTGCAGGCTCGGCACCACATGCTCGGTGAACTGCTCGAGCGAGCCGGGCAGCGTCGTCGGCTGCAAGGTGAAGCCGTCGCTCGCGCCCTCCGCCAGCCAGGTCTCGATGAGGTCGGCGAACTGCTCCGGGGTCCCGGTGAACTCCAGGCCGCCGGGCAGCCCGGTGAGCTCGTCGGTGAGCTGCCGGAAGGTCTGGCCGGTCTCCCGCCCGCGCCGCGCGATCTCATCGGTGCGGCTGGTGCGGCTCGCCGACGCGATCGCGGCCTCAGTCAGCGGCTGGTCCGGGTCGATCAGCTCGGCGTCAAACCCGGCGTTGTGCGCCAGGTTGCGCCAGCGGAACTCGGGGTCGACTCGGTCTTCCAGGTCGGCCCGCAGCGCCCGCGCCTCGGCCTCGGTGCTGCCGAGCACGAACGCCACGCCGGGCAGCACGGGCACGTCGTCCGGGTCCCGCCCGTGGCGGCGAGCCGCCTCCCGGATCGATTCGCGGAAGCGGCGCCCGGACGGGATATCCGGCTGCGCGGCGAAGACCACGTCGGCGCTCTTCCCGGCCAGCTCGATGCCCGGCCCTGACGAGCCGGCCTGGGCGAACGCGGGCCGGCCCTGCGGGGAGCGGGGCAGCGTCAGCGCGCCGCTGACATCGAAGAACCGGCCGTGGAAGTCGACCGGCCTGATCAGGTCGACCTCCGCTCAGATCCCCTTCTCCTGGTCGGACAGGACCGCGTTGGCGTCCCAGCTGTCCCACAGCCGCGTGACGACGTCGACGAACTCCTCGGCCCGCGCGTAGCGGTCCGCGGGGTCAGGGTGTGCCGCGAGCCCGAAGTTGCCGGCCGCCCCCGCGTACCGGGTGGTCACGATGTTCCAGCCCGCCCGGCCGCCCGACAAGTGGTCGATGGTGGCGAGCCGGCGCACCAGATCGTACGGCGCGCTGTAGGTCGTGGACGCGGTCGCGATCAGGCCGACCCGCGTCGTGGTGCGGGACAGCGCCGCGAGGAGCTCGGCGTGGGCCCGCGGATAGCCGGGGTCGCGGGGCTAGCTGCCGATCATGCTGGAAATCTTGAACGAAGAGTCCTGCTGCGGGAGGAGACCGAATCGGACCATCGCGCTTACCACGCGCTGCAGCCGCGCCGCGTCGACCTCCAGCGGGAACGTGGGCAGCGAGAGGAACGCCGCGGCGGTGGGCTTAACTCCCAGGTACACCTCGACCGCCTTCTCCACGGCGGCGCGGTTGGTGTCGGCGATTTCCTGCCCTTGTGACAGTGCCGTGGTGAACGCCTTCAAGGTATTGGGGTATTTGTTCGCCCACGCCTGCGTGACGGCGTAGCCCTGAATCGGGAAGTCCTGGGTGGAGCCCTGGTCGAGATCGGCCAGTTCCTCGATGCCGAAGCCCTCCTCGTCGAGGCTGACGAACGGCTCAGGGGAGAACGCCGCGCTGACTTGGTCGCTCTCCAGGGTCTGCGCCACGTTGGGGAACGCTACGTCGTTGTTGAACTTCACCTGTTTCGGTGAGATGCCGTGCTCGACGAGCAGCGAGTCGACCAGCAGGGTGCCGATGTCGTTCGGCGCATTCACCGAGACCGTCCTGCCCCTGAGCTGGCCGATCTCATTGATTGACGATCCCCCTTTGACGAGCAGCGTCAGCACGTTCGGCTGCAAGGAGGAGGCTTCGGCGACGATGCGCAGCTTGGCCGTGCCCTCTAGTTCATTGTCGATGTAGGTGACGTAGTCCCCGGCGGTGATGTCGTACTTGTCCTGTACCTGACCATTGATCAGGGTTTGCGTGGACGGCGGGGGATCTGTCACCGGCACGATCTTCACGTGCAGCCCCTGGGCGGTGAACAGGCCGTCCATTTCGGCGATGTAGAGGCCGGCCGAGTCGATGGCCGGGAACGCGTCGACCACGATGGTGGTCTTCTCGAGTTTGAGTTTCGGCGCACCGCCGCTCGACCCGCCGGAGCATCCGGTGGCCAGCATCGTGACGGCGACCGCCGATGCTATGAGCACGTTCCGGGATTTCATGCTGGCTCCAACAGGCGTTGCGGGCTTGCTCCGGCAGGCGGCAGGCGACCGCTCACGGCCAGGCGAGCGACCCGGGTGAGCGGCGCGGTCGGCACCTCGGAATGCGTCAGGCGTCATCATAATGTTCCGCATCGCCCGTCACATGCCAAACAGTATGACTTTTCCGAATCCTGTGTCAGTCAGTCATCCTTGCTAACTCTGTGTCGTTGACGATGGTCATTTGCCTGGGCGTGGGGCAGAGCGGACTCGGGCGTTTGATTCGCTGGCCAAGGGTAGAAGGAGCAGGCCAAAGCCAAGACAACGAAGCGTGGCTGCGTTTCAGCCGAAGGTGTGCCAATGGTTAACGATAGGGACGATGACGCTAATGGGCATCTTAAGGAACTGCAAGACGCATTGCTCAGCACCGAAAGCGTTGAGCAGTTCCTGTATGAAATGTCCAGACTAGCCGCCGGTCTCGTCCGCGGCGGCCTTTCCTGCGGTATGACACTGCGGGCTGGCGGGCGGCCGATGACCGTGGCGTGCAGTGATCCGGTGGCCGCGCAGGTCGATGAGGTTCAGTACAAACTCGATGATGGGCCTTGCCTGCACGCCATGCGCGGCGGCCACGCGGTGCGCATTGAAGACACCTACACGAAAGACACCGGGGTCAAGGCGCGATGGCCCGAGTTCGAGGCGCGGGCGGCGTCACATGGAATCCGGTCCTGCCTGGCGCTGCCGCTGACCGCCGACGGCCGGTCCATCGGGGCCATTAATTTGTACGCACGCACGGCATCGGCCTTCGGTACGGCGGAAGCGCGGCGCGCTGAGAATTTCGCCGAAAATGCCTCCGGAGCGCTGACCCTGGCCCTGCGGCTGTCATCGCATGTGCTGCTTATAGAGCAACTGCGCTCGTCGCTTTCTTCGCGGACCGTTATCGATCAGGCGCTCGGCATCATCATGGCCAGGGAGCACTGCGGCCCGAGCCGCGCATTCGGTATCCTGCGATCCGCTTCGCAAAACAGCAATGTTAAGCTCCGCGAAATCGCCACCGCGATCGTGACCAGTGTTACCGGCGAGCCTCCCCAGCCCCCGCCTCCGTTCGAGGACGCGTTAACCGCCAGCCAGACGTGCTAACCGCCAGCCAGACGCGTTAACCGCCAGCCAGGTGCCAGCGCCCGCCCGTCCGAGTCGCAGGCTGCCCGCGGGCTAAGGCGCCGGCGCCGGCCGGGTCAGGCGCCCCGCCCCTGCCCCCGTCCCCGCCCCCGCCCCCGTCGGTGTCAGCCTTCGCGGTGGCGCTTTCGGGTCGACCAGGCTGACCGCCCTGATTCACCTGTTCGTTAGGGCCCGCCAGGCTGGCGGCGACGCTGGGAAACACCTCCACCAGGCGATCGACACCGGTAAGCGAGAGGACCCGACGTACGGCCGGCGTGCCGACCACGAGCCGCAGTCCGCTCGAGCACCGCACCGCTCGCCTGAAGATGCCTACCAGAGCGCTTACCCCGGCAGAATCGCAAAAGGTCGTTTTGCTCATGTCCGCGACAAGCAAAACCGCGCCTTGGTTCAGGGCGGAGAGCAGAGCGTCGGCGATCGCATCGGCATTCGTTACGTCTATTTCGGCGGGCAGCGCAACCACGGCTACCCGCCCGATCCACAGCACGGAGCAACCCTCGCCAGACACGAATCACCACCATCTGCGCGCGCAAAAAGAAGTGGGCCGCGTCTCTGGACCCTGGCGGCGGCCATCCCCCTGGGCCTTGCCGCGCAGCGAACATTATTCAGCCTGCCCGGGTGCGGGTGCAAGGCGAGCGCGGGACGGGTTAGGCTATGCCCTCGCCCGGGTCTGCCCGACCGATTCTCTCCTCAAAGGCAGCGCATGATAACCGTCGCAGGCGAGGTCCTGATCGACCTCATCGTGGATCCGGCCGGTCACATCGATCCTAGGTTCGGTGGCGGCCCTTTCAACGTCGCGCGCGCCGTCGCCAGGCTTGGTCAGCCGGCGGCCTTCCTCGGCCGGCTGTCCGGTGACCGGTTCGGCCGGCTGCTGCGGGGCGATCTTGACCGTCACGGGGTGCTGGTCGTCGTCGAGGCCGCCGCCGACGCCCCCACCACGCTGGCGGTCGTCGATGTCGATCCGGCCGGCGTCCCCGGCTACCAGTTCTACCTGAACGGCACGGCGGCGGCGGCGATCGAGGCCGGCCAGGCCATCTTGCCGGCGGGGACGGCGGCCCTGCATATCGGCGGCCTCGGCCTCGTCATGGAGCCGATCGGCACCAGCCTGGAACAGCTGGTCGCCAAGCTGCCGGCCGGCATCACGGTCATGCTCGACCCGAACTGCCGGCCCGGTGCGATCGCGTCGCGGCGGGCCTACCTAGACCGGCTGGACCGAATCGCGCGCCGGGTGGACGTGATCAAGACCAGCACCGAAGACCTCGCCTACCTGTTCCCGGGGAAAGACACCCAAAGCGCTGCCGCCGAGCTTTTCGCCCGGGGGCCCGCATGCGTGGTGGTCACCGACGGCGCGGCCCCGGTACGCGCCTTCGCCGCGGGTGAGGAAATCCGGGCCGAGGTCCCGCCGGCCAAGATTGTCGACACCGTAGGCGCCGGCGACGCGTTCGGCGGCGCCTTCCTCACCTGGTGGCTGGGCAACGGACTCGGCCAGGCTGACTTCCGTGTGCTGTCGGCCGTGCGCAGCGCGACCCAGTCGGCGATCTATGCCTCGGTGGTCGCCTGCACGCGCCGAGGCGCGGAACCGCCGTGGGCCTATGAGCTAGCCGGCCATGACGGCTGGACCTGGCTACCACCGGGCCGCGACGGCGGTCAGGGCATCCCGCAGAGCACCCAGCCGGGTCACGCCTGAGTACCGGAATTACCGCGTAAGTCCCTTCTGAGCAGGATGCCGCGGATGAAGGCGGCCTGGCCGGCGTGCTGCAGGCAGTCGGAGATCACGCTGACCAGCCGGACAGCCAGCGTTACGGGCGGATCCCAGGCTTCGTCCACGACCCGCGTCAGGTCGGCGTCGGTAATACCGGACACCAGCCGGATGGTCTGCTCGTGCACCGCGTCCTGGTACCCGGCGAGCAGATCGGCTGATGAGACCGTGACCTGGGACACTTCCCGTGAGCTGTGCCCGTAGCCGATATCGGCCAGCTCGAACGGCAGCTCGAACCGCTTCCCGTACTCCATCCATACCTGCGGCACGCCGAAGGCGCCCGCCACGTGATCGTCCTGGACCCGGGCCAGGTGCCAGCACAGCCAGGCGATCGAGTTCGCGTCGCCGTCGAGCCTGGCCGTGAGCTGGCTGGAGGTCAGGCCCTCGACCACCTCGTGGACGGTTTCCTGCACCCGGCCGAATGCATCCGCCAAAAGTTCCGCACTAGTCATGCCACAGCCTCCCTCAATCAAAAGAAAAATTTAGCCGAACGGCCAGGCGTGACACGCCGCGCCGACCTGGTCTCGTGTCCCGCGTGGTCGCCACGCCGGGCTGCACGCGATACCGTTCCGACGTGCCCCCAGGCCGCAGCCGGAAATCACCACCGGTTCCCAGCGACCCTAGTACCTCCGTGGCTAAAACCAGCCCCAAGCCCCCCAGCAGCCCCAAGCCCCCCAGCAGCCCCAAGCCCCCCAGCAGCCCCAAGCCCCCCAGCAGCCCCAAGCCCCCCAGCAGCCCTAGAGCTCCTAGAGCTCCTAGGACTCCCAAAGCCGACGGCAGCCGTCCGGCCTCTCGTGACTCGGATATCTTCTCCGGCCTCAGCGACTCCGCCAGTATCAGCAAGGCGGTGCCTGATGTCACCGACCTTCTCGCGGCGGCCGTGGCAGGCATTGGCGGTGCCGAGCGGCCGGGCCAGGTCGCCATGGCCCAGGCGGTGCAGCGGGCCATCGAGACCGGCGAGCACCTCGCCGTCCAGGCCGGAACCGGAACCGGAAAGTCGCTAGCGTACCTGGTACCGGCGGTCCGGCACGCGATGATGACCGAGAGCACGGTGCTGGTGGCGACGGCCACCATCGCGCTTCAGCGCCAGCTGATCGACCGTGACCTGCCACGCCTGGTCACGGCCCTGGCGCCGCTGCTCGGCCGGGAACCGGAGTTCGCGATCCTGAAGGGCCGCCGCAACTACCTGTGCCTGCACCGCCAGCGCGGCGCGGACCCGAACACCGACGACCCACAGGACGCGCTGTTCGAACCGGTCGATACTGGCCCCGCCTCGCCGCTGGGACGGCAGGTGAAGCGCCTGCATGAATGGGCGGATGAGACGACGACGGGGGACAGGGACGAGCTGATCCCCGGCGTGCCGGAGGCGGCCTGGCGTCAGGTCTCGGTCAGCGCGCAGGAGTGCATCGGCGCGCATCGCTGCCCGTACGGTTCGCGGTGTTTCGCCGAGCGGGCGCGCGACGCCGCGGCGAAGGCACACATTGTCGTGACCAACCACGCACTGCTCGCGATCGACGCGACGTCTGATATCGACGTGCTGCCCGAGCACGACGTGGTCATCATCGACGAGGCCCATGACCTGGTGGACCGGGTTACCTCGGCTACGACGGGCGAGCTGTCCGGCCCGGGCGCGGACGCGACCGCCCGCCGCTGCGCGCGCCTGACCGATTCGGCGGCGGCTGAGGGATCGTCGGCGGTGGCGGACCGTCTGCGGCAGGCCGCGGCCGCGCTCACGGTGGACCTCGGGGACGCGCCCGCTGGCCGGATGGACGTGCTGTCAGGCGCTCTGAGCGCGACCCTGACTTCGGTGCGGACAGCGGCGGACGCGTGCGTGGAAGCGATCCGCGCCAGCGCACCCGGCCAGGAGGAAGACCCTCAGGCGATGGCGGCGGCCCGGATGACCCTCGCCGCGCTGGATGAGCTTCAGCGCACCGCCGGCCGGATACTTGACGGGTTCGGCGTCGACATCACCGCGCGGGATGAGGTCGTCTGGCTCGACCGGCCGCCCGCCGAGGACACGCGCCGGGCGCCCACGCTGCGGGTAGCGCCGCTCGAGGTCGGCCACGTGCTGCGGACCCGGTTGTTCGGTGAGCGCACGGTGGCGCTCACCTCCGCCACGCTTGCTCTCGGCGGTTCTTTCACGCCGCTGGCCATCCAGTGGGGGCTCGATCCCCGCGGGGGGACGAACCCAAAAGCCCCCCCAGACCCCCCCGCTTCTGGGGGGACCCATCCCCCCAGGCCCCCCTTGGGGGGGACTTTGTCCCCCCGGGGGCCCAGGGACCTCAGGTCTCCCCAGTCTCCGAGCAACCTCAGGTCCCCCGAGTCCGACGACCACCTCCGGTGGTCGGGTCTCGACGTCGGGTCCCCTTTTGATCATCCGCGCAGCGGCATCTTGTACGTCGCCAGGCACCTGCCGCCGCCGGGCCGGGACCAGCTGCCCGAGGCGTACCTGACCGAACTAGAGGAGCTTATCCACGCAGCGGGCGGCCGCACGCTGGGACTGTTCTCATCCATGCGGGCCGCGAAAGAGGCGGCCGGGGCGCTCCGCGGCCGGATCGCCCATCCGCTGCTCTGCCAGGGGGACGATGTCACGGCCCAGCTGGTCAGGCAGTTCGCCGAGGACGAGCCGACTTGCCTGTTCGGCACGCTGTCGCTGTGGCAGGGCGTGGACGTGCCCGGCAGCTCACTGCAGCTTGTCGTGATCGACAGGATCCCGTTCCCGCGGCCCGACGACCCGCTGGCCTCGGCACGTCAGCGCGCGGTGGCGGCACGCGGCGGCAACGGTTTCATGGGGGTCGCCGCGTCACAGGCCGCGCTGCTGCTGGCTCAGGGGGCCGGGCGGCTGCTCCGGACGATGACCGACCGCGGGGTGGTTGCCGTACTCGATCCCCGGCTGATGACCGCCCGTTACGGCGATTTCCTGCGAGCATCGCTGCCGCCCTTCTGGACGACCGCCGACCCCGCCATCGTCCGTGCCGCCCTGGGCCGCCTCGCCGCGACATCCGCGACATCCGCGGCTTCGGAACCCGCGGCGTCCGCCGCGCATGCTCCCGCGCCTGCCTAGATAGCGCCCCGCCTGGACGCCGTCCTGCTTCGACACCGTCCCCGCCGGTCCTGCTCCCCGCCCATGTCGCCGCTTACGGGACACGCCACGAGTTGTCTGATACGGATGAAACGCGCGTTGTTGGGTAACATTTCGTGAACTAGGGGTTTCTAACATCCGTTGGGCAGGGGACTGGGCACCCAGTCACAGCGGGAGGTCACGTATGCGGGAACGGCCGCGAACGGGCAAGCGGCACGTGCTCCGCTGGGTTGCGGTGGCGACGGTCATCATTGTCGGCGCCGGAACGCTTACCGCGTACCTGAAGTACCGGGCTGTTTACGACAGCATCACCCGTGTCACGGTTCCCGGGCAGGCGCTGGGCCACCGCCCGCCGGTGTACAGCACCAACTCGATGAACATCCTGGTGTACGGCTCGGACAGCAGGAAGGGGCTGACCGCGCACGAGCAGTACATCCTGCGTACCGGTGATGACCAGACCGACAACACCGACACGATCATGCTTGTCCACATCTCGCCGGGGCGGCATGGACTCACGGTGATGAGCATCCCGCGCGACACCATGGTGCCGGTGTATGAGTGCGACAGCGGACCGGGCTACACGGGCCAGCAGGCCGATCCCAGCGCCGAGGTGATGATCAACTCGCTGCTGCAGATCGGCGGCCCGACCTGCCTGTGGAAGACGGTCGAGCAGGTGACCGGCATCCGCATCAACCATTTCATCGGTATCGGCATGCTCGGCTTCGTCAAGGTCGTCGACGACCTCGGCGGTGTCAACGTCTGCGTGCCGTACAAGGTGAACGACCCCGTGTCCGGCCTGGACCTCAAGGCGGGCGAGCAGCACATCAACGGCATTCAGGCGCTGGCCTTCTGGCGCACCAGGGAGGACATCGGGACAGGATCGGACCTGGAGCGGATCCAGCGCGACCAGTTCATGTCCGCGCAGGTCGTGAAGGGGGTACTGAGCAGCGGTCTGCTGTCCAACCCGCTCAGGCTGCTCTCGGTGGTTACCGATGCGGCCGCGTCGATGACCACGGACAGCGGCATGACCGTGTCCGATCTGGTGGAAATCGCGGAGAGCTTCCACAACGTGTCGAGTGAGAACGTGCAGTTCATCACCGTTCCCAACCAGCCCTGGACGCAGAACCCCAACCGGATTCAGTTCGAGCAGCCGCAAGCCGGCCAGGTGTTCTCGGCAATCGCCCACGACACGACCGTGCCGAAGGCCTCACCCGCCCCGGCGTCGCCGACGGCCGGGGCGCAGGTGCTCACCACCAGCCCGTCCAAGGTCAAGGTCGAGGTCCTGAATGGCTCAGGTATGCCCGACGTGGCGACCCAGGCCGCTACCGGGCTCACCCGCCGGGGTTTCGACGTGACCGGCACCGGTGACGCGTCCAGCTTCGCCTACACCAACTCGGTGATCGAGTATTCCTCCGCCGCCGACGTCGCCGAGGTGAACACGCTCAAGGAAGAAATATCCCACGTCACCGACCTGCTGGATGCCAGCCTCAAGCCGGGTACCGTCCAGCTCATCCTGGGCTCGGACTTCACCAGCCTGAACCCGCAGGTGTCCTCCTCCGCCTCGGCGCAGCCATCACAGACGCCCAGCGCGAGCACGTCCGCCTCGCCCAGCGCGAGCGCGTCCGCCTCCGGCGTGAGCAGCCTGGCCCAGTCGGACGGCGGCATCACCGCGGCTGCCCCCTGCGCCAGCGACAGCTCGGCCTTCGCCGGTCCGCTCAGTCCCTGATGGCCGCCTGCCCGGGCCCCCGATCGCCGGCCCTTCTCCGGGTGGCCTGCGTCAGCGGGTCGAGATGGCGCTGACGTCGTCGACCGCCTCCGGGAGCCTGCGCATGCTGGTGATACGCCGGTCCGCCAGCTTGGCGGGATGCCCGGTGAGATCACGGTCCACCCAGACCGAACGCAGTCCCATCCGGGCCGCGGGCAGCATATCGTGCACCCAGCTGTTAGCCACGTGAATCCAGTTCGTTTTCGTGACTCCGGTTGTCTCCGCGAACTTCCTGAAATGAGCGAGGTCCGGCTTGTAGCTCTGCACCTCTTCCGCGGTCACCCACAGGTCGAACGGCGCGGGCAACCGCGCCCTCGTGCTGGCGAAGAGGTCCTCGTCGCAGTTCGTGAGGAACGCCAGCCGCCAGCCCCTTTCCCGCAGCGCGGTCAGGGCCGGACCGGCGTCCGGGAAGACCTGCATGTCCGGCCACGCCCTGACGAGAGCTTCCTCGCCGCCCGGCGGCAGCGTGATCTGCTCACGCCCGGCCGCCCGCGCCAGCCCGGCGCTGAGTATCTCCCGGTACGGCCGCCAGCCCGGGCCGGCCTCAAGCTCAAGCTCCGCTTGGTGGTAAGCGGTGAGCAGCCGGCTGGCATCGGTCCCGGCGACCCCCTCGAGCGCCCCGCCCATGCAGGAGTTCCAGTCCGCGACCGTCCCGTAGCAGTCGAACGTCAGCCACTTATCCGCCACAGGTAACCTCCGCTCGCCCGTCGACCTCAGCATCCCACTTCTCTGGGTGCGAGCCGTGATCTTATGGGGGAGTGAGCAGGCACGAGGAGGCAGTCATGGTCGACGTCGACCCGACGACCGTCCGTACCCACGCGACAGCAGGTAACGGCGCGGGCAAGTACACCTACCAGGCCGGGTTCGGGAACGAGTTCGCCAGCGAGGCCGTGCCCGGGGCCTTGCCCGCGGGCCGCAACTCACCCCAGCGCGCGCCGCTCGGCTTGTTCGCGGAGCAGCTCAGCGGAACCGCGTTCACCCAGCCGCGTGCGGTCAACCGGCGGACGTGGGTCTACCGGATCATGCCGTCGGCGGCGCACCCGAAGTTCTCGCGCCTCGGCCACGGGACGCTACGCGGCACTCCCTTCGACGAGATCGAGCCCGACCCGAACCGCCTTCGCTGGGATCCTCTCCCGATGCCGCCGGCCGGCAGCGACTTCATCGACGGGCTTTACACCGTCGCCGGAAACGGTGACATCAGGACGCGCAGCGGAATGGCCGTCCACCTGTACGCCGCGAACCGGTCCATGACCGGCAGGTATTTCGTCGACGCCGACGGCGAGCTGCTGTTCGTGCCCGAGCAGGGCACGGTCCTGCTGCGCACCGAGCTCGGACCGCTGGCCGTGTCCCCCGGCGAGATCGCGGTGGTCCCGCGGGGCATCAGGTTCGCCGTCGACCTGACCGGCCCGGTTCGCGGATACCTGTGCGAGAACTTCGGCGCCGCGTTCACGCTGCCCGAACGCGGTCCGATCGGGGCGAACGGCCTGGCCAACGAGCGTGACTTCCTGACCCCGGTGGCCGCCTACGAGGACGGGGCGACGGCCGTTCAGGTCGTGCAGAAGTTCGGCGGGAACCTGTGGGCCGCCGACTACGACCATTCGCCGCTGGACGTCGTCGGCTGGCACGGGAACTACGCCCCCTACAAGTACGACACGGCCAGGTTCATGACGATCGGCACGGTCAGCTTCGACCACCCCGACCCGTCCATCTTCACCGTGCTGACCTCACCGAGCGAGTCGCCGGGCCTCGCGAACGTGGACTTCGCGATCTTCCCGCCGCGCTGGCTGGTCGGCGAGGACACCTTCCGCCCGCCCTGGTACCACCGCAACATCATGTCCGAGTTCATGGGCCTGGTGCACGGCGTCTACGACGCCAAGGCGGAGGGGTTCGTGCCCGGCGGGGCCAGCCTGCACAACACCTTCACCTCGCACGGGCCGGACGCGGAGACGTTCGCCCGCGCCAGCACCGTCGAGCTGCGGCCGCAGAAAATCGACGGCACGCTGGCGTTCATGTTCGAAAGCCGCTGGATGATCATCCCGACCCGGCAGGCGATGGAGGCCAGGCACCGGCAGGATGACTACGACGCTGTCTGGGGCAGCCTGACCCGTTCCTTCCGGGCGTTAGCCTGTAAGCGGAGGCACCATGTACATTCCCGCCCATTTCGCCGTCGATGACGCGGCGACCCGTAAGCTGCTGGCCCAGCACGGCGCCGCCGACCTGATCACGCTCACCGCGGACGGCCTGCTGGCCACGATGCTGCCGTTCGCGTACCTTCCCGAGGCGGGCGAGCGAGGCGCCCTGTACGGGCACGTGGCCCGCAACAACGATCAGTGGCGCAAGCCGGCCATCGGCGAGTCCCTGGTCATCGTGCGCGGGCCGGACGCCTACGTGTCCCCTTCCTGGTACGCCTCCAAGGCCGAGAACGGCCGGGTGGTCCCGACCTGGAACTACGTCACGGCGCACGTCTACGGCCAGCTCATCGTGCACGACGACCCGGACTGGGTCGAAGATGTCGTCCGGCGGCTGACCACTAAGCACGAAGCGGCCCGGCTGACCTCACCCGGCCAGCCGCCTGCGTGGTCGCCGGATGACGCGCCCCGCAAGTTCATCGAGGGACAGCTGCGCGCCATCGTCGGCCTGGAGCTGCAGATCATCAGGATCGAGGCCAAGGCCAAGCTGAGCCAGAACCGGCCGGTGGGCGACATCGCGGGAATCGTGGCCGGCCTAGCCGCGCGCGGCGACGACCTCAGTGCGGCCGCCGTCGAGCTCGCCAACGACCAGCGCGTCCAGGAGATGCACGCTAAGAACGGGAGCTAAAGACTACAGAGCGGATACGGCCGGGATGACCTCGGCGGCGAGCACCTCGAGCGGGGTGACCTGCCAGACGTTGGCCACTCCGCCTATCGCGTCGTCGAAGCCCAGTTCGGCCAGGCGGCCGAGCTGATCGACGATTTCCGCGGCCTTCTCGCCCTTCTCGCCGACATCGAAGACGAAGTAGCACGTCTTGGTGATCTCGTCGTAGTCGCGGCCTTCTGCGTCGCAGTGCGCGCGCAGGACGTCCAGCTTGCGGGTCAAGTGGTCCAGGTTCGGGCCGGGGAACAGGTTGCAGGCGTCGGCGTACTTGGCCACGAAGCGCAGCGTCTTCTTCTCCCCGCTGCCCCCGATCATGATCGGGGGGTGCGGCCTGGTCAGCGAGTTCGGCGAGTTCAGCGGCCGGTCGAGTGAGTAGTGCCTGCCGTGGTACGGGCTCTCGTCGCCGCGCCACATCTGCAGGCAGATCTGCAGGGTTTCCTCGAGCCGCTCGAACCGCTCGGCGACCGGCGGGAACGGGATGCCGAGGCCGCGCGATTCTTCCTCGTTCCACCCGGCGCCGATGCCGAGCCAGGCACGCCCTCCGGACAGCACGTCCAGCGTGGTCGCGATCTTCGCCAGGATGCCCGGATACCGGTAGATGGCCCCGGTGACCAGGGTGAGGAGCTTGGTCCGTGTGGTGCAGGCGGCGAGGTAGCCCAGGGTGGTGTAGGCCTCGAGCATTTCGCGTTCTGGTGGCCCGATGACGCCGATCTGGAAGAAGTGGTCCATGACCGCGATGAACTCAAAGCCGCCTTCGTCCGCGGTGCGGGCGACGGTGGCCAGGTCCGCGCCGAGGCGCGGCGGGCCGTCCGGCGTGGTGAAGTCTGGGATCTGCAAGCCAATCTTCACAGTGTTACCTCCGCACTTACCTTCTCACGGCGCCCGATAGCGTTCGTACAGGGCCTTCAGCGACCGCAGGAACACCTCGCGGTCGGCCGCAGGCAGGACGGCGAGCACTTCTTCTTCCCCGCGGCGGATCCCGGCCTCGACCGCCCGGCGCAGCCGGTCGCCCGCCGGGGTCAGCGAGAGCAAATGCACGCGCCGGTCGGCTTCGTCGGCCTGCCGCTTGATCAGGCCGCGCCGCTGCAGATCATCCAGGACGCCGATGATGCGGCTCTTGTCCGCGTTGATGGCCTGCGCCAGCGCCGCCTGCGTCCGCACCGGATGCTCGACCAGCCCGGTCAGCACGATGTAGGCCCACATCGAGATGCCGTGCGCGCGCAGGACCGGCTCCTGGCGCGCGATCAGCGCCCTCGCCAGGGGCGCGAACATCGCGGCCAGGTCACGCCGGTCGTCGGGAAAGGAAGCCATCGTGCCGGAAGGATAACAGGCTTATACAGATGATAAGCCTTAACATATCATATGCAGATGCATATAAAAATTCCAGGAGGTGGGCCAACCGTGACGACCGAGCACACGACCGCGAATTCCGCCGCCGGACTACGGTAGGCCCATGGGCACCGAACGGGTGGATGTCGTCGTCATCGGAGCCGGGCTCGCCGGCTCGGC
>Ga0302184_10000972_pt1 | contig 18736 bp, 19 predicted proteins | sample I_Palsa_N3_3_FD_200233 | JGI IMG/M metagenome (GOLD analysis project Ga0302184, IMG submission 200233) | Peat permafrost microbial communities from Stordalen Mire near Abisko, Sweden - I_Palsa_N3_3 | ecosystem: Environmental > Terrestrial > Soil > Palsa > Peat permafrost | place: Sweden...
GGCCGAACGTCACCGGTGCCTCGTTCTTCACCGCCGGCCTCATCCTGGCCATCATGATCACCCCGATCATCACCTCCCTGTCCCGCGAGGTCATCGCGACCGTGCCGGATATCGACAAGGAGGGCGCGTACGCGCTCGGGGCCACCCGCTGGGAAGTGATCCGCGGCGCCGTCTGGCCGCACAGCCAGGGCGGCGTGACCGGCGCGATCCTCATCGGGTTCGGCCGGGCGATGGGCGAGACCATCGCGGTCGCGCTCGTCATCGGCGACTCGGTCGAGGTCACCCCGCACCTCTTCTACAGCGGCCACTCGATCGCCGCGATCATCGCGCTGCAGTTCGGCGAGGCCACCGGCGGCGAGTTCCGCTCGGCCCTGATCGGGCTCGGCCTGTTCCTGTTCGTGCTGACGATCCTGGTCAACCTGGTGGCCCGGTGGTTCGTGGAGCGCTCCGCGCGCCGGGCCAGGGGGGGATGATGGCAGCCATTTCCGATTCGCTGGCCCGGCCGGTCGACCTGCGAGAGCCGTCCGGCTGGCGGCGGTCCAAGAACCAGATCATGACGATCCTCATGTGGCTCGCGTTCGTGATCGTCCTGATCCCGCTCGGCTTCGTGCTCGTCACGCTGGTCGCCAAGGGCGCCGCCGCTATCAGCTGGCAGTTCCTCACCAACAGCACCATCCCGCCGAACGTCGTGCCGCTCGGCACCGGCGGCATGGGCGCCGCGGTGGTCGGCACGCTCGAGGTCACCGGCTTCGCCTCGCTCCTCGCGATACCACTGGGCGTGCTCGGCGCGGTCTACCTCAACGAGTACGGCGGCAACCGCATCCTCGCCCGGCTCATCTCGTTCATGTCCAACGTCATGACCGGCGTGCCGTCGATCGTGATGGGCCTGTTCATCTTCATCATCTGGGTGACGCACTTCGGTTACTCGGGCTTGGCGGGCTCGTTCGCCCTGGCCTGCCTGATGCTGCCGATCGTGATCCGCTCCTCCTACGAGATGCTCATCCTGGTGCCGGACAGCCTCCGGCAGGGCAGCTACGCCCTGGGGGCCAGCAAGGCCCGCGTCACGCTGACCGTGGTCCTGCCCGCCGCGCTGAGCGGCATCGTCAGCGGCGCGCTGCTAGCCGTGGCGCGGGCCGCGGGCGAGACGGCGCCGGTGCTGTTCACCATGCTCACAGTGGAGCAGACCAACGCCAACCTGTTCAGCGGCCCGAACACCACACTGCCGTTCCAGATCTTCATGAACGCGCAGTCCGCCTACACCGGCGCGAACGCCCGCGCCTGGGGCGCGGCGCTCACGCTGGTCGCGATTACCTTCATACTGATGATCGCGGCCCGCATCATCACGGCCCTTTTCACCCGCAACGCGCGCTAGGGATCCCATGGAAGAGCAGCAGGATCAGCTGAACGTACAGCAGGATCAGGAAGTCCTCCCCAAGCTGGCCGTACCGGATACAGCGCCTCGGGATACGTTCAACGGCACGGCTATCTTTGACGTGAGCAACACGTCGATCTACTACGGGTCGTTCCGCGCGGTGACCGACGTCTCGCTGACCGTCTACGAGAACGAGATCACCGCGTTCATCGGGCCCTCCGGCTGCGGCAAGACGACCGTGCTGCGCAGCCTCAACCGGATGAACGACCTGATCGCCGGGGCCCGGGTGGAGGGCGACATCCGCTACCGGGGCGTGCCCCTGTACGGCAAGGACGTCTCGCCGATCGCGGTGCGGCGCCGCATCGGTATGGTCTTCCAGAAGGCGAACCCGTTCCCCAAGTCGGTCTACGACAACGTCGCCTACGGGCCGCGCATCAACGGCATCCGCAACAAGGGCAAGCTGGACGAGATCGTCGAGCGGTCACTCAAGCAGGCCGCGCTCTGGGACGAGGTCAAGGACCGGCTGAACAAGTCCGGTCTCGGCCTGTCCGGCGGTCAGGCGCAGCGGCTCTGCATCGCCCGCACGCTCGCGGTGGAGCCGGATGTCGTGCTCATGGACGAGCCCTGCTCGGCCCTCGACCCGATCGCGACGGGCCGCATCGAGGACCTCATGCACGAGATCAAGTCCCGGTACACGATCGTCATCGTCACGCACAACATGCAGCAGGCGACCCGGGTCAGCGACCGCACCGCCTTCTACTCGGTGCTGCGCGACGAGAAGAGCGACACCCGCACCGGCGTCCTGGTCGAATACGGGTCGACCGCGCAGATCTTCGGTGACCCGCAGGACAGCCGCACCCAGGCTTACGTCACCGGCCGGATGGGCTGAGGAGGAACGCTATGGTCGAGCCCCGGCAAGAATTCGAGCGCGACCTGGAGGCGATCGAAGCCAAGGTCATCGAGCTGTTCGCGATGGTCTCTGAGGACCTGCCCGGGGCGACTCAGGCCCTGCTGACAGGTAACAACCACGTGCTCCAGACGCTGACCGAGCGCGAGCAGCTCATCAACACCCTCTACCCGGAGATCGAGGAACTGGTCAACCGGCAGATCCTGCTGCAGGCGCCGGTCGCTTCCGACCTGCGCTTCTTGCTCTCCGTGTTGCGCATCGTGCCCGAGCTCGAGCGCTCCCACGACCTCGTCGTACAGATCGCCTCCCGGTCCAATCACATCCTCGGCGAGGACCTCTCGCTGCGTACCAGGGGGATCGTCGAGCGGATGGGGACCCTCGCATCCGAGATGTGGCGCCAGGCGGTGGACTCCTGGTACCAGCGTGACCGTTCCGTCGCGCTGGCGCTAGAAGAACGTGACGACGAGATGGACGAGCTGCACGCCAGCCTGATCGCCGAGCTTGCCTCAGGGGGAATGGCACTGCCGGTGACAATGGAGATGACGCTGGTGGCCCGCTTTTACGAGCGTCTAGCCGACCACGCCGTCAACATTGCCCGCCGGGTGGTCTACCTGGCCGGACCGGCGAAGGAGCAGCCTGCCGGGTGATTCTGGCTGTGCCGCCTGGGACCTGGCTGCGGTCAGCTGCTGCCGACCAGGCCCCAGCGGCGGCGGATGGCACGGTCGGCCATGCTGAACAGCGTGTGCACGAGCATGCCGATGATCAGGATGACGATGATGATCGCGGTGGCGCTCTGCATGTCGGCCTGGTCCTGATCGGTCGAAAGGAGCACGCCCAGGGACGGCTGGTTCGCGATGATGACGAGCAGCTCGCCGGCCATCAGGCTGCGCCAGGCGAACGCCCAGCCCTGCCGCAGCCCGGCGACCAGGGCAGGCAGCGAGGCGGGCAGGATCACGTGCCGGTACAGCGAGAGCCGGCGCAGCCCCATCGTGGCGCCCGCCCGCAGCAGGATCGGCGGGGTGTAGTCGACGCCCGCGATCAGGCCGTTGGCGATCGACGGGGCGGCCCCGAGGACGATGACGAACAAGATGGCGGTGGTGTTGATCCCGAACAAGATGATGGCGAACGGGAACCAGGCGATCGACGGCATCGTCTGCAGTCCGGTGATGAGCGACCCGAAGGCGGCCCGCAGCGGCCCGATCCTGGACACCAAGGCGCCGACGACCGCACCGATCAGCACGGCCAGGCCGAAGCCGATGACCGCGCGTTCCAGCGTAGTGCCGATGGCGTGCCACAGCAGGCCCGTCTTCAGCTGGTCTCCCAGGTTGGCCAGCGTCCCGCCGGGCCCGGGGAAGATGTCCTTCTTCCAGCCGCTGATGTGGATGACCTGCCAGATCGCCAGGACGATGATGACGGCGAGTGCCTTGGGCCACAGCGACGCCCAGGCGCGCTTGGCCAGCTTGCGCCCGCGCTGATCGGAAGGCCCGGATCCGGGCGCTTCCAGGGACTCGAGCCACGCCAGCTTCTCCGCGTAGGCCGGCACGTTGCCCCGGTCAGTGAGCGGCACGGACCCCAGGTCACCGGCGGAGACCGGGGCGGGTTTCCCAGTGAGTTCGTCAGCGGGCATCGCGGCTCATCTCCTCACGCAGCCGGTCGGTGATCTGTGCGGCCAGCTCGGCGACCGGCGCCGAGTCGATCCGGCGGGGACGCTCGATGTCGACGGCGAACTCATCGATCACCCGGCCGGGGCGGCTGCTCATCACCACCACGCGGTCGCCGAGCCTGACCGCTTCCTGCACGTTATGGGTGACGAATATGACGGTCAGCGACCGGCCGGCGCAGACGCGGTCGATCTCGTCGTGCAGCAGGTCCCTGGTCATCGCGTCCAGGGCGCCGAACGGCTCGTCCATAAGCAGTACGTCGGCGTCCTGGGCGAGCGCCCGGGCGAGCGCGACCCGCTGCCGCATGCCGCCAGACAACTCGTGCGGCCGCTTCCCGCCGAAGTCGCCCAGGTTCACGGTCCGCAGCAATTCCGCCGCCCGCTGACGGCGCTCGGCCTTGCCCGCGCCGCGGGCGCGCAGCGCCATCTCCACGTTGCCCGCCGCGGTGAGCCACGGGAACAGCGCGGGCTCCTGGAACATGACCGCGACCCCCCGCCCACCTCCCGTTCCCCCTTCCCCGGTCGACACCTCACCCGAGGTCGGCTGCTCCAGGCCGGCCACCAGCGCAAGCAACGTGGACTTGCCACAGCCTGACGCGCCGATGAGGCAGGTGAATTCCCCCGGCGAGACCTCGAGCGACACCTGATCGAGCGCGTGGACCGCTGAACTGCCGCGCCCGAACACCTTGGAGACGCCCGTCAACCGGACCGCTCCTGTTGCTATTGCTGTGGCCGGAGCCCGCCGATCGGTTACTGCCAAGGAACTCACCTGCCTCACCATGGTTTAGGAACTCACCTGGGATTCGCCGGCCGCCGCCAGCACCTTGTTGAGCGGACTGAGATCGAAAATGCCGCTCAGGTTGACCGGCTTGAGCAAGCCGAGGGATACGGCCTGCGATGCATCGGTAGTCAGCGATGACACATCGGGGTCATCGGTGAAGGTGATCTCTTTAAACGCCGCCGCGACAATGCTCGCGCTGAGCGCCTTACCGGTGAAAGAGGCCAGCTCGGCGTTCGCGTCGGCCTGAGCCGCGGTCGGGTTCGACTTGATGAAGTCGTTAGCCTGGACTTGGGCCTTGAGCAGGTCCGCGACGATCGCGGGGTGGGCGGACAGGAAGCTCTGCGTCACGACGAGCAACGTGGTAACGCCAGGCTCGCTCAACAGCACCGTGCCGCCGTCCTTGACCATCTCGATGTCGTAGGGCGCAGGTTCTGAGGCCCCGGCGATCTGCCCCGACTTGAACTCAAGGACGGCCGCCGAGTTGGGCGTGGTGGGCTTGACGAAGGTGTCCCCACCGCCGGTCGCGGTGGTCGCCAGGCCATTTTGCTTGAGCCAGTAGCGCAGCGCGACATCCTGCGTGTTGCCCAGCGACGGGGTGGCCAGCGTCTTGCCCTTGAGCTGGGAAGCCGACGTGGTGCCCTTCGCCGCCACAACCGAGGCGCCGCCCGTCGCCGCACCCGAGATGATCTTGATGGCACTGCCGCTGGACTTCTGCCAGGCGTTGATGGCCGGATTCGGCCCCACGTAGGCGGCGTCAAGCTGGCCGGCCAGCAGGGCCGTGGTCTCCTCAGTCCCGGTGCTGAACGCGGAGGTCTTCAGCGTCCCCGCCGAGCCGAGGTCTTTGGCGAAGAAACCTTCCTTGAGCCCGATCAGGGCGGAAGCGTGGGTGATGTTGGTGAGGAAGCCCAGCGTCACCGTGACCGGTGCACCTCCGCCGGATCCTGTGGAACTTGAACTGGAACTCGCCGAACTCGCCGAACTCGATGACGAGGAAGAACAGCCTGCCAGCAGTAGGGCAGCGCCGATCATCGCGGCGGCCGTGACACGTCGCATCTAGTACCTAATTTCTATCGTTTATATGGGAAACAGTCGATTCACTATACATGAAGTGGGCATTGTAGGGAATCAAGCGCAGCCAAGGCCGCTGCGGCTAAGCCGCAGGTCAGCCAGGGGGAACAGCCGAAGTTGGGCCAGCTGAAGGCAGCGGCGCTAAGCCGTCCAGGCTAAGCGAGCGAGGCTAACCCGGCAATATCAGTTGCCTTCATCGCTTGAATCCTGAAGTGTGACTCCCGCCACCGCGGGGAACTTGGCCAGGCACTTTTCGAGCATCGCCACCTCCGCGTCGCTGGCGTGGTCGACCTGGTAGGTCAGCTGCTCAAGGGCGTAGGGGGAATGAAGGTCCGATGGAAGCGGCTGCGCGGTCACGGCCGGTACCTTCGCACACGTCGAGCGTACGACCAGTTTCTGGGAGACGGGTGTGTTATCGCGGAAGGAAACGATCGCCTGCCGCTGCCCGAGAGCGGCGTCGAACTGCGCGCAGCCCGCCACCGCCGCCAGTACGGCAAGCGCCATTCCCGCACCAAGCAGCCGACGCGCCCGGCCGACGCCCACTACGCCAGGTAGTACGCGCATGGTGCCAGCCTAATGGCAACCGGCGCCTAGTACGGTATCGGCAGGAGATACCCAACCAGGAGGACACGTGGCCGGGCGGATCGAAGACTACGCCATCGTCGGTGACATGCAATCGGTCGCGCTCATCGGCACGGACGGTTCGGTGGACTGGCTGTGCCTGCCGCGGTTCGACTCAGAGGCATCCTTCGCGGCCTTGCTGGGCACGCAGGACCATGGCCACTGGCGGATCGCGCCGACCGTGCCGGGAACGTCCGGGCCAACCCGGGGCTATACCGGTGACACGCTGATCCTGGAAACCCGGTGGGAAACCCCGGACGGCGTCGTCCGGGTCACCGACTTCATGCCGCCGCGCGACGACGAGCCGCCCGTCCTGGTGCGCCTGGTGACGGGCGTCAGCGGGACCGTTGACATGAGCCTGGAGCTGAAGATCCGCTTCGGTTATGGATCGATCGTGCCCTGGACGGTCAGGACCGGGGACGGCATCGCGGCGACCGCGGGCCCGGACTCGCTCTGGCTGCGCACGCCGGTCCCGCTAACCGGGAGGGACTTGGCGCACACGGCGACGTTTCGCGTCGCCGCGGGCGACAGCGTCCCCTTCGTCCTCACCTATTTGCCCTCGGACCAGAGCGAGCCCGCACCGCTTGACCCGTTCGGCGCCCTCGAGGAGACCAGGAAGTTCTGGGACGCCTGGGTCTCCCGCTGTACCTACCAGGGGCCGTACCGCGATGCCGTGATCCGGTCCCTGATCACCTTGAAGGCGCTCACCTACCAGCCCACCGGCGGTATCGTCGCGGCCGCCACCACCTCGCTTCCCGAGGACATCGGCGGCGTGCGCAACTGGGACTACAGGTACTGCTGGCTGCGTGACGCCACCATTACCCTGGAGGCGCTACTGCGTACCGGCTACACCGAGGAGGCCAAGGCGTGGCGCCTGTGGCTGGGCCGCGCCATCGCCGGGAGCCCGCAGGACATCCAGATCATGTACGGCGTGGCGGGCGAACGCCGGCTCGCCGAATGGGAGGCGGGCTGGCTGCCAGGGTACGAAGGTTCGGCGCCAGTGCGGATCGGCAACGCGGCGGCCGGCCAGCTTCAGCTCGATGTGTACGGCGAGGTGATCGACGCGCTTCAGCTCAGCTGCAAGTCCGGGCTGCACGACGACCAGCACACCTGGTCGCTGCAGCGCTCGCTGCTCGGGTTCCTCGAAGAGCACTGGCAAGAGCCAGACGAGGGGCTATGGGAGGTACGCGGGCCGCGGCGCCACTTCGTTCACTCCAAGGTCATGGCCTGGGTCGCCTTCGACCGCGCCGCGGGCTACGCCGAGCAGGCGGGCAAGACGGACCTGGCGGCCCGCTGGCGGGGCACCCGGGACAAGATCAAGGCCGAGGTCTGCGAGAAGGGCTACAACTCCGAGCGGGGAGCCTTCACCCAGTACTACGGTGCGACCGAGCTCGACGCCTCCGTCCTGCTCATCTCCGACGTGGGCTTCCTGGACCCCGACGATCCCCGGATCGTGTCGACGATGAAGGTCTTGCAGCGGGACCTGATGCAGGACGGCTTCCTGCGCCGGTACGAGCTGCCGCCCGGCGGAACGTCGGCGGTGGACGGGCTGGCCGGCTCGGAGGGCGCCTTCCTCGCCTGCAGTTTCTGGCTGGCGAACGCGCTGGAACTGAGCGGCCGCCACGAGGAGTCGATCGAGCTGTTCGAGCGACTCCTCGCCCTGCGTAACGACGTAGGCTTGCTGAGCGAAGAGTACGATCCCCGTTACGGTCGGTTGGTGGGTAACATGCCGCAGGCGTTCAGTCACGTCCCACTGGTGCAGACGGCTCTCAACCTTGGCGGCCACGCCGAAGAACTCAGGCGCGGAGTGGCCCGGGATGAGCGCCGGAGCGTGCCAGGCTAAGGAGAACCAGCCACCGGCAGGCGTTAGATAATCCCGACCGTCAGGCAATTATGCCCTCAGCTCGTCACATTCTCATCGTCAACTCCCGCAGCGTGCACCAGCCGGTCTTCGTGATCGGCGCGCCGCACTCGGGAGCGGACCTGATCGGCCGTGCCCTGAAGGCCTCTGGCGGCTTCCACGTCACGATCGGCCAGCCCAGCGTGCTTCGCGTGGTGTACGCCTTCGCCCGCCGGCCGTCCATGCATCAGGGCCGACCGCAAGCCGCCGCCACCGTGATCCGGGACGCCTTCGCGCAGGGCTGGCAGGTCAGCGCGCACAGCTGCCTGGACTGCACGCGGGAGTGCCGGGCCGCGGCCGGGCTCGGCAGCGATGCCGTCGGGCCGTGCGTGGAGCTCAGGGGGCTGGAAACGTACGGGGACGCGAGCCCTGACCTCATCTACTGCGCGGAGGCACTCAGCTACGCGTTCCCCGACGCGCGGATCGTCCAGGTCGTCAGGGACGGCCGGGACGTGGTTGCCGCCATGCTGGCCGACCCGGTCGTGATGTCCTGGTTCCGGCCCAGTTTCGTGAACATAGACACCGAGTTCCCCAATCCGTTCTTCGGCATCGAGACCGAGGATGACCGGGAGCTCTGGCCGCGGTTGTCCCCGGCCGGCCGATGCGCGCTGCGCTGGCGCTGGTCTGTGCGGCTGGCCGCGCAACTGCACCACAGCGTGGCCGCCGCCCAGCTCAAGACGATCCGCTTCGAACACCTGATGGGCAAGCCGGATGATGTCCTGGCCGATCTTTCCCGCTTCACGGGCACGACCGTGCAGGCGGCCGAGATCCGGAGCGCGGCCCGCGCGGCCCGTGGCCGCGGGCGCTCCCGCCGGTCACCCGGGTACGAAGGATCGCTGAGCCCGGAGGACATCGCGGAGGTCGAGAAGATCGCCGGCGACGAGCTCCGCCGTCTCGGCTACGCCCTCCCGTAGGGGCGCATGCCACGCAGGACGGTCTTTCCAGGCTTAGGCCGCCTGGCTGGCGAACTGGGTGTGGTACAGGTCGGCATACAGGCCGCCTGCGGCCAGAAGCTCCTCGTGCGTGCCGCGCTGGGTAATGCGGCCGGCGTCGACCACCAGGATCTGGTCGGCTTCCCTGATGGTGGAGAGCCGGTGCGCGATGACCAGCGAGGTCCGTCCCGCCAGGGCGGTCTTAAGCGCGCGCTGCACGGCGGCCTCGGATTCGGAGTCCAGGTGCGCGGTCGCCTCGTCGAGCACCACGACGGAGGGCGCCTTGAGCAGCAGCCGGGCCACGGCGACGCGCTGTTTCTCCCCGCCGGACAGCCGGTAGCCGCGGTCACCCACCACGGTGTCCAGCCCATCGGGCAGGCCGGATATCAGGTCCCAGATCTGGGCGGCCTCGCAGGCTTCGATGAGCTCCAGCTCGGTAGCCGCGGGCTTGGCGTAGGTCAGGTTGGCCCGGATCGTGTCGTGGAACAGGTGTGCGTCCTGGGTGACTACGCCCACCACGTCGTGCAGCGACTCCAGGGTGACATCCCTGACGTCGTACCCGCCGATCCGCACGGTGCCGTCGTTCGGGTCATACAAGCGCGCGGCCAGGGCGGTGATCGTGGTCTTGCCCGCGCCCGACGGGCCGACCAGTGCGGTCAGCTGGCCGGACGGCGCGCGGAAGCTCACCCCGTGCAGCACCCCGGCCGCGGCGCCGGGCCGCTCGGCAGAGCGCAGTGCGATCGACTCCAGCGAGGCGAGAGACACCTCGCTGGCCGTCGGGTACCGGAACGACACGTCGTCGAACTCGATCTCAGGCGCCAGGAGTTGCGGCCCCCCCTCCGGACCCTCCGGGCTGCTGGCAGCCGGGATCCTGGCAGGCAGGACCGCCGCGCCTGGCCGCTCCGCGATCAGCGGCTTGAGGTCGAGTACCTCGAAGACCCGGTCGAAGCTGACCAGCGCGGTCATCACGCTGATCTGGACGTTGGACAGCTGCGCGATCGGACCATAAACGCGGACCAGAAGCTGGGACAGCGCGACCAGCGTGCCGACCTGCAGGGCACCGCGGATGACCAGGCTGCCGCCGACTCCGTAGACCACCGAGGTCGCCAGCGCGGCGAGCAGCGTCAGCGAGATGAAGAACACCCGACCGTACATCGACTGGGTGACACCGATGTCGCGGACCCGTCCGGCCCGTTCCGCGAATACCTCAGACTCCTCGCGGGGACGGCCGAAGAGCTTGACCAGCATCGCGCCCGCCACGTTGAACCGCTCGGTCATGGTCGAGCCCATCGCGGCGTCAAGCTGCATGGATTCGCGGGTAAGCCGCTGCAGCCTGCGGCCGACCCGCCGTGCGGGCAGCAGGAAGAGCGGGATTAGCACCAGCGCGATCAGGCTGATCTGCCAGGAGAGCAGGAACATCGTGACCAGGATGGCGCCCACGGTCAGGATGTTGGAGACCACCGAGGACATCGTGGAGGTGATCGCCAGCTGCGCGCCGATCACATCGCTATTGAGCCGGGAGACCAGGGATCCGGTCTGCGCCCTGGTGAAGAACGCGATGGGCTGCTGCTGCACGTGGCTGAACACCTGGGTCCGCAGGTCGTAAATGAGGCCCTCGCCGATCCGCGCGGAGTACCAGCGGATGGCGAAGCCGAGGAAGGCGTCGAACAGCGCGACCGCCGCGACCGCCGCCGCGATGCCGATCAATATTGCTTCGTGATGACCGAGGATGCCCTGGTCAATGATCGCCCGCAGCAGCAGCGGGTTCACCACTGTGATGAGCGAGTCAAGGATGGTAACGACCAGGAAGAAGGAGAGCCAGAGCTTGTACGGCCTGGCGTAGGTGATGACCCGGCGGACAGTACCGGGCTTCAGCTTCTGCTGGGTGACCGACGGGTCCTGCCGGAACGACCTCATCATGCTGATGTTCGCCCGCCCGTACATGACCAGGAAAACCTTCCAGTGGCAGTGATCCTTCCCGTACCGGCGGGAATGCTGTCAGCTAGTAGCGAACTCCCAGGAGGCTGTCCGGGCGGGGTCCCGGCGGCTTGCGCCGGGCCGGCGCCACCTGGGCGTGGTTTTAGTGGTCCACCTTAGTCTTACCACGACGGGTTGCGCCGCCACGTCCGCGCAACGTCACTCCGGTCTCGGTCAGGATCCTGTGGACGAAGCCGTAGGACCTTCCCGTCGAGGCGGCCAGTGAGCGAATGCTTTCGCCAGAGTCGTATCTCCGGCTTAGGCTCGTCGCCAGCTTGGTGCGATCTACCCCAGTGACCCGCGTTCCTTTCTTGAGACCTTCGGCCATATATACCTCCTGTTTAGCTGACGTCATCAGTGAGTTACACACCTCCCTGGTAATGATCAGGCATAACAGCAAGATTGGCCACCCACATGGCACCAAATGATCACTATATTTTTATGAGGTTATGGCGAAATCGTAGCCTTAGCGGAGCAACACGGGCGGGCGCGGCCTTACGCAAGCGCGACCAGATCTGCGAAATCCTCGCTCCACGCATCTTCCACACCGTCAGGCAGCACGATTACGCGTTCGGGCGAAAGCGCTTCAACCGCACCTTCATCATGAGTCACAAGGACGATCGCGCCACGGAACCCTCTCAGCGCCCCGAGAACTTCTTCCCGGCTAGCGGGATCTAGGTTGTTCGTGGGCTCGTCGAGTAGTAGGACGTTGGCGCCTGATACAACTAGAAGAGCCAGGGCCAACCTTGTCTTCTCGCCACCGGAAAGCACGCCTGCTGGCTTTTCCACGTCATCGCCGGAGAACAGGAATGACCCGAGAACCTTGCGCTGCTGCGAATCGGTAAGGTCCGGTGCGGCCGAGCGCATGTGCGATAGGACCGATCGCTCCGTTTCCAGGGTTTCATGCTCCTGGGCGTAATATCCAAGGCTGAGCCCGTGTCCTGGAGTGACTTTTCCTGTATCAGGAGTTTCCAGGCCGGCCAGCAACCGGAGCAGCGTGGTCTTCCCCGCTCCGTTAAGCCCGAGCACCACGACCCGGCTTCCGCGGTCAACGGCGACGTCCACTCCGGTGAACACTTCGTCCGACCCGTAGGACTTCGACAGGCCGACGGCGGCAAGGGGCGTCCGGCCGCAGGGTGCGGGTACCGGGAAGCGGAGCCTGGCCACCCGGTCCGCGGTACGCTCCGCCTCGACCCCGGCCAGCATCCGCTCGGCCCGGCGCTGCATATTCTGCGCGGCCCTGGCCTTGGTCGCCTTGGCGCGCATCTTGTCCGCCTGAGCCATCAGGGCGCTGGCCTGCCGGCCCGCGTTCACCCGCTCGCGCCTGCGGCGCCGTTCGTCGGTCTCGCGCTGCTGCAGGTAGGAGCGCCAGCCCAGGTTGTACATATCCAGGCAGGCGCGCTGCGCGTCGAGGTAGAACACCTTGTTCACCACATCGGCGAGCAGCGCGACATCGTGGCTGATCACGATCAGCCCGCCGCGGTAGCTCTTGAGGTGATCCCGAAGCCAGGCCACCGAGTCGGCGTCTAGATGGTTGGTCGGCTCGTCCAGCAGCATGGTCTCGGAACCGGAGAACAGGATCCTGGCTAGCTCGACCCGGCGGCGCTGACCGCCGGACAGGGTCTGCAGCGGTTGGTGCAGCACCCGGTCAGGCAGGCCCAGGCTAGCGGTGATCGAGGCGGCCTGCGACTCGGCCGCGTACCCGCCGAGCACCGCCAGGCGTTCTTCAAGCTTGCCGTACCGGCGGATAGCATCGGCGGCGGCCGCTGCATCGGGGTCGGCCATCTCCGCTTCCGCCGTACGTAGTTCGGCCCGCAGCTGGTCCAGCCCGCGGGCCGAGAGCACCCGGTCGATGGCCAGCATGTCCAGATTCCCGGTGCGCGGATCCTGCGGCAGGTATCCCACCGTGCCGGACCGCCTGACGGTACCCGCGGCCGGCTGGGCTTGTCCGGCCAGCACCTTGGCCAGCGTCGTTTTCCCCGCGCCGTTCCGGCCGACCAGGCCAATCCGGTCCCCGGCACCGACCTGGAACGACGCGCCTTCGAGCAGCAGGCGCGCGCCAGCCCGGAGTTCGATTTCGCTTGCCACGATCATGTTTAGCTGCTCCTGCAGAACGGACGGAAAACGGACAGACCTCTCTCCCCTGGGGCGTGTCGTTAGTCCGTTGTTGGCAGCACGCCACTCACTTTACCTGGTGAATGCGCGTCGGGGCCATCCGATTCTGGCTCGGTCAGCCGGATGCGGATGGCCAGGAAATCGCTCGGAATATCCCTGAGCACGGCTAGACAAGGGTCAGGGACGGTAAGGAACCGGTCCACGGCACGGTCCAGGTACGGCACCAGCCGCGCGTCACCGCGGAGCCCGGCCGCGGACCGCTTGTCCCCGCCGAGCACCACGGCATCAAGGCCGTCCGCGCCGTACGGGCCGAATATCCCGGCCGCGGCGTCGGCGGCCGCGCGCAGCGCGGTCGTGGCCTGGTTCTCTCTGCGCCGGGCGAAACGGTGCTGGGACCAGCCGCCCGCCGCGCTCCGGCCGTGTACGGGCCTGCTTCCGGTCTTCGAGGTCACCAGCTGAGGCGGAGAACCCGCGAACACCCCGGCCGCGTAGCCTCCCAGTCGCACCAGCAGGACCCCCACGGTTCGGTTCGCGACGGCATGCGCCACCATCGCCTCAGCCGCCCCTTCCGTGATCGCTTCAGCTGCCCCGTCGACACCGAACCCAACGGCCGTCCGCATGGGCGGGAAGGGCGGATGGCATTCCGCGATCGCGCCATCGGCGGCCGTGAAGATCAGGGATCCGCCGCCCTCACCGTCGGCCACGAGGCCGATCCCATCGTGCCGACGTCCGAACGTGGCAATCCAGGACACTAGGCGCTCTGGCGGAACTTCTACCCAACGACCGCCGCCTGCAGCAGGATTCTTCATTACGCGCGGGCAGGCGGCCCGGAGGTCAGATGTTGAAGCCGAGGGCACGAAGCTGCTCACGCCCATCGTCGGTGATACTCTCCGGACCCCACGGCGGCATCCACACCCAGTTGATGCGGAAGTCCGTCACCACGCCCTCAAGCGCCTCGCGGGCCTGGTCCTCGATGACGTCCGTCAGCGGACATGCGGCGCTGGTCAGGGTCATGTCGATGGTGGCGATCCGCTCGGCATCGACGTCGACACCATAGATCAGGCCGAGGTCCACCACGTTGATCCCGAGCTCGGGATCAACCACGTCGCGCAGCGCCTCGAGCACGTCCTCCTGCTCCGCCGTAAGCTCCGCGGTAACGCTCTCACCCTCCGCCACCGGGGCCGCTGATACCTCGGGGACGGCCGGGTACTCCGGGGTCTCCGGGGTCTCCGGGTCGGCGTCCATGCTCATCGCGGGATCCGCGGTCGTGTTCTCTATCATTGTCCTACCTCCATGGCCTGCGTGGTCGCGTCTTTCCATGCCATCCAGCCCAGCAGGGCACACTTGATCCTGGCCGGGTACTTCGAGACGCCAACGAACGCCACCGCGTCCTCGAGCACGTCTTCGTCAGGATCTCCCGCTCCCTTGGACTGCATGAGTTCGAGGAACGCCTGGCTGATGGTCATGGCCTCGCTCACCGGCTTGCCGATGACGAGATCGCTCATCACCGACGCGCTCGCCTGGCTGATCGAGCAGCCCAGCGAGTCGTAGGACACATCCTCGACCACCGGCTCCCCGCCGACGTCCTTGAGCGACACCCGGAGCGTCACCTCGTCGCCGCAGACCGGGTTGACGTGATGAACTTCGGCGTCAAAAGGATCCCGCAGACCCTTGTGATGGGGGTTACGGTAGTGGTCCAGGATGATTTCCTGGTACATCGACTCGAGCTGCATCACGTGTCCTTCGGGGGCTCCGGTGGCTCCTTGGGCCGCCCCCGGGCTAGCAGAGTCAACACTGAAAGCCAGCGCTGTCATCCCGGCGGAACCGTTGGGTTCGCACTGTCCCGCGTCCCTTACTGCCGGACGCCGAAGAAGCGCTGGGCGTAACGGATTCCCTCTGCCAGCTCTTCTACCTCTGCGTGGGTGTTGTACACGTAGAACGTCGCCCGCGTGCTGGCCTGCACGCCCAGGGCCCGGTGCAGCGGCCAGGCGCAGTGGTGGCCGGTTCGCACCGCGATACCCAGCTCGTCGAGGACCTGGCCCACGTCATGCGGATGGACGCCGTCGACTTCGAACGCGACGGCGCCGCCGCGGTCCTTGGTGGTGTCGGGCCCGAGGATGCGCACGCCTGGCATCTCGCGCAGAGTGTCGAGCGCGTGCGCGGTCAGCGACTCCTCGTGCGCAGCCACGTTGCCCATGCCCAGGGCACTGAGGTAATCGACGGCGGCGGCCAGGCCAGCGGCCTCGGCGACGGCGGGAACGCCCGGCTCGAACCGCTGCGGCGGCGGCAGGAACGTGCTGCCTTCCATCCGGACAACCTCGATCATCGACCCGCCGGTCAGGAACGGCGGCATCGCCTCGAGCAGTTCCGCCCGGCCGAACAGCACGCCGATCCCGTACGGGCCGAGCATCTTGTGCGAGGAGAAGGCGAGGAAGTCCGCGCCGAGCGCGGCCACGTCGACCGGCTGGTGCGGCACCGACTGGGCCGCGTCGGCCAGCACCAGCGCGCCCCGCTCGTGCGCCGCGGCGGCGATCTCCGTCACCGGCGGGATCGCGCCGGTGACGTTCGACTGGTGAGTCACAGCGACGAGCTTGGTGCGCTCGGTAAGCAGGTCGTCGAGGTTGTCCAGGTCGAGCCGTCCGTCTGGGGTGACGTTCAGCCAGCGCAGCGTCGCGCCGGTGCGCTCGCAGAGCTGCTGCCAGGGCACAAGGTTGGCGTGATGCTCCATCTCGGTGATCAGGATCTCGTCGCCAGGCTGCACCTGGAGCCGGCCGGCCCCGCTCAGCGCGAAGGCGACCAGGTTGATCGCCTCGGTCGCGTTCTTGGTGAACACCACCTCACCCGCGTCCGCTCCGATGAACGCGGCGACCTTGGCCCGCGCGCTCTCGTAGACGTCGGTGGCCTCCTCGCCCAGCAGGTGGGTGCCGCGGTGCGCGGCAGAATTATGCAGCTCGTAGAACTCGCGCTCGGCGTCGAGCACCTGGCGCGGTTTCTGCGAGGTCGCCCCGGAGTCCAGGTAGATGAGCGGCTTGTCGTTGCGCACCGTCCTGGCCAGCGCGGGGAAGTCCGCACGGATCGCCTCGACATCGAGGTGAGCCGGATAATCCGTCATGCCGGCACCCCCAGGAACTTCTCGTAGCCCTCGTTCTCCAGCTGATCGGCCAGTTCCGGGCCGCCCTCGGCGACCATCCGCCCGGCCACGAACACGTGCACGAAGTCCGGCTTCACGTACTGCAGGATCCGGGTGTAGTGAGTGATCAGCAGCATCGCGTGCCCCGGCCGCCCGCGGAACCGGTTGACGCCCTCTGAAACGACCTTGAGCGCGTCGATGTCCAGGCCGGAGTCGGTCTCGTCCAGGATCGCGAACTTGGGGTTGAGCAGCTCAAGCTGCAAGATCTCGTGCCGTTTCTTCTCCCCGCCGGAGAATCCCTCGTTCAGGTTGCGCTCGGCGAAGGCCGGATCGATGGACAGCGCGGCCATCGCGGCGCGCTGCTCCTTGATGAAGTCGCGCAGCTTCGGCGCCTCGCCCCGGACCGCCGTGACCGCGGTGCGCAGGAAGTTCGATACCGACACGCCCGGTACCTCGACCGGGTACTGCATAGCCAGGAACAGCCCGGCGCGAGCGCGCGCGTCCACGGTCATGGCCAGCACGTCTTCACCGTCAAGCGTGACGCTGCCCCGGGTGACCAGGTACTTCGGATGACCGGCGATGGCGTAGGCCAGGGTGGACTTCCCTGAGCCGTTCGGACCCATGATCGCGTGCGTCTCGCCGTCACGGACGATCAGGTCTACGCCGCGCAGGATCTCCCTGTGCACCCCTACGCTCTCTTCCACGCTGACGTGCAGGTCGCGGATCTCGAGGGTGGCCACTATGACTCCTTGTTGCTTATGGTGAGCGCGACGTACACGTCGTCGCCTTCGATCTTGACTGGATAGACAGGCACCGGCTCGGTGGCCGGGTACCCGGTGGGCTTGCCGGTGCGCAGGTCGAAACACGACCCGTGCAGCCAGCACTCCACGGTGTGGTCGTAGACCTCGCCCTCGGACAGCGGCACCTCGGCGTGCGAGCAGACGTCCCGCAGCGCGTAGACCTCGCCGCCGGCCCGCACCACGGCCACCGGCTCCCCCGCCACCTCGACGCCGATCACGCCCTCGGCGGGAACCTCCGACAGAGCGCAGGCCCGGCTGTACTCCGGGATCGCGGTCATCGCTGGACCCGGGGCAGGGACTTGGTCAGCTCCCCCTCGATGGCCTTGGAGATCCGGTCCCGCAGCTCAGGCACCTCGATGGTGTCGATGAGCAGGCCGAAGAACCCGCGGATGACCAGCCTGCGGGCCTCCTCGAACGGAATCCCGCGCGCCATCAGGTAGAACAGGTGCTGGTCCTCGAGCCTGCCGCTGGCGCTCGCGTGCCCGGCGCCGACGATCTCCCCGGTGAGGATCTCCAGGTTCGGCACCGAATCCACCCGGGTGCCGTCGGTCAGCACCAGGTTCCTGTTGTACTCATAGGTATCGGTGCCGGTCGCCTCGGGCCTGATCAGCACGTCGCCGATCCAGACCGCGTGCGCCTGCTCGCCTTGCAGCGCGCCCTTGTAGCTGACCCGGCTGCGGCAGTTCGGCACGCCGTGGTCGACGAAAAGCCGGTGCTCGAGGTGCTGGCCTGCGTCGGCGAAGTACAGCCCGGCCAGCTCGGCGTCGCCGCCTGGACCGTCGTAGCGGATCGAAGGGGCCAGCCGGACCACAGCCCCGCCTAGCGTGACCGCGGTGTGCCTGAGCTTGGCGTCCCGGCCCAAGGTGGCGTAGTGCTGGGAGAGGTGGACGGTGTCATCCGCCCAGTCCTGCAGGCTGACCACCGACAGCGCGGCGCCGTCGCCCACGACGATCTCGACGTTGTCCGCGTACGTGGCGCTGCCGCGGTAATCGAGGACGATCACGGCCCTGGAGTTCGGTTCGGCCTGCAGCAGCAGGTGCCCGAACCCCGCGCCGTCGGTGCCCTCGCCGGTCACCGTGACGATGGTGGGCCGTGACGCCTCAGCCTGCGCCGGCACGGTGACCACGGTCGCCTCGTCGAAGGCGGCGTACGCGCGGGCGCTCACCCGGTCAGCAGGGATAAAGCTACGGGCGAGCTGACCGCTGGCCCGTTCGGCAGAAAAGGTCTTAACCTCCGGGGCCGGGTCCACCTCCACGGTGACCTTCGCGGCGGGAAGCGGGGCATCGCCGTGCAGCCCGCGCAGCCGGCGCAGTGGGGTGAACCGCCACTCTTCCTCCCGGCCGCTGGGCACCGCGAAATCCGCGGGGTCATACGACCTGTGCTCGTGCAGCCTTGTCACGGGAGCGGATTCAATCGCCCCCTGAAGTCCCGCCGACATCAGCCGACCGCCCCCTCCATCTGCAGTTCGATCAG